>WBZP01005433.1_pt1 | contig 12963 bp, 11 predicted proteins | sample 5204301 | NCBI WGS metagenome assembly WBZP01 (sample SAMN12412401, study PRJNA552823) | activated sludge metagenome | isolation source: activated sludge from nitrification reactor of wastewater treatment plant... | place: USA: Pennsylvania | collected 2017
GCCGCGAGCGCGATCCGGACACGCGCACGGCCTTCGACAGCGCGCAGCGCGAGGGAAAACCAGTCGAGCAGCAGCGCGCGCGCGAGGCGCTGCGGCGACGCCTTCACCCGCCCCGCACGACCTTGAGGCCCGAGCGCTCGCCATTGCGGCGATGCGCCTTGGCGGCGTCCGAGCGCTCGAGGCGCAGGCGGTCGAGGTACTCGGGCGTCACGTCGCCGGTGACGTACTCGCCCGAGAAACACGACGTATCGAACTCGGTGACCTTGGCAATGTCATGCTGGCAGGCCTGCACGAGGTCCTCGAGCGTCTGGTAGACGAGCCAGTCTGCGCCGATCGCCTTCGCGACCTCATCGACGCTGCGGCCGTTGGCCACGAGTTCGTTCGCGGCCGGCATGTCGATGCCGTAGACGTTCGGGAAGCGCACCGGCGGGGCTGCCGAGGCGAAGTACACCTTGCGCGCACCCGCCTCGCGTGCAAGCTCGATGATCTGCGCCGAAGTCGTGCCACGCACAATCGAGTCATCGACGAGCAGCACCACCTTGCCACGGAACTCGAAATCGATCGCGTTCAGCTTGCGCCGCACAGATTTCTCCCGCTGCTCCTGCCCCGGCATGATGAACGTGCGGCCGATGTAGCGGTTCTTGTTGAAGCCCTCGCGGTACTTGAGGCCGAGGATCTGCGCGACCTGCAGCGCCGCGGTGCGCGAGGTGTCCGGAATCGGGATCACGACTTCAATGTCGTGGTCCGGGTGCTCGCGGCGGATGCGCTCGGCGAGCTTCTCGCCCATACGCATGCGCGCACGGTACACCGACACCTTGTCGATGATTGAATCGGGGCGCGCAAAATACACATATTCGAAGATGCAGGGCGTATGGCGCGCGGTCGCAACGAGCTGCTGCGCATGCAACCGGCCCTGCTCGTCGATGAATACCGCCTCTCCGGGCCCGACGTCGCGCACGAAGCGAAAACCGAGGCCTGTCAGGGCGACGCTTTCCGATGCAAGCATCCATTCGACGCCCTTCGGCGTTTCACGATTGCCGAGCACCAGCGGGCGGATGCCGTTCGGGTCGCGAAAGCCCACGATCCCGTGACCGATCAGCATCGCCACCGCAGCGTACCCGCCGCGGCAACGGCGATAGACGGCCGTGAGCGCCGCGAAGATGTCGGCGGGCGTGACGCGTGGCGTGCCGACACGTTGCAGCTCGGACGCGAACACATTGAGCAGCACTTCCGAATCGGATGAGGTGTTGAGGTGCCGGCGGTCCTCGCGCGCGAGCACTTCGGCGAGCTCAGCGGCGTTCGTCAGGTTGCCGTTGTGGCCGAGGCAGATGCCATACGGCGCGTTGACGTAGAACGGTTGTGCTTCAGCGGCCCCCTCGCAGCCAGCGGTCGGGTAGCGCACGTGCGCGATGCCGACATTGCCCCGCAACTCGAGCATGTGGTGCTGCTGGAAGACGTCGCGCACGAGACCGCTGCCCTTCCTGACGCACAGCTCGCCCTCGCTCGAGGTGACGATGCCGGCGGCGTCCTGGCCCCGATGCTGCAGGATGGTCAACGCGTCGTAGAGTCGCTGATTGACGGAACCCGTGCCCACGATGCCGACGATGCCGCACATGAGCTACATCTCCCCGGGCAAGTGGTCGCCGACGATCGTGCGCAGCCCGCTCGCCACACTCTCCGCCGGGCCCTTGAGCTTGGCATCCTGCCACCAGGCGTCCCGGTCGATCTCGACCGTCTGGCCGAGGATCACGAGAGCTCCGACCACGACCACACCGCGCAGCAACCCGAAAAAAAAGCCGAACATGCGATCGATGCTCATCACGAGCGAAATACGGGTGAAATATCCCACGAGCCACGCAGCGAGCGTGCCGGCGAGCAGCACGACGAAAAAGATGATGGCGCGCGCGGCCCAGGGGCGTACCGGAGGAGACTCGAGCAGCCCGCCCAGCAAGGGCTCGAGGTCGGGCCCGTAACTCCACGCGAGCAACAACGCCGCGACCCAGGTCACGAGGGCGATGACTTCACGCACGAGCCCCCGGAAGAGTCCGACGATCGCCGAGATCGCCACTATGCCGATCAGAACGTAATCCGTTGGCGTCATGTTCCGCTCAATTGTACAAGTGACAGTGCAGAAAAACCCGGTTCACGGATGGTCGACGACCTTCCCTGGTTGCCCGGCTTCAGCGAGACGCGCGGCAAGTTGCAGCGCTCCGGCACGATCCGCCACCGGGCCGACCCGAACGCGATACAGCTTCCTGCCACTGCCCGTCGGAGAAATGAAGGCGGGGAACCCTCCCTTGCCCAGTTTCGCGACGAGACCCTCGGCATTGGCGCGATTCGCGAAGCTGCCGATCTGGACCGCAAAACCGGTTTCCACCGACGCGGAACCGGGCCCGGCAACAGGCGCCGGAGTCGGCGTGGGAAGCGGCGCGGGCGCGGGTGTGGGCGCGGGTGTGGGCGCCAGATCCGCGCCGGACACGGGCGCTGACGGTGGCGATGGCGTCACCGTCAGCGGGGTTATCGGCGGCTGCGTGCCCGCGGGCTCGGTAAGGTCGATCGTGTAGGAGCGGATGGGCGGCCCCTCGACGCCGGTCATCGTCACGGGCGTGGCCGGACGCGGCGGGCCGGAAAGGAGCGCTGGCACGACGATCACGATGAAGACGACGAGGATCACGGCTCCGGTGAGCCGCTCTTTGAACTGCTTGTTCACACCGGATTCAGTATAGCTGAAGCCATTCGAGCGCCGGCCCCACGACATGGAATGAACCGAACACGACGATGCGGTCGCCGGGCCGTGCCAACGCGCGCGCCGCCGCGCAGGCCTGCATGACCGCGCCGCAGGTCGCAAGCGGTGCCGCCCCGAGGCCCAGCCGCTCCTGCACTCTTCCGGCATCGAGCCCACGTGGAGGCGGCAGTGTCGTCAGCACCCAGCCGTCGACCTGGTCGTGCAACACCCGGCCAATGGCAGCTACATCCTTGTCGTCGAGAAAGCCGGCCACCGCCAGCGTGCGCCCGGGGATCGGGCGTGCCGCGAGCTCACGGGCAAGTTCGGCAGCCGCAGGCGCATTGTGCGCGACATCGAGAATCCACTCGATCTCGCCCGGCACGATCTGGAAGCGACCCGCAAGCCGCACCTGCTCGAGACCCCGGGCTACCGCCTCCCGCGATACGGCAAGGGTGCTCGCGTCGAGCGCAGCGATCGCGGTCGCGGCGTTGGCGAATTGTGTGGCGCCGGCGAGCGCGGGGCGCGGCAGATCAGTCAGAGTGCGGCGCGCGGAGTGCCAGTTCCAGCGCTCGCCGTGGATCTCCCAGTCGAAGTCGCGCCGCGCGAGCCTCGCCACCGCCCCGATGCGCTCGATCTCCGTGAATACGCTCGCGGGCAAAGCGGGTGTGCCGAGCACGGCGGGATGACCCCGCCGAAAGATGCCAGCCTTCTCGCGGCCGATGTCCTCGAGCGTCGGGCCGAGCCATTCGTGGTGATCGGCGCCCACCGAGCACAGCACAGCGACATCCGCGTCCGCGAGGTTCGTCGCGTCGAGGCGCCCCCCGAGACCGACTTCGAGCACCCGGGCTGCGACACCACGATCACGGAATACCAGGAGCGCCGCGAGCATGCTGAACTCGAAGTATGTGAGGGTCGTTTCGCCTCTTGCACGCTCGATGGCCTCGAACGCCTCGACAATCTCGCCGTCGGAAACCTCGCTGCCTCCGACGCGGATGCGCTCGTTGTAGCGCACGAGATGCGGCGAACTGAACGCACCGGTCAGGTGGCCCGCGCCGCGCAGCATTGCCTCCAGCAACGCGACGGTCGAGCCCTTGCCGTTGGTGCCGCCGACGATGAAGGTGGGTACCTGCGCGCGCGCGATGCCAAGGGTGTGCGCCACGCTGCCCACGCGCGCCAGCCCGAGATCGATGCTGCGGGGGTGGGCGTGCTGCTGCAGTTCGAGCCACCCGGCGAGCGTGCGCGTGGATGGCGTCACGCAGGCACGGTCAGGCAACGGTGGCGGCGGGCGGAAGCTTCAGCAGCAGGCGGATTACGGCGCCGAGCCGCTCGCGCATGTCGCGCCGGTCGACGATCATGTCGATCGCGCCGTGCTCGAGCAGGAACTCGCTGCGCTGGAAGCCTTCGGGCAGTGTCTCGCGGACCGTCTGCTGGATCACCCGCGGACCGGCAAATCCGATCAGCGCGCGCGGCTCGGCAACATTCAGGTCACCGAGCATGGCGAGGCTCGCCGACACGCCGCCCGTCGTGGGATCGGTCAGCACGGAAATGAAAGGCAGGTGCTCACGCGCAAGGCGCGCAAGTGCCGCGCTCGTCTTCGCCATCTGCAACAGCGAATAGAGCGCCTCCTGCATGCGCGCGCCACCACTCGAGGAAAAACAGACCAGCGCCGCCCGGTTCCCGATGCAGTAGTCGACCGCGCGCTTGAAGCGCTCGCCCACCACCGAGCCCATCGAGCCGCCGAGGAAGCGGAACTCGAACGCACACGCCACCACGTCGACACCGAGCAGTTTGCCCGCGACCGCGATCAGCGCGTCGTTCTCGCCGGTATTTTTCTGCGCCGACGTGAGCCGGTCACGGTAGCGCTTGCTGTCCTTGAACCTGAGCGGATCCTCGGGCATCACACCGGCGCCGATCTCGAGCACCTCGCCCTCGTCGAGAAACATCGCGAGCCGCTCGCGCGCGCCGATGCGCATGTGGTGGCTGCATTTCGGGCAGACATTGAGATTGCGCTCGAGCTCGGCGCGATACAGCACCGCATCGCAGGAGGGGCACTTGATCCACAGGCCCTCGGGGATCGAACGCGTGCGGCGTTCGGTCTTGATCCGCGAGGGCATGATTTTTTCGAACCAGGACATGTCAGAGCGGAATCATAGCGGAAACGCCCACCGGCACGGCGAACTCGCGCGGATAGCTCGCAGCGACGAAGTACAGACCATCGGCCGGCGCGGTGGCGGCATTGCGTGTGCGGTCGCGGCTCGCGAGCACCTCGGCCGCAAAATCCGGCCCGGTGTCCCCGCGTCCCACACTGATCAGGAGACCCGCGATATTGCGCACCATGTGGTGCAGGAAGGCGTTGGCTGTCACCGCGATCGTGACACGCTCGCCTTCCCGACAGACGGCCAATGCCGTCACGCGACGCACTGGAGTCCTCGACTGGCATTCCAGCGCACGAAAGGCATTGAAGTCGTGCTCGCCGAGGAGATGGGCCGCTGCCAGGTTCATGCGCGCCACCTCGAGCGGCCGTCGCACCCAGCTGACCCGCCCAGCCGCGAGCGCCGGGCGCTCGCTGCGATTCAGGATGTGATAGTGATAAGTGCGCGAGACTGCCCCGAAGCGGGCATGAAAATCCGGCGGCATCTCACGCGCCCACGTCAGCGCAATGTCGGGCGGCAGGCGGGTGTTGGCACCGAGCACCCAGGCGCGTGCCGCGCGCTCGGCTGGTGTATCAAAATGCACGACCTGGCCGAGCGCGTGCACGCCGGCATCGGTGCGGCCGGCGCATATGGTGCGCACAGGTCCATTGGCGACTGCAGACAACGCGGCTTCGACTGCGCCCTGCACCGAGCGCTGGCCCGCCTGAAGCTGCCACCCGACGTAGTTCGTGCCGAGATACTCGATGCCGACCGCTACGCGCGGCATACCCGCCTTTAACCTGGCAAGGTATCGATGAGCCGCTGGGCTTCCTGCTTCTGCGAGACCGACCCTTCCTGCAGGACTTCCTTCAGGATGCTGCGGGCGCCGTCGGGATCGCCCATGTCCATGTAGGCCCGTGCGAGGTCGAGCTTGGTGCCGACCTCGCTCATCGTCACCGGCTCGAGGTCAGGCAGCGCCAGGTCCTCGGGGCCGATCTTCTGCGTGGCAGCGAACGCACCGTCATTGTCCGAGGGCGCGCCCACGTCGAACTCGACGCCCGTGCGGGAGCCGCCAAAGGCATCCGTTGCGCTGAAATCGACGTCGACGCTGCCGGGCTTCAGGGCCGCAAGGCGCGATGTCTCGCCCGCGATGTCCGGCAGTGCCTTGAGCGAAGCGGTGGCGTTGACGTCGGCGATTGCCGGATTCGTACCTGTCTGATCGGCGCCCTCGATCGTGTACCAGCTGCCGGTGGTCGCAGCCTCGCCGGTCTCCCCTTCGCCGGCGCGGCGCTCGGCCTCCTCGATGATTTCACGTGAACGCGCATCGAGGCCTGCGACCATGGTCGGCGCATCGCCCGGGCTTTCCGCGTCTGCATCGGGTCCGATGTTGAGGCCGAGGTCGTCGATCGCGAGTTCGGCAGTCCGATCAGCCGCCATGCCCGACTGACGCATGGCGACATCCACCTTGTCGCGGAGTGTGCCGCTCTCCCCTATCCGCAGCGTCGGCTGTTCGACCGTCGGCGCGTCCAGGTTGTCGGTCATCAGCGCCGTGCGCTCGACGGTCACTTCCGGCGGCATCTGCGCCGTCATCTCGCGGGTCGTGTTGCCGCTGCGATCGTCGGTGCCGCGCAAGGGGTCGTCGAGCACGAAATCGAGATCGTCGCCCACACCGGTCGTGGCGAGCGCACCGGCTTCGCCGGTCGGGTCCCTGTCACCCAGCGACTCGCTATCGAGCGCCGTGTTGAAGTCGAGATCGACCCCGCCCGCCGGCGCGCGCGGCGCCTCGCCGCCCGGTTCGCCGAGCAGATCGTAATCGACGCGGTTCTGGCCGCCCTCGAGATCGAGATCGATGCCGCCCGCGATGGCACCACCCGCAGGAGCAGCCTGCTGGAACAGCTCGTCTTCGGGCGCGAGCTGCTTGCCCATGATCACGATCTTGTCCCACTCGCCCGCGGGCGCTTCGGCGCGCGAACCCGCGAGCTCGCGAGCGGTCGCGAGGAACTGGTCCTTGTTCCCCCATACGAAGAACACTTCGAGGAGCTTCAGCTTCAGGTCCCGCCGCGCCGGCTCGCGCTGGATCGCGATGCGCACCAGATCCGCGGCCTGGTCGTACAGGCCGTATGCCATGTGGAAATCGGCTTCGGCGAGCGGATCGCCCTGATCGAGGTTGATCGCAGTCTCGCCGCTGATCGTCTGGTCGGCGGAGGTGGTGACCACCGCAGCGGGCTTGCGGAATGTGCCGGAATCATCGAGGCGCGGCCGCTCGTGCGAGCCGGACTCCTCGACGAGGAAGGAGTCTTCCTCCTGGTCGCCGACCGGCTTGCGCAAGCGCGCAGTATCGGTGAGTCCCGAGCGGCGCTCCGCCACGGCAGCACCCGCTTCGGCGAGTCGCCCGAGCGAATTGTCGAAATCGCTCTGTTCGCGTGTCTTCCATTTGCGGAATGCGAAAAGTGCCAGCAGCGCTGCAATCAGCAGCGCCGGGATGTACCAGAGGCCCCGCAACGTATCGAAGAACGACGGCCCTTCCTGGACTGGCGCGGGCGCCCGCACCGGCTTCTTCACGGGTTCCTCGACAGCCGCTTCCGGCACGGCCGGAGTCGGAGCAGCCTCAGGCATCGCTTCAGGCGATGCTTCAGGCGCGGTCGCGGGCGGCGCTTCGGGCGTAGTCTGCGCCGCGGGCGGCACGGCCTCGGGGGCCGCCGGTGGCGGCGCTTGCGTTGCCGGCGGCGCGCCTTGCGCGGCCGCGAGGCGCGCCTGCAGGTCGGCAAGTTCGCGGCTGCGAACCTCGAGTTGCGCCTTCGATTCCTTCAGCTGGCCTTCGAGCTCCCGCACGCGCGCGTTGAGCTGATCCACTTGCGCGCTCGCCGCGGCATCGGCGGCCCCGGTACCGGCAGCACCCGCCTGGCCCGGCGGAACGAGGCGTAGACGTTCATCCGACGGTGCTGCAACGCCGGCGCGATTGCGCCAGGCGGCGTACTGGCGCCTTATCTCGCCACGCGCGTCATTCGAGCTGATCGCAGCGAGTGCGGAGGCGTCCGGCACGCGCAGTACCGCGCCCGAATGCAGGTCGTTCATGTTGTCGCCAAACGCCGCAGGATTGCCCTGATACAGGCCCACCATCATGCGCTGCGTGTCGGCACCACCGGTGAGACCGGCGGCAATCGATGTCAGTGTGTCACCACGCCGCACGGAATACGAACCCGCACCCGGGGCCGCCTGCGCGGCTGGCGTGGAGGCCTCTTCAGCAGCGCGCGGCGCGCGATCTGGCGCGGGGGCCGGTGCAGGCGCTGGACGCGCAATCTCGCCCTCGCGGGACGCGCCTTCCGTCGGCGCGACGACAGGCGCTGCGGCTGCGCCCGCGCCCGGTGCGAACACCGGAGGATCCATCAGCAGTGTGTATTCGCGCACCAGCCGGCCGCGCGCCCAGTTGACCTCGACGAGCAGCGTCACGAAAGGCTCGGTGACGGGCTCCTGTGATCGCAGCCGCAGGACGGTGCGACCATCAGCGGATCGCACCTGGGTGACAGTCACGGAATTCAGGAACGCCGGCCAGTCGAGCGCATAGCGGGCGAAGGTCTCGCGCGATGCCAGCTGGGCCTTGAGTGTCGCCAGTTCCTCGGGCGTCGCGCCGAGCAACTCGATCTCCGCATCGAGCGGCCCGTTCAGGCGCGAATTGAGACGTACGTCTCCCAGGCCGAGGGCCAGAGAAAGCTGCGGCAACAACAGCAGGGCGAGTGCCAGCACCCGCGATTTAGCGATCATTCTGACTCCCCGTCAAACCCGGCGCAGCAGTTTTCACCATTAAATACAACAGGTTACTACCGAAATCTCAGCTGCCACCCGCTTGTTGCCGCATTATGACTCATAAAAAGTCGCGCGCCAAAATCTCCGCGATCTGCACGCTGTTGGTCGCAGCACCTTTGCGGACGTTGTCGGCCACGATCCAGAGGTCGAGCCCCCGATCGTGCGAGATATCCTCGCGGATTCTGCCGACATAAACTGTGTCGTGGTTCGCTGCCTCGGTCGCCGCCGTCGGATACCCGGCCGGAACCCGATCATCGAGCACGGTCACTCCAGGGGCCTTTGCCAGCAGTTCACGCGCCTGCTCCGCGGAAATCTTGCGTCGCGTTTCGATGTGCACCGCCTCGGAATGCCCGAAGAACACCGGCACGCGCACGGTGGTCGCGTTCACGCGGATCGACGCGTCCTCCATGATCTTGCAGGTCTCCCAGAACATCTTCATTTCCTCGCGCGTGTAGCCGTTCGACTCGAACTTGTCGATCTGCGGCACGCAATTGAAGGCGATCTGCTTCGCGATCACTTTCGCCTCGGCTTCGCGGCCCGACAGCAGCGCGGCACTCTGCGAGGCCAGTTCGTCGACCGCTTCCTTGCCTGCGCCCGATACCGATTGATAGGTCGCGACATTGATGCGCTCGATGCCGACCGCATCGTGAATCGGCTTGAGAGCCACCACCATCTGGATCGTCGAACAGTTCGGATTCGCGATGATGCCGCGCGTGCGGTAGCCCGCGACCGCCTGCGGGTTGACCTCGGGCACGACGAGCGGAATGTCGTCCTCGTAGCGAAACTCCGACGTGTTGTCGATCACGACGCAGCCTGCCGCCCAGGCCTTCGGCGCGAATTCACGCGAGGTATCGCTGCCGGCCGAAAAGAGGCCGATGTCAGCGCGAGCGAAGTCGAACTTGTCGAGTTCCAGCACGGGATAGCGCTTGCCATGGAACTCGACTGACTTGCCGAGTGAGCGATTGCTCGCGAGCGGGAACAGCTCGCTCACCGGAAAGTTGCGTTCCTCCAGAACCCTGATCATGGTGTCGCCGACAAGGCCGGTCGCACCTACCACTGCCACTCGAAATTGCTTGCTCATATCACCGGGGTCTTCGATTTCACGTCGCCATTCTGCGCCCGATTGCGCAGGAAGTGGTCCATCAACACCAGCGCCAGCATCGCTTCGGCAATCGGCGTGGCGCGCAGCCCGACACACGGGTCGTGCCGCCCGGTCGTGACGATCCCGACGGCGTTGCCGCTCGCGTCGATCGTCTCGCCTGGAATCTGGATGCTCGAGGTCGGCTTCAGCGTTGCATGCGCGATGATGTCCTGGCCGCTCGAAATGCCGCCCAGCATGCCGCCCGCATTGTTCGACTTGAAGCCCTGCGGCGTCAGCACGTCCCGATGCTCGCTGCCGCGCTGTGCAGCCGCGCGCGTCCCCGCCCCGATCTCGACGGCCTTGACCGCGTTGATACCCATCAGCGCGGCGGCAATGTCCGCGTCCAGCCGGCTGAACACGGGTTCGCCGAGACCGGGTGGCACACCGGTCGCGATCACGGTGACACGCGCGCCGATCGAATCGCCCGCTGTGCGCAGGTCCCAGATCAGCTTCTCGAGTTCCGGAATGCGCGCCGGATCGGGGCAGAAGAACGGATTTTCATAGGCCGTGGCCGGATTCACCGGCTCCAGCTCGAGCGGGCCGATGCGGCTCAGATAGCCGTGAATGCCCACGCCGAGCCGCCCGGCGAGGTACTTGCGCGCGATCGCGCCCGCCGCGACGCGCATCACGGTCTCGCGCGCCGAAGAACGTCCGCCGCCACGATAATCGCGCAGACCGTACTTCTGCTGGTACGTGTAATCGGCATGACCCGGGCGGAACCGGTCCTTGATCTTCTCGTAGTCGCGCGAGCGCGCATCCGTGTTTTCGATGAGAAGACCGATCGGCGTGCCGGTGGTGTGGCCCTCGAAGACGCCCGAAAGAATGCGCACCTGGTCGGCTTCACGACGCTGACTCGTGAATTTCGATGTTCCCGTGCGGCGCCGGTCGATATCAGGCTGCAGATCCGCTTCGGACAGCGCGAGCCCCGGCGGGCAGCCGTCCACGATGCAGCCGAGCGCGGGCCCGTGGCTCTCGCCGAAGCTGGTCACCGTAAACAGTTTGCCGAAAGTGTTACCGGACATCTCCAACCTGTTCAGCCGTCAGCAGGAAAACTCCGCCGCCTCCCCGTTCGAACGAGAGCCAGGTGAACGGCACGCGCGGAAACCTCGCGCGCACGAGCACCTCGGAGTTGCCCACCTCGACCACAAGTATGCCGCGCGGACGAAGGTGCTGCACCGCCCCGCGCAGGATCACGCGCACGGAATCGAGCCCATCCTCTCCCGCAGCGAGGGCGCCGCGGGGCTCGTGCGAGTACTCGGGTGGCAGGGCCGCAAGCTCATCGACCCCGACATAGGGCGGATTCGACACAATAATATCGTAGCGCCGGCCTGCGAGCGCGGCGAAATGATCCGATCTCACGAGCCGGACACGTCGCCCGACGCGGTGGCGGCGCACGTTGATCGCAGCCACCTCGAGCGCGTCGACCGAGATGTCCGAGGCGTCGACGTGGGCCTGCGGAAAGGCCTTTGCACAGGCGATGGCGATGCAGCCGGAACCGGTGCCGAGATCGAGGATGGTCCGCACGCGACGCGCATCCACCCATGGCGTGAACCGGCGCTCGATCAGCTCGGCAATCGGCGAGCGGGGAATCAGGACGCGCGCATCGACATGGAACGGCAGACCGGCGAACCAGGTCTCGCCCGTCAGGTAGACCGCCGGCACGCGCTCACGAATGCGCCGCTCGACGAGCGCATCGATCGCGCGCTGCGCATGCACGTTCACGCGTCGGCCGTAATCGCGTGCACGCGGTGGCACCGGCAGACCGAGCACATGCCACACGAGCGCCGCGGCGTCGTCGCGCGCGTTGTCCGTGCCGTGCCCGTAGTGCAGGCGCGCACGTGCGAGACGCCTCGCGGCGCACGCGATCGCGTTTCGCACGGTCGGTGCTGCGCGATGCATGTGTGATAATGGCGCCATGTCCACCTCGAAATCCTGGCTGCCCTGGGCAGCCCTTGCCGTTGCCGGCGTGCTCGCCGGCGCCTGGATCGCCCGCACCACCCTGGCGCCACCGTCAGCGCCCGCGCCGGTGCTGCAGGCGGGAACCTGGCTGCCGGAGCCGCGCACGTTCAACACGCCCGCGCTCACGAGCAGCCTCGGTCAGCCGTTCACCGCCGCCGGATTCGCCGGGCACGCGAGCGTGCTTTTCTTCGGCTTCACGAACTGCCCGGACGTGTGCCCGACGACGCTCGCGGTCCTCGCACAGGCAAAGCGGGCGTCGCGAGCCGCGAACCTTGCGATCTACCTCGTGACGGTCGACCCCGAGCGCGACTCTCCGGCGGTACTGCACAACTATCTCGCGGGCTTCGATCCGCAGTTTATCGGTCTTACGGGCAACCCGCTCGACCTCAAGAGCTTCACCCGCTCGCTCGGCGCCGCCGTCGTGAGAGTCGACCTGCCCGGCGGCAGCTATTCCATGGACCACTCGGCGTCGCTCTTTCTGCTCGATGATGCGGGACGCCTGCGCGCAGTGTTCACGCCACCTTTTGAACCCGCGAAGCTCGCGGCTGATTTCGATGCCGCCATCGCGGCTGCCCGGGGATGAACGACGAGGGTATCGGCGCACGCCTCTTCGTCGCGCTCCAATACCTGCTGCCGCAACACGGTCTCTCGCGCCTCGTGCACGCGTTGGCGCGCGTGCGTGTGCGCTGGATCAAGAACGCGTTGATCAGGGCGTTCATGCGCGTCTTCGTGCCTGATCTGTCGGACGCGGCCGAAAGGAACCCCCGCGCCTACCCGACTTTCAACGCGTTCTTCACGCGCCCGCTTGCGCCCGATGCGCGTCCTGTTGCCGCCGGGAATGCCGCCATCGCCTGCCCCGTCGATGGCACCGTGAGCGAATGCGGGAGCATCCTGGGTGACCGCATCCTGCAGGCCAAGGGTCACGATTACACCCTCGACGCCCTGCTCGCGGGGCGCACGCGACTCGCGAGGCGCTTCGAGGCTGGGCGATTCGCGACGATCTACCTTGCGCCGTGGAACTATCACCGCATCCACATGCCGCTTGCGGGCACGCTGACCGAGGCCTGGTACGTGCCGGGCCGGCTCTTCAGCGTGAACCGCACGACCGCCGCGCATGTCGCCGGTCTCTTCGCACGCAACGAGCGCCTCGTTTGCCTGTTCGAAGGGGCAACTTCATTCGCGCTGGTCCTGGTCGGAGCGCT
>WBZP01002766.1_pt1 | contig 12959 bp, 11 predicted proteins | sample 5204301 | NCBI WGS metagenome assembly WBZP01 (sample SAMN12412401, study PRJNA552823) | activated sludge metagenome | isolation source: activated sludge from nitrification reactor of wastewater treatment plant... | place: USA: Pennsylvania | collected 2017
CAGCAGCTAAGTTGCGCGCGCAAAACGCGGTCAACCCCAGCTCCAGCAAGGCAGAGGTCAGGGCCCAACGTGCGGCTGCGGGTGCCCGCATGCGAGAGGCCATGCGCACGGGCGAGGAGAAGTACCTACCTGAGCGTGACAAGGGTCCGGTGCGACGTTTCGTTCGAGACTGGATTGACGCACGGCTGACGTTCATTGAGTTGTTATTGCCGATGTTGGTCATCGTGATGATGCTCTCGCTGGGCAAGAGCCGCGAGATGCAAAGCCTGGCGAGCACGTTGTATTCGGCGTTGTGGATCTTGGTGATCATCGACGTCACCTGGCTTTCGATTCGCCTGGTGGGCGAACTCAAGCGCCGTTTCCCCGAGCACGACCGCAAGGGCTGGTGGTTCTACGCAATCATGCGCGCCTTGCAGTTGCGCCCGCTGCGGATGCCCAAGCCCCAGGTCAAGTTGTTCACAAAGTTGCCTGACACCTATCGCTGAGTGCGACAGACCTAGGGCATCGCCAACGACATCGGCCCGTAGACGAGGCGGTCATCTTCAAACAAGGTGACCGCCTCGACGCCGTTCTCAGCCAAGTCAGACCAGCACTCCCCCAGCCACGATTCAGCATCCCCTCGTGTGGGGAAGTCGTGCCGCTCGCCGCTGGCGATCTCTTCACCAGCGGCGGTTTCGTGCCTCCACCACCACGAAGCCATCAGGACTCTTTGACGTCTGTGGTGAAGAACGGTGGCTTGGTGACCACAAAGATTTCGGGCCGACCGCGCACATCAACAATGACCTCAGCACCGTCTTGGATCTGGTGGTTAATCAGGGCCATGGCAATGCCCTTCTTCAACGTTGGCGAGAAGGTGCCGCTGGTGATCTCGCCGATCGCGAAGTCGCGGGTGAGCATGACGTTCATGTGGGGTCGCGGGATGCCGCGGCCCTGAGCAACCAAGCCGCGCAACAGCACGTTGGCGCCCTTCTCCTTTTCTGCCTCCAGCACGCTCTTGCCCCAAAACGCTGGCTTCTTCCAGCCAACAGCCCAACCGAGGCGAGCCATATTGGGGGTGACCTTGGGGCTGATGTCATTGCCGTGCAACGGATAGCCCATCTCGGTGCGCAGCGTGTCACGAGCGCCCAGTCCTGCTGGTGCGATGTCGAACTCAGCACCGGCAGCCATGATCGCGTCCCACAAAGCGCCCGCAGCAGCGTTGGCGATAATGAGCTCATATCCGCGCTCACCGGTGTAGCCGGTGCGACACACGACGGCCAACTCGCCTTCGAAGGGGTGCTCGACAAACGACATGTATTCGTGGCCGACAGGGAAGCCCATCTTGGCCAGCACCTCGTCTGACTTGGTGCCTTGAACCGCGAGCACGGCGTGAGTGGTGTGGTGATCTGTGATGGTCACCGAGTCAGGCTTGTTGGCGCTGATGCGGCGTACGACCTCGGCTGTGTTGGCCGCATTGGGAACCAGCAGCAAGTGGTCATCATCGAGCAGGTAGACGATGAGGTCGTCGATGATCCCGCCGGTCTCGTCGTCACAACACAAGGTGTACTGCGCCTTGCCGTTGCTCACTCGACCCATGTCGTTAGTCAGGCAGGCATTGATGTGTTCGTAGGCGCCATCGCCACGTACGACGACCTTGCCAAGGTGCGACACGTCGAAGACTCCGACGCTGGTGCGCACAGCCGTGTGCTCCTTGACCACACCGCTGGCGTATTCCAGTGGCATCTCCCAGCCACCGAACTCAGAAAACTTCGCGCCGAGGGCAACGTGACGATCATGCAGTGGTGAGTGCAGCAAATTCATACGCGCAACCTACCTGCTATTGGTTTCGGCTCTAGAGTGACTCCCCGTGACCACTTTCGCTCTTCGCCAAGGCAGCCCAGACGAGACCAGGGCCGATCTGGTCGTTGTTGGCGTTGTGCAAGGCCCCAAGGGCGCGACCCTCGCCGAGGGCGCCCACAGCCTCAGTGCTGCCTGGGGACGCAAACTCTCACCCCTACTCGCCAGCATGAGTGTGACTGGCAAGGCTGGCGAGTCAGTGCGCGTGCCAACTGGTGGGGTCATCCCAGCTCCCATGATGTTGTTGGTGGGTCTGGGTGCAGACGCCGACGTGCACTCCGTGCGTCACGCGGCTGGGGTCGCTGCACGCAATGTGGGAAATGCCGCCTCGGCGACGTTGGCCCTGCCTGCTACCGACGCCGATCACGTCAGCGCCATCGCTGAGGGGTTTTTGTCGGGGCTCTATGTCTACTTGCGCACCGGCGCAGGTGTGGCTGAAGTTGCCCTGCTGAGCCCAGTGGCGAGCCAAGCTGCTGCCATCGCCGCAATGAGTAGGGCACATACTGCTTCGACGTACCTCAATCTGGCCCGCGATTGGGTCAACACCCCTGCCAACGTGCTCAACCCACCGAGCTTCGCCCAGACGGTGGCGGATTTGTGCACGGAGATGGCCATTCCCGGGCTGACCTGCACAGTGCTCGCGGAGGGTGATCTTCGTGAGCTGCAATGCGGCGGCATCCTGGCGGTCGGAGCGGCGTCAGCGCAGCCACCCCGCCTGGTGCATTTGGAGTACCAGCCACGCCAGGCTTCAGGCCATGTTGCCCTCGTCGGTAAGGGCATCACCTTTGATTCGGGCGGTCTGAGCATCAAGCCAGCCGCCTCGATGGTCGCGATGAAGGGCGATATGGCCGGTGCGGCCGCAGCCATCGCTGCCACGATGACAGTGGCCTCAGAAGGACTTCCCGTGCGCGTGACCACGATCGTGCCGATGGCCGAGAACATGATCTCGGGCACCGCTTATCGACCTGGCGATGTGCTCACAATGCACAACGGTCTCACCGTCGAAGTGGCTGACACCGACGCAGAAGGCCGCCTGATCTTGGCCGACGCATTGAGCCTGGCTGCCGAAGCTCAGCCCGATGCGATCCTCAACGTGGCAACCCTGACTGGAGCCTGCTTAGTCGCCTTGGGTGACCGCATGGGTGGGGTGTACGGCGATGAGGAGCCCGTCTCCGAAGTGCTGGCCGCAGCCGAGGCAGTCGGTGAACCCATGTGGCCGATGCCGATCACCGACACCTCACGACGAGCAGTGCGCGAGGAAAGCCACGTCGCTGACCTTGTGCACCACATCGGAGTGCGCTGGGGCTCTGCCTCATTCGCAGCCGCGTTCCTCACCGAATTCACTGGCGGGCTGCCTTTTGTCCACCTCGATATGTACGGACCGAGTTTCAATAAGGGTGCGGCCTACGCCGACGTACCCAACGGGGGGACGGGGTTCGCCACCCGAACCATTGTCGAATGGGTGCGCCGCAGGGCGGCACGAGCGTGACCCACGACGGGTCAAGTGGAAAGATAGGCGAGCGTTGTCGCACTCGCGACATCCTTGACTCCAAGGAGAGCAGATGACCCACCCCACCACCTTCGATCTCGTGGTGCTGGGAGCCGGCTCAGGAGGCTATGCGTGCGCGCTACGCGCAGCACAGCTCGGCCTCACCGTCGCCCTGATCGAGAAGGACAAGGTCGGTGGCACGTGCCTGCACATGGGTTGCATCCCAACCAAGGCGCTTCTCCACGCGGCTGAAGTCGCTGACTCGGCCCGCGACGCGGCCAGCTTCGGCGTCAACGCCAGCCTTGAGGGCATCGATATGGCTGGGGTGAACCGCTACAAAGACGGGGTGGTCTCCCGGCTCTACAAGGGCCTGACCGGCCTAGTCACCGGACGAGGTATCTCCATCATCCAAGGCGCCGGCACGCTGGTGAACGCCACCACAGTTGCTGTGGGAGATGAACTCATCACGGGCAAAAACGTCGTGATCGCAACCGGCTCCTACTCTCGGAGCCTGCCCGGGCTTGAGGTTGATGGCGTCAAGGTCATCACCTCCGAGCAGGCATTGGCGCTGGATCACGTGCCCGCCTCGGTCGTCATCTTGGGTGGCGGGGTGATTGGGTGTGAGTTCGCCAGCGTGTGGAAGTCATTCGGTGCGGCAGTCACCATCGTTGAGGCACTTCCCCGGCTGGTTCCAGGCGAGGACGAGGCATCCTCGAAGGTGCTTGAACGTGCCTTTAGGCGCCGCAAGATCGCGTTCAAAACCGGGGTGCGCTTTGAGTCTGTGAGTGCCACTGGCGAAGGCGTCGACGTACTCCTCTCCAGTGGAGAGACCCTCAGCGCCGAACTGCTGCTGGTTGCAGTCGGACGCGGGCCAGCCACAGATGGGGCTGGCCTGAGCGAGGCCGGCGTGGAGCTCGATCGCGGCTATGTCGTCACCGACGAACGTTTGCGCACATCTCTGGAAGGGGTCTACGCCGTCGGCGACATCGTCCCTGGCCTCCAACTCGCCCACCGAGGGTTCGCACACGGACTCTTTGTCGCCGAAGAAATTGCCGGGCTGAACCCTGCGCCGGTGCTCGACGTTGCGATCCCCAAGGTCACCTACTGCGACCCCGAACTCGCCTCCGTTGGCCTCACCGAGGCCGCCGCGCGTGAGCAGTACGGCGACGCCATTGAAACCGTCACCTACGATCTAGGTGGCAACGGCAAGAGTCAGATCCTCAAGACCATGGGCTTTGTGAAACTAGTCCGAGTCACACAGGGTCCCGTCGTCGGCATCCACATGGTGGGTGCTCGCGTGGGAGAACTCATCGGCGAAGCCCAAGTGATTTATAACTGGGAAGGACACCCCGAGGAGGTCGCCGCAATGATCCACGCGCACCCGACCCAAAACGAAGCTCTCGGCGAGGCGCATTTAGCCCTGGCCGGCAAACCACTACACGCACACTCCTGAAAGGCCACCCATGTCGACGCCCGTAAATCTCCCCGCACTAGGCGAATCTGTCACTGAAGGCACAGTCACCCGCTGGCTCAAGCAGGTCGGTGACTCTGTGGCCATCGACGAGCCGTTGCTGGAGGTTTCCACCGACAAGGTTGATACCGAAATCCCCTCCCCTGTCGCTGGTGTGCTGCTCGAGATCAACGCCGCCGAAGACGACACCGTTGCTGTTGGCGCCCAGTTGTGTGTGGTGGGCGACTCCGCTGCCGCGGTCGCATCGCCGGAGCCCGAAGCTGCCCCGGCACCGGTCGTCGAGGAGGCACCTGCGGAAGCAGTCGAGATGCCCGAGCCGGCTGCTATTTCCGTGCCTGAACCTGCACCTGCGGCTGCGGCTGTGGACTCCTCTGGCAGCGCTACCGCCGTCGTCTTACCGGCCTTGGGTGAGTCGGTCACTGAAGGCACCGTGACGCGTTGGCTCAAGCAGGTTGGTGACTCCGTCAACGTCGACGAGCCCCTCTTGGAGGTCTCCACCGACAAGGTCGACACCGAGATCCCCTCCCCTGTCGCTGGCACCTTGCTGGAGCAGAAGGTAGCCGAAGACGAGACCGTTGCGGTCGGCGCCGAACTCGCGCTGATCGGCTCTGGTGTTGCGGCTGCCCCGGCCGTAGTGGAAGCCCCTTCCGAGCCTGAGCAGGCTGAGGCGCCGGTTGAGCCCGCACCCGTTGAGGCAGCACCTGCCGTTGAGGCTGCTGCCCCTGCTATGCCTGCTGTTCCGGTGTTCGAGGCACCTGTGCTCTCACCAGAACCCCCGGCGGTCGCCGAAGCTCCTGCCCAGTTGGCTCCCTCCGATTCCGACGACGCACCTGGCTATGTCACGCCGTTGGTGCGCAAGTTGGCTGCGGAGTACTCCGTCGATTTGGCCACCATCAGCGGCACCGGTGTCGGCGGTCGCATCCGCAAGCAGGACGTCATCAACGCTGCCTCTGCCGAGGCGCGCGCTGCCAAGGCTGCGGCTCGGCCAGTGATTGCAGATGCGCCAGTCGCGGCTCCTGTCGCCGTGCCTGCAGCTGCTCCTGCTGCTCCGGCCCCCGCTGCTCCTGCTGCTGCCGCTTCTGCTTCGGCCCCGAGCCCGCTGCGCGGCAAGACCGAACCAATGAGCCGCCTGCGCAAGGTGATCGCTGCCCGCATGGTGGAGTCGCTGCGGACCACGGCCCAACTGACCACTGTTGTTGAGGTCGATGTCACTGCGATCGCACGACTGCGTGAGAGCGCTAAGGAAGAGTTCTTCAAGCGTGAGGGCACCAAGTTGTCCTTCATGCCGTTCTTTGCCAAGGCTGCCGTCGACGCACTGAAGTCGCACCCCTCACTGAACGCCTCGATCGACACCGACAAGGGCGAGGTCACCTACTACGACCGCGAGAATGTCGCGATCGCTGTTGACACCGACAAGGGCTTGCTGACCCCGGTCATCAAGGACGCCGGCGACCTATCCGTGAGCGGGCTGGCCCGCAAGATCGCCGACGTCGCCGAGCGCACTCGCACCAACAAGATCACCCCCGACGACCTCTCAGGTGGCACTTTCACGCTCACCAACACCGGTTCTCGTGGAGCGCTCTTCGACACCCCGATCTTGAACCTCCCGCAGGTTGCGATCTTGGGCACCGGCGCAGTCGTCAAGCGCCCCGTCGTGATCGATGACCCCAACCTGGGCGAGACGATCACCGTGCGCCAGATGGTCTACCTAGCCCTCACCTACGACCACCGCCTCGTCGATGGCGCCGACGCCGCTCGTTTCCTGACCGACGTAAAACAGCGCCTCGAAGCCGGCCATTTCGAGGTGTAGCCAGGGCCCTTCGGACCCCTGCAGGAATCCCAGGTTAAGTACCCGGTTTGTCACTTAACCTGGGATTTCGACTCCAAAAGGCTAGAGGTGAATCATGTGCCCAGCGATGCCCTCGATGGCCTCTTTGACGGCCTCGGAGAGGGTGGGGTGGGCAAAGACGTTACGGGCGACTTCGTCGGCTGTGAGGTCCCACTGTTGGGCCAAGGTGAGCACCGGGAGCATCTCAGTGACGTCGGGGCCGATCATGTGGGCGCCAAGGATCTCGTTGTGTTTGGCGTCGGCCACGATTTTCACGAATCCGACTGCGTCGCCGAGGCCTTGGGCCTTGCCGTTGGCCGAGAAGGGGAACTTCGCCACCTTGACGTCATAGCCCTTGTCGGCGGCCTGGGCTTCGGTGTAGCCGAAGGAGGCGATCTGGGGCTGGCAGTACGTCGCCCGGGGGATCATGTCGAAGTTGACTTCCATCGTGTCGGCACCGGCGATGGTTTCGACTGCGACGACACCCATGGCCTCAGCAGTGTGGGCCAACATGAGCTTTGCGGTGACGTCACCGATCGCCCAGATGCCAGGGACGTTGGTGCGCCCGCGGGCATCGACGGCAATGGCGCCGCGCTCGGTGGTGGCCACACCGGTGTTCTCCAAGCCATAGCCATCGAGGCGGGGAGCGAAGCCAAAGGCGGCCAGGAACTTGTCGGCCTCCAAGACCTTCTCGTCGCCTCCGGCAGCGGGAGCGATGGTGACTCGAACGCCTGAACCGGTGTCTTCGACCGATTTGACCGCGGTCGAGGTCAAGATCTTGACGCCGAGTTTCTTGTAGTGGCGCAGGAGTTCCTTTGAAACTTCTTCGTCTTCGGTGGGCACGATGCGATCAAGGAACTCCACGATCGTGACGTCGACACCAAAGTTCTTCATAACGTAGGCGAACTCGACGCCAATCGCACCCGAGCCGCCAATGATGATCGAGGCCGGGAGCTGGTCGTTCAGGATGTGCTCTTCGTAGGTGACCACGCGCTCAGAGAGAGTCACGCCGGGCACCAGGCGCACCTTGGCGCCTGCTGCGACCAGGAAGTTGTCTGCGGTCAGGGTCTCGGTGCCGCCGTCATTGAGCGCAACCGAGAGGGTCTTGGCGTCGGTAAAGGTGCCCCAGCCGTTGACTTCGGTGATCTTGTTCTTCTTCATCAAGAAGTGCACGCCTTTGACGATCCCGGCTGAGACCGCGCGACTGCGCGCGTGTGTGGGACCAAACGACATAGTGGCGTCGCCCTCGATGCCGAACTTCGCCTTTTCGTGCGTGAGCACGTGGGCCAGTTCGGCGTTCTTCAGCAAAGCCTTTGAAGGGATGCAGCCCACGTTGAGGCACACTCCGCCCCAGTACTGCTTTTCAACCACAGCAACGTTGAGGCCGAGTTGGCTGGCACGGATTGCAGCGACGTAGCCACCAGGGCCCGCGCCGAGGACGACGAGATCAAAATGGGTCACGAGGTGAGCCTATAGGCTCACGCGCATGCGGTTTATCATCGCCGGATCATCGGGATTCCTCGGCACCCAACTGCGCGAAGCATTGCTGGTGCGCAATCACGAAGTGATCCGTCTGGTTCGCTCCCCAGGCTCATCAGATGCTGCGGTCTGGGATCCGTACTCCGGTGCGGTACCGATGGATCAGATCGAGCAGGCTGATGTCGTGGTGAACCTGGCTGGGTCGCCCACGGCGGGCAACCCCCACTCCACGACTTGGGCCAACGAACTTGAGCACAGCCGGGTCAGCACCACCCGCACTCTGGCCCAAGCGATCGCCGACAGTGACCGCAAACCCACCTTCTTGGCTGGTAATGGCATCAGCTATTACGGCGACCGCAGCGACGAGGTGCTCGATGAAACGGCTGACTCACGCGGTAATGCCCTGCTCACTCGGGTCACGCGCGCCTGGCAAGCCGCGGCGCAACCAGCTCAAGACGCCGGGGCTCGTCTGGTGATCGTGCGTACCGCACCAGTGCTTGATCGACGTTCAGCGCCACTGAAGCAACTCGCCCTGCTGTTCAAACTGGGGCTAGGTGGCCCGTTGGGCAATGGGTCGCAGTACTTCCCAGTCATCGGCACCACCGACTGGGTGCACTCGATGATCTGGTGCGCGGAGCATGAGCTGCATGGGCCGGTGAACTTCTGCGTGCCCACAGTGCCAACAAACGCCGAATTCACTGCGGCACTAGCCACCAAAGTGCATCGCCCGGCAGTGCTGCGCGTGCCCGCCCCGGTGATCAAGTTCGCCGCTGCCGCTATGGCTCGAGAGGTGCTGGGCTCGGTGCGAGCCGTGCCGAAGGCGCTACTTGACTCGGGCTTCACCTTCGCGGCTCCGACCATCACCGAGGTGCTCGACTCGGCCCTTTAGCTGGGTCAATGACCTCGCTCAACTGCCATTGAGTCGTTGCGCGCACAAACGTCAATCTCAGGCGGCGCGCATGGCTCGCAGGCAACCAGACCCGTTCGCCGCCTTTGCCCTCGGCACGGGCTGAGACCAACCGATCGAGCACCGAAAGCACCAGTTTGCCCGAGCTCTGTTCGACGATCTCGACCTTAAGGATCTGCCGCTGCATTCGGCGTACGACGAACCCTCGGGCGACCCACCTGCGGAGCACCCCCACATCGGCTTTGCCAGCGCTGGATCCGGGCACATACAGCCTGGTCAGCGCACCGACGTCACCAGCAGCCCAAGCCCTGGCGCGCTGGTCGTCCCAGGCGTGCAGCACCGACATCGCCTCAGCTTGGGGACTGGGCTCTGCAGGGGTGCTGGTGGTGGGTGCTGCAGACGGGGGCGCTGCACTCACCACCAACCAGATCCCGAGCGCAACCAAACTCAGTGCTGCGGCTAGCAGCACGAGTCGAAAGAACCACCCTCGAGCCATGTGAACAGCCTGCCCGCAAACCGATCAGGATGCGTTGAGTTATCCACAGGGCTACGAGCTAGCGCGCCTTGATTTCCTCGATGATCGCGGGCAGCACTTCGTGCATGTCACCAACCACGGCGTAGGTCGCCTTGGTCACCATGGGCGCCTCGGCGTCGGTGTTGATCGCCAAGATCGTCTTTGATGAGGCACACCCTGCCCAGTGCTGGATGGCACCTGAGATGCCACAGGGCACATAGAGCTCTGGTGAGATTCGCGAGCCGGTTTGGCCCACTTGCTCGTGGTGAGGGCGCCAACCCAGCGAGGTGACGACGCGCGAGACACCAACAGTGGCGCCCAGCAACTCGGCGAGTTCATCGACGCCACCGAATCCATCGGGTCCACCAGCGCCGCGTCCGCCGCCGACCACCACGCGAGCGGTCTTGAGGTTGCCAGACTGGTCAGCCTCGCCTGCGGAGGTGGAGGCGACTCGGGCGATGAGGTCTTCGGGGCGAAGGTTCGCGCTGAGAGGGCTCACCGCAGCAGGTGCGCCGCCGACTTCAGCAGCTTCAACGGCGTGGCCAGCCACAGAGAAGATGGCTGGGCGGTGGCCCAACTGCATTTCCTCCAAGGCCGCCCCACCCATCACCTGACGCGTCACTACAAAGGGCGATAGGCCTGAGAACGAGATCACGTTGGCAGCCATCGGCGCATCGACGCGCGCGGCAGCATGTGCCAGCACCTCGTTGCCGCGTTGGGTGCCAGCTGCGGTCACGACGACTGCGCCAGATGTCTCGCGGGCAGTCAGCACACCCGCAGCCCAGGCAGCAGCGCAGTAAGCCGAAACGTCGTCACCGACCAGGTCGTAAGCAGTGCGTACGCCGTGGGCGCCGAGGACGTCAGCAAACTGAGACACCCCCACGCCGACCACATCGACGGGGATGCCGCCTCCGGCGGCACCCAGGTCGCGCGCGAAGCGGATGGTTTCAAGTGAGGTGTCCACAAGCCCATCTGGGCCGTGTTCGACAAAGACCAGAATCATGGTGCGAGCACTCCCAACTGGGCGAAGAGGTCAACGACGGCACCTGCCGCCTCTGGGCCGTTGCCGAGAACCTGCACATTCGAGGGCACGGGCGGTGGCAAGGTGAGCTTCACACGCGAGGCTCCCACCAGGTCTCCAGAAAGCGCCTTGGTTTCGATCTCGACCTTCTTGGCGGCCATGCGGCCCTTGATAGAGGGATAGCGCGGCTCAACTCCGCCTTCGGTGATCGCCACGACGGCAGGGGTGGGCAGCACGTACGTTTCGGTGCCCCCCTCAGGTGAGTCCCCCACGCAGGTGATCGAGCCATCAGCGGCCGAGACGGTTTTGATGCCAGTCACGACGGGCTGGGCCAACGCGTGCGCGAGGCGGATCGGCACCTGGAAGTCACCAGAGTCAGCGGCGTCGTTGCCCAGCAAGATGGCGTCGTAGCCCTTGCCTGCTGCTTCGTTCTCGCGCACGACGGCAGCAATTTCGCGGGCGATGTCGGCTGGACCGAGGTCTTTCGGCTCCGCCTCAATGTGTACGGCGGCAGTTGCGCCGACACCCAACGCAGTGCGCAATTGCTCCACGGCTTCAGGCCCACCGACGGTCAACACGGTGACGTCGTCACTGATCTGCACAGCGCACTCGACGGCACAGTTCTCGTGGTCACTGATCGTGAACCCCGCGAACCTGCCATCAACTGCTTGCGCATCGTCAGTGAGCACGACCTGACCTGATGAGTCAGGCACCCGCTTGATGCAAACGAGCACCCGCATTAGCGGATCCGGTCGTTAGCTGGGTCGAGCAAGGGGGTGGCGTCGATTGAGCCGACGGTGACCGGGTAGAGCTCCTCCATGTAGGAGACGGCCAACTGGTTGCCCAGCACTGCCTGGTCGACAGGCAGGTAGGCCAGCAGCACGTGCTTGCCGAGTGAAGGCGCTGAGCCTGCGGTGGTCACGTAGGGGTGGTGACCGTGGCCGTCGGTGAGCTGGCCACCGTCGCGGGTCATGATCGGCTCGCCGCCGAGCATGTAGCGCTTCTCCCCTGTCGAGGAGGTGTGGTCATCGACCGTCATGGTGCACAGGATCGTGGCCGGCGCGGCTTCGCGCTGAGCCAGGTAGGCCTCGCGTCCCACGAAGTCGGCAACCTTGACCTTGGGTCGCTGCATGCCTGCCTCGACGATTGAGCGCTCGGCATCAAGCTCTGCACCGAACGCGCGGTAGCCCTTCTCGATGCGGCCCGTGGTCGCGTAGACGCCGATGCCGACAGGCACTGCCCCCATAGGCGCACCAGCGGCCAAGAGCGCCTCCCACAACGAGGCGGCAGCCTCCATGGGCACATAGAGTTCCCAGCCGAGCTCACCGACGTAGGAGATGCGCGAGGCCAGGACTGGCGCAGAAACGCCATTGACCGCGATCTCACGGCACGACAAGAAGCCGAAACCTGCGTCGCTCACGTCGTCGCTGGTCAGCGAGGCGAGGATGTCGCGGGCCTTGGGTCCCCACAAACCGATGGTGGACACATCGGAAGTGAGGTCGGTGATCGTTGCACCCGCGGCCAAGTGGTCGCTGAACCACTTCTTGTCGGCCATGCCGTGCGCACCGCCGGTCACGACGCGGAAGTGCTCATCACCTAGGCGCATCACGGTCAGGTCGGACTTGAAGCCACCCTTGGCGTCAAGCACCGGGGTGTAGATGACCTTGCCGACAGCCACGTCGCATTGCGCCACGCACGTCTGTTGCACGCTGGCCAGTGCACCTGAGCCGGTGATGTCGAAAATGCAGAAGGCGGTCAGGTCGATCACGCCAGCGTTCTCGCGCATCGCCAAGTGCTCAGCGTTGATGATCGGGCTCCACCAGCGCGACTCCCACTCCGCAGTGCGGGGCATCACGGCATCGCCGTACTTCTCAACGAGGGGGGCGTTGGAGGAGTACCACCACGGGCGCTCCCAGCCGACGGTCTCGTAGAACTCTGCGCCCAAAGCCTGCTGCGAGGCGTGCATGGGCGAGCGGCGTACGTCGCGATCTGAGGCGTACTGCTCAGCCGGGTGCACGATGCCGTAGGTCTTGTTGAACGACTCTGAGGCGCGTGCTTGCACGTGCGGACGCTCGGTCTCGTGGGGGTAGAACCGCGAGATGTCTGAGTGCGAGACGTCGATGTCGGAGTAGCCCCGAACCAGCCATTCGGCAACTGCACGGCCGGTGCCTGGGCCTTCCTTGATCCAGACGGCCGCGGCAACCCACAGACCCTTGACGTCGGACTCGCCCAGGATCGGCATGCCGTCGGCAGTGAGTGAGAGCAGGCCGTTGATGGCGTAGCGGATCTCGGCTCCGTCAGCGCCGAGCAACTCAGGCATGAGCTCGAGTGCCTGCTCCAACTGCGGGTCGAAGTCCTCTTCGGTGAAGGGCATCTCGGTGGGGCTGAGTTTGGCTTGGTCGAGCGTCGGAATC
>WBZP01005435.1_pt1 | contig 12958 bp, 11 predicted proteins | sample 5204301 | NCBI WGS metagenome assembly WBZP01 (sample SAMN12412401, study PRJNA552823) | activated sludge metagenome | isolation source: activated sludge from nitrification reactor of wastewater treatment plant... | place: USA: Pennsylvania | collected 2017
GCGGAGTTTCCAGCATTCGCAGTCACAGTCGACTTGGTCGTGCTGACTGTGCGTGGCGATGAACTACAGGTGCTCACGGTGCGGCGCGGCGAGCCGCCGTACGAGGGCGAGTGGGCGCTACCCGGCGGATTCGTGCTCCCAAATGAGGGGCTGGACCAGGCGGCCGCACGCGAACTGCTCGAGGAGACCGGGCTGTCCGCCAACTCCTTCCACCTAGAGCAGTTGCGCTCCTATGGAAGGCCCGGTCGTGATCCGAGGATGCGCACCATCACAGTCGCCTACATTGCCCTGGCTCCGGACCTGCCGACCCCGGTTGCCGACACCGACGCGGCCGAGGCGCGCTGGCAGTCGGCGCAGGCCGCCATTGGGGCGGGCTTGGCCTTCGATCACGCCGAGATCCTGCGCGACGGCATCGAGCGTGCCCGCGCCAAACTCGAATACACGCCGTTGGCGGCAGCGTTCTGCCCTCCGGAGTTCACGATCAGCGAGTTGCGCCACGTCTACGAAGTCGTCTGGGGCAGCGCCTTGGATCCGCGAAATTTCCACCGCAAGGTGACCAAGACCCAGGGCTTCCTTGCTCCGACCGACCAGACCACCACTCGCGATGGCGGGCGACCTGCGCGCCTCTACCGAGTGGGCCCGATCGAGCGACTGCATCCACCGCTGATCCGCGGTTAGCGCGGCGTCACCGTCGCGACACCGGTGGCCGGGTCGATCGAGATGGTGCCGTGCTCGAATTCTTGCGTGGTGCCGCTCGGCCCTACGCTCGCGTCTGAGATCGGCCAGCCGAGCGCACCAGTCTCCTCGCCTTGCTCCAGATACGTAGCCAGAACCGGAGCCGTCACCCACCACGCACCGCCGCCTGCGTCATACATCCGCCCGTTGCCGAAAACAGTCTTGGTGCCCTGCATCGAGGGGTGCTCACCGATGCGCACCCGTCCTGTCTGGGCTACGCCCATGGCCTCGGCCCGGGCCCGGATCGGAGTGGAGTACGTCGCGACGTACGCCGCCACACGACTGCGCAAACCTCCCTCAGCGCGCAGCCAGCGATAGCCGTAGCGCCCCGGACAGGCGGTCGCCGTGGATGGCGAGATGCCGGACAGCCGCACATCTCTATGGCCGCTGATTCGGTTTAACGAGTGTCCCGCGATCGGATAGCGGCCGAGGGCTGGCAGGTAGTTGGTGCCGAGCCGCCACCCGATCAGGCGCACGGTGGCGGCCTTCATCGCGTCGCTGGGGCGGACCCGGTCGAGGTTGCCCATCATCGAGACACCCATGGCGTAGGTGTTGACCTCGAAGTTGCCGGCGTGCGCGCCGCGCACCTGAGGCAAGATGCCGCCACTGCGCCCTTCGAAGACCTGACCGAACTTGTCGACCAAGAAGTTGTAGCCGATGTCGCACCAGCCCTGCCCGGACATGTGATAGGCCTGAATGCCCCGCACGATCCGCGCCGACTCGCTGCGGGCATATCGGTTTGAACCAGCCGTGTGGTGGAAGATCACGCCGTCAAGATGATCTGCGGTGCGGGGTTGATCGCAGTACTTCGGTGCGCGGGCCCCCCAGGCTCCCCTAGACACATAGTCCGGGATGCCGAGATAGGCCGAATGAGCGAAGAGCGGATCGGCGCCGGGGTCGATCAGGGCCGCGCGAACGTCGCGAGCAGGTCCGCTGACCCGGACCGCAATCCCGACTGCGCTGCGCACCCAGAGGGGATCGGTGCCCGGTCGGCCACCGCTGGCCGAGTCGCCGTGGAACTCAAGACGGCGCCAACGAGACCACCCGTTTGCGTCTTGAACCTGGACCTCGACGCGGGTTGGTTCGGCGCCTCTGGCCCAGGTGACCCCGAGCATCGCGAAGCGCTGCACCTGAGTGCGAGCCAATCGCAGATCGCCACCACGAGAATTCAAGGAGGGGCGGACCGGGAGTTGCTGAACGGTGGCCTTGGCCGGTGTCGACGACAGCGGCTCCGGTGAAGTCCCGTCAGGTTGGTTCTGCGGGCTCAGCGCGGCCAGGGTGGTGAGCGCGCAGATAGACAGCGCCGCCGTCGTACGGCGAAGCCAGGTCAGCGGCCGCTCCGAGATCTGCATAGGGCGCCCACCCTATCCCGGGACCGGACAAATGGGACTACTGCGCAACCCCGTAGAGACGGTCGCCAGCGTCACCGAGTCCGGGCACGATGTAGCCGTGCTCGTTGAGGTGATCATCAACTGCAGCGGTCACGACATTGACCGGAACGGGGATGTCTTCGAGCGCTCGGCGCAGGTTCTCCACGCCCTCAGGAGCGGCTAGGAGACACAGGCAGGTGATGTCGTCGGCACCCCGGTCAACGAGGAACTTGATTGCCTCGGCCAGCGTGCCCCCGGTGGCCAACATCGGGTCGAGCACATAGCACTGGCGGCCAGAGAGGTCGGCGGGCAACCGTTCGGCGTACGTCGTGGCCTCGAGCGTCTCCTCGTTGCGCACCATGCCCAAGAAGCCGACCTCGGCGGTGGGAATCAGTCGGATCAGGCCTTCGAGCATGCCCAGTCCGGCGCGCAGGATGGGTACGACGAGAGGACGGGGATGCCGCAGCGTTACACCCAATGCCTGCGACACCGGAGTCTGAATGGTGACGTCCTCGACCCGGACCCCACGGGTGGCCTCATAGGCGATCAAGGTGACCAGTTCGTCGGCCAGTTTGCGGAAGGTGGCCGAATCGGTGCTCTGGTCACGCAGGGTGGTGAGTTTGTGGGCGACCAAGGGGTGGTCGATGACAAGCAGATCCATGGGCACAACGTATCCGCACCCGGCCCCGGGTGGCAGTGGCCGGGGCGGTCTGTCACTCTTGGGGCATGGCGGTAGTGCGGCACACAGAGACCGAAGCGGTGGACTTCGCGATCGCGGCCTACCGTGAAGAAGGCATCTGGCAGTTGCAGGAGTTGGATCACGACAAGACCGAGACGGTCGACACGATTGCTCGGGAGTTGCGTCGATACCCCGGTGACAACGGCGCCATCGGTCTGATCAGCGTCGATGAGGACTTCTTCGTGATCGTGCGAGCCCGCGGGGCTCACGTCAACGTGCTGCTCTCCGACGCTTCTGCGGCCACAGACTGGGCGATCGCGCGTTCGGTGACCGACTTCGTCGGCGTGCCAGTCGAGGATGACGACGAACCCGCGCCGGCCGGAGACCTCGATATTTTCGCCGACGTCGGGATCCCCGCCATCGACATGGGTCTGATGCTCGACGACGTCGACCTCTATCCCGACGAGCAACTCAGCGACATCGCGAATCGACTTGGATTCGGTGCGCGGTTTGACGAGTTGGTCGGCCTCAACGGCGCCTGAGTCGCCTGGGTCTGATTCGACGGGTGTCTGATGGGCTGGTCGATGTGATGATCTGGTCGATGTGATGAGCTGGGAGCAGCCGATGCGGATGGCTCTGGAAATGGCCCGGCTGGCTTCGTCGTACGACGAAATCCCGGTGGGTGCGGTCGTGGTCTCTCCCCGTGGTGAGGTGGTCGGCGCCGCGCACAATCGTCGGGAGTTAGACGGCGACCCGACCGCTCATGCGGAGGTATTGGCGCTGCGGGAGGCCGCGACGGCGGTTGGGGAGTGGCGGCTGAGTGGGCACACGTTGGTGGTGACGCTGGAGCCATGCACGATGTGTGCCGGTGCGGCGGTGCTATCGCGGGTTGACCGTGTTGTTTTCGGGGCATTCGACGACAAGGCGGGCGCCGTCGGTTCGCTTTGGGATGTGGTCCGCGACCGCCGACTCAACCACCGCCCGGAGGTGGTCTCAGGGGTGTTGGCAGAAGAGTCGACGTCGCTTTTGCGAGGGTATTTTGCGGCGCGCCGATGAGCGCGCAGTGGGCATCAAAGTCACAAGTTAACCAGTGACTTTGATGCCCCTTAGCCGGCTCAATTGGCCTTGATTGCCGAGATCTCGAACTCCAGCGTGACCTTCTCGCTGACAAGCATTCCGCCTGCTTCGAGCGCGGCATTCCAGGTGAGTCCGAAGTCCTTGCGGTTGACGACGACGCTGCCTTCAAAGCCGACCCGGTGGTTGCCAAACGGATCGACAGCGCCACCTTCGAAACTGAACGGGATTGTCAGCGAGCGGGTGACGTCCTTGATGGTCAGGTCGCCAGTGACCTCCAAGCCTTCGTTGCTCTCGGTGACTGACGTCGAGGTGAAGGTGATCTGCGGGAACTGCGCAGTGTCGAAGAAGTCTGCGGAGCGCAGGTGCTCGTCGCGCTGCTGCTGACGGGTGTCGATCGAGGCAGTCTCAATCACCACGTTGACCGAGGAGTCGGAGATCGGGTCAGCCAGGGTCGCAGTGCCACTGAACTCGTTGAAGGCGCCGCGGACTTTGGTGATCATCGCGTGGCGGGCCACGAAACCGATCCGGCTGTGGGCGGGGTCGAGGGTGTAGCTACCGACGTACTGCGAGAGGCTCATGTCTGCTCCTGGTTAGGTGATGCATCAACTATAATAGTGGAGCCTAGCAACTGCTGCGCAATCGCGCGAATTACGATGGTCGTGTGACGAACTGGTTGAACGAGCGACAGCAGCAGGCATGGCGCACGTTCATTCGCGCCGATCGGCGCCTAGTTGCAGCCTTGAGTCGCCAACTTCTGGCCGAGTCGTCACTGTCGATGCCGGACTTTGAAGTGCTCGTCTTGCTCACCGACGCTGAATCTGGGCAGGAGCGGATCTCTGACCTGGCCCGCGCGCTCGACTGGGAGCGCAGTCGTCTTTCGCACCATCTCAAGCGGATGGAGAAGCGCAAACTGATCAGTCGTGCCGATTGCGACGACGACGGTCGCGGTTCGTTCGCGGTGATCACTCCAGACGGACGGGCTGCGATCGAGCAAGCGGCGCCTGGCCACGTCGACGCCGTACGTCGATGGGTGGTCGATGTGCTCAGCGACGATGAGTTAGACCAACTTGCCGCGCTCGCCGCCAAAATTCAGGCAGCGGTGGACGATTTCGAACGCACGCGGCAGGTCTAGTAGCCTCTCCCGCGGTGGCGTGTCCGAGCGGCCTAAGGAGAACGCCTCGAAAGCGTTTGTGGGCGCAAGTCCACCGCGGGTTCAAATCCCGCCGCCACCGCCATGTGATCAGACGGATCCGGTTCTTCCCGGGTCCGTTTGGTTTTTTTGGCGCGGGGTTTGGGGCCGCTCGTGGGTGACAAAGTCACAAGTGAACTTGTGACTTTGATACTTCACCCGGCAGATCTGCCAGGTGAAGTAAGAATCTGCCAGGTGAAGTAGAGCGAACTCCCCAGATCCGTCCCGAGTGTCCGCGATGGATGCGCCGCGCGTTCACGCCCAACTCCGTAGTTCAACTGGCATAACCCCAGCGGCGGCCGGGGCCTGAGCCGGGGGCTGACCGGTGCAGCGGGTTTATGCCAGTCCACATACGTAGCCGCCGGTCAACACACCGCGCGTTCGCCGATGCGCGTTTGGCGAATCGGCTCCAACAAGGCTCCTAGCGTCGCCCGCGTCGGCAGTGGTGGGTGCCAGTGCCAGGAGGAGTGGTCGTGGTGCACAAATGGGGAGTGCTTGCGGTCTGTGTGGGTCTGCTCAGTCCAATCAATGCCGCAGAGGCGGGTGCTGCGCCGGCCGCAAAGCGGATGGACGTGCGGGTGTTGGTCCTTGATGACCAGCAGGGGCAGGTCGGCACTTTCGCTGATCGACTCAAGCGCGAAGGTGTGCAAACCACCGTGGTCGATGTCAGCGTCAACCACGACCCGATCACCCGCGACTTCCTGGTGGGCACTGACGCAAAGGGTGAGTACGGCAAGTTCTCCGCTGTCGTCGTCCAAACCGACTACCCGGCTGAGCTCAACGGCGATGAGCTGACCGCTCTGGCCGACTACGAACTCGAGTACGGCGCTCGCGAACTGCTCACCTACACCTGGGCCCACCCCGAGGTCGGGGTGTCGTACGCCGAGAACCCCGGCTACACCGGAGTGCTGGACGGCATGAAGGCGACCGTGACCGCAGCCGCGAAGACAATCGGCTTCGACTACCTCCGCGGGCCCGTAGAGTTCGCCGACACCGACGGCAGCAGCGAGAACTACGGCTCGATCGCCAAGCCGCTCGACACCTACCCCGCCGGCCAGAGTTACATCCCCGTCGTCACGATGCCGATCCCGGACTCCGCGGCTACCGGCACCGTGCTGGGTGTCTTCAACGACAACGGACGCGAGCGGATGGTCTCGACCTTCTCGCTCGGCAGTTGGCAGGCGGAGTTCCAGATCCTGGCGCCCGGGATGATCAATTGGCTGACTCGCGGCGTGGCCACGAGCTACAACCGCAACTACTTCTCCATCCACTCCGATGATCACCTGCTGCCCGACGGCCGCTGGAGCATCGAGGGCAACTGCACGATCGGTTCGGACTGTGACGAGACGGCCTACCCGCCGGACGCCCCCGACGCCACGATCCGAATGACCGGGGCGGATGTTGATGCACTAGTGGCTTGGCAGAAGGCGAGCGGCATCAAGATCGAGATGGCCTACAACGGCCACGGTCACACCGACTGGGTTAAGGCTGGCAACACCGACACCCAACTGCAGCGACTGCGGGCCAACCGCAGCCAACTGCGATTCATCAATCACACCTGGAGTCACCTCTACCTCGGCTGTGTGCAGAACTGGGACGTGAGTCCTTGGGCCTGCGTCAAGACCGCCAGCGGTGCCACCAAGTGGCTGTCGAAGCGCAAGGTCAACGCCCAGATTCGCAAGAATGTGGACTTCGCCCGCCGCAACGGCTTCCCGATTAACCGTCGCGAGATGGTCTCGGGCGAACACAGTGGCCTCAAAGTGCCCCCGCAGATGCCGACCGACTCCCCCAACTTCGCTTCTGCGCTGACTCGCCAACGGATTCAGTGGACTGCGTCGGACTCGTCGATGGAAGGTCCCGTCGTACGACGGGTGGGCGCCGCCTACACCGTTCCTCGGCACCCGATGAACATCTTCTACAACGTCGCCACGAAGCAGGAGGAGGTCGACGAATACAACTGGATCTACACCAGTCGTGCCGATGGGGGCTCCGGAATCTGTGACGACAACCCGGCCACGACGACCTGCATCGAACCGCTGGATCTCAACACTGGGTTTGATGACTACATCGTGCCGATCGAGACGCGGATCGCGTTCTCCCACGTGATCAACAACGACCCGCGCCCGCACTACGTGCACCAGGGCAACCTGACTGAAGACAAGATCATCTACCCGGTGCTCGATGCGGTGGTGGCTGACTACCGACGTACGTTCTCTACCGACGCGCCGTTGCAGAACCTGCGCATGTCCCAGACCGGTCGCCTCATGCTCGCCATGCAGCGTTGGGCCGACGGTGGATCGAAGCAAATCAGGGCTCAGTGGGCTGGGCGGACGTTGACGCTGACCAACACCGGCAGCCGCGCAGTGAAGACGCCCGTCACCGTGCCGCTAGGCAGCACGCGCGCTGGGGTGGCGTTCGGTCAGGCATGGGGCGGTTCACGGTCGGCGTGGGTGAGCGTGCCCGCGGGGCGCACGGTCACGATCCGACTCCGATAGTCATGATCCTCACGGTCACCTGCAACCCGGCGCTCGACACCACCTATGTGGTGGACGGGTTGGTGACCGAGGGGGTCAATCGAGTGGAGAGCGTGACCGTCGTGCCCGGTGGCAAGGGGGTCAACGTCTCGCGTGTGCTTGCTCAAATGGGTGAGCCCACGATGGTGACTGGGTTGGCCGATGGCTACTTCGGACCGCACCTGGAGGACCACGGTCCGGGTCATACGGACCTGTCGGTGGACTTCGTCGAAGCGCTGGATCTGATTCGGCGGACTGTGGTGGTGCACGATCGATCGGGGGGTACGACGTCGCTGTGGGAGCCCGGCTACCCAGCGCCGGAGTGGGCCGAGGCTGCCCTGATCGACAAAGTGTCTGGTCTGCTGACCTGCGCACATGCACTGGTCGTCTCGGGCAGTCTGGCGCCGGGTTTGCCCGCAGATCTGCCGGCCAGATTGGCCGAAGTGGCAACGGCCGCCGGGGTGCCGACGCTGCTCGACGTCGATGGGGATCCGCTTCGCTGCGGCGCGCAAACCGAGGCGGTGGTGATGCCGAACGAAGAGGAGTTCCGACGTCTCATCGGGAATCAGGGTCCGGTAGACGTCGTGGGCGCCGTACGCGGGATGGGTCGATCCGCACCCACCGTGGTCACCTTGGGTGGCCGAGGAATGGTGGTCGTCGACGCCGACGATGCCTGGCATGCCGAACCCCTCTCCGCGTTGTCAGGCAATCCGACCGGTGCGGGTGACTCTGCCGCAGCCGCCGTCGCTCTAGGGCTCGCCCGGGGGTGGGACTGGCCGCGCACTCTCCGCGAAGCCGTCGCAGTGTCAGCGGCTGCGGTGCTGACTCCTACTGCGGGGTCGTATGACGTCGACACCTATGCCGCGTGGCGGGACGCAGTGCCCGTCACTTCAATCAACACCTTCGAGATCTGAGGTAGCCCATGCTGACTCCCTTGACGCCCCTGTTGCAGCAAGCTCGCGAGGCCGGGGCTGGACTTGGGGCGATGAACGTCATCCAGATCGAGTTGGCCGAGGCCATTGTCAGTGGTGCGGAGGCGGCTGGGCGCCCCGTCGTACTGCAGATCTCGGAGAACACCGTCGCCTACCACGGCGCGCTTAAGCCGATCGCGGCTGCGTCGTTAGCGATCGCGGAGGCCGCCTCGGTCGACGTGTGCGTGCACCTGGATCACGCGGTGTCGATGTCGCTGGTCGATGAGGCGCTGAAGTTGGGGATTCCGTCGGTGATGTATGACGCCTCGACGCTGCCCTATGCCGACAACGTGGCCTCGACTGCGGCGCTGGCGGCCCGATGCCGCGGGCTGGGCGTGTCGTTGGAGGCCGAACTCGGAGAGGTGGGCGGCAAGGACGGGGTGCATGCTCCGGGTGTGCGCACCGACCCAGGGGAGGCCGCAGCCTTCGTGTCTGCCACGGGTGTGGATGCGTTGGCAGTGGCGGTGGGCTCCTCGCACGCGATGACCTCGCGAGAGGCGGTGTTGGACGACGAACTAATCGCTGCGTTGGCCGCCGCCGTGCCGGTGCCGTTGGTGTTGCACGGTTCCTCGGGGGTGCCAGATGAGGGCATCGTCTCGGCGATCCAGGCCGGGATCACCAAGATCAACATCGCGACCCACCTCAACAAAGTGATGACCGCGGCGGTGCGTGAGTCTCTGGAGTGCGGATCAGTGGACCCGAGGAAGTATCTCGGGCCGGGGAGGGCTGCGGTGGCGGTTGAGGTCGAGCGGTTGTTGCGGGTGTTCTGGCCGTAGGTGGGAGTCACGTGAGTCCCACTGGTGGTCAAAAGTCACAAGTGAACTTGTGACTTTGTTGCTTCACCCGGCAGATCTGCCAGGTGAAGCAACAAAGTCCCAGGTGCAGTGCGAACTGACACCACACCCAACCATTCGGAGTTGAATCGCCTAGGCCGGCAAAGCCTTGATGATGTCCTCCACCCGCTCCTTGGCATCGCCGAAGAGCATCTGGGCGTTGTCTTTGAAGAACAGCGGGTTCTGCACCCCGGCATAGCCAGTCGCCATCGACCGCTTAAACACGATCACGTGGCGGGCGTGCCAGACCTCCAACACCGGCATCCCGGCGATCGGGGAACCAGGTTCTTCCAAAGCAGCCGGGTTGACGGTGTCGTTGGCCCCAATCACAAGTACGACGTCGGTGTCGGCCAAGTCGTCGTTGATCTCGTCCATTTCCAAGACGATGTCGTAGGGCACCTTGGCTTCGGCGAGCAACACGTTCATGTGACCCGGCAGTCGTCCGGCCACGGGGTGGATGCCGAAGCGCACCTTGATCCCGCGAGCGCGCAGTTTGGCGGTCAGGTCGGCGACGGCATGTTGAGCCTGGGCGGTAGCCATGCCATAGCCGGGTGTGATCACGACCGTCGACGAGTCAGCCAACAGGGCAGCGGCGTCGGCGGCGTTGATTTCGCGGTGCTCGCCGTAGTCGCGGGCCTCGCCGACCACGCCACCATCGGAGCCAAACCCACCCGCGATCACCGAGACGAACGATCGGTTCATCGCCTTGCACATGATGTAGGACAAGATCGCACCCGAAGAGCCGACCAGCGAACCGGTGATGATCAACAGGTCGTTGCTCAGCATGAAGCCTGCTGCAGCCGCGGCCCAGCCGGAGTAGCTGTTCAGCATCGACACCACGACCGGCATGTCGCCGCCGCCGATCGCGGCCACGAGGTGGAAGCCCAAGAAGAGCGCCAGCACCGTCATCAGCACCAACGGGATCAATGAGTCGCTGGAGATGAACCACACCATCAGCGCCACCGAAATCACGATGATCGCCAGGTTGAGCAGGTGTCGGGCGGGCAAGACCAACGGGGCGGACTTCATCTTGGCGCTCAGTTTCAAGAACGCCACCACCGAGCCGGTGAAGGTCACTGCGCCGATAAAGACGCCCAGAAATACTTCGACCGAGTGGATGTTGGCCAGCGTGCCGGTGTGTGCTTCGGCGGCAAAGAACGAGTTGTAGCCCACCAACACCGCTGCCAGACCGACAAACGAGTGCAGGATCGCGACCAGTTCCGGCATCCCGGTCATCTCGACGGTCTTGGCCCGCCAGAACCCGATCACCGCCCCCACTGCCATGGGTACGGCGATCAGCAGGGCGGTCAAACCGATCCCGCGTTCCGTCGTACGCAGCGCCAACGTGATCGTCGCCGCCAGAGCGATCAGCATCCCGACCATGCCGGCGAGGTTGCCGGCCTTAGCGCTCTCGTGCTTGGAGAGGCCAGCGAGCGCGGCAATGAAGAGTACGGCGGCAACGATGTAGGCCGCCTGCACCAGTCCGTTAATCATCGAGTCGGTCATGGCCGATCAGCCCTTCTGAAACATCTTGAGCATGCGCAGGGTCACCATGAAGCCACCGAAGATGTTGATCGAGGCCACCAGGATCGCCAGCAGTGACAGCCCGACGATGACTGGATTGGAGTTGCCCACTTGCAAGATCGCACCGACCAGGATGATCCCGGAGATTGCGTTGGTCTCACTCATCAGCGGCGTATGCAGCGCATGGCTGACATTCGAGATCACGTAGTAGCCGACGAACACCGCCAGCATGAACACCGTGAAGTGACCGAGGAACGACGGCGGCGAGTATGCCGCCAACAACGCGAAGAGCACGGCGGCCAGCGCACCGGCGTACACCTTGCGGCGAGGGTCCTTGGGCTTATCCGGCGCCTTCTGCACCGGCGCTGCTGGGGCTGCCGCGGGCGCCGCAGAGACCTGCACCGGCGGGGGTGGCCAGAGCAACTCGCCGTCGCGGGCCACAGTGATGCCACGCACGATCACGTCATCGAGGTCGACGCTGAGCTGGCCGTCCTTCTCCGGCGTCATCAACTTCAACAGGTTGACGATGTTGGTGCCGTAGAGCTGGCTGGTCTGGGCGGCCAGCCGCCCGGCCAGGTCGGTATAGCCGAGCACGGTGACCAGGTTGTCGGTGACGACCCGCTGGTCGGCTTGGGTGAGCTCACAGTTGCCGCCGTTGGCGGCGGCCATGTCGACGATCACCGAACCGTTGGCCATGCCAGCCACGGTCTCGGCGCTGATCAGGAGAGGTGCAGGGCGTCCTGGGATCAGGGCGGTGGTGATCACGATGTCGGCGTTGCGCGCTTCTTCGTCGTACATCGCCGCGGTGGCGGCCTCCTGCTCTGCGGTCATCTCCTTGGCGTAGCCGTCGCTGCTCACCTCCGACTCCATGTCGACGGTGACGAACTGTGCGCCCATTGATTCGACTTGTTCGGCCACTTCGGGACGTACGTCGAACGCCCGCACCACCGCACCCATCGCCCCAGCCGCGCCAATTGCAGCCAGGCCAGCAACACCGGCGCCGACCACGAAGACTTTGGCGGGGGGTACCTTCCCTGCTGCCGTCACCTGACCGGTGAACTGTCGGCCGAACTCCCAGGCCGCCTCGACCACGGCCCGATAGCCAGCCACGTTGGCCATGCTGGAGAGCACGTCCATCGCCTGGGCGCGGGAGATGCGGGGCACAGCATCCATGGCAAGTGCAGTCACACCAGCGTGGTGCAGTTTGTCTACGAGTTCTGGGCTGCGCATCGGCGCCATCATCGAGACGATCGTGACTCCCGGCCGTAGTCGGGCGATCTCCTCATCCGTCGGAGCGTTGACCTTCACCACGATGTCGCTGGACCAGATCTCCTCGGCGGCTGCTGTGGTGATCCCGGCCGCTGCAAATGCCGAATCCGGCTGATCAGCCTGCTCGCCGGCGCCATGCTCGACCACGACGTCGTACCCCAGCGCCTGCAGTTGAGTGGCCGTCTTGGCCGTCGCGGCCACCAAGGTTTCGCCGGGCTTGGATTCCCGCGGAATGCCGATGCGCACGTGTGCCTCCTAGCGGACGTCACAGAGTCCAGGCTCAGTCTGTCGCTTCGGCCCGCTCCATGGGGAGGCGGGGGCGGGTGCGGTTGGTCACGTCCGACCCCGCCACCGTCGGTTGAGAACCTGCGGCCGTCGGTTGAGCTTGTCGAAACCAGGGCTGCAGGGGGTTTGGGGTTGGTTTCGACACGCCCGCTTCGCGGGCTGCTCAACCAGCGGAGGGTTTTTGTTGCCGGTTGAGCTCGGCGAGGCCCATGATCCGTCGGTTGAGAACCTGCTGCCGTCGGTTGAGCTTGTCGAAACCAGGGCTGCAGGGGGTTTGGGGTTGGTTTCGACACGCCCGCTTCGCGGGCTGCTCAACCAGCGGGGGGTTTTTGTTGCCGGTTGAGAACCTGTTGCTGTCGGTTGAGCTTGTCGAAACCACGGCTGCAGGGGGTTTGGGGTTGGTTTCGACATGCCCGCTTTGCGGGCTGCTCAACCAGCGGAGGGTTTTTGTTCGCGGTTGAGCTCGGCGAAGCCCATGATCCGTCGGTTGAGAACCTGTTGCTGTCGGTTGAG
>WBZP01005436.1_pt1 | contig 12957 bp, 13 predicted proteins | sample 5204301 | NCBI WGS metagenome assembly WBZP01 (sample SAMN12412401, study PRJNA552823) | activated sludge metagenome | isolation source: activated sludge from nitrification reactor of wastewater treatment plant... | place: USA: Pennsylvania | collected 2017
GACTTGTTCGATCTGGGCGCCGACCTGTGTGTTCCCGACCGTGGCAAAGAGCTGCCCTATGAGCCGCTGCGCATGTCGGAAGCCCAGGTGAAGCGGCTTGAAGACGAGATCGATCTCATGAACGCTTCGCTCCAGCCGCTGCGCTCGTTCATCCTGCCGGGCGGTACGCCGGCTGCCGCAGCCTTGCATGTGGCCCGCACCGTGTGCCGCCGGGCCGAGCGCGTCATGGTGGAACTGGCGAGCCTGCCGGACGAGCCGGTCAGCGCCGCCGCGCTCAAATACGTCAATCGCCTGTCCGATTTCCTGTTCGTCGCCGGCCGCTACGTCAACGACAAGGGCGCCGCCGATGTGCTGTGGGTGCCAGGCAAAAATCGCTAGCTGCCGCTATGGCGAAATGGCTGGCGCATGGCCTGGCGCCGCAATGCGCCTGAACGATAGGATTAGACCCCGTGCTCGTTCCCATCGGCGACGAAAACCCGCTGAAGTCGATCCCCTACCAGTATGTGACGGTGGGGCTCATCATCGCCAATGTGGTCGTGTTTCTGCTGCAGACGGCGGGAGAAGCTCCGCCGGAAGTGCTCGCCAGCTTCGCGCTCGTCCCGCAGGAATTGTTTCAGGCCGGTATGTTCGGCGGCCAGGCGCCGATGACGGGAGACGCGATCGCCATCCCTGAACGCGTCACGCTGATCTCGTACATGTTCCTGCATGGCGACATCATGCACCTCGTCGGCAACATGCTGTTCCTCTGGGTGTTCGGCGATAACGTCGAGGATGCGATGGGGCACGTTCGCTACCTCGTCTTCTACTTCGCGTGCGGGATCATCGCCGGTCTCGTCCATGCCGCCATGCTCCCCGACAGTGCCGACGGCCTGATCGGCGCAAGCGGCGCTGTCTCGGGCGTCATCGCCGCATACCTGATGCTTCACCCTCGGGTGAATGTCTGGGTCCTGGCGCTGAAATTCATACCCCTCAAGATTACGGCCGCCTGGGTGCTGGGGCTGTGGATTGCCTTCCAGCTCTTGATGCTTGTGGTGCCCGATGGCAGCCAAACGGCGTGGTGGGCGCATGCCGGAGGGCTATTGGCCGGCGCCGTGCTGGTTCTGGTGCTGAGGCGGCCGGGTGTGCCGCTGTTCGGGCGCTGATCTTGCTGGCTTGCGGCAGAGGCGGGGTGGATCGACCGGCTATGGTCCGCCAGTGCGGAGCAGACAGGCCAAAATGTCATGCAAATCATACTTCCGCGACGCCCGCGCCAATTGACTTCGCGCAAGCCCCCACCTAGCTTCCGCCTTCGCAACTGCGAGAGCACTTCCGGGCCAATCGGCTTTACCACAAAGGGTTCGCGCATGGAGCGGCGTCGCGCTGCAAAACGCGGCGCTCGGCTGCCATAACTTCAGTCAGAAACGGATTGGGAGCGCCGGGTCGCCGGCGGATCAGATGAAGATCGTCGTGCCGGTCAAACGCGTCGTCGACTACAACGTCAAAATCCGCGTGAAGCCGGATGGGTCCGGCATCGAACTCGCCAACGTCAAAATGTCGATGAACCCCTTCGACGAGATTGCCGTCGAAGAGGCTGTGCGCCTCAAGGAAAAGGGCACGGCGACCGAAGTGGTCATCGTCTCCGTTGGTGGCCCCAAGGCCCAGGAAACGATCCGCACGGCGCTCGCCATCGGCGCCGACCGTGGCATCCTGGTTGAAACCGCCGAAAACGAAATCGTCGAGCCGCTCGCCGTCGCCAAGCTGTTGAAGGCCATCGTCGAGGCCGAAGCGCCGCAACTCGTCATCCTCGGCAAGCAGGCGATCGATGATGATTGCAATCAGACCGGCCAGATGCTTGCCGCCTTGCTCGGCTGGCCCCAGGGCACATTCGCATCCAAGGTCGAGCCGGGTTCTGGCTCCGTGTCCGTGACCCGCGAGGTCGATGGCGGCCTTGAAACCTTGAAGCTCAATCTGCCGGCCGTCCTGACCACCGATCTGCGCTTGAACGAGCCGCGCTACCCGGCGCTGCCGAACATCATGAAGGCCAAGAAGAAGCCGCTTGATGTCAAGAAGCCCGCCGATTTGGGCGTTAGCACCGAGCCGCGTTTGAAGGTGCTGAAGATCGCTGAGCCGGCAACGCGCAAGGCCGGCGTCAAAGTCTCAAGCGTCGCCGAACTTGTCCAGAAACTCAAAACCGAAGCCGGGGTGCTGTGATGTCGGTCCTTCTTCTCGCAGAGCATGCCAATGGCACGCTGAGCCCGTCGACCGGAAAGGCCCTTGCCGCCGCCAAGGGCCTGGGCGGCGATGTCCATATCCTCGTCACCGGATCGAACTGCAAAGCCGCGGCCGATGCTGCCGCCAAGCTTGATGGTGTTGCCAAGGTGCTCGTCGCAGACGCGCCCCATCTCGCCAATCAGCTCGCCGAAGAAGTGGCCGAAGTCATTCTGGCCAACGCCGGCGCCTATGCCGCGGTCGTCGCACCCGCCACGGCGACGGGCAAGAATGTGCTGCCCCGCGTTGCCGCCAAGCTCGACGTGATGCAGATTTCCGATATCACCAAGGTCATTTCGCCCGATACGTTCGAGCGGCCGATCTATGCCGGCAATGCCATTCAGACCGTCCAATCGTCGGATGCGAAAAAGGTCATCACCGTGCGCACCACCGCCTTCCCGGCGGCCGGCGAAGGTGGCAACGCCCCGGTTGAAAATGCGAGCCTTCCGGCCGCAGTCGGCATCTCCAGCTTTGAAAAAGCTGAACTGACGAAGTCTGATCGTCCGGAGTTGACGTCGGCCCGCATTATCGTCTCTGGCGGCCGCGGCATGGCGGACGGAGAAAACTTCAAGAAGTACATCGAGCCGGTGGCCGATTGCCTCGGCGCTGCCATGGGTGCGTCGCGCGCGGCGGTTGATGCCGGCTATGCGCCGAACGATCTGCAGGTCGGCCAGACCGGCAAGGTGGTCGCGCCAGAGCTCTACATCGCCGTCGGTATTTCCGGTGCCATCCAGCATCTCGCCGGCATGAAGGATTCCAAGGTCATCGTTGCCATCAACAAGGACTCAGAAGCACCGATCTTCCAGGTGGCCGACTATGGCCTCGTTGCCGATCTCTTCCAGGCGTTGCCTGAACTCGAAGCGGAGTTGAAAAAGGCCGGAAACTGAGTGCCCCCGCAACTGCCGTTAAAGGAACTTCGAGCTTATGGCCCAGACATTGAAAGCCGGCGACAAACCCAAGACTGCATCGATTAAGCCGGCGCGGACCATCAACACGGTCGGCATCATCGGTGCGGGACAGATGGGGCAGGGCATCGCTCACGTCATCGCGCTGGCCGGCTACAAGGTTCGTCTCAATGACTTGAAGAAGGAAGCTTTCGACAAGGGTGTCGCCGCCATCGGCGACAACATGAGCCGCCAGATCAGCAAGGGGCTCATCAAGGAAGCCGACAAGGAAAAGGCGCTCTCGCTCATTTCGTTTGCGCCGACGCACGAAGCCTTCGGCGATTGCGACCTCGTCATCGAGGCGGCAACCGAAGACGAGGATTTGAAGCACAAGATCTTCGCCGCGCTTTGCCCGCACTTGAAGCCGACGGCGATGCTTGCCTCCAACACCTCGTCGATCTCGATCACGCGTCTTGCGGCGACGTCGGACCGGCCGGAAGATTTCATCGGTATGCACTTCATGAACCCGGTTCCCCGCATGGAACTGGTCGAGCTGATCCGCGGTATCGCCACCGAGGACGAGACGTTTGCGACCGCCAAGGCATTCGTCGAAAGCCTCGGCAAGACCACCGCGGTGGCCGAGGACTTCCCGGCGTTCATCGTCAACCGCATTCTGTTGCCGATGATCAATGAGGCCGTTTACACGCTGTATGAAGGCGTCGGCACGGTCGAAGCCATCGACAAGGCCATGAAGCTCGGCGCCCACCATCCCATGGGCCCGCTGGAGCTTGCCGACTTTATCGGTCTCGACACCTGTTTGAGCGTGATGCAGGTGCTCTATGAAGGCCTTTCGGATTCCAAATACCGGCCCTGCCCGCTTCTGGTGAAGTACGTCGAGGCCGGATGGCTCGGGCGCAAGACCAAGCGTGGCTTCTACGACTACCGTGGCGAGAAACCGGTGCCGACGCGCTGACGCGGTGCACGTTTACAGCCGCGTGCGAAGCTGTTGAATTGTCGACGGGTGGCTTGTCGGGCCGCCCGTCAACTTTTTTGGGAGCGCGAAAGCATGTCGAAGGTAGCCATCATCACGGGGGCGAGCTCCGGGATCGGCAAGGCCGTCGCGTTGAAGCTGCAGGGGGCGGGATATAACGTCGTGCTGGCGGCGCGGCGCGAAGCCGAGCTGAGACATGCCGCGGGCGAGGCCAGAATGAGCGGCGGTCAGGTTCTGATCCAGCCGTGCGACGTGACTGATGAAGCGTCTGTCGAAGCGCTTTTTGTAACCGCTCGCGCCGCCTTCGGCCGGATCGATGTGCTGTTCAACAACGCCGGGATTTTTGCGCAAGGAAAAGCGCTTGAAGATATTTCGCTCGACGATTGGCGCCGCGTCGTCGATGTCAACCTGACGGGTGCCTTTCTGTGTGCGCGCGAAGCTATCCGCCATATGAAGACCCAAAACCCCAAGGGCGGGCGGATCATCAACAACGGTTCGATTTCGTCGATCAATCCGCGTCCGCTGTCGGCGCCTTACACCGCAACCAAGCACGCGATCACCGGCTTGACCAAGTCGATCTCGCTCGACGGGCGCGCCGACAACATTGCCTGTTCGCAGATCGACATCGGTAACGCGGCAACCGACTTCACGGCGAAAATGGCGGCCGGAATTCTGCAGGCCAACGGGACGATGATGGTGGAGCCGCGCATGGACGTGTCTCACGTCGCCGATGCGGTGCTCTACATCGCCAACCTGCCGCTCGATGCCAATGTACAGTTCATGCAGCTGCTTGCCACCAACATGCCGTTCGTCGGCAGAGGCTGATGCGTCGGCCGCAAACGATGATCCTCACAGCACGAAGTCTGTAGCCGCGAGTGTCTTGATGCCGTAGATGTCGATGGCGATATCGGCAACTCTGTCGCCGTTGACGTCGCCGTAGACAACGGTGAAGCCGCTGTTCGTCGCCTGGCGCAATTGTCCGGCAACGCCGCTGAACGCCGCCGTGCCAATCCACGTGAAAGCATCGTTCGTCGCCGTGCCGCTCTTGGCGTCGATGGCGGCGAGCAAGATGCGGTCGGCCGTGGCGGCGGTTCCGGCGTTGAAGTCCCAGATCACGTCGGCGGTTGCAAATGCCGAGCCGCTGTCTGTGATGGCGCTGTATATAAAGTAATCGCGAGCGCCGTCGTTGCCTCCGACGACGCTGCCGCCCATGAGGCTATCGCGAGCGGCGCCGCCGATGATGTTGTCGGCTCCTGCGCCGGCCTTGATGGTATCGGCCTCCAGATAGCCGTAGATGAGATCGTTGCCGGCATTGCCGTTGATGGTATCGGCGCCGGTGCCGCCATAGACATCGTCTTTCAGCGCACCGCCGGTGTAGGTGTCGTTGCCGGCGCCGAGATCAACGCGTCCGGTAATGCTGCCGTTGCCGCTGATGGTGACGGTATCGGCATCATCACCCATGGCGACCGTGCCTTGGATGATTCCGTTGCCGGTGACGTTGATGGTGTCGCGGCCCTTCTGCAAGGAAAGGCTACCTGCAATCGTGCCTGCGTTGTTGATGATTTCCGAGGACGTTAAAAGAGGATATCCATCGACGAAGACAGCGAACGTAGCGTTGAAGCTTTCAATTCGTCCAGTGGCCGTGTTGTTGATCGTGTGGGTACCGGTAGCGTTGAATGCATAGCCGATACCGGTTAGGCCGGAAATGACACCGCTATTGTTGACCGTAGAGTCGCCGCCTGTGTAGTAATAGATCGCGTCAAAGGTTCGGCCCTTGACAATGCCGTTGTTATAAATGGCCCCGACCGGACCACTCAGAAATAAACCAGAGGTTCCTGAGGCGACGCCCGACGTGCCGATCCCGATATACGATAGGGACGCGTTGGACTGTAATGAGATTCCGGGCCCCCCGCTCGAGACCACTGAGCCGTAGTTGTAGACATAGTTGCTCGCGGTCGTCCCGGTGAGCAACATCGAAGTTAGACTAGAGATGAGATAGCCATCGTGCTGTACGACGACGTTTTCGGCTTGCGAAAATATGATGTTTCCCGCGGAGTTTATGCTGTTCGTGCCGTTGATGACGATCGCCATAGAGATCTCCGAATGCGGGCTATGATTTCAAGATGTGGAGTTGAGTTCGCGTAGTTCCGTCACATGAAGGTTTTGCCGGCGGCGGAGGTGTTACAAATCGCGACGTCATCGCTCGAAGCGATAACGTTTGAGCCTGAAGCGCTGGTTGTTTTATTGCAGTCGTTCGCAAGGCTGATGACGATCGTCACGGCTCACTCCGGCGGCGCAAATTGTGAGGGCAGACTTCACGCCTCAACGCATTTTACCATGGGGTGTACGCTCCGTCTTTATCCGTTCAGTTGAAGTCGTTACTTCACTCAACTGTGTAGTGCGGATGATCCGCCAGCAGACGGCGCACGCCGATGTTTGGCCCGCATAGCAACTCTCAAGCATGCTGCGTTTACCATAAGAGGTTGCCTTTCCCGCACTGCCACAAAAGCCACGTGACCGCGCCAAACGCATCGTGTGCTCAGACGATCCGGCCGGCGAAGGGTTCTCCGCCGGCCGGCCCGCATTCTCCTGACAGCGCCACGTTTCTCGTGGGGGCGGCGCGGCGCTGCCTTCGGAGATCCAATCAGTTCGGCAGAAGCACGCCGTCGATCACGTGGATCACGCCGTTGGACTGGTTGACATCGGCGATCGTGATCTTGGCCTTGTCGCCCTTGGCATCGACGACCCACCAGCCGCCCTTGTCGTCGCCGGTGATGACGATCGATCCACCGGCGACTGTCGTCAGCGAAAGCTTGCCGCCCATCTCTTTGGCCTTGGCAGCGAGATCTTCAGCCGACATTTTTCCGGCGACGACGTGATAGGTCAGAATGCCCGACAGCTTGTCCTTGTTCTCGGGCTTCAAAAGCGTCGGCACCGTATCCTTGGGCAGCTTGTCGAATGCGGCATTGACAGGCGCGAACACCGTGAACGGGCCCTTGCCCGACAGCGTGTCGACGAGGCCTGCTGCCTTCACCGCGGCAACGAGCGTCGTGTGGTCCTTGGAATTGACGGCGTTCTCGACGATATTTTTCGACGGGAACATCGGTGCGCCGCCAACAGTGACCGTCTTCTCAGCCATCTCCGCCATCGACGGCATGGTTGTGGCGACGCCGAAAGACAAGGCAAGTGCGAGAGCGGATGCGCCGATCATGGAGGCGCGAACGAGCTTGATCATAAGGTGAACTCCGGTTGTTGAGTTGGGCTCCATGAGCGAGGAGCGACCGGAGATACGGGCGGTGCGTTCAATGGTTTCAGATTTCTTACTGACGTTTGATCACGAAGAATTTCGCTTTTGTGGGTGATCCAATCAAATGCCGCGCGACCGGCTTCAAGAGCTGTCGCAGACGAACAGACATCGCACGCCACCGTTCTCCAAAGCGGAGATGAATTGGAGCGCCGGTTTGATTTGTGAATTAAAGATCCAAAGCTCAGCAGCGATCAGCTGAAAAATGCGCCGTCATCCTGCGTGCTTCAGAATGCCTGGGATGGCAGCATCTTGCCGCTGAACACGACGGGGCCCGTCGGATCGCCGGAGGGCGATCCGCCTTCCGGCTCCAGCGTCACCGCATAGGTCGAGCCCTCGATGACGTCGGGGCTGTAGGTTGCAAGCGTCGGCTTGGCGAGCGTGCGCGCTTCGTCGATGACGCCCAGAGACTTCGGTTTGCCGAGCTGATCGTTGATGATCCACAATTCGAAGCTTTTCCCCGCTTCGCTTTTTGCCGCTACCGGCTGTACGGTCATGACACGGTTGTTGACATCGACCTTGACGAGGAAGGCCGGCGAACTCGCATCCTTCTGCAATACGGCGACGAGGTTGCGGGCTTCGGGTTTGGGCTCAAATCCCTTGATGCCGATGAAGAGCATCAGGCTCGCGGCGAGAGCGGACGCAGCAACGGCGGCAGTGCGCCAGCGGCTGAGCTTGCGCGTCAAGTCAATCACCTTCGCGGCGTTGGTGCCGGCCGACTGCGGCTCGGCGGTGATGCGCGCCTCGATCTGCTCGTAAAGATCACCCGGCGGTGCAATCGGCGTCACCGCGTCATTGAGAGGCGACAGCCGCCGCTCCCAAGCGCGGATCGCGGCATCAAGGCCCGGCTCGCGCTGGCGGCGTGCGGCCACCGACGCGCGTTCTGCCGCATCGAGTGTGCCGAGCACATACTCTGCTGCCAGACCGTCGATGTCATCCGCGTCGTTCATGATCCAAGACACGTTCTGAGTTGCGCCAGGGACCGGCGCAGCCACGTTTTGACAGTATTGACCGGCTGGCCGTATTTTTCAGCCAGCTCTTCCCGGCTTGCGCCGTCGCAGTAGGCCCGCACCACCATATCGCGTTTTTCAGGTTCGAGCCGCGACAGACAGTCGGTGAGGCGCTGTCCATCTTCGCCGCGCATGACGCGGTCCAGACCGGATTCCTCGTCGGATGCGATTTCGAGGAATTCTGGATGATCTTCGAGCGAGTCGGGCCGCTTTTTGCGCACCTCGTCGAGGGCGCGGTTGCGGGCACTGGCCGCCATCCACGCGATGGGGGAGGCCACCCTCGGATCGAAATCAACCGCTTTGTTCCAAATCTTCACGTAAACCTCTTGCAGCACCTCGTCGGCCACATCCCGGCGTTGCAAGATACGCAGCACAATTCCGTAAAGTTTCGAACTGGTGGCGCGGTAGAGCGCAGCAAACGCCGCCCGGTCTTTCGCTCCGGTGCGGGCCAGCAACTGGCTTAAATCCTGCGCGCTCGTCATGGGCAATGGGCAATCGAACGGAATTAAGATTTCATTCAATACGGCGCCGACTATAGCGCCGTAGGCGCCGCACCGCCAGCGCGCCAAAACGGCTACGGCCCCCTTGGCCTGCCGGATCAGCGGCCGTCTTGAATGCGTGCGCCGTTCACCATGCCGGTCAGGAACCCTGTCAGGTCTTGGGTCATGTGATGGATGTGCTCGGGCAGCGCCGTCCAGGAGCGCATTTTCACCTGCACGGGGTGATCGACGTAGTCGGAATGGACGAGCACGGTTGCCATGCCCAGATCGTGGGGCACTTCCAGGTTGTGCGGCATATCCTCAAACATGGCCGAGGTGGTGGCCCTGATGTCATGCAACTTTGCCATCCGCTCGAACGCGCTGCGCTCGGGCTTTGGGATAAATTCGAGAGCGGCGATATCGCAGATATCTTCAAACAGATGCAGCACGCCGATCTTGGCGGCGACATTCTCGGCGTGGCGGCGCGAGCCGTTGGTGAAGATGAGCCGCCGTCCCGGCAGCTTCTCGATTTCGGCGGCCAGCTCAGGTAGCTCAGGCAGCACCGTCAGGTCGATGTCGTGGACGTATTCGAGGAACGGCTCTGGTTTCAGTTTGTGCACCTGCATCAGTCCGGCGAGCGTCGTGCCGAACTGGCGGTAATAGGCCTTTTGCAAATGGCGGGCATGCGCATAGGGCACGCCGATGGTCTTCGCGATGAATTCGCCCATGCGATGATCGACCTGGGCGAACAGATTGCAGGATGCCGGATAGAGCGTGTTGTCGAGATCGAAGATCCAAGTATCGACGTGCCCAAAGCCCCGTGGAGGGGATGTTGCTGGCAACAGCTTGGTCCCCGACGACGTCATCCCTTCGTCTTCTTCCGTTCCGCGCGCTTCACAAGCGTGCCGACGCCGTGTTCGGTGAAGAGTTCGAGGAGAACGCAGTGCGGCACCCGGCCGTCGATGATGGTGACGCCCTCGACGCCAGCTTCCACCACTTCGATGCAGCCCTCGATCTTGGGGATCATCCCGCCGGAAATGGCGCCGCTCTTGATCATGTCGCGGGCCTCTTCAACCGTCAGGCTCGAAATCAGCTTCTTGTTGTTGTCGAGCACGCCGGTCACGTCGGTCAAAAGCATCAGACGCTTGGCCTGCATGCGGGCGGCGAGAGCGGAGGCAAATGTATCGGCGTTGATGTTCAACGTCTCGCCGTCGCGGCTGATGCCGACGGGGGCGATGACGGGAATGAGGTCGGACTTGGAGATGACATCGACGATGTGCGGGTTCACCTCGACCGGATCGCCGACGTAGCCGATATCAACTGCCTGCATCAGGTTCGATTGCGGGTCGGGCATCTCGGTGATCTTCTTGGCGATCATCAGGTTGGCATCCTTGCCCGAGATGCCGACGGCCTTGCCGCCCTGCTTGTTGATCGCCGACACGATCTCCTTGTTGATCTTGCCCGACAGCACCAATTCGACGACTTCGACGGTCGGCTTGTCGGTTACCCGCAGGCCGTGGACGAAATCCGATTTGATCTCGAGCTTTTTCAACATGCTGGCGATCTGCGGCCCGCCACCGTGGACGACGATGGGGTTGATGCCCGATTGCTTCAGATAAACGATGTCCTGGGCGAAGGCAGTCGCCAGCGCCTCGTCGCCCATGGCGTTGCCGCCAAATTTGATGACGACGGTCTGCTCGTCGTAGCGGATCAGGTGGGGAATGGCCTCGGCCAGAATGCGCGCCTGCTGATGGGCCGAAAGCGGCTCGTCTGCAACGGCTGTCGATGGCTTTTCGGTTTGGAACGGTTTGGTCACAGGCATCCCCGTCGGCGGTCGATTTCTTCCTGCAATATCATGGCCCCGCGTCTCCGCCGGTGCGGGCTGCAGGGCTGGCAGGCGTCTTATAGACCGTTGCGACGCCGTCTCAACGGATTTCCCTCAGTTTTGCCATCGAGAAGCCCTCAACGCCCGTCACTGGATGGGCTAGGGTCTTAACTTGGGAAGATTCGAAGCCCGGCCTTCATGGGGGCGGGCTCAAGCGGGTGGGGCAGGCAGTCGCCGTGGGTCTGGCAGTCGCCGATTTTGTGCAAACACCGATGTCGCCGGTTCTGGCGGCCACCTTGGCGCGCGCCTCGGAGCTGGCCGAACTGTCGATGGCGGCCGAGGTGACGCTGGAACATCTGCTCGCCGCGCTGTGCGAGGATGGCGATGCGTTAAGTGTTCTGGATGCGAGCCGCGTCCAGGTTCCACGCCTGCAAGCTGATATCGCCGACTATCTGGTCCGGGCCGGGATTTCGGGCGCGGGCAAGGGCGGCGTACTGACGGTCGCCCCGGGTTTGAAGCGGATTTTGGAGGCCGCGGCGGCGGCGGCGCAGGGAGGCCGGCGCCGCGACATCAATGGTGCGATCGTATTGGCGGCCATTGTCGGCGACGGAAAAAGCGCTGCCGCACAGATGCTGCAGGCTCAGGGGTTGACGTTCGACGAAGCCATTCGGGCGCTGCAAGCGGCACTTGCGGCGCCATCGAAAGAACCTGCCGCGCCACTGCCTGCTGAAGATGTGCTGGCGAGAGCGCGCGAACGGGTCCAGTCGCGCCAGGCGCCGTCGCTGCGCGACATCATGAGCGACGTGCCGCGCACGGGTCCGCCGCTTCCCAATTTGGGTGCGCCCATCCCGCCGCCGCCGGCCATGCCGCCGCAGCCGTTGCCTGAAGCGCAGTTGCCGCAACTCTCGCCAGTGGCCGCAGCTGAGAAGCGTGAACGCTCCGACATACCAGCACAGCCCAAGCCGTCATTCATTCCCATGCCGGCGCCGATCCAAGGTCCTGAGCCGGCAACCTCTGCCGCCACCAACGGACCTGATGCGTCGGAATCGCCAGCCCTTGCCGCCCGTCCGCAACCGGAATTGGCAGACATGGCCGATTCAAGCGCGCCCCGCTGGGATCAGGCGAAGTTTGAACCTCTGCCGCCTGAGGAACCGGCGCCCGCTGCCGCTGCCGACGCGGAAGCCGCACCAAAATCAACTGGCGCATCCGTTCCCTCGCCCACCAGCGAAAGTGCAGTGCCGGCTCCGGCTCCAGCTCCGCCCCCGGCGCCCACAAAGCCACCTCCTGCCGCGCTCGAACCGCGCTTGCCGGCGCCGTCGATCGGCGATGGGTACGCGTCGGGTGGAAATGGTGGCGGATACGTCTACCCTTCGGCGCCGGGGCCGTCTGCGCCCGCGCCTGCGACACACTCCGGCTTGCCCCATCCAGCCCAGCCAGCGCCGCAATACATTCCCGGCCAGCCGCCACCCCCGCCCGGTTTTGATTTTCCGCGACCGGCATCGGCGCTGCCGCCGCCCATTCCACCACCGATCCCGCGGTCTAGCGTGGACTCACCGATGTCACCGGGACATGGCCTGCCCGGCTTCCCGCCAGCTCCCATGGGGGCACCGCCGCCGCGCGGTGGTGCCATGTCGTCGCCGTTCCCGCCTGCGCCCGGTGCTGGTGCTCCGCCATCGGCAACGCTAGGTGCGCCAGGAGCACACCCTTCGGGCGTGACGCCGCCTCCGCAGCGGCGCGAGGCCGACAGCCACTCCAAAAAGCGTGAGCGCGGCAAGGCGACGATGCCCGGCCAGCTCGCTGAAAATATTCCCCGCTCGATGCGCGTAGGACGGGCCGAGCGGGTCGAGATCCGCATCGCCAAGGCCGATGCCAAAGCCATCAGCGATGGACTTGAAGGTGGGGGCGCAGCCTGGACCCACGCCGTCACCATCACCAAAGCGATGTCGGTGCGCCTGCGCGCGCCCGAAGGCGGATTTTTTATCGAGACGGCCTCGCCAGAGACGCAGTGGATCGAGGGGCAGCTGGGGTTCGCCAGCGACGATTTCGCGAGCTGGGCGCCGCCGCTCCCCAGGCCGGAACGTGGGGTGCAACCGCGGCGCCTCAGCGTGCTGTGAGCGGCGTTCAGCGCGCCAGCAATTGTGCTCAGTTGCTCCGCGTCAGGCGCTGGCGTATGGCGGCTTCGATGCCGGCTGCGTCGAGGCCACATTCGGCGAGCAT
>WBZP01005437.1_pt1 | contig 12957 bp, 12 predicted proteins | sample 5204301 | NCBI WGS metagenome assembly WBZP01 (sample SAMN12412401, study PRJNA552823) | activated sludge metagenome | isolation source: activated sludge from nitrification reactor of wastewater treatment plant... | place: USA: Pennsylvania | collected 2017
CAAGGGCTGCTCATCGAGATCGATGCCAGTCAGCACGTCATCGACGTCACTCGCGATATTGTAGATGCCCTCACAAACCTTGCAGGAGCTGATTAGAGCTACTCTTCTATTGGCTTTGGCCACCTGGCAAAGGGAATCAAATCACTCAATGTGCGCACAACATCTTTATCCAAAATAACTTCTGTATTCATATTGTCGTAATCGACTTGGCGCATAAACTCACGACAAACACCGCAAGGTGGTAGCACGGTGAGGTTTTCACCATTTTCATCGCGCCAAACAGCAACAATCTTTTGCACCTTGTATTCACCTGCTGAAATCATCGTCGCCATCGCACTGCGCTCAGCGCATAGGCCCCAAGAAGGCGTATCGACATTCACGCCAACGTATACTGTACCACTTGCACTTATCAGTGCCGCAGCAGTATCGCCTATTGCTCTTTTGTTGTTCGCTAGATGCCGATTAAGTGTTGCATCCGCTCGATCGATAAGTTCTCGTGTATCCATACTGCTCAGTGTAGCAGGTTTTAATCTCGTTTAAGTAGCACCGTGAAAGCCTCTGATGGTATATCGACTTTACCGAATCGTTTCATGCGCTTTTTGCCTTTGGCCTGCTTGGCGAGGACTTTCTTTTTACGGCTCACATCACCACCATAAAGTCCGGTCGTAACATCTTTTCTGTAGGCGCTCAGGTCTTCGCGTGCGATAAATCGCCCGCCAATTGCAGCCTGCAAACTAACCTGAAAGTTCTGCCGAGGTATCACATCCTTTAGTTTTGCTACGATCTCGCGCCCAAGTGCCTGTGACTCGCTACGATGCGCCATAACACTCAGTGCATCGACCATTTCGCCCGCCACATAAAAATCAACACGTACCAAATCTTCGGTACGATAGTTATCAAGTTCATAGTTAAAACTTCCATAACCGCTGGTTTGTGATTTCAGCTGATCGTAAAAATCAGTGAGCAGATTCGCCAGTGGCGCTTCAAAACTTATAAGTGCCCGCTCGTCTATATAACTCAGATTCGTCTGCAGCCCACGGCGATTACTAATCAGCTGAATCACTGCACCAATATAGTCCGACGGCACCACAATCTCACCCTTAATCCATGGCTCGCGGATCTCAGCAACCTTACTCATATCAGGTAGCTCACTAGCCGATTTAATATCGAGCTCTTCACCCTTTGCCAGCGTCACTTGGTAATCGGTGCTTGGATTGGTGACAATCAGATCAAGATCGTACTCGCGCTCCAGCCGCTCTCGCACGATGTCCATGTGCAGCAGGCCCAAAAAGCCAATCCGCATACCATAGCCAAGTACCGGCGAGTTCTCTGGCTCAAACTGCAATGCACTGTCGCTCAGCGCCAGTTTTTCGACCGCCTCTTTTAGCTCCTTATATTCGTCGTTGCTTGTCGGGAAAAACCCTGCGTACACAAATGGCTGCACATGCTGATAGCCCGCCAGTGGTTCGCTAGCCCTGCTACGACGCACAGTGATCGTGTCACCCACGCGGGCGTCGCGCGTGGTCTTGAGGTTTGTCACTATGTAACCAATCTCACCAGTTGCCAGGCTACTACCTGGTTTCATCGTTGGATTGAGCGCCCCAACTTCGAGTGCAATACCACTTGCACCTGTTGCGAGCATTTCAATCGTATCGCCTTTTTTGATTTCACCATCGACCGTGCGCGTATACAGGATCACACCGCGATAATCGTCGTAGTAACTATCAAATATCAATGCACGAGTTGGCGCCGTCTCGCTACCCTGCGGAGGCGCAATGCGCTCAACCACCGTGTCAAGCACTTCCATGACACCCTCACCCGTCTTCGCACTAATTTTCAGTATGTCTGATTCATCACAACCCAGCAGATTAATCAGCTCGGCACTTACTCGTGGCACATCGGCAGCAGGAAGGTCAATTTTATTCAGCACGGGTATGATTGTCAGATCAGCACCAAGTGCCAAATACACATTGGCGAGCGTCTGTGCCTGTATGCCTTGGCTCGCATCAACTACCAAAATCGCGCCCTCGCAAGCGGCAAGCGAGCGGCTGACTTCGTAACTAAAGTCAACATGACCAGGTGTGTCTATCAGATTTAGCTCGCAGCCTTTGTATTGCATGCGCACAGGTGCCAGTTTGATCGTGATTCCTTTTTCGCGTTCCAATTCCATGCTATCGAGCAACTGCGATTTCATGTCGCGCTTTTCGACAGTGTGAGTGAGCTCCATCAAACGATCGGCAAGTGTCGACTTGCCGTGATCGATATGGGCAATAATACAGAAATTGCGAATGTGAGACTGATCCATAAACTCAGCTAACTATACCAGAAAACAGAGGTGGTGGCAACGACACAGGACAAGTACGGCCCCACAGTGATTCACGTGACCGGCTGTGGCTTAATAGCCTGTTGCGTCGGCGCGAATACAACCCCATTTAGAAGCAGCCGTGTCGTAGATAAATTCGCTGACATGCGTCTTACCTGCAGATGTCGTGGTAAGTAGCGAAGCCCCCGCCGCAACAAACGCTGAACCCCACGTGATAGCACGAGCGTTGCCATCATCCTTGATACGGACAACGAGTCGTTGGCCATCCCTGGGCGTACCAGTCAGATTCGTTGTCATCGATGTAATCGCCGCAGCCTGCGCAGTGATGTTGAATTGTTCAACTGCAGACGTGTTGATCGCTGGAGTAGCAGATGATGCCACTGACCCAACCCGTGTCTCTAGTGCAAGACTTGGATTATCAGCCATTCCCGACCCCGCTACTGCAGTCCCAAGATTAGTTTGTACGCCTGACCTGATTGTCCCTACGGGGCCACCGTTTACGTACACATGATTGCCCGAACTCGGTGCTACACCGTACTGACCAACAACATTATCCATGCGTGAATACGAGCTCCAAGAATCGATACCCATATAGACCGTGTTGCCAATGTTGCCTATAAATACATCACGTAGCGAATTAAATGCACCTACCCATAGCATCATCGTGACTGGTGTAGAATATCCTCCGCCAAACCCGAGCGCAAACAAGTAGAGGCTACTCATATTGACTGCCACGCAGCCATCACTGATCTTCACAAATGGCCCACCCATAATCCGCGTCGACTCCATCTTGCAGTTAACGACATAAATACCATTTGGTGTGTTGGTGTTTGACACACCCTGCTCAACGCACAGTGCGCCATTAGTAAACGATTCCCACCTACAGCCCACAAAATGAATCTGGTTAGTTGTATCAGTCGAATACCCAAACCCACTAGCTGCACTGGAGTTTCGTAAGTGAACATTTGGCGAATACGCGTCTGCCGTGGCAATACCGCAATAATCCCATGTGCAATCATAGAAACGTGAGTCCCAGAGCTCCACTCCATCCACGCAGACATCAGCATTACCACCAGTGTAGACTCGTTCAAACGACAACTGGTCAGCATAGTAGAGTCGCAGCACCGAACCCGTCTTGCTGTTACCATCAAACCCTATGTCCTGCATGCCGCCACGCGAAACGTGATTTGCTGAATCTGCACCGTGGAATGACACAACAACACCGTTAGCGCCCTTCTTGATCACCGACGAAAACTTGCCCGTGCCGCGTAGTGTTATTTCATTTGTTGTAATCGCGAGTGCGGGACTGGCTGTTGGAGTTACCAAATATGTACCTGTTGGGAAAAACACAACGCCACCACCCGCAGTCTGTGCAGCAGTGATTGCGCTCTGGATTGCAGTAGTATCGTCTGTAGAGCCATTCCCGACAGCACCGTACGCCTTAACATTGAATACCTGACCACCTTTGTCGAGCAGCGTGCCAGCATTAAACGTCTTTGCACCCGTAACGGTCTGCGAAGCCGACAGCACCATATCACCACTTCCACCAGAAGGTGTTGCCCACGTGCCGTCACCACGAAGAAAAGTAGTGCCCGATGCGGTACCGGTAGCAGCAAGCTTGGCAAGACTCACCGAACCTGCGGCAATCTCGGCTGTGCTCACACTACCAGGTGCTATTTCACTAGAAGTAATAGCATTGGGTGCAATGGCGGCACTAGTGACAATATCGTCTTTTAGCGAGCCGTCGGCCTTGAGCGTTTGCGAAAGATAATCATTAAGAACGTCACCCCAGGTGCCATTGTCACCACCAGGTTGCGGCAGCCGAGCCACTAGCAAGTACCCCAAAGTTGTTTTAGATTAAAGTCTCTTTTTATACTATTTGTATTTACTGCGACCTGCATAACAACTCTCGTCTCTCTTTTGATTGCTTATGGTTAGTGTAATCAATAAAAAAGAGCTCGTCAATAACGACACGTCATCGCGCCCTAGCAAACAGCAGCTGCTCAAGGCGATGAATAATAGGGTCGGCCTCTTTGAGATGAAGCATACGACTCAGAAGCAAATACACCGCCGCACTCATGCTAGCAATGAGTGTGAACTTTGGAAACGTTGCAAGGAAGCTGTTGTCGTCACTCTGCAACTGGAAAAGCTGCACCATGATATAACACACCACCGACATCACGAGCGTGGCGACTACCATACGACCAATTGCATGAAGCAACGTGCCGTTCACAAGCCCCTTAATGCGCCGATTCATGACCGTAAAGAGTATCAGCACCTCAACCACCGACACGATTGACTGCGCAAATCCAAGTCCGTACGCCCCCATGTCGAGCGACGTTGTGAACCACACGGCCAGCGTGATATTGAGCGCAATCGCAAACAGCGATATGTAGAGCGGTGTTTTGGTGTCTTGCTGCGCATAAAAACTGCGTGCACAAATAAAGTAGACCGAGCGAAACAGAATTGCCACCACAAGTGTACCCAGCAATCCCGCCATCAGTGCGTCACCACCATTTTTGATAAAGTTCACCAAATACCCACGAGTAAAGAACGTGATTGCCGCCACCGGCATGGCCAACCACACAATCACACGTATAATCGTCTGCAGTTCAGAGCGAAAAAGATCCGGCCGGCCCTGCCCAATGCGTTCGGTCATCTTGGGGAATGCCGCTGTACTGATCGCCACACCAATCAGGTTAATTGGCGCCATATGGAGCGTGACTGCCTGGTTATAAATACGTACCGTGCCTTCGGCCATGCGCGATGCCAAATTGATTTCTACCACGCCTACCAAGTAGTCCATGCCTTGGTCGAGCGAGCGTGGCGGCAGTAGACGAAGTACTTGGCGAAAACCTTTATTTTTCCAAAAGATCTTAAAACGGTAATCAAACCCAAGCCCAATCAGCCCGACCGTACTGACAATCAGCTGCAGTACCGATCCCAACACCACACCAAGTGCCACACCCATGATGCCACCGTCGAAAATCTGTACACCAAAGATATTAATGCCGCCCGTAAATACAGTGAGGCCAATAATAATGCCCGTGTTATAGAGCACGGGCGCAAGCGCAAAGAACGTAAATCGCCCAACCGCCTGCTGTACACTGGCAATCACCGTTGCAATCGCAAACAAAAACGGATTCACCGCGATGACGCGCGTCATGCTAATTGCGAGTGCTGTGGCAGATTCTGAGAATCCGGGGGCAATAATATAGCGAATCAGTGGCTCGGCAAAAATAATGATCAACACGCTCGTCACCAGTGTGATAAGCGCCATAAAATTCAGTAGGCTTGTTGAAAGCCGCCATGCCGATTCTTTGTTACCTGTCGCTAAGCGTTGGTTAAACACCGGTATGAATGTCACGCTCAGCGCACCGGAGACCAATATAAAGAACATGAAATCTGGCACGGTAAATGCCGCCGTGTAGGCATCGATCCCCGCAGGGTAGCCGACCGTCCCGGCCGCCTCATTGGGTAGGTAGGCACTGTTAAGCAAGCGATCACGGAAGAATCCGAGCAGTAACGATAGCAACGACGATCCAGCTAGCAGCGTTGCAGCAAGCTGGATTGGTAATCGTTTATTAGCGCGAACAACAGCGCTTCTGACTCGTCCCATACCCTTTATAGTACCTTATGTCAGGCGTTAGGTGTAAAGTTTGGCCTCTTTTGGCAGTTTGGTGTCTTTGAGCAGTTTCTCTACGTCGGCATCGTCGATTGTTTCCTCGACAAGCAGTGCCTGTGCCAAGATATCAAGGCTCTTACGATTCTCGTTTAGTACAACTTCTGCCCGTCGTGCCGCCTCTTTAATCAGCGATTCAACTTCGCGGTCAATTTCTTTGGCAGTGTCGTCACTATATGGTCGTTCATGGGTAATCTTGTCAAATACCATGCCACCATTGTCTTCGTGGAACACTTGGTCCCGTAGTTTGCTACCCATACCTTGCTCAATGATCATGTCGCGGGCAATTTCGGTTGCCTTGCGCAGATCCGAACCAGCGCCGGTCGTAATACCATCAGCACCATAAATGATCTTCTCTGCTACGCGGCCGCCCATAGCACGCGCCAAGATGTCCTTGAATTCATAAACATTCGTATACGACTTGTCTTCTGGCGGCAAGAACCACGTCACACCACCAGTGCCACCACGTGGAATAATCGTGACCTTGTGTACCGGATCGCTGTCCGGAAGTACGTGCCCAACTATGGCATGGCCTGCTTCATGGTAGGCCGTCAGTTCCTTTTCTTTGTCGCTCATTACCTTGGCTTTGCGTTCAGGGCCTATGGCAACTTTTTCAAAAGCCTCGGTCACATCGGCATTCGATATTTTCTTGCGATTATCACGGGCTGCAATGATCGCTGCTTCGTTGGCAATGTTTGCCAGGTCGGCACCACTGCTGCCTGCCGTTTTGGCTGCGAGCTTATCAAGATCAACAGAATTGTCTGTTGGCTTGTTTTTAAAGTGCACCTTCAAAATCGCCTCGCGGTCTTTGCGCTCTGGCAACATGATGTTCGTACGACGGTCGAATCGGCCCGGGCGCAGCAATGCTGGATCAAGCACATCGGCACGGTTAGTTGCTGCCAGTACGATCACGTTTGTGCCGGTTTCAAATCCATCCATTTCGACCAAAATCTGGTTGAGGGTTTGTTCACGCTCATCGTGGCCGCCACCCATACCGCTACCACGCTTACGACCAACTGCATCGATCTCGTCAATAAATATAATCGCTGGTGCGTTCTTTTTGGCCTTTTGGAACAAATCACGAACTCGCGAGGCACCAACACCCACAAACATTTCTACAAATTCCGAACCAGAAATACTAAAGAACGGCACATTTGCTTCGCCTGCCACCGCACGCGCCAGCATAGTTTTACCAGTACCGGGACTACCAACAAGCAGCACGCCCTTTGGAATCTTAGCGCCAACTTCCTGATATTTCTTGGGGTGTTTCAAAAAGTCTACTACTTCTTCAAGATCCTGCTTGGCGCTGTCGTTACCTGCAATATCGGCAAACAACACCTTTTCTTTGTCGCTACCATACAGCTTGGCCTTTGACTTACCAAATCCGAGTGCCTGGTTGTTCTGCCCCTGCGCCTGACGCATCATAAACATAAAGAATGCCGCAATCAGTACCACCGGTATGATGATAATTGCCAAATTCCATAGCGTCTCACCCGTTTGTGACGGGGGCGTGTCTTCAAGACCAAGTGTTTTCTTGGCTTCTTCATTTAGCGTGTTTTCGCGCAGCAGCGTACTCACACCACCAGTTATGTATGACGTTTGCGTTGGCTTGTCTTCGCCCTTTGGTGTAATCTTCAGCTCGTTGCCCGAACCTTCAATCCTAGCAATCTTGCCTTCGTTTGCCTGCTGAATCACCTGCGATATGTCGACTTTTTTCAGTTGGTCATGTGGCGCAACGATCGCAAAAATCGTCAGCGCAGCCATTATCATAATCGCCCAAAAAAGCCCCAACCGTGCCCAGTTAGAGAATTTATTTTTCGGTGGTGTCGTTTTTGTTGCCATAGTATCAGTATCAATTCCTTTCAATCACCTACATAAGATCGCGTTCCCACTCCTATTATGATAGCATTTACCACGACCGTTCCACAACAAAATGTGTACTCGTAAATCGTAGCCGTACACCCGCCGCAACATCGTGACTTTTGCCAGCGGGCAATGTTTTGATCGCCAGCAGTGCCCGTTCGAGTTGTGGCCTAGTGGGCGCCCACCCGTTTTCTTTTATAAACACCGCCCTCAGAAGTTCCATGGCTGCTCCGCTGGCAGTCATGATATACATGGAGCGACGATACGGTGATGCCCCTACAAACCTGTCTGTCTCATTATCTATTTGTTTTCTTAAAAATAGCTGACGCTTACGATACAACTGCAGCAACTGATGCATATCGTCATCGCTCGCCAGTGCCAACCGCTGTCGTACATCATTGCGCAAATACGACGTATCGCTATTTGTACTGTCCTCATTCCACTGCAACTTATGTTTTTTTGCATAGGTAATAAGTTGCGATTTTTTCATGCCAAGCAGTGGCCGTACTATGTCGGAACTGTCGAGCACCGCCAACCCACGCCAGCCAGTCCCCCGTGTTAGATTGATCGCAATCGTCTCGATCGCATCGTCTGCGTGATGCGCAGTTATAATCTTTGCCTGGTGTTTTTTTGCCACCTTCCGCAAAAACTCATAACGCCTGGTGCGTGCCAGTTCTTCACTTGCGCCCGCACCCAGCTCTTCGCGCTTAGTCTCAAATCGCAAACCGTATTTTTTTGCCAGCTCGCGTACAAGCGCAACATCGTTCACCGAATCGGGCCGTATGCCATGATCAAAATGCGCGACCAGCAAGTGATCGCTTGGCACAGTGTTTTTGCGAACAAGCATATCAAGTAGCGCCACCGAGTCTACTCCACCACTCACTGCCACTACATAGTTCGCGTTTAGCCGAATCGCTTGCTTAGCCATACACCTAGCCAAATACCCGCAAACCCGCCAATCATACCGCCAAGTATGCTCCAGCCGTCTAGCAGCTCGCTATCACCAAACAGTACTGGCACATAGCCACCAATGACCCCACCGATTGTTGCAGTCAGTGTCAATAAACCTTTACTCATACTATGTAGTATACAGCCATCACAAATACCGCGTACTGCCGAATGGTATCTTCGTTTTCACAAACGGGCCAGTCTTTAGCGTGCTGGCGGCATGGAGTGTATGCTCACCATAGCGATCGTTGATCTCGTCAATCGCGCCTGTCACCAATCGCTCACGAGCCAGCTCGTCGGCAAATAAACTTTGTTGCGAACGCTCGCCACGCTCGAGCAAATACACATGCACATTGATATCACGAATGTCAGGCGGTGCGTCTAGAAATAGCTGCCGCGCAATTGCATAGATCGTTTTGTCGCTAAAAAACGGCGTATCCGCTACGTGCATCGCATGCCAGCGCGCACCCTTTCGCCACGGACCACCAGGTCCAAACGTATGTACACCCACATAGACGCCACGCGCACTCAAGCCTTGTTTGCGGAGTCGCCATCCTACCGATTCACACAAATGATGCAGCCTGTCCAAAATCTGCTCAAATGTCAGGTTAAAATCGTCCAGCACATACTGGCGCCCCACGCGCTTTGTTTCTGTTGCTACGTCGTCTACCTCCCAGCCATGCAGTCGTGCGTGCCATTTTTCACCGTCGATACTTTTGAACACGCTACTACGCAGCACCTTAGCGGGGGCGTCCAAAAAGTCCAAGGGTGTCAGTATGCCCACGCTTTGCAGTCGGTGAGCATTACGCTCAGCAATGCCCGTAAGATCAGTAAGTTTCAGCGTGCCCAACACTTCGCGCAGGTTTTCGTGCGTAATCACGTCCATACCGTCAGGTTTATGCAGTCCCGCCGCCGTTTTTGCTAAAAACCGATTGGTCGCAATCCCCACGTTGCAGCGCATTGCAACACCTATCTCGTCTCGCAGCCGCTGCTTGATCTCGTACCCTATAGCTTCCAGCCCACGATTTTTGATTGCGTCTGGTGCCTGCGTAAAATCAATCACACCCTCGTCGATCGACTTCATCGTCACATGTGCCGAATAATCATTCATGATGTCCAGCAGCTTGTGGTACACATAGCGATATTTTGGCGGATCACTCTCTACGCCTACCAGCTCGGGGCATAGCTTGCGCGCGTCTTTTAGTTTCATGCCTAGTGTTACCCCCGCCGCCTTGGCCTCGTAACTACACGTCACAATCATCGTCTGATCAGTCCGGCGATTCACCACCGCCACCGGTTTGCCTCGCAACATCACCCGCGCCTGCTGTTCCACCGTAGCAAAACAGCTGTTCAGGTCGACGTGCATGATGAGGGGTTGAGATATATTAAACTTATCCTGCATAAACATAACCCTTTGACAGCCGTCTCAAACAAACGTAGTATCGAGATAGCATCACGTCCACACACTCAATCAAGGAGTAATCGTGCCTAAAGTGACGCACCTTACCGAGGCTTTCTGCGGAGAGCTGAGTCAGATCACCAGCCATCTCCAAGATGGCCTCTTGCCCCAAGACTACGAGCAGTTCTACAAGCTCGTAAAGCACAGAGACCTGAAGGGGGCCACGCGCTATCTCGAGGGTCTCTACGAGGAATACAGTGAGGTGAGCGTGTATGAACTGGCTAAGATTCGTAAACGGGATGGCCAGGAAACCCTGCTCGGATACATCAAGTTTCGAATCGAGATGTGTCGGTGGCTGATAGAGACAATCGGCGCCTGGATAGAACTGATGCTGAGCGTTGGTGGGTCGAAAAGCGCTGGAAAATTGGCACGCAGGCAACAGCTCAAGCTGCCTATCGCTAGACCTCAGGCCTACTAGTGCTAGTCCAAGAAGCACGAGATGAGCCGGTGAAACATTGGAGCGGAGACACTGGCGGCAACCCGCCGCCAGTGCTCCCTCCGCCCCAACACCCATATGGGTGTTATTTTTATTTCCCACCCTGTCATTCCGTACTTGATACGGAATCCAATCAACTGTTAATTCACTTTCATTGGATCCTGAATCAAGTTCAGGATGACAAACAGCTTTCCCTACGCCGATATGCGGTCTGCCGGTCCAAGATTGCTGTGCAGTGTGAGATGGTGGACGAGTATCGCAAATGAGCCGTACAGACTGGTACGGTGAATGCGAAACGCAGCCCGACGCTCGCAATGTGCGGCAAGGTTGGGGCGACAGGTTCATATTGCATCCCCCATCCGCGTCAACTGCCACGTCAACCGCTCCGAATCCAACTCGATCCTATAGTCACTCGCTCCATCCGTCACATCAAACACATGCACTGCTCGCCTGCCCTGCATGGTCGGGTGGCGCAGGCCAATCTCGCTTATCACCACTTCGCGCCCATTCGCCCGCCGAAACTTCAGTGGCACACATGGGTTGAGCCCCGTGCCAAATTTCGCCAGCACGTCTATCCGTTCGTTCAAAAAGATTTCATCATTCACGCAAACAATCTCCAAAGAAGTTATTTAGAGAACGAATTTCAGATTGTTCGCCCGTTTTCATACGCTCGTTCAAATGCGCTGAACCCGAAGACGATGATGAATGCCACCGGAGGGACGCTTTGCCGTAAGTGGCCAGTGTGTATCGCGGGGTGTAGTTTTATTATATACTAGTACATACGATGGGTATAGAAGCAATTCCACCCACAGATCTCACCGACCTCGATCACGACGCCGTTATTATTCGAGAGAGCGACAAGCAAAGTAAGCTTAACACCTTAGCCTTTCTTGGCCACTACGGCCTACTCTCGGATCCGCCAGGCCTCCCCCGTGTCGACCCCGAAAAGGTTAAACGATTCATCATCGATCATGATCTTGATACATAACTTCGTCTAAGAGCCCTCCGACGCCCCGTCTACGCTCATCTGCCACACCCTCTATACTCGCACGTAGTACTTCTGCCACCGCACCTTTGAGTAGTAGCCCGGCCTGGGGGTTGTTACCAAAAAGCATCGTTATATCGTCGATTGTCGCATGTTCACGAATCGCAAACTCATTTACCAGTTGGCTCATCGCTGCCACGCGTTTATCGCCCTGCTCGCCGGATATCAGCCGCCCCGGATATTTGCTTTTTGCCGCCCGCAAATAATCTTTTGCTTTGTCGACGCCCCCTATTTTTGCACCCGCAGGCACATCCATGGCATTCAGACCAAGTAACAATAGTAATTCATTCGCCTGATCAATCTTGAGCCTCGTCGCAGGGTGTACCGCCTCGTCGAACGTAAACTCGACACTTGCATCAAAATCCCGCAAAAATCGCTTAATATTTTGCCAATTACGAGGAGGCGTGCAAGCATACTCGAACGGATCGATTATTCGTGGTTCATACTCGTACTCGCCCCGACTATCCCTTTGACTACCGTTCCGCTCCACAAGTAGTGTCTCCGTTCTTTTTTCAGTATTGAAATAGATGACCTTTCCCGCCCACAGTATAGACCACCTACCCGTGGCACATTGTAAGAATTTTCATAGTATAAGCAGCGTCGCTAAGCTACGAGCAACAGCCGACCACGACGCCTAAAACATTGCCGCTTGATCGTCGTCTTCACCGAAGCTCACTTCAGTGCTATTCGCCGCAACACCACCAAGCCGTTTCAATTGCCCCATTAGCGAAGCCTCAATCGTACCACGCAGTTTTACTCGTTCGCCTTCGCCAATCACACGTGCATTGAGGTCAATGAGTTGTGCGTAATCCGCAGCCGGCATAGTTGAGATACCACCCAAGATCTGACCGATTTCTCGACGAATACCTCTCATGTATAGCTCTATCTGCCGCTTCGAATCATCCGGCGTCAGTATCTCAAGTCCCGGCTGCTTTGGATCTTTCACAAGCGCGTTCGCCATGAATCCACGCCATGCCTCAAGATGCTTTGTACTCGCTGTGCTATTGAGCTTTTTAACACATAGCTCATTGGCCTTACGCATGAGTGTTTCCTCAACGGCTTTTTCGAGTAGTAGTCTGTCTTCAGACTGTGGATTAGCCAGCTTTGGATCATCGAGACCCTTATAGCCGCTCACAAACGCCACATATTTCCTTACCACTTTGACACTCCGACCAAGTTCAATACCGCCCTTGTAGTTCAC
>WBZP01005439.1_pt1 | contig 12952 bp, 14 predicted proteins | sample 5204301 | NCBI WGS metagenome assembly WBZP01 (sample SAMN12412401, study PRJNA552823) | activated sludge metagenome | isolation source: activated sludge from nitrification reactor of wastewater treatment plant... | place: USA: Pennsylvania | collected 2017
CCCGAGGCGCCGGTACGACGAACGCCGGGCCTCAGCGTCAATCCGTGGCGGCCGCTCACGGGAAACGAGCGCATCGGGGCACTGGCTGCGCTCGTCATCGCCGCTGCGTTGCCGTTCGTCGGCGGCAATTACGCCATGACGGTGGGTTCGGAGATCGCCATCTTCGTGATCTTCGCCGCCAGCCTGCATTTCCTGATGTCGGTGGGAGGCCTCGCCTCGTTCGGCCATGCGGCCTATTTCGGTCTGGGTGCCTACGGCGTCGCCTTCCTCGCCAAGATGGCGGGACTGCCCATGATCGTGTCGCTGCTGCTCGGCCCTCTGCTTGGCTGTCTGGGCGCTGCCGTGTTCGGCTTCTTCTGCGTCCAGCTTTCCGGCGTCTACTTCGCGATGCTGACGCTGGCCTTTGCCCAGATCGTGTGGTCGATCGCCTTCCAGTGGGTCGCTGTGACCGGCGGCGACAACGGCATTCTCGGCGTCTGGCCGGAAAAGTGGGCGGCGGGACCGGCGAGCTTCTACTGGCTGTCGCTGGCGATCGCAGCGCTCTGTGTCGTGCTCCTTCGCCTGATCGTCTTCTCGCCGTTCGGCTATGCGCTGCGCGCGACGCGCGACTCGCTGTTGCGCAGCGAAGCCATCGGCATCGACGCCAAATTGATGCAATGGACGGCCTTCGTGATCGCAGGCACGGCGGCCGGGATGGGCGGTGCATTGTTCGCCTATCTCAAGGGCAGCGTTTTCCCCGACAGCATGAGTATCTCCCTGTCGGTCGATGCGCTGGTCATGGTGCTGCTCGGTGGCGTCGAGACGGTATCGGGCGCTGTGATCGGAGCGATCGTGTTCAAGGCGCTCAGCATCTGGCTCGTCAGTCAGACCGACTGGTCCAAGCTCGTGCTCGGCGGGTTCGTCGTGCTGATCGTGGTTGGTTTCCCCAAGGGGATCGTCGGCACGCTGGAGGCGGTGCTGGCCCGCCGGCGAGCCGGTTCGCCCGGTGCTCCGACCGCGCTCGCCACCAACCGCGTCGAGGTGGCCGAATGAGCGACGCGGCGCCATTGCTGTCGGTCGAGGGGCTGACCAAATCCTATGGCGGCGTGCACGCCGTGCGCGACGTTTCGTTCGAACTGAGGGGCGGCGAAATCCTGGCGCTGATCGGTCCGAACGGCGCGGGCAAGAGCACCTGCTTCAACATGCTCAATGGCCAGAACATGCCGGATCGAGGCCGTATCACGCTGTTGGGGCAGGACACTACGGGTCGCAAGCCGCGCGAGGTCTGGCGGCTCGGTGTCGGCCGAACCTTCCAGATCACCGCGACCTTTCCGACCATGACGGTGCGCGAAAACGTACAGGTCGCGCTGGTGTCGTATGGACGGGCGCTGTTCAACTTCCTGGGCTCCGCACCGCAGTTTGCGCGAGAGGAGGCTGGGCGCCTGCTCGAACTGGTCGGCATGAACGATTACGCCGAACGGCCCTGCGGCGAGCTCGCCTATGGCGATCTGAAGCGGCTGGAGCTTGCGATCGCGCTGGCCAACCGTCCGAAATTGCTTCTGATGGACGAGCCGACCGCGGGTATGGCGCCGCGGGAGCGCGTGGAGCTGATGCGCCTCACCGCCGAAATCGCGCGAGATCAGGCGATTGGCGTCCTTTTCACCGAACATGATATGGACGTCGTGTTCGAACATGCCGATCGCATCCTCGTGCTAAACCGCGGCATCCTGATCGCGGAGGGAAAGCCGGAGCAGGTTCGCGCCAATCCCGAGGTGCGCGCGGTCTATCTCGGCGAAGGTCTCGTCTACGATGCACGGCATCGCGAGGGAGCCTCGGCATGAAGCTCCAGTTAACTGACCTCAACAGCTTCTATGGTCCCGCGCATATCCTGTTCGACATCGCGCTGGAGGTCGGCGAGGGCGAGGTGGTCGCACTGCTCGGTCGCAACGGCGCCGGCAAGTCGACCACGTTCCGCTCCATCGTCGGTCTCGTCGCGCAACGATCGGGACGGATCACGTTCGAGGGCAGGGACGTGTCGCGCGAGCCGACGCATGCCATCGTGCGCGGCGGGCTCGGCTACGTGCCGGAGGAGCGGCGCATCTTCACCGACCTGACGGTCGACGAGAATCTCGAGGTCGGCCGGCAGCCCAGGCGGGAGAACGCGCCGCACTGGACGCGGGAAAAATTGTTCGAGCTGTTCCCCAATCTCGGAGAGATGCGCAATCGTCCGGGCGGGCGGATGAGCGGCGGTGAGCAGCAGATGCTGACGATCGCGCGTACGCTGATGGGAAATCCCTCGCTGGTGCTGCTCGACGAGCCTTCCGAAGGACTGTCGCCCAAGATCGTCGAGCAGATGGTCGAGGCCATTCTCGCCATGAAGAAGGAAGGCGTCAGCATCGTGGTGTCCGAACAGAATCTGCATTTTGCGCGGCTGATCTCCGATCGCGCCTACATCATCGAGCGCGGCCACATCTGCTTCGGCGGCACGATGGCCGAGCTCGACGCGCGGCCGGATATCCGCGACGCGCATCTGTCGCTGTGACGGAGGCCGGGATGAGCAGGGCCGTTGCACCCAAGCGAGGAACCAAGCCGGCAAAGCCGGCTTACATTCTCGACGAGCAGATCGGTTTCATCCTGCGGCAGGTTTCGCAGCGCCATGCCACCATTTTCGCGCGCGATATCGGCACGGACCTGACGCCGATGCAGTGGGCGGCGCTGGCGAAGCTCGCCGAGACGGGGCCGTGCTCGCAGAACCAGCTCGGCCGCCTGACCGCCATGGACGTTGCCACGATCAAGGGCGTTATCGATCGTCTCACCGCACGCGGGGTCACCGAGACCTCCCCCGATCCGCAGGACGGACGGCGCCTGCTGGTCAGCCTGACCAGGGCCGGCCAGCAGCTCGCCGAGAAGGCCGCGCCGAATGCGCTGGCTATTTCGCGCGAAACGCTGGCGCCACTCGACGCGCGCGAGCGCGAGGTGCTGATGGCGTTGCTGACCAGGCTGCGGTGAAGCCGAACATTCCCCGCGCCGGCATGTTTTCCGCAAACGGCCGCTAGCGCGGAACCACCTCGGGCACCTTTTCGGCGGGCGGCGTGTTGCGGCTGCGCTGGGTGCGCACGATGCCGTCGATGATGGTCATGCCGACGCCGGGGAGATCGCCGAGCCGCACGCTTTCCAGGATGTTCCTGCCGGGCGAATGCTGCGCCTTGTCCATGAGAACGAAGTCCGCGGAGCGACCCACTTCGATCAGGCCGCAATCGAGCGCCCGCATGCGCGCCGTATTGCCGGTGGCGAGACAGAAGGCGATCTCGGCCGGCAGCTCGCCTAGCGAAGAAAGCATCGACACCATGCGCAGAATGCCGAGCGGCTGCACGCCGGAGCCGGCCGGCGCGTCGGTGCCGAGGATGACGCGATTCAAGTCGCCCATCTCGCGCGCGATGCGCAGCGTGAACAGCGCCGAGCGCTCGTTGCCGTTGTGCACGAGTTCGAGCCCGCGCTTGCAGCCCTCGCAGATGCAACGGATCTGGTCGTCGGGAAGGGCGGTGTGGCCGCCGTTGATATGACCAACGACGTCGGTGTCGGCTTCCAGCACGACATCCTTGTCGATCAGGCCGGAGCCGGGGATCGAGGGACCGCCGGTGTGGATGGTGCTCTGGATGCCGTACTTGCGCGCCCAGCCCACCATCTTGCGTGCGGTGGGTCCGTCCTTGACGCCGCCGAGACCGACTTCGCCGAGCAGCTTCACGCCGGCCGCGGCCATCTCCTTGAAGTCCTCCTCGACCATCTCGCATTCGATCACCGGCGCGCCGGCATGCACTTTCACGCCGCCCGGACGCAGCGTCCAGAAAGCGCGCTGCGCGAAAATCGCCATGGCCTTCAATCCGACCACGTCGCGCGGCCGGCCCGGCATGTGCACCTCGCCCGCGGAGATCATGGTGGTGACGCCGCCATGCAGGTAGCTGTCGATCCAGTTGATCTGGTTCTGTCGCGGCGTCCAGTCGCCGGCGACGGGATGGACGTGGCTGTCGATCAGGCCGGGGGCCACGGTGGTACCGTTGGCGTCGACGATCGTCGTGGCGCCCTCGGTGTCGACGTCCTTCTGCCGGCCGATCGCCGATATCCTGCCGTTCTCGGCGACGATGGTGTCGGCGTCGAGGATCGGCTTTTCCAGTGCCCCCGAAAGCATCAGCCCGATATTGCGGATGACCAGCTTGCTCGGGCCGGTGGCCTGCGGTGCGTCGTGGGCCATGGGGGCTGCTCCCTTGTTGAATTTGCTGGCGAATTTGACCCCGCCTTGACGCCGGGATCAAGCCGGATTATTCATTAGTATACGAATGATCGTATACTAATGAACTTGCTGGTCAACCGACGACCGGCGAGGGAAGCAGGACACCAGCGTCATGAGCAGTCTGAACCAGGAGAGCGTCACCAGCGTCCACCACTGGACCGACAATCTGTTTTCCTTCACCACGACTCGCGATCCCTCGTTCCGCTTCCGCAACGGCGAGTTCACCATGATCGGGCTGAAGGTCGGAGAAAAGCCGCTGCTGCGCGCCTACAGCGTTGCCAGCGCGAACTACGAGGACCGGCTGGAATTCTTCTCGATCAAGGTACCGGACGGCCCGCTCACCTCCCGCCTGCAGCACCTCAAGGTCGGTGATCCCGTCATCGTCAGCCGCAAGGCAACGGGAACGCTCGTGATCGACAATCTCGAGTCCGGCCGCAACCTCTATCTGGTCGGTACCGGCACTGGCCTCGCCCCGTTTCTTTCGGTGATCAAGGATCCCGAGACCTATGAACGCTTCGAGAAGGTGGTGCTGCTGCACGGCTGTCGCCGCGTGAAGGAACTCGCCTATGGCGAGATGATCACCGAAAGGCTGCCGAACGACGAACTGATCGGCGACTACATTCGCAACCAGCTCATCTATTATCCGACCGTGACGCGCGATCCTTTCCGCAATCGCGGCCGCATCACCGATCTCATCACGTCCGGCAGGCTGTTCGAGGACATCGGCCTGCCGTCACTCGACCCCGCAAGCGATCGCGTCATGATCTGCGGCAGTCCGGCTCTGGTCGCCGACACCCGCGTGCTGCTGAACCAGCGCGGCTTCGTGGAAGGCAACCATGGCGAACCCGCTCAGTTCGTCGTCGAAAAGGCCTTCGCCGAGCGCTGAATCTCCTCCAGCGCAGACATGGGAAGGCAGGGCGGAACAGCCAAGCCGTCACGCTCGATTAGAGGCGCGCTGCTTTCCAAACTGTTCCGCGGACGATCAGGCGGCGAGCGGGGCGCTCTGGTTACTGCGGCGATAAGCCATGAAACCGATGCCGGCAAAGCCCAGGATCATCAAAGCCCAGGTGGAAGGCTCGGGGATGGCCGTAATCGGCGGAGCTGAAATCTCGGTGGAAATGTTCGAAAACGTTCCGGTCAAGAAATCCGCATCGGCGTGAAAAAACCGGTTCGTGGCCAGCGTGATGTCGTTGATCGTCAGATCAAAGGAACCGCCGTTGTAGGTGAAGTGCTTGGCGGGCTCAAAGTCGATCGTCAGCGTGCCTCCGTTGCGCCAGTTCAGAACGCCCGAGAGATTTGCCGAGAAGTTGACCGGTGACGGGCTGATCCCGGAGGGTGACGTGAAGTTCACCCTGAGATTGAACAGTTGGCCGTTGTAGGAATCGTTGAAGTCGAGCAACAGAATGGACGGATCCGATACCGCAAAGCCGCCGAGGTTGACCGTCAGCGGGCCGGTCGTGGTCGAGCCACTGAACAACGGATTTCCTGCAAACAGCAATTGGTCGTTGAGCGCGAGCGGTGCAAAGCTGCAGCCATTACCAAAGCAGCCGGTTGCAGAACCGGTGAAGGTCACCGCAGACGCTGGCGATGCGCCGATGGCGACTACGATCACGGCTGCTGCCAGGGTGCTCGTTGTGGTAAGTCTCATGAAAATCTCACCCAGTTTATTAAACAGCTCAAGCTACCTAATTAATTCTTCAATTGCAGATTATTAGATAGACCGCATTCCCCCGTTAACGTCAAGCGTACCGGCTGACGAAAGATGGGGACGGCTTATCGAGGTCGCTTGAGGCGACCAGTCGCCCAAATGTTGTGCAAACCACCGGTTCCATCGATTCTTAAGGGCGCCGCGAAGGCAAATGCAGATTGTTGGGTCCGGTTTCAATGGGATTGCCGGAAGAAATTAAATCCGCCCATTCATATTAAATTGTTGCTGGCGATCCCGACCGAAGGTCCGTCCTACCGCTGCGGTCCCATCAGGCGGTCGTCATTCTCGGCGCAGAGAACGTGATGGTGCAGATTGGCGATCCACTGCCGGCCGGAGACGGTCATGGCCAGATATTTGATGGCGCCATGCAGGTGGTCGGAGACCGTATTCCAATAGAAGCTCGGATAGCGGTCGATCAGGTCGGCAGGCGAGGAGTAGCCGAGCTGGCGGTTCATGCCGATTTCCTCGAACTCCCAGAACAGGGCGTTCGCCTTACGCGAGTAGAGGGGATCGCCGAGCTGGCCGATCAGGTCGGCGGCCTGAACCAGTCGCGGTTCGTGCGCAAGTTCGGCGGTATCCTTCGTCGGCAGCGGCGGAAAGCGCGTGCATTCGATGGCTTCGGCAACGCGTTTGACGTCGATGAAGGGAGATTTCTCCAGCCGCTCGCGGGCGAAGATCTTCGAACGATCGACATGATAAGGCGTCAGCGCCGCATCCGACGCCCCGCGCGGCAGCGTGATGGTATTGCCGGCTTCATCGATGATGAATTCGTCCGGCGTATCGCCGCTCAGCACGCCCCTCATGTAGCCGATGTCATGCAGGAGACAGGCGACGATCAGGTGTGCGTAATCCTCGGGCTCGATACGATGCGCAAGCGACATGCCCTGCAATATGTCGCGGCCGACGAGGGTCACCTGAAAGGTGTGCTCGTAGTTGTGATAGAGGGCGTCGCTGCGCGCCAGGCACTCGATGGTGGAGCGCGCCAGCGCGCCGAGCCGCTCGCCGAGATCATCATGCGTTGCGCCGAAAATACGGCGAAAGTCCTTGGTGAGGAATGCACCAAGTTTCTTGGCTGCCGATGCGGTGATTGTCTTCACCAGCGCCTCCCGGACCCGCAAGTAATCCTAGCATTTCCCCGGAAGAGGAGAAACCGGAAACGCGTTCGATGCGGCATCGGAGGCGTGCGCACTATGTTGCCGGAAGCGTTGGTATACCTGCGTGGCGGGTGCCGGAAAACGGACGCATGAAAGCGACGTCAATCGTGGGCTTTCGGCGCGGTCGCGAACTGCGGAAATATCTCGGCGACGATCGGACCGTCCGTGCGCCAGGAATGGCAGCCATTGATGAAGAACGGCGGGTTCGATGTGTCGCGGTGACTGTCCATGGAATCGCCGCCGTCGGGCCGCTTGCCGTACGACATGGTCTGAAACAGCGTCGTCACGGCCGGTCCCAGCAACTCGGCCAGGTGGGTGCAAGTGTCCAGTTTGCCGATCTTGCGGCGGACCGTCTCGCGCCAACCCCGGCCGATCTGCTCGCCGATCAGGCGTTGCAGAATGCCGTCGACTTCGATGCAGGTCGGGAACGGCGTTGCGGCCATGTTGGTTTCGGTCTCGCGGACGATCAGGCGGTCGTCCACGGCGAGCCTCAGGCGGATGTCGTGAACGGGCGCGCCCGCCGGAACGTCGCCGCGAAACCGGTCGCGTTGCAGAAATGGCTTGGTGTCGACCAGCCGCGCCTCGACTTCCCACAGTCCATCCTCGCGCAGATAACCCTCGCAGTCGATGGCGCGGCGATGCATCAGGCGGCGCGCTTTCTGTTGCGTCTTCTCGGGCGGCGGCATGGCAGTGATTCCGGTTGGCTCGTCGGTTCACACAACCGGCCACCCGCTCCGATGTCAATCGTCGGCACGATATCGCGTGCCGGAATGGCGCCGAGTGGTCGCGGAGAAGAAAAGCCTATCTGCGTGAGGTGGCGCAGCAGTCGCTTCCATTCTCCCTTGCCAAAAAACACGGCGCTTCCCTTGCTTTGGCATCGAATGGTGCGACATTTACGCGAGTTGAATTGGATTGCGCGATGAGCAAGCCGCTATTCGATCCCTTTGGTGAGCCGGTTCCCGCGGCGGAGCAGGCGCTCGCCTCGCGTCGGCCGGCAAAATGGCTGAAGTCGGCCGGCACCGGTCTCTTTTGGGTGCTGGTGGTGGCCATCGTGCTGGCGCGGGCGGTCTATTTCGAGCCGGGCAGCCTGAGCTTCGAGCGTGCCATCGCCTGGGTGCAGAGCTTGTTCGCCGTCCTGCAGGGCCCCACGGCCTGACCTTCGACCGGGCCGCCAGAGCCAAGGGCGTGGGCTGTTGAAAAAATATTAGCCGCGAGCCTGGATCGCCGTATAAAATCTTCTCCAAAAGAGAGATTTGGCGTTGAAGCAGGCTGGCAGTTCGGGCGGTGAGGGGCAATACCCGGGCGTATTTGGCCGCGCGGTTTCTCTCGTTCCCGGCATCGTGCTGTGCGGCGCGATCACGCTGGTGGCGCTTGGCGTCCAGCACATCGAGGAGCGTCTATTCGATCATCCCTACGTCGAGGCGCTCGTCGTCGCGATTCTGCTGGGCATGGCGATGCGCACCGTGTGGCAACCATCGGCGCGCTGGCTGTCCGGGATCGCGTTCAGCGCCAAGCAACTTCTCGAAGTTGCGGTGATGTTGCTCGGCGCCTCGATCAGCTTTGCGGCGATCATGGCCTCGGGGATGCTCCTGATTGCGGCAATCGTCGCGACGGTCGCCATCATGCTGGCGATCAGTTACGGATTGAGCCGCGTGCTCGGGCTTCCCGTCAAGCTCTCGATCCTCATCGCCTGCGGCAACTCGATCTGCGGCAATTCGGCGATCGCAGCCGTTGCACCCGTCATCGGCGCCGACGGCGACGATATCGCGTCGTCGATCTCCTTTACCGCCATTCTAGGCGTCCTGATGGTGCTCGGCCTGCCGCTGCTGATCCCGCTGCTGAATTTGTCAGCCACGCAATACGGCATCCTCGCCGGGCTCACCGTCTATGCCGTGCCGCAAGTGCTGGCGGCAACCGTGCCGGCCGGCATCGTCAGCACGCAGATCGGCACCCTCGTCAAACTGGTGCGCGTGCTGATGCTCGGTCCCATCGTGGTCGGTCTCTCGCTGGTGGCCGCACGACGCCGCAGCCGCAATGCCGACCCGACGAGGGGGCCACCGCTCAACCCGTTCAAGCTGGTGCCATGGTTCATCATCGGCTTTCTGCTGTTCGCGGCGCTCCGGTCGCTGCAGTTCGTGCCCGACGTTGCGATCGCACCCGTGACGAGAGCGGCGGCCCTTTTGACGGTCCTGTCGATGGCGGCGCTGGGACTCGGCGTCGACGTGCGCGTGCTCTCCACCGTCGGCGGCAGGGTGACAGCTGCCGTGACGCTGTCTTTGCTGCTGCTGCTCGGTCTCGCCCTGGGCATCGTGCATTTCTTCAGCTAGCGCCCGGAATTTCCATGAAGCGTCATGTGGACGGCGGTTCGGCCGCAACGCGAAAATCAGTACAAATATCTGATTTATATATGATTTTACCTTTGGGTGAGCCCGCCGGCCGATCGTTTTCTTGTTGACTGGCTCGTCCAATTTGTACATATGTACAAATTCTATGAGTGAGCCGCACAGGGAAAAGATGCGCAAGCCGAATATGCGCGAAGCGATCCTGGCAGCCGCGGAGGAGCTGTTTTCCACCAACGGCTTCAACGCGGTATCCGTGCGCGACATCGCGCAGGCGGCAGGCGCCAACCCCGGCAGCGTGACCTATCACTTCAAAACCAAGGACGGGCTGCTGCTGGAAATCTACCAGCGTCATTGCCTGCCGATGAACCTTCGTCGCTCCGAACTCTTGGAAGCCGCCAAGCGCGTGCGCGATCCGGAAGACCGGCTCGAGGCGATCGTGCGGGCCTACGTGCTGCCGGCATTTTCTTCCGGCAACGATCTCGCCGGCGGCGGCGCGCGCTTCACGCGGCTGCGCGCAATCATGTCGGCCGAAGGCAACGAAGTGGCGCGCAAGATCATCGCGCAGACTTTCGACGACACCAGCCACGCGTTCATCGACGCGATCCACGAGACGCTGCCGAATGTCCCGCGCAACGAGATCGTCTGGCGCAGTCATTTCCTGCTCGGAGCGCTGTACTACACACTGGTGACGCCCGAGCGCGTGTCGCGGCTTGCGCGCGGTGAGGCTGACGGCGCGGATCCCGGTGAGGCGATCGAACAGCTCGTGCAATCGACGGTCGCCTCGTTGCAGGCGCCGCCGCTTGATCGGCCGCTGTCGGCAGGCAAGCGCGTCGCGGTTCCCGGCAGGACTGCCGCCAACGCCGGACCGGCATAGCGCCGAACAGCAACCGAGCAGGCCGGGACGCAAACCCGCCGCCAATCAAGGAGAGCATAGTGATCATCGACGTCCACGGCCACTACACCACCGCGCCCAAGGCGCTGGAGGATTGGCGCAACAGGCAGATCGCGGGGATCAAGGATCCCACGGTCAAGCCGAAGGCGAGCGATCTCAAAATAAGCGACGATGAACTGCGCGACTCCATCGCCAACAATCAGCTTCGCCAGATGAAGGAGCGCGGCAGCGATCTCACGCTGTTCAGTCCGCGAGCGAGTTTCATGGCGCACCACATCGGCGACTTCGAGGTGTCCTCGACCTGGGCCGCGATCTGCAACGAATTGTGCTGGCGGGTGAGCAAGCTCTTTCCCGACAATTTCGTCGGGGTCGCCATGTTGCCGCAGTCGCCCGGGGTCGATCCCAAGACCTGCATTCCCGAGATCGAGAAGTGCATCAAGCAATACGGCTTCGTCGGCATCAATCTCAACCCCGATCCATCGGGTGGACACTGGAACTCGCCGCCGTTGTCGGATCGGCACTGGTATCCGATCTACGAAAAGATGGTCGAGCTCGACATCCCCGCGATGATCCACGTCTCGACGAGCTGCAATCCGGCCTTCCACACCACGGGTGCGCATTACCTGAATGCCGACACCACGGCCTTCATGCAGTGTTTAACCTCCGACTTGTTCAAGGACTTTCCGAAGCTGCGGTTCCTGATCCCGCATGGCGGCGGGGCCGCGCCCTATCACTGGGGGCGCTTCCGGGGACTGGCACAGGAGATGAAGAAGCCGCTGTTGAAGGATCACCTCCTGAACAACATCTACTTTGACACCTGCGTCTATCATCAGCCCGGCATCGACCTCCTGACCAAGGTGATCCCCGTCGAAAACGTGCTGTTCGCCAGCGAAATGATCGGTGCTGTGCGCGGCATCGATCCCGAGACCGGATTCCACTACGACGACACCAAGCGCTACATCGAAGCGGCTCCCACGCTGAGCGCGGAGGATCGCAAGAAGATCTTCGAGGGCAATGCGCGGCGGGTGTTTCCGCGGCTGGACGCGGCCCTGAAGGCGAGGGGAAAGTGAAATGAGCGCGGCGATGAACGATCTCGGCATCGTCAGGCGCAATATCGTGCGTGCCGACAAGGCGGCCGTGGAGAAGCTGTCGCGCTTTGGCGTCGCCACCATTCACGAAGCGATGGGACGCGTCGGCCTGATGCAGCCCTATATGCGTCCAATCTATCCAGGTGCGCAGCTCTGCGGGACGGCCGTAACCGTGCTGCTGCAGCCCGGCGACAACTGGATGATGCATGTGGCAGCCGAGGCGATCCAGCCCGGCGACGTGGTGGTTGCGGCCTGCACGGTCGAAAATACCGACGGCTTCTTCGGCGACCTGCTTGCCACGAGCTTCCGAGCCCGCGGCGCCCTGGGCCTGATCATCGACGGCGGTGTGCGTGACGTGATGGACCTGACCGGGATGAAATTCCCGGTGTTCTCCCGCGCGATCAGCGCGCGCGGCACCGTGAAGGCGACGCTGGGCTCGGTAAATATCCCCGTCGTGTGTGCCGGCGCCGCCGTCAATCCCGGCGACGTCATCGTCGCCGACATGGACGGGGTGGTCGTCGTGCCGGCGCGCGTGGCGCAGCAGGCGGCGGATGCGGCCGAGGCGCGCGAGGCCAATGAGGCAGACAAGCGCCAAAAGCTCGCCAGCGGCGTGCTCGGGCTCGACATGTACAAGATGCGCGAGCCGCTGGCCAAGGCCGGACTCAAATATATCGACTGAGCGAAGCATGAGCGTCGGCATAACAGGCATATCGTCGATGGCGACCCGTCAGATCCTGGCGGAGCTCGCCGATGGCTATCAACGGAAGACGGGAACGAAAGTGTCCATCGAATCCGTCGGCGGGGTGGATGCGGCCAAACGCATCCGTGCCGGCGAAAAGTTCGATGTCGTCGTGCTGGCGGACGACGCCATGCGAAAGCTCGAAGCCGACGGCTTGCTGGAGGCGGGAAGCCGGGCCGGGTTTGCGGAGTCCTCGATTGCCGTGGCGGTGCGGGCCGGGGCCGCTCGTCCCGACCTCGCCAGCGAAACAACGACGAGGGCCGCGGTGCGGGCGGCGAAGTCGGTGGGCTATTCCACCGGACCGAGCGGTACGCATGTGCTGAAGCTACTGGAAAAGTGGGGCGTCGACCCGAAGGATGCGAAGAAGGTGGTGCAGGCGCCGCCCGGCGTTCCCGTCGGCACGCTGGTGGCGCGGGGCGAGGTTGAACTCGGATTCCAGCAGATGAGCGAGTTTCTCGATGTTAAGGGCATCGAAATCGCCGGTGTCCTGCCCCCAGAGATTCAGTCGGTGACGTTGTTCGCCTGCGGCGTCGGTGCCGAAGCCGGCAATGAAGCGGGCGCGCGCGATCTGATCGGCTTTTTGACGTCGCAAGAGTCGGGCGCGACGAAATTCAGGTGCGGCATGGAGCCGCCCCGTCGCGCCGGCTGAAGCGAAGCAAAGGATAAGCGTTGATGACGAAACCCGTGAGCGGGCCGTTCGAAAAGACCCCGGGGTGGCTGGACTGGTATGAAGGTCCATCGAAGCCGCGCTTCGAGGTGCCC
>WBZP01005440.1_pt1 | contig 12950 bp, 9 predicted proteins | sample 5204301 | NCBI WGS metagenome assembly WBZP01 (sample SAMN12412401, study PRJNA552823) | activated sludge metagenome | isolation source: activated sludge from nitrification reactor of wastewater treatment plant... | place: USA: Pennsylvania | collected 2017
CCCTAATCCGGCCTTTTCCGGCCCACATTGTTAAGGTTCGTTTCCCAACATTCAGTTTGGGAAGGGTTCAGGTTTCCACTTGGGATTCCTATTTACGAGAAAGTAGAGCTCTTAGAAATCGGCGTAATCTGTGAAATCTGTGGATGTTTCCTCTATGAGGAGACTCAGGAGGATTAGATCATGATTCTTGTCGTTGGCGCTACGGGTTCGCTCGGCGGCCGCATCACGCGCGGCTTGCTGGCGCAGGGGCAGGAGGTGCGCGTCTTCGTGCGGCGCAATTCGCCGTCGGAGCAGATGGCCGCGCAAGGGCTGGCCAATACCGTCCAGTCGCTCATTGACGCCGGGGCGCAACCGGCCTGGGGCGATCTGAAGGACAGGGCCTCCATCGAGGCGGCCGTGGCCGGGGTGGACACGGTCATCAGCACGGCCAACGCCGTCAAGCGCTGGGGCGAGGACACGCTGGAGACGGTCGACCGCCAGGGCACGCTCGACCTGATTGACGCCGCCCGCGCCGCCGGTGTGTCGCGCTTCCTCTATGCCTCCGTTCAGGGCGCTTCGTCGGACAGTCCGGTGCCGCTATTCCAGTGCAAGGCGGCCTGCGAGCGCGCGCTCATGGCGAGCGGCCTGACCTACACCATCGTCCAGCCGTCTGTCTTCATGGAGGTCTGGATCGGCATGATGGTCGGCATCCCGCTGATGACGCAGCAAACCATCACCCTCATCGGCCGCGGCGACCACGCCCACAACTTCATGTCGGAGCAGGACGTGGCCGACTACTTCATCGCCATGATTGACAACCCGGCGGCCTTCAACCAGGCGGTGATGATCGGCGGCCCGGCGTCGCATACCTGGACGGAGATCGTCGAGCACGTCGGCGGCCGGATGGGGGCGCAACTGCCGCTGCAATACGCCCCGCCCGGCTCGACCATCGCCTACCTGCCCGAAGGGGCCAATGGCCTGGCGACGGCGTTCGAGATGTATGAAGACCACCTGGACATCGGCGAAGTGTCGGCCACCTATGGCGTGCGGCCGACGACGCTGGATGAGTATATTGATCGGACGTTTGTGCGGTCGTAGAGGCTCTTAGACCTGTCAGGTCTCAGAAGACCTGACAGGTCTATGCTTGAAGCGGGTCATCAACCAGACCGAAAGTCCCCCTGCCCGGCAGATAAAGGAGGGTTTCTGCCATGACCGTGCGTCTACTGAATGTGCTTGCCATCATCTTGCTGGCTACCCTGGCCGCCTGTGCGCCGGGCGGCCAGGAGGTTGCGGTGGCCACCGAAGCCCCGACGAACGCGCCGACCCAGATACCGACGGAACGGCCGACACAACCCCCGACTCCTACGCCCACAGCGAGCGCCACCGACACGCCCGTGCCCACGGCAACGCCCACGCAGACAGCGACGCCGACGCCGGTTCCAACCGCCGCTGCAACGCCGACACCCAAGCCGACACCGACGCCGCTGCCCAACTCTGTGCTGCAAGTCGCTCTGGATTTCTCACCCGACGGGGCGGTCTACGCCATAGGCGGAGAGACAATCCTGGTCTACAAGGATGCGCGCTTCGTGCTATTGCAGGCGACGGACGGCGCGGTTCTGGCCGATTTTGAGCTGCCGGGCAAGGTGATCGCCTTCGAGGTGGCCGTCAACAAGCCACTGCTGGCCGCCGCCGTGACCAATGCGGAGGGCGGGACCGACATCGAACTCTACGACATCACCAGCGGCAGCTTGCTGGTGGCAATCCCCAACGCCAGCCAGACAGCGATCGCCGGCCTGCGTTTCAGCGGCGATGAGACCACGCTGACCACGACCGCGCCCGACCGCAAGGTTCGGGTGTGGAACGTCGCCGATGGCGGCGCGCGCACATCTTTTGAAGCGCATAAGGACACCGTGACCTGTATGGCGATTGCGCCGAATGGGACGATCGTGACCGGCTCATATGCCAGCGATAATTCGGTGAACGCCTGGTCGCCCGGCGGCGATCTGGTGGGCACGCTGATGACAACCAACCCGCACTGCTATCTGGTGGCGTTCTCGCCGGACAGCGCCTGGCTGCTCTACCATAACAGCGAGAACATGAGCCTCTACAGCACGGCGGACTGGTCGCGGCTATGGTATGAGGCGTTCTCAGGCCATCCATCGCCCAAAATCGGCTTACCGGAACGCAACACCATGACCGGATTTACACCCGATGGACGGCTGTTTTTCGGGAGTCCCAAAGGGACAGTGGCGGTTATGAATTCAGCCGATCTGACGCCGGTTGAAACCTACGAGCTGGGCAGTCTCGCCAGCTTCAGTTTCGCCCCGGACGGCCAGGCCTTGGTCGTGGCCCGGTCGTATCGGCTGGTGGAGATACTGGATTTAACTCAGATACCGTAGCAGCCGCCTCGTGCGTCGCACCTTCCCCAAGAAGGAACCACAGATTACGCAGATTATTGAGAGGGCGGCCGATTGTTCGGCCACCCTCTTTTTGTTGGTGCATTCCGGGTGATTTTAGAAGAGAACAGCCGAATAGGACGGCTACTCTCTTTTATACACTTATCCTATAGAGCTTCAAGACGTGACATTCGTCACTATTTCTCACCTGATATTTATGCTATTGTATTTCTACGGCCAAGTATATGTTGACTAGGGGCAAGACGTGCTGCGCCGCTCGAGCCTGGTCTACGGCTCATGTTGTCTCCGTGTCAAAGGTGTCTGCTGTCCTGATCACGATCATTCAGGCAAGGGGGTAACTGTTCATGAAACGCTGGAGTTTTGCCTTCGCTATGGTGGTCATGGCGCTGCTGCTCATGGCCGTCGGCGCGCCGTTGCGCGCCCAAACAACCGACGTGGCCCGGCAAAAGCTTGAGGCCGCGGCTGTCGGCCCCGTAGAAGTGACGGTTTCAGCCGAAACGGGCTTGCCATCGTTCATCCGCGGCACCTTCACCCTGCCCGGTCCGCCGCTCAACCCAACGGCCGCGGCATCAGCCTTTTTGGCGCGTCATGCTGCTGTCTTCGGTATTGCCGACCCGGCGGCCGAATTGGCCCTGTTGCGGAGCGAGACTGACGCCCTGGGCATGTCGCGCGTTCTCTGGCAACAGGTTGTAAATGGTGTGCCCGTGCATAACGCTCAGGTAAGCGTTCACCTGGCAGCAGGCGGCGCGGCCGTGGTAGCCGCCACCAGTGGTTACGTGCCCGGCCTTTACGTACCGACTACCCAGGCGCGCTTCACTGCCCGGCAAGCGTTGGCCAATGCCTTGCCGGCAATGCCCAATGGTGTAGTCGACGCCGGGCCAACGCTGGTCATTTATCCCTTCAACGATGGCCTATCGCCGCAGCTTCAAGGTCGCGTGTCGTGGATCATCGAGATGCGCGACGACACCATCCCGGCCCGCAACCTCTACGTTGTGGACGCCCAGACGGGCCACCTGATCGAAGCCGTTGACCTACTAACTGGTGCGGCCGCCCGCCCGGCCGCCCCAACCGCCAACGACCCAGACGACGGCCGCACGCTGCGTTCTGAGCAGCCCCTCAGCGGCGATATCTCTCCGGTTGGTGACGTGGACACCTACGTCTTCGTCGGCCTGGCCGGCCAGGTGGTCACGCTGCATATGTCGCAGAACGCCTTTACGGCCAATCTGGATCCCTACTTGAGCCTCTACGGGGCAGACGGCCTGTTGGCGACCGACAACGACAGCGGCCCCGGCGATGACGCCACCATCCGCCGCTTCACGCTGTCGGCCACGGGAACCTATACCGTCCGGGCTACTTCGCTCAACAACGAAGAATCGGGCTTGTATACCATCACTCTCATCAGTTGCAGCGCCGGCCAGTTCTTTGCCGAGTACTTCGACAACAGATATCTGGAAGGGGAGCCGATCCTCGATCGGTGTGAGCCGATGCCCATCAGCTACGATTGGGGTAGCGGCGCGCCCGAGGGGCTGACCCAGCATGACAACTTCTCCATTCGCTGGACCGGCCGCTTTGCCTTCCTGACTGACACCTATACCTTCGCCGGCTACGTGGATGATGGTCTCATTGTTGAACTGAACGGCGCGCCGATTCTCGAGGCGTGGTATGACCACTCCCTCCATTACCATAGTGCCGACGTGGCTGTGACAGCCGGCGCTCACGATGTCGAGGTGCAGTATTATGACCGTAGCGGCGGGGCGGCGGTCAATGTGCGCTGGTTCGGACAGAACAGCGACCCCGACGACGGGCGGGTGTTAGCTCAGCGCAACCGCTTGTCGGGCGACATCACACCTGCCGGCGACGCCGACCTCTACTACTTTGATGCCGAGGCTGGCGACCTGGCCAATGTGTCAATGCGCGAAAACAGCTTCACGTCCTCGCTCGACCCATATCTTGTTGTCCTGCACCCCAACGGCACGGTGCTGGCCGCCGATAACGACAGCGGCGAGGGCGATGCCGCTGCCATCAGTCAGTTGGAATTGCCGGTCACGGGGCGTTACAGCGTGCGGGCAACCGATAACGCCGCGGCCCATAGCGGCCTCTACTCGATTGAGTTCTGGCTGACCGGTCTCTATCGGCAGACCTATGATGCTGAACACGGCACGTCGTTGCCCGGCCAACTGGCCCGCGAAGAGGGGCAAGGGGCTGTGGGCGATCGCGACACTGACCAAGCCCATGACTTCGCCGGGCGGGTCTACACTTACTACGCCGATAACCACAGCCGGTTGAGCTATGACGGCCTTGGGGCGCCCCTGATCTCCACCGTCCACTATGGCCTTGACTACAATAACGCCTTCTGGAACGGTCAGCAGATGACTTATGGCGATGGCACGGCTGTGCTTGACGTAATAGGTCACGAGTTGACCCACGGTGTGGTCGAGACGACTGCCAACCTGAAGTACGAGTTCCAGTCAGGGGCCATGAATGAGAGTTATGCCGACATCTTCGGGGCGATGATTGACCGCGATGACTGGCTAATGGGCGAAGACCTGCCGCCCGACATGCTGGGCGGACGCGAGGCCATCCGTGACCTGGCGAATCCAGAGCGCTTCGGCCATCCGGCCCACACCGTTGATTGGGTCAGTACGTGTGACGACAATCTGGGCGTCCATACCAACAGCGGTATTTACAACAAGGCATACTACAATATCGCCACAGCCATGGGCAAGTTCAAGGCCGAGCGCATTTTCTATCGCGCCCTGGTGACCTACCTGGGCTCGTCCTCCGGCTTCCGCGACGGCCGGGCCGCGTCCATCCAGGCGGCGATCGATCTCTATGGCGATGGCATCGAGAAGCGGCAAGTCGAACAGGGCTTCGACGATGTGGGCATCAGCGCCTCGTGGAACGTCGGCCGGCCCAGCTGCGGGGGTTGTGCGGTGACGCAAGTAACAGCCGACCGCGGCCTGTTCGCCGATGCCATCACCGGCCTGCGCACTGTGACCACTCTCTATCGTGTGCGCGACACGCTGCTGGACACAACGGCCCGCGGCCGCCACTATCGCGACCTCTATGAGCAGCACACCGGCAGCATTACCCGTATCCTGGCCGCCGACCGCGACCTGCGCGGCCGAGGCGCTAACCTGCTGGCAGCCACACAGCCGGCCCTCAATGGCTTGGCCGATGGGCAGGGTGATACCGTCATCAACGCCGCCTTGGTGCGCGACGTGCGCGCCTACCTGACCGACTTAGCCGCGGCCGCCGAAACACGCGGCGATACCAACCTGGCCCACACCATCCGCAACGAGATGACCCTCATCCAGTGGAACAAGCTCGTCGGGCTGACCTACGATCAGGCATGGGAACTCCTGAACCTACCCCAAGTGACCTTTGTGCCCATGAGCGCCGGTCGCTGAGACTGAGTGCCGCCGCGGCCTGGCCGCGGCGGCGTCTTTTTCATCCAAGGAGGGATAATCATGATGCGCACTCTAACCAACCGGCGGTTGTCCGCGCCGCTGCTGGTAGGGTTGTTGGGCGTGTTGCTGGTGGTGGGGGTCGTGCTGGCCGCCCAGCCGGTGACCGTGGGCGACCCTAGTTGGGTCGGCGGCTCCAGCGGCGGCAGTGACCAGCGCCGCGACGCCGATGTTATCCCGGCTGTGGCTTATGACCCGACAACCCGGCAGTATCTGGCCGTATGGCTGTCGCCACGCCGCGCCGATTCTAGTGGTGATGGCCTTGACCTCATCGGCGTCTTCCTGAACCAGCAGGGGCAGCCGGCGAGCGCCCCATTCTATATCTCCGACAACAACAACGTGGCCCGCAACGCACGCCCGGCCGTAGCCGCCGCGCCTAGTGGCCGCTTCGCGGTGGCCTGGACCATTCGCGGCCGCCCCTGTCGCATTGCCGCCGAACTGGTAACTTCGCCTGTCAACCAGCCTGACAAGGTACTTCTTGCCGATACGGCTGATGTCCACGCGCCTGACCTTATCTATCAGCCATCACGACAGAACTTCCTGCTGGCCTTCAGCCGCGGCGAAGACTATTTGCCACCGAAGCTCATGGGGGCTAACACGGCTGACTGCGGCGACAATGGGGCCAGCACCGCCCGGGTTGAGCTAGCCGAGTTCGCTTTCATCAACAGTGTGCCGATGGCTTCGCGACGCATCGTCCTCTCAGGGGCGCACGGCGCATTCCGGCCGCGTCTGGCCCGCGATTTGTCAACGGGGACGCTTCTTGTGGTCTGGGAAGACCGTCGCGCCGGCAGCGCCGAACAGCCCTACCGCTTCGATGTGTATGCCCAACGGTTGGCGGCCGACTTGTCGCTTCAGGGTAGCAATATCCCACTAGCGACCGAAAGTCACTACTTCCTGGAGGACGACTCGGCTACATGGACACCACGGCCGGCACTGGCCGGAAGCAACTTCGGTTTTCTCGTGGCCTGGTTCGACCACCAGCCGCAAGGCGAAGCGCACCGCTGGGCAATTGTGTCACGCTTCGTGTCGTCGACCGGTGTACCGGGCGCGCCGTTTGAAGTAGCGCGTACTACCTATAATGAAGAACACTTGGGCAACGCACCCAGTGGTACGTTGGGCGTTGTCCATAGCCAGGCGGCCGGTGAGTATCTGGTCGGTTTTACGCTCTACACCGAGTCATTTCTTGGCTATGTGTCGTCAGCATTGGCCCAGCGGGTAAATGTTGCCGGGCAGTTGTTGCGGGTTGACGGATCTGTGTTGTCTGAAGCGGGCGTGGGACGATCAGTTGACTACTCCGGTGATGACCAGGTATTCATCGCCTTGGCGGCCAACCCCAACAGCGGACCCGGCACATCGGACGTTCTGCTACTCTATAGTAAGCAGCGGCCGGGCGGTCACTCGCGCGACATGGAAATTTTCGGCGCGCGCTTGATCTACCCGGGGACGGCCTATCATTATACGATGCTGCCGGTGACGTTGCGACCACGTTAGGGATGAGCCACGGACGAGATGGGTAAACCCGCGGATTATGCTGAATCCACGGGTTGTTGCGTTGGTGACTGAACGTTTCCGTTGGGCCACTCTGATTGGTTCAACCAGCCGGCCTCATTCCGGATCAGCTACCCGGCTCCGCAGATCGGCTTCCGTTTCCAAAAACCGGCGCCGCACCTCCGGCGTCGGAATGAGGCACACCTCCTTTCGCCCAAACCAGGCATACCGATTGTTGGCAATGCGGCGATAGACCCAGTTGCGCAGCGGGCGCGGAACCCAGCGGGCCAGGCCCAGCAGCCGCCACGGCCCATCGAAGGCCGCGGCGATCCTCACCCCCGCGTCGCTTTCGGTGAATACCTGGCCATCGCGAATCAGCACGGCCGTATCCAGGCCGGTGGTATTGATGTTGTACTGCTGTTGCAGCGCCGCCCCTAGCTCGCTCTGGCTGGGCACGAAGCGGAAGACGCCCGCCGCGTCGTGGCGGATGATGAAGTTGACCGAGGCCTCGCACAGATTGCAGACGCCGTCGAAGATGACGAGACCGCCGCGTTGGCTGGGGTTGGGGTCATCAGGAGTATTCATCAGGTGATTATGGCTGCATCTGTCACCGTGGGCGAACAAGAATCTCACGCCAAGACGCAAAGTACGCCAAGATCAAGATTCTGAGCTTGGCGTACTTTGCGTCTTGGCGTGAGATCTCTTCTTAAATCGGCCGCAACCCCGCCTCAATACTCGCCCGCCGCGGCTCCAGGAAGGGCGGCAGGGCCAGCGCCTCGCCCAGGTGGGCCGGGTCCTCGTCGGCGGCGAAGCCGGGGCCGTCGGTGGCCAGCTCGAACAGGATGCCGTTGCTGATGCGGAAGTAGAGCGACTTGAAGTAGAAGCGGTCAATGGTGCCGCTGTGGCGCACACCGGCTTGCAGCAACGCGCTGCTCCAGGCCGCCTGCTCGGCGTCGTCGCGCAGCCGGAAGGCGACGTGGTGCACCCCGCCGCGGCCGAGCCACGCCCGCGGCGCGTCCGGCTGCGCGGTCAGGTGGACTTCCTTGCCCGGCCCGCCGCCGTCCATGCTGTAGACGATCAGCTCCTCGGCCGGATTATCGGGGCTTGGCCCGCGCCAGCTCTCGCTGAGGTTGAGCACGCGGGTCAGGATCGGCTCGACACGCTCCAGCCGCGGCACGCTGAGGGCCACGGCGAAGAAGCCGCGAATGGCGAACCCGGCCGGCACTTCGGCCCCCGGCGCGCCCGGCCACGGCTCGATCTCCGTCGGCGCGCCGCCGTCATCCACCAGCGTCAGTCGCTGCCCTTCGGGGTCTTCAAAGTGCAACACGGCGCGTCCGTTGAACTGGGTCAGGTCGTCGGCGGCCACGCCGTGAGATTGCAAGCGGCCGGCCCAGTAATCGAGCGCGGCGTGGCCGTCCACGCGAAACTGGGTGTTGACGATGGCGTCGGTGCCGCGCTGGTCCGGCCCGGTGCGCGGCCAGTCGAAGAAGGTCATGTCCAGCCCCGGCGTGCCCTTGGTGTCGCTGTAGAACAGGTGGTAGGCCGAGGTGTCGTCCTGGTTAACCGTCTTCTTGACCAGCCGCAAGCCCAGCACCCGAGTGTAGAAGTCGAGGTTGCCGGGCGCGTTGCCCGTCACTGCCGTCACGTGGTGTAGTCCGTGTAGTTGCATATTCTCTCCTTCCGTACGTCGCCCTTTCTGAAGTGCGTCGCACGTTCTTACTACTGCTTCGATATTGAATAGTTTAACATCAAACTATTCTGTTGTCAAGGGCAAGTATATATTATTGGAAGCTAGGCTCACGCAAAGGCGCGAAGGAGCAAAGGCGCAAAGAAGAAAAGATTAGTGCCTTCGCCCCTTCGCGCCTTTGCGTGAGCTTCTTTCTTAATCTGCCCAATCTGCCCAATCTGTCCAATCCGTGGATAATACCTTTCATCTGAGGCAAGGAGCGACCCAATGATCAAAGCCATTCATACTCTGATTTTCTCCGACGATCCCACAGCGACGCGGGCCTTTCTGCGCGACGTGTTGTGCTGGCCATACGTTGAGGATTCCGACAGCGAACCGGATTGGCTCATCTTCAAGACCGGCCCCAGCGAGATGGGCGTCCATCCTACACGCGGCGCCGACGAAGGTGGCTCATCCGACGGCCCGCGTCGCCACTCCATCTCGCTGATGTGCGACGACCTGGCGGCGACGCTGGCTGAGTTGTCGGCGCGCGGAGCGATGTTCAGCGGCGAGCCTGAAGACAGAGGCTTCGGCCTGGGAGTCATGCTGCGGCTGCCTGGGGCCGACGACATCCTGCTTTACGAACCTCGCCACAATGAGGCCTACGCGCTTGAGTGAGCCGCAGCCGAGCGACCGCCCTGTTGGGCAGGGCAAGGAAGTCCGCCCACGCGGAAGGGTGGGCGAAGTGGCGGCGCTCTTCCTCCGCCTGGGGCTGACGGCGTTTGGCGGCCCGGCGGCCCACATCGCCATGTTCCGCGACGAGGTGGTGACGCGGCGGCAGTGGGTGACCGACGCCGAATTCCTGGACATGATGGCCGCGGCCAACCTCATCCCCGGCCCCAACTCGACCGAGACGGCCATCCACCTCGGCTTCCGGCGCGCCGGCTGGCCGGGGCTGGTGGCCGCCGGGGTGTGCTTCATCTTGCCGGCCTTTGCCATCGTCCTGGTCATCGCCATGCTCTACGCCCGCTATGGCACGACGCCGGCGGCCGAATCGCTGCTCTACGGCATCGAGCCGGTGGTCGTCGCCGTGGTTGTCCAGGCGGTGTGGGGGCTGGGTCGGACGGTGATTCGGCCGTGGCTGCCGGGGATCGTGGCTGTGGCGGCGTTTGGGTTGTACTTTGTGGGGGTGCATGAGCTGGTGTTGTTGTTTGCCGGGGGGGTGGTGGTGATGGTCGTGCGGAATGCGCGGCGGTTGTGGGGCGATTTGGCAAATCGCCCGACGATGTTGCTGCTAGGGTTGTGGAGCGATTTGGCAAATCGCTCTACGGTGCTGCCGAGGTTGTGGAGCGATTTGGCAAATCGCTCTACAGGGGAGTGGCTGGCGCAGGCGGCCGCGCCGGTGACGCTGACCACCCTCTTCCTCTCCTTCCTCAAGATCGGTTCCGTCCTCTACGGCAGCGGCTACGTGCTGGTCGCCTTTCTGCAAACGGAGTTCGTCGAGCGGCTGGGCTGGATCACCTCGGCCCAACTGATTGACGCCGTGGCCATTGGCCAGTTCACGCCCGGCCCGGTCTTCACCACGGCGACGTTCATCGGCTATCAGGTGGCCGGCGTGCCCGGCGCGGTGCTGGCCACGGTGGGCATCTTCCTGCCCGGCTTCGTCTTCGTGGCCATTACCAACCCGTTCATCCCGCGCATGCGCCGCTCGCCGTGGCTGAGCGCGCTGCTGGATGGGGTGGTGGCCGCCTCGCTGGGGCTGATGGCGGCGGTGACGGTCGAACTGGCGCGGCACTCCATCGTAGACGTGACCACGGCGCTGCTGCTGCTGGCCGCGGCCGTGTTGCTGATTCGCTTTCGGGTCAATTCGACGTGGCTGATTTTGGGTGGGGCGGTGGTTGGGCTGATCCTGGGTTGGGTGTAAGACGGAAGAGGGACACGGAGGAAGAGAGAGGGACGCGGAGAGACGCAAAGGAGCGCAGAGAGACGCAGAGAAAACGAATTAAGAGGTATTCTCTTCCTCCGCGTCCCTCCGCGCTCCTCTGCGTTTCTCCGCGTCCCTCTCCAGTTCCTCCAAGTCCCTCCTCTAGTGTATAATGTAGACAGCCATGATCCCCGACCCTCTCCCCTGGCTGCTCGACCCCGCCGACCCCGGCCCGCGCTATCTGGCGCTGCGCGACTTGGTGCGCTTGCCGGCTGACGACCCGGTGCTAGTGGCCGCCCGCGCCGCGGCCCACGCCGCGCCGCCCATCGCTACCATTCTCGACGCCATGCACCCCGACGGCTACTGGGACAAGCTCGGCCCCGGCTATGGCCCCAAGTATCGCTCGGCCGTCTGGTCGCTCATCACCCTGGCGCAGGTGGGCGCGTCGGCCGCCGACGACCCGCGTATCGGCCGCGCCGCCGCCTACCTGCTCGACCACGCCCTGACGCCCGCCGGCCAGTTCAGTTGCGCTCCCAGCGGCGCGCCGTCGGGCACGATTGACTGCTTGCAAGGCAACATGCTGGCGGCGCTGCTCGACTTGGAGATTAATGACCCGCGGCTCGATGGCGCGTTTGACTGGATGGCCCGCACCGTCACCGGCGAGGGGATCGCCCCGGCCGGCGACCGTAGCACGCCGCGGCGCTACTACAGCTACAAGTCCGGCCCGCTGTTCCGCTGTGGCGTCAACGGCAATTTGCCCTGTGGCTGGGGCGGAGCGAAGGTAATGCTGGCCTTCGGCAAGTTGCCGGCGGAGCAGCGCACGCCGCTCATCGCCGAGGCTATTCGCCAGGGAGCGGAGTACCTGCTGAGCATTGACCCGGCCACGGGCGAATACCCCCACGCCGACAGCGACAAGCCCAGCGGCAACTGGTGGAAGTTCGGCTTCCCCGTCTTCTACGTGGCCGACATCCTGCAAGTGGTCGAGGCGCTGGCGGCGCTGGGCTATGGCCACGACCCACGGCTGGCCAACGCGCGGGCGCTCATCCGCAGCAAGGCCGACGCCGACGGCCGCTGGCCGCTGGAGTACCACTACAACGGCAAGATGGCCGGCGGCGTAGCGTTCGGCCGCAAGGGGCAGGCGAATAAGTGGGTGACGATTCGAGCCTTGATAATAACGACGAACTACGAACGACGAACTACGAACGAAGAGCGCGCTCTTCATTCGTAGTTCGTAGTTCGTAGCTCGTCGTTCCTCTTACTGTTCTAGCTTCAAGTCAAACGCATCAATCTTGCCAACCGCCACGGGCTGCCACCAGACGGTGTTGCTGTCCGTGCCGTAGGTCGCTTCGGTGCGCAGCAGAACGGTTCCGGCCGCGCCGGCCGCGCCGGGCAGGTTGTAGGGCCGGGCCGTCACCAGATAGTAGCGCTCGCCGTCGCCACCGTACTCGTAGGCCAGGCTGCTGACGTCGTTGCCGGCGGCCAGACCGGCGCTGAGGGTGTCATACTGGACGTGGAAGCTGTCGCCGACGAGGCGAAGCAGCGTCTCGTCACCGCCGGTGATGGTGTTGCCATAGTGGCCGGGGACGCTGAAGTTGCCGGTGGTGCTGAGGAGCAGCTCGCCGTCGCTCAACAACTCCAGCCCGTCCACGTCCTCGGCCGCCGTCGTCAGGCCAACCTGCGAACCATCGAGAACCATCGCCCACGACGCGCCGGCCAGCGTCACCTGATAGACGACTACGTCGGAGTCGTCCACCGTGCCCAGCCCCGGCACGGCCACCGGCTTGTCGAAGCTCATGTACAGGTGCGCGGTGAAGGTCTGGCTGTTGTAGGCATAGGCGAAGGCGTCCACGTCGGCCGCCGCCGGCAGCCCGGCATTCGTGCCGTCGAACGTCTTCACCCACTGGCCGGTGCTGGGCTTGTAGCTCAGCACGTCCTCGTCGCTGTAGCTGATGTTGCCGATATTGCCGCCGTTGGCCGTGCTCAGGTAGAGGCGGTAGGAAGACGGGTTG
>WBZP01005441.1_pt1 | contig 12950 bp, 25 predicted proteins | sample 5204301 | NCBI WGS metagenome assembly WBZP01 (sample SAMN12412401, study PRJNA552823) | activated sludge metagenome | isolation source: activated sludge from nitrification reactor of wastewater treatment plant... | place: USA: Pennsylvania | collected 2017
CGCCGGTGCCGCCATGCAGGTGGTCGCCAAGGAAGGCGAATACGTCTCGGTCAAGATGCCGTCGGGCGAGATCCGCAAGATCCTGCAGGTCTGCACGGCCACCATCGGCCAGGTGGGCAATCTCGACTACGAGAACGTGTCGATCGGCAAGGCCGGCCGCAGCCGCTGGCTCGGACGCAAGCCGCACGTGCGTGGCGTGGCGATGAACCCGGTCGACCACCCGCTCGGCGGCGGCGAGGGCCGCACGTCGGGCGGCCGTCACCCGGTGACGCCGTGGGGCGTGCCGACCAAGGGCTACAAGACGCGCTCGAACAAGAAGCAGAGCAACAAGTTCATCGTCCAGAGGCGGAAGAAGTAGTCGCGCTGGCGGCGAAGGATCGCTATGAGCAGATCGCTGAAGAAGGGCCCGTTCATCGACACGCACCTCCTCGAGAAGGTCGAGGCGATGAACCGCACCAACGAAAAGAAGGTCGTCAAGACCTGGTCGCGCCGCTCGACCGTGCTGCCCGAGATGGTGGGGCACACCCTGGCGGTGCACAACGGCCGGAAGTTCGTGCCGGTCTACATCACCGAGAACATGGTGGGGCACAAGCTGGGTGAGTTCTCGCCCACCCGGCAGTTCAAGGGCCACGCGGCCAAGGCCGACAAGACCGCGTCGTCGGCGCCCGGAGGTAAGAGCTGACATGGTGCACGCTGAAGCAACGGCGAAGTACGTGCGCACGTCGGCCCAGAAGGCCGGCCTCGTGTGCGATCTCATCCGCGGCAAGGACGTCAACCGTGCGCTGTCGACGCTGATGTTCGCCCGCAAGAGTGTCGCGAAGGACCTGGCCAAGGTGCTGCGGTCCGCCGTGGCCAACGCCCGCCAGAAGGAAGGCTTCGGCGGCGACATCGAGCGCCTCTTCGTGTCGGCGGCGTTCGCCAATCAGGGGCCCGCGCAGAAGCGCGTGCGGCCCGCCCCGATGGGCCGCGCGTTCCGCGTCCTGAAGCGCACGACGCACCTCACGGTGGAAGTGACCGAGCGGCCGCAGCGCATCAAGGCGGTCGGCGAGGGCGAGGCGAAGACGCCGGCGCGGCGTACCCGCGTCAAGAAGGCCGCGGCGGCCGAGTAGTCACGAGGAGATCGCAGTGGGTCAGAAAGTTCACCCGTACGGGTTCCGGCTCGGGTTCAACAAGACCTGGAAGTCGCGCTGGTTCGCGAACAAGGAATACGCGGATCTGCTGCACGAGGACCTGGCGCTCAAGGCGGACCTCAAGAAGCGGTTCCAGCACGCTGGCGTCTCGAAGATCGAGGTCGAGCGGGCCGCCAACAAGCTGAAGATCGACGTGCACACGTCGCGGCCGGGCATCATCATCGGCCGCAAGGGCACCGAAGTCGACAAGCTGAAGCAGGAGATCCAGAAGCGCACCAAGCGCGAGGTCTTCATCAACATCCAGGAAATCCAGAAGCCGGAACTCGACGCGCAGCTCGTCGCCGAGTCGGTGGCCATGCAGCTCGAGAAGCGCGTGGCGTTCCGCCGCGCCATGCGCAAGGCGGTGGAATCGGCGCTGCGCTTCGGCGCCCGCGGCATCAAGGTGCGGGTGTCCGGCCGCCTGAACGGCGCCGAGATCGCACGCTCCGAGTGGTATCTGCACGGCCAGCTGCCGCTGCAGACGCTGCGCGCCGACGTCGACTTCGGCTTCGCCGAGGCGCACACGACCTACGGCCAGATCGGCGTGAAGGTCTGGATGTACAAGGGCGAACGGCTCACCCCGCGCGTGGGCCGCGACGAGGAATACCGCGACCGTCCGCGCCGTGCGGCGGGCGCCCGAGCGTAGCGAGACACGACCATGTTGATGCCGAAGAAGGTCAAGTACCGGAAACAGCAGCGCGGCCGCATGTGCGGCAAGGCGTGGCGGGGTTCCGACGTGTCGTTCGGCGAGTACGGGCTGAAGGCGATGGAGCCCTGCTGGATGACCGACCGGCAGATCGAGGCGGCCCGTGTCGCGATGACGCGCTTCATCAAGCGCGGCGGCAAGATCTGGGTGCGGGTGTTCCCCGACAAGCCGGTGACGAAGAAGCCGCTCGAGACCCGCATGGGTAAGGGCAAGGGCGCACCGGAGGGCTGGGTGGCCGTGGTGCGGCCCGGCAAGATCCTGTTCGAGATGGAAGGCGTCAGCGAGACCGAGGCGCGTCGCGCCATGGAGCTCGCCGCCGCCAAGCTTCCCATCCTGACCAAGTTCGCGGTCCGGTTCGGTGAGGAGAAGCAGTGATGAAGGCAACGGAACTGCGCGAGCTCGACGCTGACGCGCTGCAGGCCAAGGCGGCGGAGATCGAGGACGAGCTCTTCCGCATGCGCGTGAAGAAGGCGATGGGGCAGCTGGAGAAGCCGGTCGCCCTCCGCACGTCGCGCAAGGATCTGGCGCGCGTCAAGACGGTCCTCCGGGAAAAGGCGAAGTAGTCATGGCTTCGAAGATCGAGATGCAGGGTGTCGTGGTCAGCGACCGCATGCAGAAGAGCGTGGTCGTGGCCGTGAAGCGCCGTGTGCAGCACGACGTCTACGGCAAGATTCAGAAGCGCACCACGAAGCTGATGGCGCACAACGAGAACGACGAGGCGAAGCTCGGCGACCTGGTCGCCATCAGCGAGTCGAAGCCCATGAGCAGCCGCAAGCGCTGGGCCGTCACGCGCGTGATCGAGCGCGCCCCGAAGGTTTAAGAGGAGCTGCGCCATGATTCAGATGCGCACGATTCTCGACGTCGCCGACAACTCCGGCGCCCGCAAGCTGTCGGTGATCAACCCGATCGGCGGGTCGACCGGCCGCTACGCCCGCCTCGGCGACATCGTGACGGCGTCGGTGAAGGAAGCGACGCCGGAAGGCAACGTGAAGAAGGGCGCGGTCGTGAAGGCCGTCATCGTCCGCGTGCGCAAGGAACAGCGCCGCCGCGATGGCAGCTACATCCGGTTCGACCGGAACGCCGCGGTGCTGGTCAACAACGAGGGTGAGCCGGTGGGCACGCGCGTGTTCGGGCCGGTGGCCCGCGAGCTGCGCGAGCGCCGCTTCATGAAGATCATCTCCCTCGCCCCCGAGGTGCTGTAGGTCATGGCGAAGGTGCGGATCAAGAAGAACGACACGGTGCTCGTGCGGGCCGGCAAGGACCGCGGGAAGCGGGGCCGTGTGCTGCAGGTGCTGCCCGAGAAGAGCCGCGTGGTGGTCGAAGGCGTGGGGCTCGTGAAGCGCCACACCAAGCCGAACCCACAGCGCAACGTCAAGGGCGGCATCCTCGAGCGCGAGTCGGCCATCCACGTCTCGAACGTGATGCTGGTCGATTCCGACTCCAACCAGCCCGGACGCATCGGCGTGCGGGTCGAGGGCGACGGCACGAAGGTGCGCGTCCGCCGCAAGCGGCAGGGGTAAGGCGACATGAGCACCAACACGAACCGGCTGCGCGAGCGCTATCAGAAGGAAGTGGTGCCGGCGCTGTCGAAGGAATTCGGCTACACCAACCCGATGGCCGTGCCCAAGATCCAGAAGGTCGTGGTCAACATGGGCCTCGGCGACGCCACGCAGAACGCCAAGATGATCGACGTGGGCGCCGACGAACTGGGCAAGATCACCGGGCAGAAGGCCTCGGTGCGTCGCGCCAAGAAATCGATCGCGCAGTTCAAGGTGCGCGAGGGCCAGGCGATCGGCGTGATGGTCACCCTGCGCGGCGACCGCATGTTCGACTTCCTCGACCGGCTCTTCAGCATCTCGCTGCCGCGCGTTCGCGACTTCCGCGGCGTCTCGGCGCGCGGCTTCGACGGCCGCGGCAACTTCACGATGGGCCTTCGCGATCAGTTGATCTTCACGGAGATCGACTACCTGAAGGTCGACAAGGCGCGCGGCATGAACATCTGCGTGGTCACGACGGCGGAGACGGACGAGGAAGCCCGCAAGCTGCTCCAGCTGATGGGCATGCCCTTCCGCACCAACTAGGCGCGTTTCGAGGAATCGACGATGGCGACGACGGCGAAGAAGGCCCGGGAAAAGAAAGCGCTGAAGTTCAAGGTGCGGCACCGCAACCGCTGCCGGCGGTGCGGCCGTCCGCGGGCCTACCTGCGGAAGTTCGCACTGTGCCGACTCTGCTTCCGCGAGCATGCCCTGACCGGCGACATCGCGGGCGTGACGAAGAGCAGCTGGTAAGCAGGGCCCGTGGGCTGGGGGCCCGCCCTGCGACGTGGCTCAGGGCAACCTGAGGGTGGTCGAAGGACGGGGCTCGGGAAGAGCGAAGAGAACGAGACATGACTGATCCGATTGCAGACATGCTGACCCGGGTACGGAACGCGGTGACGGCGAGACACGCCCGCGTGGATATGCCGGCGTCGAAGTTGAAGGCCGAGATCGCGCGGATCCTGCAGGACGAGGGCTACATCGCGGGCTTCAAGCTCGTCGAGGAGAAGCCGGCGAAGCCTGGTGGCGCGACGCGCCCGGTGATGCGGTTGCTGCTGAAGTACGGTCCCGGCGGCGAGCGCGTCATCACCGGTATCCAGCGCGTCAGCCGGCCCGGCCGCCGCGTTTACGCCCCGGCCGACGGCATCACGACGGTGCTCGGCGGCCTGGGCGTCAGCATCCTCACCACCTCGCGTGGCGTGATGACCGGCCGCGCCGCCCAGAAGGCGGGCGTCGGCGGCGAAGTGCTCTGCAACGTCTGGTGACCTGTCGGGAACAGGGAACGGGGAACAGGGAACGGGAGGCTGGAGACGGGCGCAGCGGATTGAGCCGATGAGGTTCTTCCTGTTCCCCGTTCCCTGGTCCCTGCGCCCTACGAGGTTCTGAAAATGTCACGTATTGGAAAGAAGCCGATTCCGGTGCCGAAGGGTGTGACCGTCAAGGTCGACGCCACCGGCGTCGACGTGAAGGGGCCCAAGGGCCAGATGCGTCAGGCGTTGCCGCCCGGCGTGGTGGTGGCGCTCGAAGACGGCGCCCTGCTGGCGAAGCGCGAGCGGGCCGACGACAAGTCCCTCGCCAAGTTCCACGGCCTGGCGCGCAGCCTCGTGGCCAACGCCGTCCAGGGCGTCACCGAGGGCTGGAAGCGCGAACTCGACATCGTCGGCGTCGGTTACCGCGCCGAACTGAAGGGCAAGCAGGTGCACTTCGCCCTCGGCTACTCGCATCCGGTGGTGTTCGACATCCCCGCCGGCATCGACGTGGCCGTCGACAAGCAGACCCACATCACGGTGACCGGCGTCGACCGTCAGCTCGTGGGCCAGGTCGCGGCGAACATGCGCCGCCTGCGCAAGCCCGACCCGTACCAGCAGAAGGGCGTGCGGTACATGGGCGAGGTCCTGAAGAAGAAGGCCGGAAAGACCGGAGCATAGCGGCATGAAGATCACGAACAGAGAAGATCGGCGTCAGCGGATCAAGTACCGCATCCGCAAGCGGGTGCGTGGCACCGCCGAGCGGCCCCGCCTGAGCGTGTTCCGCAGCGTGTCGCACATCTACGTGCAGGTCATCGACGACCTGGCCGGCTCGACGCTCGCGTCGGCCTCCAGCGTCGAGGCCGCCATCAAGGCGAAGCTCTCCGACGGCGCCAGCGCCGGCAACGTGAAGGGCGCGACCGTGGTGGGTGAAACCATCGCGGAGCGGCTCAAGGCGAAGGGCATCTCCAAGGTGGTGTTCGACCGGAACGGGTTCCTCTACCACGGCCGGGTGAAGGAAGTGGCAGAAGCCGCCCGCAAGGCCGGGCTCGAGTTTTAGGCGAATCGGAAGGCGATGATGCGGACACGCGAACGAATCGATGCGTCGCAGCTCGACATCAAGGACACGGTGGTTGCCATCAACCGCGTGACCAAGGTGGTCAAGGGCGGCAAGAACCTGAGCTTCAGCGCGCTGGTCGTCGTGGGCGATGGCCACGGCGTGGTGGGCTTCGGCATCGGCAAGGCCAAGGAAGTGCCCTCGGCAATCAAGAAGGGCATCGAGGCTGCCAAGAAGAACCTGATCCGCGTGCCGCTCAAGGGCTCGTCGATTCCGCACCCGGCCCTGGGCCGGTATGGCGCGGGTCGCGTGCTGCTGAAGCCGGCCCCGGAAGGCACCGGCATCATCGCCGGTGGCGGCGTGCGCGCCGTGGTCGAGTCGGCGGGCATCCACAACGTGCTGACCAAGTCGCTCGGCACGGCCAATTCGCACAACGTCGTGCGCGCCACGTTCACGGCGCTGTCGATGCTGAAGGATCCGGCCCATGTGGCGCGTCTGCGCGGCAAGGACGTCGAGGAGCTCGCCGGCGCCACGGCGTAGGCGGTCGCGAGGACATCATGGCGAAGCAGGGGAAGACACTGAAGGTCACGCTGGTCAAGAGCCCGATCGGGTTCAACAAGACCCAGGCGAAGACCGTCGAGGGCATGGGGCTGCGCCGCATCCGTCACAGCGTGACGCTGCTCGACACGCCCGAGACCCGCGGGATGATTCACAAGGTCCGTCACCTGGTGACGGTCGCCGAGTAACGACATGGCTACCAATCTCAGCAATCTCAAGCCCGCCGACGGCTCCAAGTTCACCAAGAAGCGCGTCGGCCGCGGCCCGGGTTCGGGCAACGGCAAGACGGCCGCCCGCGGCTACAAGGGCGCCAAGTCGCGTTCGGGTTTCAAGTTCAAGCGCGGCTTCGAGGGCGGCCAGATGCCGCTGCACCGCCGCATGCCGAAGCGCGGCTTCAACAACATCTTCCGCACCGAGTACATCGTCGTGAACCTCGACGCCATCGCCGAGAAGTTCGAGGCGGGTGCCGTGGTGTCGCCCGACACGTTGCGCGCGTCGGGCCTGGTGTCCGACCGTCGCGGCCTCATCAAGGTGCTGGCGCGAGGCGATGTGGGCAAGAAGCTGACGGTGCAGGCGCACAAGTTCAGCGGCAAGGCGGCCGAGAAGATCGCCGCGGCCGGCGGCACCGCCGAAGTGCTCGGCGCGCCCGCCGCGCAGGCGTAAGCCGTCCCGGGGCAGCAGAAGGCGCAGGCCATGCTCGACGCGTTCAAGAACCTCTTCGCGGTCGCCGACCTCAGGAATCGCGTGCTCTTCACGCTCGCGATGCTGGGCGTGTATCGCGTAGGCAGCCACATCCCGACGCCGGGGGTGAACACGGCGGCGCTGGCCCTGCTCGCGGAGCAGGCGCGGGGCACGATGTTCGGCTTCTACGACATGTTCTCCGGTGGGAACCTGTCGCAGGTGACGATCTTCGCGCTCGGCGTGATGCCGTACATCAGCGCCTCGATCATCCTCCAGCTGCTGACGGTGGTGTGGCCCTACCTCGAGCGCCTCTCGCGTGAAGGCGAGCTGGGACGGCGCAAGATCACCCAGTACACCCGCTACCTGACCGTGGTGCTGGCGGTCGCCCAGGCATTGGCGATCGCCGTCTACCTCGAGCAGCAGACGAACATCGCCGGCGGCCTGCCGCTGGTCTACGAGCCGGGCTGGGGCTTCCGGCTGATGTGCGTGCTCACGCTCACTACCGGCACCATGTTCGTGATGTGGCTCGGCGAGCAGATCACCGAGCGCGGCATCGGCAACGGCATGTCGCTGCTCATCTTCGCGGGCATCGTCGTCAACTTCCCGCGCGCCGTCACGCTGACCTTCGACCAGCTGCGCACCGGCCAGATCGGGCTCATCCGCCTGGTGCTGCTGGTGGCGCTGATGGTGGCGGTGGTGGCCGCCATCGTGTTCGTCGAGCGCGGCCAGCGCCGCATCGTCGTGCAGTATGCCAAGCGCGTCGTCGGCCGTCGGCAGTTCGCCGGCACCAGCACGCACATCCCGCTCAAGGTGAACACCGGTGGCGTGATTCCGGTGATCTTCGCGAGTTCACTGCTGGCGTTCCCCGCCACGCTGACCGGATTGTTCCCGGCCGGCGGCTGGGGCGCCGAGATCGTGCGACAGCTGGGCTACGGCATGCCGCTGTACAACCTGCTGTTCGTCGCGCTCATTCTCTTCTTCGCGTACTTCTACACGGCCATCATCTTCAACCCCGATGACGTGTCGGAGAACATGCGGAAGTACGGCGGCTTCATCCCGGGCATCCGTCCCGGCAAGCGCACGGCCGAGCACATCGACACGATCCTGACCCGCATCACGCTGGCTGGCGCCCTCTACCTGTGCCTGGTCGCGCTGCTGCCCGAGTTCATGATCACCGGCTTCAAGGTGGCCCCGATTCCGTTCGTTGGCGAGCGGCTCGACGCGGTGCTGCCGTCATGGTTCACCAACGGCCTGGGCGTCAACTTCTACTTCGGCGGCACGTCGCTGCTGATCGTCGTCGGCGTGGCCATGGACACCGTGAGCCAGCTCGAGTCGCAGCTCATCATGCGGCACTACGACGGCTTCATGAAGAAGACCCGCATCCGCGGTCGCCGCGAATAGGCGTATGGCGTTGCGGTTGCTGATGCTCGGGCCGCCCGGGGCGGGGAAGGGAACGCAGGCCGTGCAGATTGCACGCGACCACGCCGTGCCCAAGATCTCCACCGGCGACATGCTGCGTGACGCGGTGGCGTCGGGCAGCGCCCTGGGTATGCAGGTGAAGGAAACGGTGGCGCGCGGGCAGCTGGTGAGCGACGATCTCATCGTGGCGCTCGTCCGCGACCGGCTGGCAGCGGGTGATGCCGCGGCCGGCTTCGTGCTCGACGGGTTCCCGCGCACGGAAGCGCAAGCCCGGGCGCTCGACACGCTGCTCGACGGCGCGCCGCTGACGGTGGTCGAGATCAGCGTGCCAGACGAAGAACTGGTGCGCCGCGTGCGCGGCCGGCGGATCTGTGAGTCGTGCGGTACGACGGTGTCGGCCTTCGATGGCGACCCCTCGGTGGCGCAGGCCTGCAGGAACTGCGGTGGCCGGCTGGTGCAGCGGTCGGACGACAGCGAAACGGTGGTCCGGGAACGGCTGAAGGTCTACTGGCGCGAAACCGAGCCGATGATCCGGTTCTATCAGGATCGTCCGACGTTTCGCCGCGTCGACGGCGCCCGGGCGCCAAGGGACGTGTATGCGGCTATCGCCGAAGCCATTGGCTCGGTGGCGGCGGGGCGGTAGACTGGGATGATCGTCTGTCGTTCGGCGGCGGAACTGGAGCGGCTGGCGCGGGTGAACGCGCTGGTGGCCCGGGTGCTGGCCGAGCTGGCGGGCATGATCGCCCCCGGGGTGACGACGGCGGAGGTCGACGCGCTGGCCGAACGGCGGCTGCGCGAGGCCGGCGCCGAGCCGGCGTTCAAGGGGTATCACGGCTACCCGGCGACGATTTGTGCGTCGGTGAACGAGCAGGTGGTGCACGGCATTCCGTCGAAGCGGAAGCTCGTGGAGGGCGACATCCTCTCCGTGGACCTCGGCGCGAAGATGGACGGCTACTACGGCGACAGCGCCGTGACGGTGCCGGTGGGACAGATCAGCGCCGAGGCGGTGCGGCTGCTCGACGTGACGAAGCAGTCGCTGCACGAGGCGCTGGCGGTGGTGAAGGCAGGGGCCAGGTTGTCGGACATCGGCGCGGCAGTGCAGCGCCACGTCGAGGCCGCCGGCTTCTCGGTGGTGCGGGAGTTCGTCGGACACGGCATCGGGCAGACGCTGCACGAAGAGCCGCAGATTCCGAACTACGGCACGCCGGGGCGTGGACCGCGGCTGGCCGAAGGAATGGTGCTCGCCATCGAGCCCATGGTGAACATGGGGGGGGCGGGCGTGAAGGTACTGAGTGACGGCTGGACGGCCGTCACGAAGGATGGCAGCCTGTCGGCCCATTTCGAGCACACGGTGGCGGTGACCGCCGACGGGTGCAGGGTGTTGACCAGGGCCGACGCCGCGGCCAACGCCGCGGCATAGGGCGCGCCGATGTCCGGCCAGGGGCCGACGTCGCCGCTCGAGGTCGAGGGGACCGTACGGGAGCTGCTGCCAAGCGCTCTGGTGCGGGTGAGCGTGGATGGAAGGCACGACGTGCTGGCGCATCCGGGGGGCAGCCCCGGGCGCAATTACGTCCGGGTCGTGGTCGGAGATCGAGTGAAGCTGGCGCTGTCGCCCACGGATCGAACGCGTGGGCGCATCGTCGAGAAACTGTAGGGACGAGCGATGAAGGTGCGAGCCTCAGTCAAGAAGATTTGCGACAAGTGCAAGGTCGTGCGGCGCAAGGGCGTCGTTCGGGTCATCTGCACCAACGCGAAGCACAAGCAGCGGCAGGGGTAGAACGGGGACTGGGGGCTGGAGGCTAGGGGCTGGGGCTCACGGGAGACCGGCGACCAGAATCCGCCACCCGAGGACTAAGACGTTATGGCGCGTATTGCAGGCATTGATCTTCCGCGGACCAAGCGGATCGAGACGGGGCTGACCTACATCTTCGGCATTGGTGACTACCGTGCCGGCAAGATTCTCGAGGCCGCCGGGGTGAACGGCGACATCCGCGTGAAGGACCTGACCGACGACGACGTGCGCAAGATCAGCCGCGTCATCGAGGAACAGGGCGGGGTGGAAGGCGATCTCCGCAAGGAGATCTCGCTGAACATCAAGCGGCTGATGGAAATCGGCAGCTATCGCGGCATGCGCCACCGCCGGGCCCTGCCCGTGCGCGGCCAGCGCACCCGCACCAATGCCCGCACGCGCAAGGGCCCGCGCAAGGGCGCGGTCGCGAAGAAGAAGACGGTGTAACCCATGGCCAAGACCGAAGGCGCGAAAGACGCCACCCCGAAGAAGAAGACGTTCAAGAAGCGCGGCGAGAAGCGCGTGGTGCACCACGGCTTCGCCCACATCCAGGCGTCGTTCAACAACACGCTGATCACGATCACCGACACCGAGGGCAACGTCGTGTCGTGGTCGAGCGCCGGGGCCATCGGCTTCAAGGGCTCGCGCAAGGGCACGCCCTACGCCGCCACCCAGGCCGCCATGACCGCCGGGAACGTGGCGAAGACGTTCGGCATGCGTTCGTGCGAGGTGCTGGTGAAGGGCCCCGGCTCCGGCCGCGAATCGGCCGTCCGTGCGCTGCAGAACGCGGGCATCGAGGTCAAGTCGATCCGCGACGTCACGCCCATCCCGCACAACGGCTGCCGGCCGCCCAAGCGCCGCCGCGTCTAGGCCGTTTCGCACACTGAGAGAGAGAAGGACGACGTTACATGGCTCGATACACCGGACCGGTCTGCCGCCTCTGCCGCCGCGAGGGCATGAAGCTCTTCCTGAAGGGCGAGCGGTGCTACACCGAGAAGTGCGCGATCGAGAAGCGCAACATGCCTCCTGGCCAGCACGGCCGCCGGCGCTCGTCGAAGATGCAGGGCTACGGCGTGCAGCTGCGCGAGAAGCAGAAGGTCAAGCGCATCTACGGCGTGCTCGAAGAGCAGTTCCGCCGCTACTTCGAGATGGCCGACCGCACGCGCGGCATCACGGGTGAGACGCTGCTGCAGCTGCTCGAGCGCCGCCTCGACAACGCGGTCTACCGCATGGGCTTCTCGACGTCGCGCGCACAGGGCCGCCAGCTCGTGCGCCACGGCCACTTCCTGGTGAACGGCAAGAAGGTCGACATCCCGTCATACTCGCTCAAGGCGGGCGACGTGGTCACCGTGCGTCAGACCAGCCGCACCAACCCGGCCATCCTGCACGCGGTGGGCGAGGTGAAGGGACGCGGCATTCCCGAGTGGATCGCCCTCGAAGGCGAGCTCGGGGCCAAGGTCGCGTCGATTCCCACGCGCGCCCAGATCAACCTGCCCGTGCAGGAACAGCTCATCGTCGAGCTCTACTCGAAGTAGCACTGACGACAGTTCCCGGAGGCGCGGCGCTCGCCGCGCGCGTCGGGAGCGCCCGTCGCCGGCCCGCAGCTCGACAGACCTGCAGCGGGAGGCCGGCGATGTTCATCCGCAGGTCTGGAGGCCGGGCTGCCGGCCCGTTGGCGAAAGGAAGACACGATGCTCTGGAAGGGTTTTCAGCGTCCCAAGCGGCTCGAGTTCGAGCGCGACACCATCACCGACCGCTACGGCCGCTTCACGGCCCAGCCGTTCGAACGCGGATTCGGCACGACGGTCGGTAACGCGATGCGCCGCGTGTTGCTCTCGTCGATCGAGGGCGCGGCGGTCACCGCGGTGAAGATCGACGGCGTGCTGCACGAGTTCTCGCCGATCAAGGGCGTGGTCGAGGACGCCACCGACATCATCCTCAACCTGAAGCAGATCCCGATCAAGGTGCACACCGACGCCGCCAAGACGCTGTCGCTGCGCGTCAACAAGGCCGGCAAGGTGCGCGCCGCCGACATCGAGGTCGACCAGGACATCGAGATCCTCGAGCCCGACGCCCACATCGCCACCATCTCCGAGGGCGGCAAGCTGCATATGGAGCTGCGCATCAAGCGCGGCCGCGGCTACGTCTCGGCCGACAAGAACTTCGACGAGGATCTGGGCATCGGCTGGATTCCGATTGACTCGGTGCACTCGCCGGTGAAGAAGGTGAACTACCTCGTCGAGGCGGCCCGCCTCGGCCAGACCACCGACTACGACAAGCTCACCCTCGACGTGTGGACGAACGGCTCGGTCACGCCGCGTGACGCCGTGTCGCTGTCGGCGAAGCTGCTGCGCGACCACCTGTCGATCTTCATCAACCTCGACGACGAGGACGAGCCGACGGCCGACGCCGTGGCCGAGGGCGTCCGCGTCGGCGGCGCCAACGAGCACCTCGACAAGAGCGTCGAGGAACTCGAGCTCTCGGTGCGGTCGTACAACTGCCTGAAGAACGCGAACATCCGCACCATTCGCGAGCTCGTGCAGAAGACCGAGGCCGACATGCTGAAGACGAAGAACTTCGGCCGCAAGTCGCTCAACGAGATCAAGGAAATCCTGCAGACCATGGGCCTTGGGCTCGGGATGCGTCTGGATCAGGGACAGGACTAGGACGGGTCGCGGGTTCCGGGGGCTCCCGGGGCCCGGCCTCACGCCACGCGTGAGCGCCTGACCACAGAGAAAGACACACGACCATGCGTCATCGAGTTGGACACCGCAAACTGGGCCGCCTCA
>WBZP01005442.1_pt1 | contig 12947 bp, 9 predicted proteins | sample 5204301 | NCBI WGS metagenome assembly WBZP01 (sample SAMN12412401, study PRJNA552823) | activated sludge metagenome | isolation source: activated sludge from nitrification reactor of wastewater treatment plant... | place: USA: Pennsylvania | collected 2017
GCGGCATCGCCGTCGGCGTTGGTGATGGACAGACGGTAGTCGGCGGGGAGCGTGGCACTTGCGGCCGCCGCGCTCGTTGCCTCGACGGACGGGGTGACGAACTTCCCGGCCTTGTTCTTCATGTCGGCAAACGAGAGCTTGTTCGTCTTCGCGTAGGTCAGCTCGACGTAGCCGATGGCGTACGGGGTCTGCTTCACGACGTTGGTCACGCCGTCGTTGCCCTGGCCGCCCTGGCCCACCGGCCACTTCGGCGCCGTGGCCTGGCCGACCTTTGTCTTCCATTCGTCGCTGACCTTGCTCAGGTAGTCGGTGAATACCCCCGAGGTGCCGGAGCTATCTGAGCGGTAGGTGACCTGGATGTCCTTATCCGGTAGCGAAACGCCGGAGTTGAGGGCGGCGATTGCGGCGTCATTCCACTTCTTGGTGTTGCCCAGGTAGATGTTCGCCAGGGTGGTGCCGTCGAGCTTCAGCGGGCTCTTGAGCTCCGGGACGTTGTAAGTCACCACGACCGCCCCGAGGACGGTCGGGAGGAGCTGGGCGTCAGGCGCCGCCTGGAGTTGCGCATCGGTCATGCCGACATCAGAGGCGCCGAAGTCGACGGTGCCGGCGGTGAACTGCTGGATGCCACCACCGGAACCAACTGCCTGGTAGTTCACCTTGACGTTCTTCGCGACATCCTTGTTGTAGTCGTCGAACCAGGCCTGGTAAATCGGCGCGGGGAACGTCGCGCCGGCGCCGGTGAGGTTGGCCGAGTCTTCCTTGCCGATGTTGGCGGCTATGCCGGCCTGAGTCGGCGTACCGGCGACCGTGCTGTTGGAGGTGCTGGCCGCCGCTGTCGGGGTATCGGCCGCGTCGTCATCGTCGTCGCCGCACGCGGCCGCCCCGAGGGCGATGGTGGAGAGCAGTGCCGCCGCGGCGAGCACCCATGTCCCCTTCTTCCAGGTTCGAAGCATTGTTCTGTCTCACCCCTCTGGTGTGTCGTGTTGTTCAGAAGCTTCGATTGCAAGGTATGGGCGCTCGTTTAACCCCCGATTAACGGCGGCGCGGCGCACAAGGCTCTGGTGTCGCGCTTTCGCACGGATGGGGCTTGCCGACCTGGGCGGCGCTCGGTAGTGTCACGCGCGTCATGAGCAAACACCTCGAGGGCAAAGTCGCAATCGTCACGGGCGGCGCCGGGGGCATGGGTTCGCAGATCTGCCGCACCTTTGCCGCCCAGGGCGCGAAAGTCGTGGTGGCGGACACCGGGGCGGACGTCGAAGGGCGAATGGGCGCCGACCCCTCACGCGTGAACAGTGTCGTGGAGGCGATCACGCGGGCCGGCGGCGAAGCCGTCAGCTCAGTCGGCGACGTCGCGACGATGGAGTACGCGGAGAGTCTGATCCGGCTGGCACTCGACACCTACGGCAGATTCGACATCCTCGTCTGCGCGCACGGCATCCTGCGCGAACGGATGATCTTCAACATGACCGCCGAAGAGTGGGACGAAGTGGTCCGAGTCCACCTCAAGGGCTGCTTCGCAATGACGAAGTTCGCGTCGATTTACTGGCGCAGCACGCGCCAGGGCGGGCGGCTCATCTTCTTCTCGTCGTCGGCCGGGATTCGCGGGGGTGCGGGCCAGCCGAACTACTCGGCGGCGCACGCGGGCAAGATCGGCCTGATGCTTTCGTGTGCGAACGCGCTGGGGCGCTACGGCGTGACGGCCAACGCAATCTCGCCCGGGGCTTCGACTCGCATGACCGACCGAGGGCGGGCCGTGAACGCGGATGGCCCGGCGCCGAGCCTCTCCGCTGCCGGGACGGCGATGGACCCCTACAACGTGGTGCCGCCGATCGTGTATCTCGCCTCGGACGCCGGTGGATCGGTCACGGGGCGAGTCATCGGGGCGACCGGCAACAAGATCACGATGTGGCGCGAGCCCCAGTGGGAAGCGTCCATCTATTACGAAGACCCGGCGTGGGACATTGACACCCTGTTCGAGGTCATGCCTTCGACGCTCGGCGCCGGCCAATGGCCGAAGACGCCGCCTCACTTCCCGTAGGACGGAGCACTCTGATGGCGCAGCATCTCGCAGGCAAAGTCGCGATTGTCACCGGTGGCGCCGGTGGCATTGGTTCGAATATCGTCGCGCTCTACGCAAAGCAGGGCGCGAAGCTCGTCATAACGGACACCGGTGGGGACGTCGAAGGCCGGACCGGGATCGATTCGTCGCGAGTCGACGCAGTTGTTGCCAATGCGAGGTCACTCGGCGCCGAAGCAGTCGGTATAGCCGGGGACATCGCGGACCTCGATTTTGCGGAGAGCGTGGTGCGGCTCGCGCTGGAGACGTACGGCAAGCTCGACATCCTGGTCTGCGCCCACGGCATCCTGCGTGAGCGGATGATCTTCAACATGACCGAAGACGAGTGGGACGAGGTCGTCCGCGTGCATTTGCGGGGATGTTTCGCGCCGACGAAGTTCGCTTCGATTTACTGGCGCACCTCCATGAACGGCGGGCGGATTATCTATTTCACTTCGGACGCGGGCATCTTCGGTTCGGCGGGCCAGCCGAACTACTCGGCGGCGCACGCCGGCAAGCTGGGGCTCATGCGCTCGAACGCCCAGGCCCTGGCCAAGTACAACGTGACCTCGAACTGCATCGCGCCGCTGGCGTCAACGCGCATGACCGACCGCGGGCGTGCGGTGGACCGGGGCGCCTCCGCGCCAAGCCTGGCGGCGGCGGGCACCCCAATGGATCCCGCGAACATCGCGCCGATCGCGGCGTGGCTGGGGTCAGACGAGGGCGGCGCGGTCACCGGGAGGATTTTCGGCGCGGGCGGGCACCGCATCAGTGTCTACCACGAGCCAGTGCAGGAACGGGTGCTTGTCGGCCGCAAGCCGGCGTTCGACATCGACTGGTTGTTCGAGAACTGGGAGGCGACGATCGGCCAGGACCGTTTCTACCCGGGCGCCCGGGGGCTGCAGCCTGTTCCGGCGCCGGCGGGGACGTGATTCGGTAAGTGACCTCACCCCCGGCCCCTCTCCACGGCGTGGAGAGGGGAGACGCTTGCAGATGGATCCGGCGCGGGAGCGAGCGGGTCGAGGTGGCAGCGACCGTGTTAGGCAGAAGAGCTCAAGCCACGCGAAGAGGCCCGGCTTTGCCGGGCCTCGTTCGTTGTTCGCGGGTTTCGCGACCCTGGTGGTCCTTATGCGCGGGGTAGGCCGAGGCCGCGGGTGGCGACGATATTGCGCTGCACTTCGCTGGTGCCGCCGGCGATGGTGCTGGAGACGGTCTGCATGTAGCTCTGTGGCGCGCGGCCCCGCATCGGGGCTTCGCGGCCGAGGAGCAGGCCGTTGGTGCCGGTCATCTTCATGGCGGTGCGGGCGATGCGCTGGCTGAGCTCGGTGTTGAACAGCTTCGCGATCGACGCCTCGTGGTTCGGGACGCGGCCGTTCTTCTGGATGGTGATGACGACGTAGCTGAGCATCTTGGCGACGGACGCCTCGATCCAGCGGTCCGTGAACTCGTCCTTCGCCTTGACGCTGGCGCTGCCGGTGACGGCCTTGCCCTGGTTCTCTTTCCAGAACTTCATGTAGTACTCGAGGGTCTGGCGCTGGCCTACGGCGTTGCCGATGGACGAGCGTTCGAAGTCCAGGGTGGTGGTGCCGATGTACCAGCCACGGTTGATTTCGCCGAGGACGTTGCGGGCCGGGACGCGGACATCTTCGAAGAAGACCTCGTTGAACATGTGGTTGTTGGCGAGGTTCACCAGCGGCCGGACGGTGACGCCGGGGCTCTTCATGTCCATGAGGAAGTAGGTGATGCCGCGGTGCTTCGGCGCGTCCGGGTCCGTGCGCGCGAGCATGAACATCCAGTCGGCGTTGTGCGCGCCGGAGGTCCAGATCTTCTGGCCGTTGATGACGAAGTCGTCGCCGTCGCGGACGGCACGGGTCTGGAGGCTGGCGAGGTCGCTGCCGGAGCCCGGTTCGCTATAGCCCTGGCACCACTGCACTTCTCCGCGAAGGATGGCGCCGAGGTGCTCCTTCTTCTGGTCGTCGTTGCCGTGGATGATGATGGTGGGTCCGATCATGGAGGTGCCCATGCCGCCGACGTTCATCGCGCGGGCTTCGGCGAACTCCTCGTTCATGATGAACTGCTCCATCACGCCGAGACCGGCTCCGCCGTACTCCTTGGGCCAGGCGGGGGCCACCCAGCCTTTGGCGGAGAGCTTCTCCCGCCATTCGCGGCCGATGGAGCGCATGCGCTCCATCATTTCCTGCTGGCTCGCGTCAGGGTCTGACTTCGGCTTTTCGGTGGCGAGGAAGGTAGCGACTTCCTGGCGCCAGGCCGCCTGTTCCGGGGTGTCCTTAAAGTCCAAGGCGATTCTCCGTTTTGTACAGCGATGTATGACGGAAGAGTACGGGCTGGCAACTCTGACGTAAAGGGAAGAGTGGGAAGCGATTGGGGATTTTGGATTGGGCGGATGGGCCTGTCTTAAAGGCGCTCATGGCTCGACTCGGCGGAACAACGGTTGGATCCTGTATGATTGAGAGTGAAGGGTGTTGTGTGGCCCTCGCAGATTCAATGACGCAGATCCACACATGTCGGGTGGTTTCCCCCCGATCGGCATACGCAGGCCCATCAGCTCGCGAGCCGCACCGCTGATTCGACCAGAGGGCGCTGACAGCCCCGAGACGACGCGGTGATGGACGCGTGCTCGGAGGCTTCATGCCTAGTTTGGATCCCCTGGGTGCCGCTTTTTCGCACGTTCCCTTGCTTCTGTCGCTCGTCGATGAGTCGGCTTCGCACTCAGGCTGGTCGAAGTGGTTTCGGCGCGCGCTTGCAGTTGCGTTGAGCGTGGTGGTTATTGCCGTTCCTGTCGCCATGGTCTTCGTTACTGGTTGGATGGTTCGCTAGGGCGCGCGGGATTCGTGCACATAAGGTCGATTAGCAGTTCATCGTCCGCTCCATGCATGGGGACTCCTCCCCCTGTAGACTCCCGCGTGCATAACAACGCCACGATTGCCCCGTGGCCAGGAGGAACCCGTTGAAGGTTGGTTCAGGATTCGGCGGCGGTTGGCTCACCAACGTCGCCCAGCAGGCGCAGAACGCCGAGGAACTCGGTTACGACTTCGCTTCGACTCCCGAGACGTCGCACGACTCGATGCTCGCGGCGACGCTGGCCGCGGCGAACACCACGAAGCTGGAAGTGCAGACCAGCGTCACCATCGCCTTCCCGCGCAGCCCCACCGTCCTCGCCATGGAGGCCTGGGACATCCAGCACATGAGCCAGGGCCGGTTCTCTATTGGGCTGGGTTCGCAGGTGAAGGGCCACAACCAGAACCGCTTCTCGGTCGACTGGCCGGGCGCGCCGGCCACGCGGATGAAGGAATACATCCGGATGATGCGGGCCGTCTGGAAGAGCTTCCGCACCGGCGAGAAGCCGGATTACGTCGGCAAGTTCTACCACTTCACGCTGATGACGCCGAACTTCAATCCCGGCCCGATCGACTACCCTGACCCGAAGATCGGCCTCGCCCTCGTCGGTGACGCGATGGCGCGGGTTTCGGGCGAAGTGGCCGATATCGTGATGCCGCACGGCTTCATGACGGACAAGTACATGCGCGAAGTGGTGTTGCCGAACGTGGCGATCGGCCTGAAGCGCAGTGGCCGCACCTGGTCCGACATCGAGATTAGCGGCGGCGGGTTCACCGTCTTCGGCGAGACGGAGTCGGAGATCGAGCAGGGCCTGGAGCGGCTGCGCCAGCCGATCTCGTTCTACGGGTCCACCCGGAGCTACCACGAAGTCTTCGAAGTGCACGAGCTCAAGTCGCTCGGCATGCAGCTCCACGAGATGTCCCTCGCGGGCAAGTGGGCCGAGATGCAGAAGGTCATCCCGGAATCGGTGTTGCGGACGTTCGCGCAGACCTCGACCTACGACAAGCTGCCCGAATTCATCGCGAACAAGCGGGAGTACGCGGCACGGCTCGGCCTGGGTCTCCCGGGCTCCACGCCGGAGCAGCGGGAACGCGCGAAGCACGTCATCGCGGAGGCGAAGAAGGTCCAGGTCTCTCGCGTCCCGAAGGGGCTCGAGGACCTTTCGAAGGTCAAGGCCTAACCCGCGGGCACACGTCCACATCGTCGAAAGCCCCGCCAGGATGGCGGGGCTTTTCGTTGCCGGAAACCAAAGACTATCTTTTACGTTAACGTCAAGGATGGCTATGATGTCCCCGTGACTCCGGCAGCGAGGCGTGCGCGGTGAAAATCCTGTTCCGGCTGATGGCTTACCTTCGCCACCACAAGGGAGTCGTCGCGCTCGGATACCTCGGCCTCGCCGGGACCATCGCCTTCGGCGTGCTGACGCCGTGGATGCTGAAGTGGGCGATAGACTCGGGCATCTCCGGCGGGAACAAGCGCACGCTCGCCATCAGCGCGGTCGCGATCGTCGGGTTCAACCTGCTGGGAGGGCTGTGCCAGTACGTCCAGAGCTACATGGGCGAGGTCATCGCGCAACGCGTGGCGTTCGACCTCCGGCGTGACTTCTTCGAGCGCGTGCAAGGCCTGAGTTTCTCGTTCCATGACCACCTGGAGACCGGGCAGCTCATGTCTCGTGCCACAGTGGACGTGGAGAACTGCCGGCAGTTCCTGAGTCTCGGGCTGCTGCGCATCGGGATGACCGGGGGGCTGTTCATCGCCATCTCGGTGGTCATGTTCCTCGCGAACTGGCAACTGGCGGTGGTGGTGTTCCTGAGCATGCCGGTGGTTGCCTACGTTGCCATCCGGATGTCACGCCGGACGCGGCCGCTCTGGGCCGAAGTGCAGCAACAGGTCGGTGTCGAAACGTCAGTGCTGCAGGAGAGCATCACCGGCATCCGCGTGGTGAAGGCGTTTGCGCAGGAAGACCGGCAGTTCGAGAAGTTCCAGGCCGCCAACTGGAGCGTGCGAGAGAAGAGCCTCGCCGCGAACCGGATTGTCGCCTTCAACCAGCCGTTCCTCGTGTACATCATGGGGGCGGTGAACCTGGTGGTGCTGCTCTACGGCGGCCACCTGGTGCTGAACGGCGCCATGTCCATTGGCACGCTCGTGGCGTTCATCCAGTACCGGACACAGATCGAAGCGCCTGTGCGCACGCTCGGTTTCCTCGTGAACACGGCCACCCGCGCCCAGACGTCAGGCACGCGCATTTTCGAAATCATCGACACCGTCTCCGACATCCAGGAAGCTCCGGACGCCAGGGAGATCGTGGTCAGCGAAGGGCGCGTCCGCTACGAGGATGTCTCGTTCGGATACGAGAAGCGTGGCGACGTGGTCCACAACATCGAGATCGACGCCGTCCCCGGGGAGACCGTCGCGATCCTGGGGCCGACTGGCAGCGGCAAGAGCACCGTGCTGAACCTGTTGCCGCGCTTCTACGACGCGACGGGCGGGCGGATCAGCATCGACGGGCAGGACATCAAGTCGGCGACGATCGAATCGCTCCGCCACAACGTTGGCGTGATCCTGCAGGAAGCGTTCCTCTTCACGGCGACGATCCGGGACAACATCGCCTACGGGCGGCCCGACGCCACGCACGAGGAGATCGAAGCGGCGGCGCGGGTGGCGCAGGTGCACTCGTTCATCGCCTCGCTGCCGCATGGCTACGACACCTGGGTGGGCGAACGAGGCATGACCCTCTCCGGTGGCCAGAAGCAGCGCATCGCCATCGCGCGGATGCTCCTGCTCGACCCGAAGGTGCTCGTCCTCGACGACTCGACGTCCGCGGTCGATATGGAGACGGAATACCTGATCCAGCAGGCGCTGGCCGACCTGATGAAGGGGCGCACGTCGTTCGTCATCGCGCACCGGCTGCGGACGGTGAAGTCCGCGGACCAGATCCTGGTGGTGGACAAGGGCCGGATTGTGCAACGCGGGAGGCACGAGGAGCTGGTGACGCAAATGGGCCTGTACCAGGACATCTACCGGCTGCAGCTTGCTCCCCAGGATGACGCGGCGAAAGCGCCGACGGAGGCCGCCGGATGATGTTCGGAAGCAACGCCGGGTTTGCGCGGAACCTCGCGCTCGGCAGCAGCGCCGGGATGGGCGGAGGGCCCGCCCAGCGCATGGGGCTCGCTTCTTCGGAGGAGGACTTCGGCAAGGCGTTCGACCCGCGGGTGATCGGGCGGCTGTGGAAGTACGCCGCGCCGTTCAAGCTGCGCATCGCCCTCTCGGTGGTGTTCCTGGTCCTCAATTCGTTGGCAACGATCCTCACGCCGCTCATCCCGGGCCTGGCCATCAACGCGATCGTCGATGGAAACGAGACCCGCCTGTACGTGATGTGCGCGGCGTTCCTGGCGAACAACACGGTGCTCTGGCTGACCTCGTACCAGCAGGTGTACCAGATGACGTGGGTGGGGCAGCACGCGCTCTACCGGGTTTCGTCGGACCTTTTCCAGCACATTGGCAGCCTCTCGCTGCGGTTCTTCGACGAGAACGAGACGGGCCGCGTGATGGCGCGCATGCAGAACGACGTGACGGTGCTCCAGCAGGTGCTGAGCAACGGGATGATCTCGATCTTCGGGAGCCTCATCGCGCTGATCGGCATCCTGATCACGCTCTTCGTGCTGGACTGGGAGCTGGCCGCGCTGGTCTCGGTCAGCGTCCCGGTGATGGCGGCGACGCTGTGGATCTGGCAACGCTACGCACGGCGCTCGTTCCTGCAGGCGCGGGCGACGATCTCGACGGTGAACGCGACCATCCAGGAGAGCGTTTCCGGCGTGCGCGTCATCCAGAGCGTTTCCCGTGAACGGATCAACTCGCGCTCGTTCAACGCGGTCAATCAAGAGAACCGGGACGCGAATGTCGAATCGGGAAAGGTTTCGGCGCTCGTGCAGCCGCTGGTTGCGCTGATCGCAGCCTGTGCCCTGGCTGTAACCATTTTCGTGGGTGGGTCGAAGGTGCTCGACGGTACCATGGAAATCGGCTTCCTGGTAGCATTTACGCTCTACATCAACCGGTTCTTCGACCCCATTCGTGACATGACGCAGCAGTACACCAACATGCAGCGGGCGACGGTGGCCGCCGAACGTATCTTCGAAATCCTGGACTGGCCACAGGAAGTGTCCGATGCGCCGGACGCGACGGAACTCCAGACGATCAGCGGAGACGTCGAGTTCAAAGACGTGCGTTTCGCCTACGCGATGAACAACATCGAGGTGATCAAAGGCCTGAACCTGCATATCCGGGCCGGCGAGCACATCGCGCTCGTGGGGCCGACCGGCGCCGGCAAGTCCACGATCATCAGCCTCCTCGCGCGGTTCCATGACGTCACGGACGGGGAAGTGCTGGTCGACGGGCACGACATCCGCACGGTGACGATGCAATCGCTCAGGCGGCAGATGGGCATCGTGCTCCAGGACCCGTTCATCTTCATGGGTACGCTGCGTGAGAACATCACGTTCGGCCGGCCCGGCGCTTCGGACGCGGATGTCGAGGCCGCTGCCCAGGCGGTTGGTCTCGGCGACATCATCGCGCAGATGCCGAAAGGCTACGACACGCGCGTGCTTCCCGGGGGCTCAAACCTCAGCCTCGGCCAGCGCCAGCTCATCAGCCTGGCGCGGGCACTGCTCGTTTCGCCGCGCATCCTGATGCTGGACGAAGCAACCGCGGGCATCGACACGCAGACCGAGGCGCTGCTGCAGGCGGGTATTGCGAAGGTCATGGAGGGCCGCACCGCCATCGTCATCGCGCACCGGCTGTCGACGATTCGGGACTCCGACCGGATCATCGTCCTTCGCGGCGGCGAGATCGCCGAAGTTGGAAACCACCACGAGCTCATGGAGCTGGGCGGGCTGTACGCGGACCTCTATTCGATGGGCTTCCGGGATGTTGCGGTGTCCACTGAGGGCGCGGCGGGCTAAGGGCGCAGGGATTCTCACTGGTCCCGCATGACCGCCGCCGTTTCGAGACCAGGCCCGGCCCATACTCAGTTGAGGAAGTTGGCGGTGTATCGCGGCGGACCTGCCCTCACCTCCGGCCCCGTCTCCCGACTCCTATCGTCGCGGCGAGAGGGAGTCCAGGTCGCGTGGTCGCGCGGATGAACGATCGCCGACTTTCACGAGTTAGGAGTGATAGCTACCGCGGAGGGATCACCCGCTCGTCCTGGAGCTTCGTGAACCACTTCCGGAACATGTCTTCGCTGTCCATGCAATCGTGGAAGCCGGCCTGGCGGGCCGCGATGGTGCTGTTGAGGAGAGGGTTCGCGGGCGCGGGCGCCCCCGCGAGCAGCATGTCCGTGTAGACGAGGGAGTTGTAGCCGACGAAGTCGAGGATCTGCTCCGGTGCTCGGAGGCGGTGCTTTCGCACGAGAGCGGCCCAGCGGTTTTGCTGCGCGGGCAGGTATTCGGCAAGCCGAAGCGCTCGATCCTCCCCCGGCTCCATCCCCATGCTCTCCGCGATTGCCGTCCAGGCGTTGCTCCAGATGAACGCGTCACCGTTGGTCAGGTTGAAGGTCCCGCCGGCGGCGGCCGGTGATTCGGCGGCCCAGCCGAGTGCGCTGGCGACGAGGTCAACGTCGACCGCTTCGCGGAGGCCCTGGTGACCGGGACGGCCGGGGAAGTGGAGCGGTTCGCCGGCGTCGCGCAGCAATGCGGCATAGGCGGCGAGGACGGGGATAGGGTTCATGTTGTTGCCCCAGGCGTCGCCGTAGATCACCGTCGGCCGGAAGACGGTGAGGCCCCAGGCGGCGCCCCGTTGCTTCTGGCGGAGGTAGTCCTCCTGGACGAAGTAGAAGTTGCGATGCTCGCGGCGCGGTTCGCGCTCTCGCAAGGGAACGTGCAGGCCGGTAGCGCCGAGAGACGGGTGGTGGATGCCGTAGGCCTTGGTGCCGTGGAGAAGGCTGACGTGGCCCAGGTTCGGCGCGGCCTGGCTGAGCGGCTCGAAGAGGTTGCGGAGCATTGCGCCGTTGCGCTCGATGGCTTCTTCCTCGACCCAGCCGGAGAACAGGCCGGGTACTTCGTGGAGGGCGGCATGGACGAGGTGCGTGACGTCGCCGAAGCCTTTGGCTGCCGCGCGGCAGGACTCCTCATCCGAGAGGTCGAGGGCGACGAACCGCGCACCCGGGACGTCCTGAGGCGCGCGCCGCGAAACACCGATCACCGTCCATTCCGGCCGGGAGGCGAAATGACGCATCGCCGCGTACCCGACAAGGCCCGATGCGCCCGCGACAAGGACTGTCCCGCCTGCCATGAAACCTCCGCGGTGCGCTCGTAGACTGTGCGGATTGTACGGAGGGAGTACCCGTGAGCCTCAACCTCGATCTCGCACAGCAGTTCTTCGCCGCTTCCGCGGCAGGAAACACGGAGGCGATGGCAGTGTTGTGCGCGCCTGACATCGTGGTGCGTCAGAACGGCGGCCAGCCTTTGGGGCTCAAGGCGCTGCTTCGGTTCGCGGCGGCGGTGAAGGCGGCGGCGCCCGACTTTCGCTACGAGAACCCCGTGCGCTACGACACGGGCGAGGGGTTTGTCGAAGAGCACAACGTCCGTGGCACCGCACCCGATGGGACAACGTTCACCATCGCGGTCTGCGTAGTCGCCACGGTGTCCAACGGCAAGATTTCGAGCATGAACGAATACCTGGACACGGCGGCCGCGAGACCGCTCATGGAGGCGCTGGCCCGGCCCAGGGGGTGAACCGTATTCCGGGACGCGCGCTCCGGGCCCATCACGCGGAAGAAGGCCGGGCACTCTGCCCTGCCTTCTTCATTGCTCAAATGCTGACCAGACGTTAGCTGCGCGGCAGGCCAAGACCCCGCGTCGCGATGACGTTCCGGTTCACTTCACTCGTGCCCGCGGCGATGGTGCTGGCAACGCTGCTCTGGTAGGCGTGGTTGATCCGGCCCTTAATCGGCGCCAGCGGCGAGTTCTGGTGCAATCCGCCGAGCATGCCGAGCAGATGCATGCCAGTGGAGGCGATGCGTTGGCCGAGCTCCGCGCCGTAGTTCTTGTTCATCGAGGCCTCGTAGTTCGGGACCCCGCCGCGCTTCTGGATGGAGATCAGTCGGTAGGAGATCAGCCGGGCGATTTCCGCTTCGATGGTCCGGTCGGCCAGTTCGTTGCGGACGCTCTTGAGCCGGTGGCCCAGCCCGTAGTTGGCGGGAACCGACTTCACCGCCGCGATGATGTCGTTCACGAAGTGACGGTGCCCAATGGCGCCGGCGATATTGCTCCGCTCGAAGTCGAGCAGTGCGGCGCCGACGTACCAGCCGCGGTTCTCTTCGCCGACGATGTTCTTCGCGGGGATGCGGACGTTGTCGAAGTACTCCTGGTTGAAGACGTGGTCACCGGCCAGCGTGATGAGTGGTTGGACGCTGATTCCCGGGCTCTTCATGTCCATGAGCAGCATCGAGATGCCACGGTGTTTCGGCGCATCCGGGTCGGTGCGGGCGAGCATGAACATCCAGTCGGCGCGGTGGGCGCCGGAGGTCCAGATCTTCTGGCCATTCACGACATAATCGTCACCGTCGCGGATGGCGCGCGTCTGCAGGCTGGCGAGGTCTGACCCGGAGCCCGGCTCGCTGTAGCCCTGGCACCACTGGACTTCGCCGGAGGTGATGCGGGGGAGGTGTTCCTTCTGCTGCTCCTCGGTCCCGTAGCGGATGAGGATAGGCCCGAGCATGCCGACGCCGGAGCCGCCGACCTGCGGGGCGCGGGCTTCGGCCATCTCTTCGCTGTAGACGAACTGTTCCGTGACGCTCATGCCCGCGCCGCCGTACTCCTTGGGCCAGTGTGGGGCCGTCCAGCCCTGCCGGCCGACCGCGCGACGCCATTCCTGGAGGGCGTTGCGGGTGCCTTCGTCGTCCGGTTCTTCGAACGCGGAAACACCGGCGAGGGACTTCGGGAGATTTCCCTGGATGAACGACCGCACTTCTTTTCGGAAGACGGATTCTTCGGGTGTGTCGCGGAATTCCATGGCTGCACCACCTGCGAGTTTGTGG
>WBZP01005444.1_pt1 | contig 12945 bp, 10 predicted proteins | sample 5204301 | NCBI WGS metagenome assembly WBZP01 (sample SAMN12412401, study PRJNA552823) | activated sludge metagenome | isolation source: activated sludge from nitrification reactor of wastewater treatment plant... | place: USA: Pennsylvania | collected 2017
TTGCAGTGATCGACCTTGGTTGGCACGGGAGTCTGCAGCGCGCCGTCGAGACGTTGCTCCGGCGCATGGGATCGAAGGCCCGCACGGTGGGACTCTACCTCGGCACCTTCGCGCCAGCACGGCGGCATGCGGCGTTCGGTCTGAGCATGGCCGGCTATTTGTGCGAGTACGGCCTGCCGTCAAGAATGCATCGCACCGTCAAATTGTCGGTGGAGATCATCGAGTGGATGTTCTCCGCGCCCCACGGAAGCCTACGCCGATTCGTGGAAACGCCGAAAGGCATCGAGCCGTTGCTGGCGGAGTTCGAGTTCGAACAGACCCGCTGGGACCGCGCTCAGTCCGTTCAACACGGCGCCCTGGAATTTCTGAACGATTACCTTGCCCGATGGCACGGGCTAAGCCTGCCCGACGTACCGCCCGAGGGCGCGGTGAATGCGCTTGGTCGGGCACTGGAACGACCGACACTCGAGGAAGCCATCGCACTCGGCGACATGAAGCATGTTGAAGGCTTCGGACATGTCGCCGACGAGCGATACGTAGCCCGTCCGCCGGGCAGCCTGCGCGATCCGCTCAGCTATCCGCGGCTGCTGAAGGGCTACCGCGATTCGTTCTGGCGAGCAGGCTATGCGCGGCGCATGCTATCGGACGGATGTCCGCATTAGTCGCCGGCGAAACGCTACTGGTCGATCGCCGGTTGGAGATTGCCGCGACTCGGAACGCGCTGCCGCGAGCGCTTGGATTGGTTGATTCCGTAGTCCAAACCGCGGCTGCGTTCGACATTGAAGACACGCGTGATTCATTACTACCGGCTCCCCTCGCAGTCTGCGTTTGATCCAACTGTCCGCGACCGGCATGCGGCAGCGGTACTACACGCCAATGACAAACTCCGGAGGCGTCTGGGTGCGCGAGCCATGGTGCGCCCCTGCACCGTGCTGAGTGGCCTGCATCCCGCGCATCCAGTCTCGCAAGCATTGCCCTGATGAAGAACTATGCGAAGCACGGCCTGATCAAAGTCTTGACGGGGGAAGACCAAGCGGTCCCGCGTACAGCAGCGCCCGTTCGCCTCGCGATGTTTCAGCGGAAACCTCGATGTACGTCTCTTTCGCCTCTGCGGAACAATGCCCTGTGAATTCCCACCCCGATGTGGAAAATCTTGAGTCGCCAAGAGCCCTCGCGACATCTTCGCGCGAATTGCCCAAAGGGCACCTGTTTGGGCGTCCATCAATCGTTATCGTGACCGCGTCGATCGGGCCATCATCTAACGACGCTGCCCAACCTCGAAGGTGGATTTCTCCGGCCTTTCCAAGTTTGAGCTCGTCGACCCAACCCCACGGGCCCCGGCGAAAGCTGTATAGACCGCTAAGACTAGTACCGGTGTCCGCTGGCACAACGTAAATGTCCTGCTCGTTCGCCAATCCTCGCAGAATGCGGAAGTAGGGAAAACCGCTGCCAAGCGCCGTGTTCACCGCTTGAGCAACAAATGCTTCGTTAACGTACGTCGTACCATAGGTGGCGGTACTCAGATCGGCATTTTCGCTGTGCGGAACAAATTGAATCCCATCTTTCGGCAGGGGGATTCCCGGTGGCAGCAGGCATTCGTCATGGACGCTGAAGCAAAGAACGCCACTGGGGGTCAGCAGGCAGTGCAGTTTCGCGAGCCACGCCAGAAATAGGCGTTCGGGAAGGTGCGAAAACAGGGAGGCGACCCAGATGAAATCGAATTGTCGTCCTGGGTTGAACTGGACGGGCTCGGTTTCCGAGTGAAGCCCATGCACACCATATTCACGAGTGACGAAATCCACCGCATCGGGTTGGATTTCCGCCGCCCAGATGCGTTCAGGCGAAATACTGAGCCGAAGGAAGCGAAGGAGCCTGCCGTAACCACAGGCGAAATCGAGCACATCAACTTTCTCGCCAGGGCGGTCGAACAAGGTCCGCAGAATCTGTTGCGCAGCATGGTGTTGCTGCAGAGCAACATTGAAGTACTGGCTCAGCGATGGGTTCTCTGCGTGAAAATGTTTGAGCGAGTGACGAAGCATCTGGTCCTCTTCATGAATGCCGGTCTTGAGGCGAGCAATGTCCGCATCGTCACGACGGTAGGCGCAGTGCCGCCAAACGGTGTCGCGAAACCGCGCATCACGAGCAATCCTGTTTGCCGAGCTGACCAAGGCATCTTCCGTGGAGTTCGAACCAACAACGGGAGTCGCACCCGCCTTGACGATTGCATAGCCATCCTGATTGCCCCAGAAGTGAGCGGGGAATTCATGAAGAACCGAACCTGCCAGGCTCTCAGCGACCACTTGCCTTACAAACGCGGCAGAGGTGAAGCTCGAACCATATTCGTCGCCGCCAAGAGCCTTAGACTCACTGGAACTGATAAACATGAAACCGTCCGCAGGGAATTCAAGCGCTGCCGTGCGTGCGCATTTTTCTCCATGGGTCGAGATGATCAGGACGCCTCCGGGTTCCAGTGCTTCGTAAAGGCGCACCAGCCAACGGGTCCAGGTAGTCAATGGCAGATGACTAAAGAGCGATAGAACAAATATCAGTTCATACGAGCGAGGAGCGACTAGGGCTTCCGGGGTACTCGTCGAATAGAAACCTTCGAGACCCAGTCGTGTCTTGAGGAAATCGACACTGCCCGGCACGATGTCTGACACATGCACGCGCTGCGGCGAAAGCACGCGAACAAGGTGGCGGCTAAACCGCCCAAACCCGCAGGCAAACTCGAGAAAGCTAGTACAGCGCATAAGAGGACGATCGATGGACTCCAGCAGACAAAGGAGCTCTGCGAGAGTGCGCCAGCCATCGGCGAGGTAGTCGCGTATCGGATTGGTACTGCTCGGATGGTTGACGAAAAACCGAAAAATGTCGTCTTCCGGCGCAATTTGCGCGTCTATGTCGAAAGCGTCGGAAAAGTTGCCGTTGAGGCGGTGCTGCTCCAATTGGTTGTGCGCGGTCAAATTGCCAGGATCCAGGCGCAATGCGGCGCGAAGACACACAGCCGCCTCGCTGCGCATGTCGCGGGCAAGAAGGCCTATTGCAATCGAAGTAAGGTCGTTTCCAATGGAGTTCATGTGTTGGGTTTTGTTAGCGCCCCGCCGCCAGTCGGAGGCATTGATCACTTTTCCTTGCGCTCGGGCAGATACTTCCGCCGCTGCATTACCTTGACAAACGCCTGAGTGAATGGCGAAACATCTATGCCGTCGAGATGGGACGTATCCGGTAGGCTGAAGGCGGAAAGATCGGGTTCGTCGCGAGAATCGAGCATGGGCAGTAAGCGACGGGCGGCCAGCGCATCCCAATAGCGCTCTCGCGGATAGTTCTTTTCATCGAGCGCTAAACTCTCCCCGGATGTTGGCTCACGAAAGAAAACCACTTTGCCACCTCTCGACTCTATTTCATCAACCCATTGCGATAGGGGAGCGGCGACTTTGAGCCAATCATCCGGCGACGGCGGAGGATTGTCATGGTAGTACTGTTCCAGATCGACAATACGCTGGCGGCGAATGGCCGCCACGTCGGTACGGCGATAGTCGACATAGCCAACGCGGTCCTGCCGCAAAATTACATAGTCGTTGAATGGCAACCCCAATCCGAGTATCTGCCTCTGCAACAGATTGACAATCGCAAATGGGGAGCGAGCGATGACCATGTGCTTCTGTAGCGGAGTAGTTAGCTGTCGATTGAGGCGCCGCGCCGATGACCATCGGCCATTCCAGTGATCCACCCACGGCTGTTGCATGTCCCAATGCTTGGCGTTAAGGCCACGGGAGTCGATGCCGACCAAGACCATGCCACGGAATTCGCGGTCGTTCGCCAACATCCTCAGGGCCGCCAAGGGATAGTGTCCGTTGATGGCCAGCATCGCGGTTGGGCGCCCGGTCTGTTCCTCGATCATGACCGGATCCAGCGCGAACTGTATGCGAGATGCACCGAGAAGCGCAATTGCATCGGGCGTGCCGCGTACACGCTCGTAGGCAAGTGCCCAAAGATCCGGATCATCCTGAACCGTGGGAACGTAGCCCAAGCGCCTCAAATGGATTTCCAGGCCAAACACTAAGCCGATTGTGACGAGCAGTGCGATCGACCACGCAAACGGCCAGCCACGAGCCTTCATTGTCAGAATTGAAAGTAGATAAACGCCGGGTTGAACCCAGGTGACAATACGACGCAACCGAGTGCCAGCGAGACTAAGCCGGCCCGTCGCCAAATGGGACCCGCATCGAGCCATTCCCAGCCCCGCACACCTGCCGAGATCTGATGGGCGACGAGCACACCCACCCCCACGATGATGGCAAGTCGGCATTCATTAGCCGAGAGTACCAGTGCTGAGTCGTTGCCCGCACCAGTCATCATCACGCCGATCATCTGAACGGCGTCGCCAACAGTGGCCGCCCGGAAGAAGACTACGGCCACGGTAAACAGGCAGAAGGTGACAAGCATCAGGAGACTGCGCGCGGGAATCCCCTTCGCCCTGGTGAAATCCCAAATCCGATCGCGTACCACACGCTCGAGTACCTGAAAGAGCCCGTTAAGGCCACCCCAAATAACGTATGTCCATGCGGCACCATGCCACAGCCCACAAATCAGAAATGTGGCGATGAGATTGATATGTCCCCAAGTGCGACCCTTCCGGTATCCCCCCAACGGATTGAATACATAGTCGCGCAGCCACGTCGAAAGCGAGATGTGCCACCGGGTCCACAAATCCGCCATGCCCACGGAACCAAAGGGACTCTCAAAGTTGGTGCGGAACTGAAATCCAAAAAGCAGTGCGGAGCCAATCGCGCAAAGCGAGTAGCCCGAAAAGTCACAATAGACCTGAAGAGAAAAGGCGGCCGCCCCTACCCACGCGGCTGTTGCGTCAGGTCGCGCACCGACCGCGAAGACTCGATCTGCCAAAGGCGAAAACACGAGATCCGCAAGGCAAACCTTGAGCGCAAGGCCGACCGCCAGCATCGCCAACGCACGTCCGGCCGGAATTGCATTCCAAGCCTTCGGCTGTTCACATTGAGGCGAAAAATCCTGATATCGAAGAATTGGGCCGGCCACCAAGTGGGGGAAGAACGTTACAAACAAGCTGTAGTCGACCAAGCTAGTGGCCGCCTTAAAGCGTCGCTTGTATACGTCGATGACATAGGACATGCTCTCGAAGGTGTAAAAGGAGATGCCTATTGGCAGAAGGATGCCAAGATTGATCGGATGGAATTGCACGCCCGCCAGTGCCGCGAGGTCGATCGCGATGTCACCAAGAAACTGGGCATACTTAAAGAACGCCAAAACACCGAGATTTACGACAATCGAAGCGAGAAGGAAACGCTTGCGGATTCGTAAGTCTGACCGCTGATCCATCCATCGAGCAAGCAGAAAATCAAACCAAGTAGTAGTAACCAACAGCAATACAAAAAAGGGATTCCATGCAGCGTAGAACATGTAGCTTGCGACAAGCAGGACCAACTTGCGCATGTGCCAAGGGCTGACCAACCAATGAACAACAAGGGTTGCTGTGAGGAAACAGAAGAATGTCAGCGAATCAAAGGTCATGGCAACGGAAAACCAACGGAATGAGATCAAAACCCCGTGCGGAGATCCCAGCGAGGAAATATCAGTTGTCGCCGTGTCATGGCGGCAAGCACTCTGGGGGGCGGAAGCATGGTCATCGCCGCTCGACGGTCCGCCGTCGACTCACTGTCGATCCACCAACATTACGAGATTCGATTGTACCAGAGCGCAACACTGTTGCTTCGGGCTCCGCCCTTGTGAACAGGACACTGACATTCCTGTGTCGCGGGCCAGACGCGGGAAAGGCCGGAAGAGTCGGAGGAAGTCGCGAGGACAGGCCGCGTAGGGACACTACCCAAGCCCGGCCATTCGTCGAGGCGAAACAATCTGACGGAGGCGGCGAACAACAGCCAGACTGGCGCCGGCGTTCCTTTCGCGAATGCGCATCTGGACGTCATCGAGTGCTACGTCCAGCCTGATCAGTACTGAACCATTGTAGGATCGCGGCGGCGATGGAAGCGGCATCCGTGCCGGAAAAGACGGGCGCCGAACCGAGCGTTATTCCCAAACCTGGGCCACCGGCTGAATCGAGAACAACGACTCCCGTTCCAGCGCTCGCAATTGCCTCGATTTTAGAAATCGTTCGATTGCCGGAACTACTCAGAAAAACAATATCTGCGCCCTCGGTCGCCAAAGCTTGATCCTTTGGATCCAACACGAACAGCTTCCGCGTTGCGCTGAGCAACGCCCGTGCGAGTTTGCCACTTTGCACGTCCGGCGCAAACCCGGGGAAGACGACGAACACCGTGTCGTTGCGCGAATCGAGAATTGCCGATGTCATTTCAAGAAAGCAGTTCGCGGCTTCCGGCTCTGAATCGGCCAGTATTGCCACAACGATTCGCACAGCGTCTGGAACGCCGATCTCGTAGCGCAATCGCCGACGCGCGGCCTTGCATGATTCTGCGTCGGCACCAACTGCGCAGCTTGAGATCGTGCCCTCACTTGGCAACCGAGATTGCTTCGGCGCGCCGTTCAGATCGATCGCCGGTGACAGCGTTTTCGGCCCGAGGTCACGTGATAGCCAATTCGTAACGGACCTCAGCGGGGCGGTCAATCTCCATGATCGGGAACAATAAATCGCTTCCTTGTCGAGTGCCAGCCGCTCAACGTCACGGCTCAAGTCTTCGCGAAGGAGCTCCAATTCGTCAACTTTCGCTGCAAGATCGTCGGCACGCAATGTCGCTTGCCGGACGGCCTCGGCGAGTCGGGCGTTCTCATGTTGCAGTTGCTGGCGTTCGCTCGATAATTTCGTCAGCCAACGCAACAATGCCGAACGCGAGGCGGAGGGATCGGCGATCGGGTCTGGCCGGTCCGGTTCCGGGAAAAGTGCGTGATAGTCCGATACCATATCCTGAATCCGTCTCGGTATCGAGGCTTGCGCTTGCTTCCGGAGGCAGTGAAGGCGAGGCCGATCCGTCGCAAGCATAGCGACCGTCTCGACCAGACTCCGCGAGTCCGGCGCAAACAGCAGGCCGTTGCGACCATCCTGAATGCGCTCGGGAAACGCGCCAACTTTGGTGGCCGCGACCGGCAATCCCAACGCGAGCATCTCGCTGAGGGTATAACTGAACGATTCGGGAAGCACAGAAAGCAGCAAAGCTATGTCCGGATCGAAAAGTCGGATTGCTTCTCCCAGCCTGGAATACTCGTAGTCCGAAATGACCTCGATGCCCGGCACGCCGCGAAAGGGCTCGCCATAGTTGCCGCAGCCGAGCAACAGAAGCGTTGCCGAGCCGAGGAGCCCCGGCAGCGCGTCGCGCAGGAGGAACAAGCCTTTGTGCGGGGGCAATCGTCCAGGAATCACTATACGGAGTCGCGCCGACGCCTTGGGTTCGCCAGATTGAATGCCCGGGCGGGCAAACAATTCCGTATCGATCCCGTGCGCAATGACCTTCCATGCCTCGGGGCGCAACTGCGGCAACAAGGTGCAGAGTCTGTCCCGCACACTGAGACTGGGCGCAACGAGACGCAAATTCGACAGCTTGGCGACTTCTAAGTAGCCCTCCCGGACGGCGATCCAGTCGCCGGGCTTCGTGTTATGCCAGAACTCGTTGTAGGGATTCTGCGCCATGCAGCGCACCAGTTTGTCCGGTCCGCAGGAGGAGCAAGGCTCGCCAAAGCAGGCAAACAGGGCCGGACAAAACGGGTAGAGGTCGTGCGCGATCAGGACCGTCGGTAACCGCATAGCGAGTGCGTCAAAACTGTGCCCGATCAGCGATGAGACAAGAACGACATTGATCTCGAACACATCGAGGATCTCCCGAAGAATCCACGAATACTCGGGATTGTGGACGTCGGTTGCACGGATTGGCGCAGCCAGCGTCCATCCAGCGAGAGGCCGATTCGACAGTAGTGGGTCGAGCAATTCAAGCCGAACGGCGGCAGCATTGCGGTCGCTCACCGATTGCAGTACGACGTTGTGGCGGTCGGAATCTGCTTTGCAGAAGTCCGCGATCCATCGGCTAATGCCACCTCCCCAGCTATGGCTGATGTGTAGTTGCGTGATCTTGCTTGCTGCGCGACTCCCCGCGACATTGGAAAGGCTGCTCATGCTGCGTCGCCAAGTCGGAGTGCGCTCGGGAACCGACAGCCAAGAGAATCACGTAGGTGTCTCATCGGCGCATCAACGGAGCAGGCGCGCGTACAATGCCGCGGTGGCATGTGCCAGCCAGCCAAACGCCATGGTTCCAAATGAACGCGGGCGACGACAATCTTCGATGCGCTCGATCGCCCGCATCAGGCCGTGCCTAAATGATTGCGCGCTAGGGCCGACTACAGGTTCGGCAAGCGGAGGCTGATCTACTGCTTCCCCGCTTCCTTCAACATCGCCCCTGCACAGACTTCGAGTGAGCCGAAGTGCGTCGACTAAAGCGGCTCTTTCTAGATCCTGCTCGGCCAGTACGGCACATGCCTCGTAGGGCCCGACACGGGCTCGCGCAAGATCCACAGAATGCCGAACTTGCCGTGCCGGATCGCGTGCCAGGTGCTCCTGCACGAGATCGTTGTAGTCGGGGTGCCGGTCGAGGAGTACAAGTTCGGCCGCCCGCATCAGGGAGAATCGCTCGTCGCCAAAGCTGACCGATCCTTGGTGAAAGACGAACACGTCTGCGGCCAGCACATTCCGCCAGGCGGCGGCGGCTGCACGGCGACAAAAGTCGTTCTCCTCGCCATACCCGCGGCCGAATGCCTGCTCATCGAACAGGCCGACGATATCGAGACAGTCGCGGCGGATGAACATGCAGAACCCGACCGCCGTCGGAATATCGACGACCCGCCCGTGATTGACCCGCGCGAAGAGTGCGTCCAGCGTGGCGAGCCCGAGCGCTCCCGGCACCCCACCCTGCCACCCGTGGAAGGGATACGAACAAATGGTCGCATTGTTGGAAAACGGCGTTACCGTTCCAATGTCTGGAGAAGCGTAGGCGTCATCCCGAAGGCGACTCAGCCAATCGTTCGCAACTTCGGTATCGCTGTTTAGAAGCACCACGTCTCGAGCGGGGTGCATGCGCATTGCTCGATTCACCGACGCAACGAATCCAAGATTGCTTTCGTTGCGGACAACAGTTACCCGACCGCGCAAGGCAAATTCATCGATGAACTGAGCCAGATCGGGCTCGGGAGTGCAGTCGTCCACCACGATGATTTCGTCATGGCTTGCAGGGATTGTCGCGATCACCGACTCGAGGCATCGCCGGGTTTGCCTGAGCCCCCGATATACGGGAACAATTATGTCTATTGTATTGTGCGTCATACCCTATCGGCAAAACACCACGAAGGCATCCTGAAAGCCGCAGAAGTGCGCCGAAAAGTCGGTGAGGCCACCACAATCCAGATTCGATATGACTGTTTCACGCACGGACGCCGCCGAGGTGAAGGTCGATCCGGACACTTCGCCAGAAAGCGGGCATGACTCGTCGAAAGGATGGCACTTAGAGCCATCTCCCCACAGTGTTCCTCCTAGCGTTCGGGCGTACTTCTCGCCATGAGTGCCGAAGACCAACATGCCCACCCGTACAACGTGAACGAAGAGTTGACGTGACCAAATTCGGCCAGCGTCGGCCAACCGTCTTCCCGACAATCGCGTAGCAGAATGATTCGCGTCGGATTGAGACGAAAAATTCGTCCGCTGGTGAAATGCATGCGTTGAGGTCAAACGGCTCGGAGAATTTGCCCTGCCACCGCTGCCGTCCGTTCAGTTCGATGGCATCGACGCTCGATGCATCCAACCGCACAACCGCCTTGAGCCTGGCAGCGACACAATCCAGACGGTCGAGTTCTATTGGTACAACTGCATCCGACAAGAACTGCGAATACTGTGAAGCCATCAACAAGATCCTACTTCGCCATCGCCGAAAAACTGCAGGGCCGCCCGGGCGATTTGGCAATCGGCGCCGCAGCCCGGTTTGCTTCAGACCGGCAGAACCTGCGCGCTGACACGCTACTCAACCCGACGGCGCGAACCGTACTTGCTACGCGCTCCTTCAATCCTTGGTCAATTCTAGTGCCACTTGCAACCCCCGGGCTGCCAAAACCAGAATAGCGCCAGTTTCGCGTGACGTTCAAGGCTTAAGCCTGCGATCTTTCAGGAGGCAGCCGACGACCCGACATGAAGGTGCCGGTACGCCAGTCATGAATTCCGTTTGCGGAGGCGAAGAACCGCGTTGTCTTCCCATGCCCAAGTTTGATTGACGCTCCAGAGTGTAGTGACTGCGTTTCGAAGCACTTCCTCGCGACTTTCCAATTCCTGTTGCCGTCGTGAGACTGCATCAAGCATGTTGTCCAACCGAGCCATGAGTCTGTCGACTTGCGGTCTACTCGCCAAACCCAGCAGACCCAAGAATCGCTCGAAACGAGATACCGGCATCGATTTGAACGGCGAGTCTTGGGAAACGATCGTCGTATGGCACAGCGCGTTGACATCGGAAAGTTCCTTCTCAAACGGGGGATCCATTGAGAAGTGCACGACCCGTCGCCCCGATTGATCGTGGCTATGAAACTCACAGGCCAAACCATGCGTTTCACCGATCATGGCGATCAGATCCGGGTGATAAAACCTTACATGCTCCGGATCGCGCCAAAAACCGAGTAACTGGCTTCGGATCGATTCAGGATCCGGGAACACGAACAAGGCGATCCCGTTTGGCTCAAGGATTTTCGAAACGAGAAATATCAGGCGATCGACTGCTTCGATTGGAAGGTGCTCCACAAAGTGCGAGCAGTACACACCGTCGAAAGTGTCGCGGGTACGATCAAGATAGTCGAGCACATCGGAAACTATGACCCGATGGCCGAGACCGCGCGCATAACTGACCGACAACATGTTTCTGTCGACTCCGGTAGCGTCGACGCCATGTCTGCGCAACGCCTCAAGAAATATCCCCGTGCCACAGCCAATATCCAGAACTCGGCGGCACCCTTGAAAGTGCTGGACGAGGGGCACTTGCATCCGATATAGCAAAACGTGGTCGCGGTTGCCAAACGCGTACGCCTCGTACCCCAACCCGGTCTGCAATCGGTCGAGCGGTGGATCTGCGTCCGACTGTTTCTCTGCCACCAACTCGCGAGCAGTTTCGGAGATCAAATCCAAGAACGCATCACGATCTTCACTCGAGGCGCCGTCGTGCATGATCGACGCACCTTGCACTGCCGTCGTCAGCCAAATGGCTGCGCGCGATCCGGGAGCAGGCAGCAAGTCTCGGGAAGGTATTGCGACGCTTGTTTGAAAACCGAACAAGGAAGCGAACCGCACCATGTCGACAGTCGCGCCGCACACCGTCCAGAACTCGACGTTCGACGGACGCTTGCTCAACAGGTATCTGACGAAGCGACCGTTGAGCAATTGCTGGCCGAAGTCGTCTGTAATCGGACGCCATTTACGACTGATTAGCAACAGCCGGCCATTATCGGTATCGGCCACTTCCCGAATCTCGTCGTCAAGAAGGTTTGCTGCGAATTCAAAGCAGAACGCCGGAATGCTTGGGTCCGTAACAACGCACCCGCGCTCCGCAACGATTGCTTTGGCCAAGCCAGCTTTCATTTGCCGGGCAATCTTATGCGACGCATCAGCCGCGAAACAACGGCCGCGAGGCCGGCGACCGGGTTCGGGTCGGGCATTTGACGATAGTGAAGCAGCCTGGCCGGGTTTCCCGCAACCACGCCGAGATCCGGGACGTTTCTCGTCACGATGCTACCAGCTCCCACGACCGCGCCCTGCCCTACGACGACACCTGGCAACACGATTGCGCCCGCGCCGATCCATGCGCCTCTACCTATCGTAATCGGCGCAGCTTCGATCGGATTGCGCGAAATGAGGAGGTCTCCGCCATGAATGACGTGTCCCGCCGACAAAAGCAGTACACGCGTTCCGAGCAGGACGTCATCACCGATTTCGAGTCCGCCTTCACCCGATAGATAGCAATCACTGTTGATCGCCACCCGACTGCCGATAGTCAGACGCGTATCGGCGTACCCAAGAAGGAGCCTGACCCTGTCAAACAGCATAACGTCATCGCCGAGAAAGATCCCCGCACTACGATTGGAATTTGCGGTTCGAAACACAGTCACGCCGGTGCCCGCGCGCAGCCTTGCTCCGGCCCTATCAACACCTTCGATGGTGCTGCAGAATGGTGGCCATCCGAGCACTTCAAAGCTGTTTTCCATTCCACTCATCCGTCAACCAAGATCATTCCGATGCTTCGAATCGGCAAGCGAGGTGTCACCGCAATTTGCTATCCAAGCGTGATCCAGACGACACAACCCAAGTTCTCGGGATCTGCCCTCGACTATCAGTTCCAAAGCGATCTCGTCGAACAAGCGGTACCCCTCTGGGTCCATTGCATGCCCTCTCACCTGATACTTGCCAGGCAACAATGCCAACGACGGCAATTCAATCTCGAAGGCGTACAGGTGGCCATTGATCTGCGTAAGGGCGTGCCCATCCATATCGGAGGAAAGACCATAAATGGGCGTGTCGTCCGCCTTGAGAAAGCCAAGGGCGACGGTCGGTGCGCGGCCGTCTGGTGACCAGATCGTTCCGGATACGCGTAGTTTCCCGCCCATCGCAACGGTGGCGCCGTTCGAATCACCGTTGAGCGCAAGCGTTCTGATTGCATACGCGCCTGTTTGCGTTCTTGCGACCGCATGCGGAAGCGCAATTGGTGTTCTCGCATCGTGCCAGGCGAGATAGTCTCGTGTAACGGTTTCCGCGTCGCCAACCTGACGCAGACGGCCATCATGTATCCATGCGGCTTTCTGGCACAGCTTCTGGATGTGGAACATGCTGTGGGCACACAGTAGCAGTGTGCCCCCGTTGGATAGGTAATCCTCCATCCAGGCGATACATTTTCGCTGGAAGGACTCGTCGCCCACAGCCAGCACTTC
>WBZP01005445.1_pt1 | contig 12943 bp, 4 predicted proteins | sample 5204301 | NCBI WGS metagenome assembly WBZP01 (sample SAMN12412401, study PRJNA552823) | activated sludge metagenome | isolation source: activated sludge from nitrification reactor of wastewater treatment plant... | place: USA: Pennsylvania | collected 2017
CATGCCTCCTTTGGCAAAGGTCATGCGACTCTCATTCCCTCCCGAGGTGAGGTAGACAAAGGCCATCGCTACAATCACCGCAATGGCGATGGCGGAGAGGATATTTCTCAAGTAGATGATGATCTGATTGATGCCGACGATCAGGTGACAGAGGGTGCAGCGTTCGGTGCCACCGCCTGGGATATCCGGATCTGGAGTCGAGAGACCGCAGGGGATAATGCCCGCTTCGACTGAGGCGGTCGGGACAAGCGAGAGTGTGCCGGTAGAGAGGATGAGGAGCGAGAGGAAGACGAAGAGAGAGCGCATGGAAGTGAGGAGAAAATTTGTTTGATTGTAGTATACCACTCCTGCGGAGGATATCCCTGGAAACAAAACCTACGATTGAGAAATCCCGACAATCCAAGCGAACGTATTCAATGATATAGAGACGACTCCGGCTCAGACTTCAGACAACAAAAACACCCCTCGGAAAAGGAGCGTTTTTGCTTGCTGCCTCGACAGAAAAACCTAGCGTTTCTCCTGACCTTCACGGTAACCGGTCCCAGCTGGGATGAGACGCCCGATGATGACGTTTTCCTTGAGTCCACGGAGCCGGTCCTCACGACCCTGAACGGCCGCATTGATGAGGACACGGGCCGTCTCCATGAAGGACGCCGCTGAGAGGAAAGACTCGGTCGAGAGCGCGACCTTCGTGATGCCGAGCACCATGACCTCGCCTGTCGCCTTCGCACCACCAGTCTTTTCGATCTCTTCGTTGGCTTCGTGGAATTGATCCTTTTCGACAATATCCCCGGGGAGGAGCATCGTATCGCCCGGATCTGACACACGCATCCGTGAGAGCATCTGGCGAATGATGACTTCGATGTGCTTGTCATTGATGCCTTCGCCCTGAGCCGCATAGATCTCTTCGATCTCGCGGATGATGTACCGATGCACTGCCTCCTCACCCATAACCTCATGAAGCTTCTTCAAATCCACATGGCCCTCAGAGAGGATTGAACCCTTGCCGACGAGATCGCCGACCTTCACCTTTACCGTCGCATTGGCTGGGGCTGAGTACTCGTGCTCAGATTTAGCCTCATCAACGACAGTCACTTTCACGACCTTGACCTCCTTCTCGATGCTCGTCACCTGACCATCAACTTCGGAGAGGATCGCTTCAGTCTTGGGTGTTCGCGCTTCAAAGATCTCCTCGACCCGCGGGAGTCCTTGAGTGATGTCGGAACCCGCCACACCGCCAACATGAAAGGTTCGCATCGTGAGCTGAGTCCCCGGTTCACCGATCGCCTGAGCAGCGACGACACCGACCGACGCACCAAGCTCAACCAAGGCATTGCGACCGAGGTCAATACCATAGCACTTCTGGCAGACACCGCGACGCGAACGGCATGTGACGAGCGAACGCACCTTCACCTTTGGAATGGCTTTGTTTCCCTCGATCTCCTTGCCCTTGGCCCGGGAGATGAGCTCGTTTTTCTTGGCGATAATTTCTCCAGAAGCCGGATCCTTGATCGTCTCCGCCGCGTACCGGCCTTCGACACGGGCGCCGTACGACATACCGATCTTGTCAGAATCTTCGCGGTAGAGATAGGCACCCGTTGTATCGCCACAGTCATGCTCACGGACGATGATGTCCTGCGACACATCGACCAAACGACGCGTCAGGTACCCAGCCGTCGCAGTCCGAAGTGCGGTGTCGGCCATACCTTTGCGTGCGCCGTGCGTCGAGATGAAGTACTCCAACACATTGAAGCCATCTTTGAAGTTGCTCTTCACTGGAAGTTCGATCGTCTCGCCGGTTGGTCCCGCCATCAGACCCTTCATACCAGTCATCTGGACGACGACAGATTCGGAACCACGCGCCTTGGAGTACACCATGGCATAGACCGGTCCTTCTTTGTCGAGTGTCGCGCGGACTGCATCCGTGATCTGATTCTTCGTTTCATTCCAGACTTCGATAACCCGACCTTTGCGTTCCTCATTCGTGAGGAGCCCCATATTGAATTGGTCCTTCACTAACTTCACCTTATCCTCGGCGAGACGAATCAATTCATTTTTCTCTTGCGGGACTTTCAGGTCATCCATTCCCCAACTGAAACCAGATTTTGAAACGGACTTGAAGGCGAGGTCCTTCAGCTGATCCGCAAAGCGGGCGGCCTCGTCCTGGCCCAATGTCTCAAGAATCCGAGAGATGAGGACTTTCAGATCTTTTTTGGTCATTTCTTCGTTCACGAAACGCAGTTCCGTCGGCAAGATGTCATTCAAGAGAATACGCCCGACCGATGTCTCGATGATCGCACCACCAAACGAGAGACGTACGAGTGCATTGATAGCCACGGCACCCGTATCGTATGCGAGGATTGCCTCGTCCATCGTTCCAAATGCCTTCCCCTCACCCTTTGCAGCTGCTTTGATATGGGTCAGATAATAGGCACCGAGGACCATATCGAGCGTCGCAGAAACGATCGGCTCACCGGAAGCTGGTTTCAAGAGATTCTTGGAAGAAAGCATGATCGTCGCACACTCGCCACGAGCTTCAGCTGTCAGTGGCACATGCACCGCCATCTGATCACCATCAAAGTCGGCGTTGAAGGCCGCGCACACCATCGGGTGGAGACGGATTGCTTTCCCTTCGATCAGAACCGGCTGAAATGCCTGGATCGAGAGGCGGTGGAGCGTCGGAGCGCGGTTCAAGAGCACATAGTGCTGTGGGATGATCTCGTCGAGGATTTCATAGGCTTCCTCACTTTCAGCGTCCACCATCCGACCCGCGGTGCGGACATTGTGAGCGTGCTCCTTCTCGATGAGCTTATTGATGATGAACGGTTTGAAGAGCTCAAGTGCCATTTTCTTCGGCAGACCGCACTGATAGAGTTTGAGTTTCGGTCCAACAACGATAACCGAACGACCGGAATAATCGACGCGTTTACCGAGGAGGTTCTGACGAAAACGACCTTGTTTGCCCTTGAGTGCATCAGCGAGTGAACGCAGTGGGCGACGCTGACCGGTCGAAGCCGCCGTCGAAGCCTGACCCCGCCGCGCAGAGTTGTCGAAGAGCGCATCCACCGCTTCCTGGAGCATCCGCTTCTCATTGCGCGTGATGACCTCTGGCGCACCGATCGCCAAAAGCTTCTTCAGACGATTGTTGCGATTGATGATGCGGCGATACAGATCGTTCAGGTCGGAAGTCGCGAAACGACCACCATCGAGTGCCACCATCGGACGGAGATCCGGTGGGATAACGGGAATAGCGGTCGGGAGCATCCACTCGAGGCGAAGGTTCGCCTTCTGGAATCCCTGGTACACTTTGAGCCGCTGGAGCAGCTTCTTCTGATCGACAGATTCGTCCTCGGAGAGTTCTTGTTTCAAGGTTTCCACCATTTCGGGGATATCCATCTTCTCGAGAATCTTGCGAATCGCCTCAGCTCCGATACCCGCCGTGAAGACCTGACCGAAGCGGCTCGAGAGATTGAAGTATTCCACTTCAGAGACGATCTGATTCGGCTTAAGGTTCTTGATATCGTCTTTCGTGGTGCGATACTGCTCCTTCAAGTCTTCGAGTGCCTTCTCGAGTTTCGTCTCATTTTTCTCGGCGGCACGGATTTCTTTGGTCTTGGCCTTATACTCCTTTTCGAGTGCCTCGAGAGTCTGCTCTTTCAGTGTCTCCTTCACATCCATGATGATGTACGAGGAGAAATAGATGACGCGTTCCAGATCCTGCGGCGAGATCCCGAGGGCGAGGCCGATCTTTGACGGCACCCCGCGGAGAAACCAGATGTGAGAAACCGGCGTGGCCAGTTTGATGTGGCCCATGCGTTCACGTCGGACGATGGCGCGTGTCACTTCGACGCCGCACTTGTCACAGACGATGCCCTGATAGCGGATCCGCTTGTACTTGCCGCAGTAACACTCCCAGTCTTTCGACGGTCCGAAGATCTTTTCACAGAAAAGTCCATCCGGTTCATACCGCTGGGTGCGATAGTTGATAGTCTCGGGTTTGGTGATCTCACCCTTGGACCATTCCATGATATCGGTCGGCGATGCGAGGGTCAGCTTGACTGAGTCGAAATCGCTGACTTTGGTGATATTTTCCATATATATTGTATGGGTTAAGAGCAGCGAATTAGACTGTTTCTATGTCATCCTCCCCGTCGATCGAGATGGTCTTGGCTCCTTTCAGTTCAACATTGAGACACAGACCCTTGAGCTCATTGACGAGTACATGGAACGAAGCTGGGATATTTGGACTCTTGATCGCTTCGCCCTTGATGATGGATTCGTAGGCTTTGGACCGGCCGAGCACATCATCACTCTTGATGGTGAGCATTTCCTGGAGGGTATGCGCCGCACCGTAGCCTTCGAGTGCCCATACTTCCATCTCACCGAAACGCTGACCACCGAACTGTGCCTTGCCACCGAGCGGTTGCTGCGTGATGAGCGAATAGGGCCCGATCGATCGCATGTGGATTTTGTCGTCCACCAAGTGATTGAGTTTCATGATATACATGACACCAACCGTTGATTCATTGTCATAGGGATCCCCGGTCTTGCCATTTATGAGACGGATCTTGCCACTCTCCGGGAGACCTGCTTGCTTCAGCTGGGCCTTGATATCGGTCTCGGACACCCCGTCGAGCGATGAACTCGCGACTTTGTATCCGAGGGTCGATGCCGCCCAGCCGAGGTGGGTCTCGAGGATCTGGCCAATGTTCATACGAGAAGCCACGCCAAGCGCGTTCAGGATAACATCAACCGGTGTCCCATCTGGGAGATATGGCATGTCCTCCACTGGAGCGACATGTGAGATGACACCCTTGTTTCCATGACGACCAGCGAGTTTGTCACCGACTTGGATTTTGCGAAGCTGTGCGACCGAGATCTGAATCTGCTCGAAGACGCCCATCGGGAGCTTGTCACCCTTGTCACGAGAGAAGATCTTCACATCGACGACCTTGCCGTGTTCACCGTGCGGGAGATAGAGCGAAGAATCTTTCACATCACGGGATTTTTCGCCAAAGATGACGCGGAGGAGTCGTTCTTCCGCTGTCAGATCACCCTCACCTTTTGGTGTGATCTTGCCACAGAGGATATCGCCAGACGACACTTCGGCACCGATACGGATGATGCCATTCTCGTCTAAGTTCTTCAGCCGGTCTTCACCGATATTCGGGATATCGCGAGTGACGACTTCCGGTCCGAGCTTGGTATCACGCACGTCGATCGAGAAGTCTTCGATATGGATCGAGCTCCAGCGATCGCGTTGCACGACCCGTTCGGAAATGATGATGGCATCTTCGTAGTTGTAGCCCTCCCACGGGATGAAGGCGACGAGCATATTCTGTCCAAGCGCGAGTTCGCCCTGTTCGGTCGAAGCACCGTCCGCGAGGAGGTCGCCGGCATCGACCTTCTGACCCTTCGTCACACGCGGCACCTGGTTCATCGACGTGAAGGCGTTGGACTTTTCGAAACTCTGGAGTGGATATTCGCGATCGAGATACTCTTTCTTGGAACCGGCTGGGGCCTTGGAACGGACCGTGATATGATCGGCGTCGACTTCGATAACTTCGCCCGCGTCGAGGGCGAGGACGACCTGGCCCGAATCGCGAGCGGCTTTGTCCTCAATCCCTGTCCCGATCACTGGGGATTCCGGGACGACACAGGAAACGGCCTGACGTTGCATGTTCGAACCCATGAGGGCACGGTTCGCGTCATCGTGCTCGAGGAATGGGATGAGTGCGGTCGCGATCGAGATACACTGCTTCACCGAGACATCGATATAATCGACGGCTTCGGCTTCAATCGTCTCGGGATGACCCTTCACCCGGGCCTCGACTTGGATCTCATTGATATTGCGATGATCGTCGAGTGAGACACCTGCATGAGCGATGATCTTGCGATCTTCGACGATCGCATTCAAGTATTCGATCTCAAGCGAGACAAACGGCATGACCAGAACGTCCCCGCCTTTCTTCTTGGCGGCGACTTTTTCGGCGAGAGCTTCGGTCAAGTGCTCACCTTTCTTGGCCACGCCCTCGATATTTTCGCGGAGGATACGGTTCACGAGGTCTTCTTTCTTAGCGGCGACTTCATGCTTCACGATGAGGTACGGCGTCTCGAGGAAACCGTATTCATTCACGCGAGCGTAGGTCGCGAGATGACCGACCAAGCCGATGTTCGGACCTTCCGGCGTCTCGATCGGACAGATCCGGCCATAGTGGCTATGATGGACATCGCGGACTTCGAAACCGGCGCGCTCACGGGTAAGTCCACCCGGGCCCATCGCAGACAAGCGACGCTTGTGCTCGAGTTCGGCGAGTGGGTTCACCTGGTCCATGAATTGGGATAGCTGAGAGCTCGAGAAAAATTCCTTCACGGCTGCAGCCACCGGACGCGGGTTGATGAGCTGACCCGGAACGACCGTCTCAACATCGCAGGTCGACATGCGATCTTTGATATTCCGCACCATGCGATAGAGTCCGACGCGAAGCTTGTTCTGGATGAGTTCACCCACGGCGCGTACGCGACGGTTGCCGAGGTGATCGATATCGTCCGCCTTGCCTTCTGGATCATTGTTGAGGCGGATGACTTCGCGGATGATGAGGATGAGATCGTCGAGATTGAGGACACGATTCTCTTCTTTGTCAGGACGATCAACTTCCAACCGCTGGTTCAGGCGATACCGACCGACTGCCCCAAAGTCATAGCGTTCATAATTGAAAAACATGCCGTCGATCATCTGTTTGGCATTCTCTTCGGTGGCCAGGTCGCCTGGACGGAGTCGCTTGTAGACTTCACGATAGGCTTCACCCTGATTGGCCGCGCCGTCCTTTGCCAAGGTCGTCTCAATATAGTGAATATCACCGGTATCGATGTCTGCGAACGCTTTACGGATATCCTTTTCTGTTCGACCAAAAGCCTTGAGGAGTGCGGTTACCGCGAGCTTCCGTTTACGGTCGATCTTCACTGACAAGACACCATCCAGGTCAGTCTCGATCTCGAGCCACGCCCCGCGATTCGGGATGATCTTCGCACCAAACAGTTTCTTGCCTTTCTGATACTCCATGGTGAAAAACACGCCCGGAGAGCGGATGAGCTGGGAAACGACGACACGCTCAACACCATTGATGATGAAGGTGCCGCGTTCGGTCATGAGTGGCACCTCACCGAGATAGATCTCTTGCTCTTTCACTTCGCCTGTCTTCTTCATGAGCAAGGTCGCCTTGGCCCGGAGCGGCGCCTCATAGGAGATATTCTTTGCCTTGGCCGCACTTGCCTGATATTTCGGCTCGTCGAGATAGTAACCATTGAGAGAAAGTTCGAGGTCTTTGCCCGTGAAATCCGTCACTGGGTTAATCTCGTCGAGGAGCTCCTGGAGCCCCTTCTTCCAGAACCAATCATAAGAAGCTGTTTGGACTTCGATGAGGTCCGGCAGGGACACCGTGATGCGATTCTTGAAAAACCGCCGCTTCTTCAACGAGGAACCCGTGCTGATGGCATCCTTGACGCGCAACGTCTTGCCTTTGGTCATAGAAAAACACTCACGCCGCTCCGTCTTGTCAGGCGAAATGACAAGCCGGGGGTATGAGGATTACATTATTTACTTGTCCCGACAATGATCACACTGATCAAGCACTCGACTCTTTGCATCACCCGAGCCTTAGCGAGTAAGCTATCGAGAAACCACTTCCCCTCTTGAAAACAGTTTTTCGACAGACCTCGTTCCAGAAATCGAAAACTTTCTCTAAAGTACTCACGAGTGTAGCAAGTGCTGAAAATCCTGTCAAATAGGATACAAAACCCCACGGCTCTCGCGAGTCTTGGGTTTATTTCTGGCTACTTTTTGTCGGTTTTTGCTTCACTCTGGATCACAGTGTCGCGAAGTTTCCCTTCGCTCACGGCCCAAGTATACACTTTTGCCACCGTCTCGGCAATTTTCACGCTCGTAAAGTTGTCGGAAACCTCGGTTTCAAGCCGAAAATCGGTCACGTCCTCGGGATTCAGGTCGTTTTCGGAAAGGAGCGCCTCTATCCCCTGGAAGAGCTGCCGGCCCAGATCCCGGCTCTCGGCCCAGCTTTTTTCCGCCACAACCTCCCCGTCTTGCATGAGTACAAGCCGTGCATCGGTTTTGGTGAGTGTGAGAAGGAAGGAGTACATAAGTTCCCCGTCCAGGCTAGGGTGTCACCACCCACGTCCCAAACTCCTTGAAAGGACTGCACTTGGCTCCAGCAGCGACATCGATGTTCTTCTTGGGTCCAGGACCAGCCGAGATTCCCAGGGCGAAGGCGTCCCAAAGATAGTAATCGTTGGTATCTGGGGTAATGTTCGCTCCGAACTGGCTATTGGCAGCACTGTCATTGAACCAGAGTCTCGCTGTGCCAGAGTTCTTGCCTGATCCGACACAGGCATTACGTGCTGAGACTTTTATGCTAAGACTAGAACCAGTTGGAAAATCCACCGGAGAGAAACTGTCAAACGGGATAGTATTGAGGTTGGCATTCCCAAAACCACTACTGCCGCCAGGGACACTGTCGAGCTGACCTGAGGTGACCAAGACTCCATCTTTGTAGACTTCGGCTTTGAGATCGAACTTGATGCCGACTGCGTCACTATTCTTGATGCCGACCCAGACTTGGGCTGGATCGAGGGAGGTGAGTTGTTTCACTACCGTAATCGATGCGGAGACTTGATGAGATCCGCCTTGGTCATCCGATACTGTGAGCGTAACCGTGTACGTACCAGGATTCATATAGGTATGAGTATCCGATACCGATCCTGATCCATTCGATTCCATTACTGTGCCGGGATCTGTAGAGCTATCACCCCAATCCCAAGTCGCTGTATGGGTGTCTAATACACCTACATCGATAAAGGTAGCAGAAGCTGAAAAAGCGGTACCAAGAGGAATGTTCCCGATAGGAGTAATGTCGATAGGAGCCACCAGCGGAGCCATATTGTCTATCTGCACTGTCACTTCATCGGTAGCAGTGAGACCTGCATCATCAGTAACCTGTACAGCAATAGTTTGACTACTTGGGCCGTCTAATGTTACAGCAGAAAAGCTGACGCTCTGTCCAGCCGTCTCAAAGGAACCGTTATTATCGAGATCCCAGGCATAGGTCAGGGTTCCATTTTCTGGATCACTACCTGTTGCGCTTACATTCACAGATGATCCTTCATTGACTGTATACGGGCCACTACCGTCTACCCCGGGTGGATTGTCTACTAAAAAAGTTGCGGAATTTTGTCCCGATCCACCGTCCATATCATTCACGGTAAGGACAACCAGATAACTACCTACAGAGACATAGTTATGCGAGTTTGAGACCGAACCAGAACCATCGGATTCCGTTACCGAACCCGATTCTACATTTCCATCTCCCCAATCCCATGAGGCCGTATGCATATCTAAACCACCACCATCTCTGAAATCTGCAGTGGCAGTAACAGTGCCATCAGTGCCCACAACGAAAGGATCGAATGCTATATCCAAAACATCTGGGTCTTCGTTCAATACATGAACAGTGGCATCATCTTCTGCCGAGTTTCCACTATCATCCACTGCTCTTACTTTAATCCCAACGGTACTTTCTCCGTTTGCCCTACGCGTATTTGGAGAGAAAGAAACTGTTTGGCCATTTGTCTCGAATGTCCCGTTGAGATCAAGGTCCCAACTATACGTAAGGGTATTGTGCGTCTGTCCGATATCTTGCCCATTTGCAGTCACGCTTACCAGAGATCCTTCATCTACCTCATAGGGTCCACCTGCATCCACCGTTGGAATCTGATCATCCTCATCGAAAATCTTAGTTATGAACATATCATGACTGCCCGCATTCGAAGACTGGTATGCATTAAGAGTCGGAAAATCAACTGAGGACGTATACCCACTAATATATGCGTTGTTCGCATTATCAACCACAATAGAATGTGGTTGATCATCGCCGTTCCCACCAAGATAGGATGAGTACACCACTCGAGTTCCACTCGGATTGAGTTTGAAAACAACTCCGGTACCGTAAAATGTACTACTACCCTGAATAGGAAGATGTAAAGGAAAGTCACCGTTTGATTGACCGGACACTAGGGCGTGACCACTTGAGTCAACTGCCAAAGCATAGCACCTATCATCCGTGCTACCCCCGTAATATGTGGAGTAAACATAATCATCTCCTGTAGCATTCAATTTGGTCACAAAACAATCAGCACCCTCAAACCCCAATAAACTCGATTGGATTGGATTTTTAAGAGGGAAGTCTGTTGAATTTGTATGCCCAGCGACATAGACGTTTCCAGAAGTGTCGATATCCATTCCGCGGACACTATCGCCTGAATCTCCTCCCAAATAAGTTGAGTACGTTAATGCTGATCCAGAGGCGTTAAACTTCGAAATAAAAGAGTCGTTGGGCCCACTCCGAGTCGATTTAATCGCATTAGCAAGTGGAAAATCAACACTATCCGTCTCACCTGCAATATAAATATTTCCCGAACTATCAATCTTAATCCCCGCCAACTGTTCATAGCCACTACCACCAAAGTAGGTCGAGTAGACAAGGCCAGAACCAGTTGAGTTAAGCTTGCTTATAAATGCATCCGTCGTCCCACGCCTAGTCGTCTGAAATGCGTTCACACGAGGAAAATTTACCGAGTCTGTATTTCCAATAACATAAGCGTTCCCTGAAGAGTCAACTGAGATTTTCGTTCCATACTCCTGACTCCCACTTCCGCCCAAGTATGTCGAATAAAGTAGGGATGAACCCGATGGGTCAATCTTAGTTACAAAAGCATCGGTAGTTCCATTCTTCACCTTTTGGAATGCAGTCGCTGTTGTGGGAAAATTGAGTGAGTTTGTAGAGCCGGTTATATATGCATTCCCGTCTTCATCAACTACGATCCCACCCGCACCGTCATCACTTCCACTACCCCCAAAATATGTTGCATAGATAAGATCCGTTCCAGCAGCATTGAGCTTAACAACAAAGGCGTCTGCATCCCCTTGGCGTGTCGAGTTAAGCGCATTTTCTGTTGGGAAATTAGTCGAAGCCGTATCACCAGAAATATACATGTTCCCTTCACCATCAATCGCCAGGCCAAATCCTTGATCTTGGGCCGAACCACCGATAAAGGTTGAGTATTCGAGTACAGGATCAATGACAAGAACGTCGCTGTGATTGTAGGAACCCACGTTAAGACCAACACGCGTATCCCCCTGCATTACATATTCACCTGAAATATTCTGTCTCTGATCGCCAATCTGTTGATAGAGAGTAGGCTTTCGAAACTTCAACTCTTTGCCATCAACCGTAAGAACAAGGTCTCCATCATCATTAATTATAATATTTGAGGCACCATCAAAATTAAGAAGGATACTACCCGGGTCTGCGCCTGCATTTACTATAAAGTCATACTCAAGCTGCTTATGATTCCCATAATAGACAAGATCAATCCCTGGATAGACTTCTGAGTACTGAACTTTTGAATAGGTAGAGGCATTTTTTGTCCATTTGCCGACATCATTTCCAAGAAAATAACTCACTCTTCCCGGTAAAGCGTCTACTCCGCTAATCTGAGCTTGTGCATTGGCTCCGACTAACTGCATTTTGACAGCAGCTTTTGTGGAAGCCAAAGAAATCGTTGCTCCAGTATTTGTTAGAAAAAGATCGTAGCTTGGACCACGAGAGAGATAAATGACTTGATTTGGAAATCGCCCAGTGTTTTTCTCAAAACTTAAAGGCAGGTTTCCATAAAGAGCACCAAGCTGAAGTTGGGATTTTTTTATTTCAGGAAGAACCCGAGGAGTGATGCGAAGTAATGAAAAACCATATATCACTCCCAGAAGGACTATCAGGAAAAATCCTGAAATAACACTAAGCGCAAACTTATTGCGAAGTAACAAATCCATAAATATTTAAGATGAATTCTTACCCTTTATAAAAGCATTTCCATTCTAAATCAATAGACGCTTCTAAGCGAATTGACTGGTTGCAATCTGTCAATTTGCGATCTACACGCATTTTGAAAAACTCGTCTCCCCCTTTCTGCTAGCGGCGGAGGATCCTTACTCGGCGTAAAGAGCATAATGCCTTTGATTCCCTGATTGACGGCAAGTAAGCTTCTGTCCGCCTGAGAGCAATCCCCCATCCCTATGTAGACCATCGCCATTAGATAATCCTTACTCATATTAAAGAGAACATTCTTTGGGCTGTGAGACGAATTAATTTTTTCTATCTCGCTTATTGCCTCTGGATATTTCTTTTGGAAGTAAAGAGCATAAGCATATCTCAGTTTGTCATCAACTGAAGCACTTTCATTACTGGCATTATTGCCATACTCAACAAGAGCCTCTTCCTCAAACCCATTTTTTGTAGCCGATGGCAGGTAAGGATCAGCGTACGCGAGTGGCTTTAAGCCTTTTTCTTTGACTACCTCTGTTGGAAGCGCAATAAAATAGCGTCCTGCCAGATAAACCGGTTGCCATTCCTGAGAATTAAAAACTGGCTGAAATACGGGGCCCAATGAGAGATCACCAACGATGATATCAATCTCATATTGCTCTAGCAGTTGATCAAGCTTCATCTCTCCGGCAGCCTTAAAGTAATCTTCATAAATAAATGTCCCTTTATAAAGTTCATCTCTCGTATCGGCGTAAATTTTATTTTGAGGATAGAGGTGGTAACTAAGGTATCCGCCGTCCTGAGGCTGGTTAAGAATGTTCCCTGTAAGATTATTTTTTTGCATGAATGGGACAAGATCAGGCGGATACCCTTCTGGTCGAATCAACCGAGGAAAATCAGTATAGGGTCCGATGAGAACAGAAAAGGCGGCGACACCGAACATCAGGCGGAGATATATCTTCCGCGAGTTCCCTCCAATCGAAACAAGCAAGAGTCCCATAAGAGGCATAACAACAATCGAAGCAAGAGGAAATTGCCGAAAAGCAAGGAGT
>WBZP01005446.1_pt1 | contig 12942 bp, 13 predicted proteins | sample 5204301 | NCBI WGS metagenome assembly WBZP01 (sample SAMN12412401, study PRJNA552823) | activated sludge metagenome | isolation source: activated sludge from nitrification reactor of wastewater treatment plant... | place: USA: Pennsylvania | collected 2017
CATGATGGACGAACAGGCGCGGCGCATGCTGCATCTCGTCGACGACCTGCTCACCTTGTCGAAGCTGGAGGACGGGATGCAGACGCCGGCCGAGGAGCTGTTCGACGTGCGCGACCTTATCTACGACGTGGCCGCCGACGCGCGCGGGCTGTCCGCCGGCAAGCATTCGATCACCTGCGAGGTGCAGCCGGCTTTCCTCAAGGGCAGCCGCGAGGAGCTGCGCAGCGAGCGGACCCACGAGCCGACCCGCTTCGTCCAGGAGCTGTCGGCCCGGCTCGACGGCGAGATCCCGTCGCTCGCCATCCACCGCCCCAGCCTCGAGGACGTCTACCTGTCCCTCATCGGCGACGACCACAAGGACGCGTCATGACCAGCACGCTGACCCCCGCCGCGCCGTCGCCGGTGGAGCGCATCCCGAGCACCCTGTCGCTCGGCCTCCGGCGCATCAGGATCGAGCTCAAGCAGTTCTTCCGCGACCGCAACTCCGCGGTCTGGAACTTCCTGCTGCCCGTGCTGCTGCTCGTGATCTTCGGATCCGTCTTCGGCAGCCAGGACCTCGGGCCGGGCATCACGTTCGCGCAGTACTTCGTCGCGGGCATGATCGCGTCCGGGGTGCTCTACACGTCGTTCCAGAACCTCGCGATCGCGATCCCGATGGAGCGCGACGACGGCACCCTCAAGCGCCTGCAGGGCGTGCCCATGCAGAAGGCGTCGTACTTCATCGGCAAGATCGGCCTGGTCTTCGTGGCCTACATCGCGCAGGTGACGATCCTCATCGTCGTGGGCGTGCTGTTCTACAAGCTGCACCTGCCGACCGATCCGCTGAAGTGGTTCACCTTCGTGTGGGCCAGCGTCCTCGGCCTGATCGCCTGCACGCTGTGCGGCATCGCGTTCTCGGTGGTCCCCAAGACCGGTAAGGGCGCCTCCGCCGTCGTCTCGCCGATCGTCCTCGTGCTGCAGTTCACGTCCGGCGTCTTCTTCGTCTTCTCGCAGCTGCCGCACTGGATGCAGGTCTTCGCGAGCTTCTTCCCGCTGAAGTGGCTCACCCAGGCGATGCGCTCGGTCTTCCTCCCCGACTCCGCGCAGTCGCTCGAGGTGGCCGGCAGCTGGGAGCTCCCCGCGTGCGCGGCCGTTCTCCTGGCCTGGACGGTCGGCGGCCTCGTCCTCAGCCTGATCTTCTTCCGCTGGAACAAGCGCGGGCAGGACTGACGCGCACGGGATCGACGAGGATCACGTCATGGCAGCCGAGGGCGACAGCCGCGACTTCGCCGAGCGCACCGTCGTCGGATGGCACCTGCTGTTCGTCCTGATGGTCGTCGTCACGGGTGTGTTCCTGACGGTGAACGGCAACGCGTGGCCCGGGCTGCCACTGCTCGGCGTCCTCGTGATCGGGTACGTCGTTCTCGCCGGTCCGGGCGTGCGCTGCGGCGACTGGCGCCGGTGGGCCTACGTCGCGCTCGCCATCGTGGTGCTGGGGATCCTCACCTGGATCGACCCGTCCAGCCTGGTGCTCCTGTTCGCGCTCTACCCGCAGTGCTTCCTGCTGCTCGAGCGCCGCGAGTCGATCGTGGCCGTCGTCGCGATGACGGTCATGTGGAACCTCGAGCTGATCGCGATGGACGGGTGGTCGCTGGAGTCGTGGGGCGTCCACTCGGTCACCAGCATCGGCAACATCGTCTTCGCCCTCGTGATCGGCCTGTTCATCGACGGCCTGGTGCGCGAGAGCCGACAGCGCAAGGCGCTGCTCGCCGAGCTGCACGAGGCGCAGGCCGAGCTGTCCGCCGCCGAGCGCGAGGCCGGGGCGCTCGCGGAGCGGGAGCGCCTCGCGCGCGACATCCACGACACCCTCGCGCAGGGCTTCACGAGCATCGTGATGCTGTCGCAGGCGGCGGAGGCCGCCGCCGGCAATGGGGATTCCGACGCGGTCTCGGCGCGCCTGCGGGAGATCCAGCGCACGGCGCGCGAGAACCTCGCCGAGGCGCGCGCGCTCGTGGGCGCCATGTCGCCGCCGGCGCTCGAGGGCGCCGCCCTCCCCGACGCGATCGGCCGGCTCACCTCGCGCACGGACCTCGGTGTCCCTGTCGAGCTCCACGTCGTGGGTGAGCCGCGGCCGCTGTCGTCGACGAGCGAGGTGGCGGCGCTGCGGGCGACCCAGGAGGCGCTCGCGAACGCTGCGCGCCACTCGGGCGCGCAGCACGTCGAGGTCGTGCTCGGCTACGACGAGGACGGCGCGACGATCACGGTCACCGACGACGGCGCCGGGTTCGACCCGACCGCTCCCCCGACCGGGTACGGCCTCACCGGGCTCGTCGCCCGGGTCGAGGAGGTGGGTGGTCTCGCCGCCGTCGAGTCGACGCCGGGCCGCGGGACGACCGTGAAGGTGAGGGTGCCGTGATCCGCGTGCTGCTCGTCGACGACCATCCGGTCGTGCGGTCCGGCCTGGCCGGGCTGCTCGGCGGGGAGACCGACATCGAGGTCGTAGGAGAGGCGGACGACGGCGCTCAGGGCGTCGCTCTCGCCGCAGACCTGCGGCCCGACCTCGTGCTCATGGACCTGCGGATGCCCGGCATGGACGGCGCCTCGGCGACGTTGGCCATCACGTCCGCCGGCACCGCGAGGGTGCTGGTGCTCACGACGTACGACACCGACGCCGACATCCTGCGCGCCGTCGAGGCGGGTGCGACGGGCTACCTGCTCAAGGACACCCCTCGCGAGCAGCTCGTCGACGCCGTGCGCGCGGCGGCCCGTGGCGAGACGGTGCTCGCACCGCCGCTCGCCGCCAAGCTCATGCGCCAGGTGCGCGGCGGCGACCAGCTCACGCCGCGCGAGCTCGAGGTGCTGCAGCTCGTCGCGCAGGGACGGTCGAACCCGGAGATCGCGCGCGAGCTGTTCATCGGCGAGGCGACCGTGAAGACCCACCTGCTGCACGTCTTCGACAAGCTCGGCGTCGACGACCGCACCCGCGCCGTCACCGTCGCCCTCGAGCGCGGCATCCTCACCACCCCCCGCGGCTGACCTTTCCCGAGTCACTGGCTGAAACGACGTAGACCGGGCCAGCTCTACGTCGTTTCAGCCAGTGACTCGAGCATCAGGCGGGGATGGGTTCGGTGGAGGGCTCGGGCTGGGTGCGGCGGGCGCGGAGGTCGTAGTAGAGCAGGGTGAGGCCGATCGACGCCGCGGGCACGAGGAACGCCGCGATCACGACCGAGATCAGGTCGGACACGAAGAACGGCCACCCGGTGAGGAGCAGGACGACGGCGCCGACGCCGTTGGGCAGCGAGAACGCCAGCCACACCAGGAAGCCGCCGACGAGCATCGACCGGATCCGGTGGCCCTTCGTGAGCTCGGCGCTGCGGCGCAGACCCTGGCGGACGCCCTCGTCCTCGAGCTCGGTCGCCGGCATCGCGACGGCCCAGCGGGCCAGCAGGAGGAGCGCCACCGGCAGCAGCCACCACGTCGTCGCCAGCAGCGTCACGACGACGTAGACGCCGATCGCCACGCCCCACCCGCCGGGGTGCACCAGGACCCGCCGGAACGCCGTGAGGGAGTCGATCTCGGCGCCGTGCGCCATCGCGTCGACGATCTCGACCGTGGTCGCCATGGCCATCGCGACGATGGGCAGGAGCAGGAACGAGGTCACCAGCGCGAGCCCGATGCCCAGGCCGTTCGTGCCGAAGCCGTCGACGTCGGTGAGGTCCTCGCCGGGACGCGCGCGCACGAGCAGCCGGTCGAGCGCCAGGTTGAGCGTGACCGTGACGACGATGACGAGGACCGGCACCCAGAACGCCCCGAACCGCCGCGCCATGAGCGACACGGCCGCTGTGGCCATCTGCCCCGCCTTGCGCGGCCGGTCGAGCGTGCGGTCGCCGTCACCGAAGAAGTCGGTGCGCAGCGCGACACCCACGACCAGCGCGATGAGCCCGAGGACGACGCCGACCACGACGGCGGGCGAGTCGAGGAACTGCACGAACAGCAGCGAGCCCGACTCGGTGAGCGAGCAGAAGCCCGTCGTCGCGGGGCCGCCGATCGGCGGGAGGTCGACGGCCGACGGCCGACCCTGCTCCTCCTGCCACGTGACCGGGTGCGCCCACTGCGTCTTGGTGCTCGGCCCGGTCGGCCCGTTGTTGAACGACGGCGCCTTCTGGCCCCAGCGACCGGTGTAGTCCAGCCAGGCGAACTCGCCCGTCGCCTTCTCGGGCAGGACGACGACGGCCGGGTGCACGAGCACGCCCGGGGCCAGCGTGCTGTCACAGCCGAAGCCCGCCGCGGCGCTCTTCCCGAACCACTGCGCCTGCGTGTAGTACGCCGCGTGCGAGCCCTGCCCCGGGTAGACCGCGACGTGGTCGCCGTCCTTGTGCACCTTCGGGTCGGTCCAGAGCGCGACCTCGGAGCCCTCGTGCTGGGCGAACGCGACGCTCTCGGGCGTCGCCTCCAGCGCGCCCTCGACGGACGTGGCGGGGATGACGATCTGGATCATCTCCCAGTCGCCCTCGTGCTTGTCGTTCCAGTCGTTGAAGACCCACCAGAACCAGTACTGCAGCACGACCTTGTCGGGATGGTCCGGATCGGTGGTCACCCGGCCGTAGACGGCGGGCTCGCGGGGGCCCTGGTCGAACCACTTCTCGTAGTCGCACCCGGGGCTGAGCGGGTTGCCGGGGAGGTCCAGGTACCAGCCGTCGCCCTTGCCCGCGAGGTCCGCCGCCGTGGGCGACTGGACCGTGACGCCGTTCGGTCCGCGCAGCACGACGTCGCCGCGGCCGAGCACCGAGGCCACGGTCGTCGGGAGGTAGGGCTCCCCCTCGCCGCACGCGGCCGGCTGCTCGCGCACGACGACGACCGGTGCGTACCTCTCGAGCAGCTGCTGCTCGGCGGAGGTGTCGGCATACGCCGGACCCGCACCCAGCACGAGAGCGCCGAGCAGCGCGAGCACCAGCACGCTCAGCGCACGACGCAGCACGGCACCTCCTCGGACGGTCCGGAGCAGTCTGCCGCAGCGGGAGCGATCCCACCTCCCCGACCAGGCGGTCTCGCTCGGCGAAGTGCCAAGCAGAGCCCCGCTGGTTGGCAGTTGGCCGAGTGAGGCCGAGGGCTAGAAGCGGGTGGTCGCCCAGGACTCGCAGTGCCAGGTGCCGGCGGCGTCGCGGACGACCTCGACGACCTCGGTGTTGGCGAGGAAGTTCTGCGAGACGAACGCCGGCGTGAGCTCGGGGCACAGCGCCGTGAGCCCGACGGCGATCGCGCCGCCGTGCGACACCATCGCCACGGTCCGCCCGTCGTGGGCGTCTGCGAGGCCGTCGAGAGCCCGCGCCATGCGCTCGACGATGTGCCGGCCGGTCTCGCCGCCCTCGAAGCCGGAGTCCAGGTCGTCGTGCAGCCACCAGCGCTCGAACACGCCGATCGCGATCGGCCCGACGTCCTCCTGGGAGCCGCCCTCGTGGACGCCGACGTGCAGCTCCTCGATGCCCAGCAGCGTCCGCGGCTCGAGCCCGAGCGCCTCGCCGAGCGCCTGGGCCGTCTCCTGCGCGCGCACGAGCGGCGAGGCGTAGAGCGCGGCGACGTCGCGGTCCTTGAGCTGCACGCCGAGCGCGGCCGCCTGCTCCCAGCCCAGGGGCGTGAGCGGGTAGCCCTCGACCGCGCTGGTCCAGATCTGCGGGACGTTGGCCTCGCTCTGGCCGTGCCGGATGACCAGGACCCGCGTCACGCGCTCGCCCCGAGCAGCCGAGGCAGACCCCGCGCCGCGCGCACCTCGTCGAGCACGCGCGCCATGATCGCGGTGGCGTCGTAGTCCTTCGGCGTGAACACGGCCGCCACGCCGAGCGACCGCAGCGTCTCGGCGTCGGTGTCGGGGATGATGCCGCCGACCACCACGGGTACGTCGCCGAGCCCGGCGTCGCGCAGCCCGTCCAGCACCATCGGGACCAGCTCGAGGTGGCTCCCCGACAGGATCGACAGCCCGACGACGTCGACGTCCTCGGCGACCGCTGCCGCCACGATCTGTGCCGGTGTCAGGCGGATCCCCTGGTAGACGACCTCGAAGCCGGCGTCGCGGGCGCGCACGGCGATCTGCTCGGCGCCGTTGCTGTGGCCGTCGAGACCCGGCTTGCCCACGAGCATCCGCAGCTTCGTGCCCAGTTCGGCGCCGGTCGCGGCCACGGCCTCGCGAACGGCGGCCAGCTCGGCCGTCGCCGGCGCGACGCCGACGACGCCCGCGACGCCGGTGGGCGCGCGGTACTCGCCGAACACCTGGCGCAGAGTCCCGGCCCACTCCCCCGTCGTCACGCCCGCGCGGGCGCACGCGAGCGTGGCGGGCACCAGGTTGTCGGTGCCCGACGCCGCCGCCGCGAGCGCCTCGAGCGCCGACTCCACCTCGGCCGGGTCGCGATCGGCGCGCCACTGCTCGAGCCGTTCGACCGCGGCCGCCTCGACAGCGGGGTCGACGGTCTGGATCGCGGTGTCGAGGTTCTCGGTGAGCGGGCTCGGCTCGGTGGAGGTGAACGCGTTGACGCCGACGACGACCTCGTCGCCGCTCTCCACGCGTGCACGCCGAGCCGCGTGCGAGGCGACGAGCTGACCCTTCATATAGCCCGACTCGACGGCGGCGACCGCACCACCCAGGTCCTGCACGCGCGCGATCTCGGTCTGCGCCTTCTCGACGAGGTCCGCGACCTTGGCCTCGACGACGACCGAACCCGTGAACAGGTCGTCGTAGTCGAGCAGGTCGCTCTCGTAGGCCAGCACCTGCTGGATGCGCAGCGACCACTGCTGGTCCCACGGCCGCGGCAGGCCGAGCGCCTCGTTCCACGCCGGCAGCTGCACGGCGCGGGCGCGCGCGTCCTTCGACAGCGTGACGGCGAGCATCTCGAGCACGATGCGCTGCACGTTGTTCTCCGGCTGCGCCTCGGTGAGCCCGAGGGAGTTGACCTGCACGCCGTACCGGAACCGCGCCTGCTTGTCGTCGGTGACGCCGTACCGGTCGCGCACGAGCTCGTCCCAGATGCGGACGAACGCGCGCATCTTGCACATCTCCTCGACGAAGCGGACTCCCGCGTTCACGAAGAACGAGATGCGGGCGACGACCTCGCCCATCCGCTCCGGCGCGACCTGCCCCGAGTCGCGCACCGCGTCGAGCACCGCGATCGCGGTCGACACCGAGTAGGCGATCTCCTGCTCCGGCGTCGCCCCCGCCTCCTGCAGGTGATAGCTGCAGATGTTGATCGGGTTCCACTTCGGGACCTCGGTGACGGTCCACGCGATCATGTCGGTGATCAGGCGCAGCGACGGCCCCGGCGGGAACACGTAGGTCCCGCGCGACAGGTACTCCTTGATGATGTCGTTCTGCGTCGTTCCCTGCAGCGACGACAGCGGCGCGCCCTGCTCCTCGGCGACCGTCGCGTAGAGGGCGAGCAGCCACATCGCCGTGGCATTGATGGTCATCGACGTGTTCATCTCGCCGAGCGGGATGCCGTCGAAGAGCGCGCGCATGTCGCCGAGATGGGTCACGGGCACGCCGACCTTGCCGACCTCGCCGCGCGCGAGGAGGTCGTCGGGGTCGTATCCGGTCTGGGTCGGCAGGTCGAACGCGACCGAGAGGCCGGTCTGCCCCTTCTCCAGGTTGCGCCGGTAGAGCGCGTTGGACTCCGTCGCCGACGAGTGGCCGGCGTAGGTCCGCATCAACCAGGGCTTGTCGCGCACCGGTCCCCCTCGGGTCAGCCGTGCTCGTAAAAGCCGCGGCCGGTCTTGCGGCCGAGGTCGCCCGCGGCGACCATGCGGCGCAGCAGCTCCGGCGGCGCGAACTTCTCGTCCTGGGTGTCGGCGTAGACGTTGCTCGTGGCGTTGCACATGATGTCGACGCCGGTGAGGTCGGCGGTCTCCAGCGGCCCCATCGCATGGCCGAAGCCGAGGCGGCAGGCGACGTCGATGTCCTCGGCGCTCGCGACGCCGGACTCGAGCAGCTTGATCGCCTCGACGGTGAGCGCGGTGATGAGTCGCGTCGTCACGAACCCGGCGACGTCGCGGTTGACGACGATGCACGTCTTGCCGGAGTTCTCCGCGAACTCGCGCGCGCGGGCGAGGGTCTCGTCCGAGGTCTTGAAGCCGCGCACCAGCTCGCAGAGCCGCATCATCGGTACGGGCGAGAAGAAGTGCATGCCCACGACCGACTCGGGCCGCTTCGTCACAGCGGCGATCGACGTGATCGGGATGGCGGAGGTGTTCGACGCGAGGACGGCGTCGGGCTTGCAGATCTCGTCGAGGGTGCGGAAGACCTCGGCCTTGACCTCGAGCTTCTCGAAGACCGCCTCGACCACGATGTCGGCGTCGGCGGCCGCCCCGAGGTCGGTGGTGGTGATGATCCGGTCGAGCGCGGCCTCGGCGTCGTCGGCGGCCATCCGGCCCTTCTCGACGAACTTCGCGTACGACGCGCGGATGGCGCCCGTGCCGCGCTCGAGGGCCTCGTCGGTCACGTCGCGGAGCACGACGTCGTACCCGGCCGCCGCGGCCACCTGCGCGATGCCCGAGCCCATCAGACCCGCGCCGACCACCGCCACCTGCTGCGCCACGACACCCTCCGAGATGGTTGCACGTCCTACTTTCTCGGTCTCACCCTACGACCCTGTCTGGCGGCCCCGGCGGTCGAGGTCGACCATGGGCAGGTGCAGTTCACCAGCGCCTCGTTCCTCCTCGAGCCGCTGATCGCCTTCGCGGTCGTCGGGCTGTTCGTGCTGCTCCTGCGCTGGACCTACCGGCGCGGCGGCTCGGTGGTCGCCAAGCCGTCCCGCCGGGGCACGGCGGACTCCTACGGGCTGCTCGTGCCGGTCGCCTCCCCCGGTACCTACGCCGAGGGCGAGATCCTGCGCCGCACACTGGAGGCCGCCGGCGTGAAGGCGAACCTCGCGCAGACCCTCGACGGCCCGCGCGTCATGGTCTTCCCCGACGACGAGGCCCGCGCCCGCGAGCTGCTCGCCCGCTGACCCCTAGGCGAGCTGATTGACCTGGACGCGGCTCACGTCGGCGCCGAGGCGCACGAGGTCGTCGATGAAGCCCTCGTAGCCGCGGTCGACGTGGTGCGGCTCGTAGACGGTGGTCGTGCCGTCGGCCACGAGGCCGGCGAGGACGAGCCCCGCACCCGCGCGGATGTCGGCAGCCTCGACGGGTGCACCCGACAGCCTCTCCTTGCCGCGCACGAACGCGTGGTGGCCGTCGGTTCGGACGTCGGCGCCGAGGCGCACCATCTCGTTGACGAAGCGGAACCGCGCCTCGAACAGGTTCTCGGTCACCATCGCGGCGCCGCGCGCGATCGAGTTGAGCGCGATGAACTGCGGCTGCAGGTCGGTCGGGAACCCGGGATAGGGCAGCGTGACGACGTCGACCGCGCGCGGCCGGTCGCTGCAGCGCACGCGCACGCCGTCGATCAGCTCGTCGACCGTGGCGCCGGCGCTCACCAGCTTGTCGAGCGCGATCTCGAGGTGATCGGCGCGCGCCCGCTGGATCGTGATGTCGCCGCGCGTCATCACCGCGGCCACCGCCCAGGTGCCGGCGACGAGCCGGTCGGGCACCGTCGTGTGCTCCACCGGCGAGAGCGAATCCACGCCCTCGATGGTGAGCGTCGACGTGCCGATGCCGTCGATCTGCGCGCCCATCGCCACGAGCAGGTGGCAGATGTCGCAGATCTCGGGCTCGCGCGCCGCGTTGTCGATGACGGTCGTGCCCTTGGCCAACACCGCGGCCATGAGCAGGTTCTCCGTGGCGCCGACGCTCGGGAAGTCCAGCCACACCGACGCTCCGCGCAGCTGGTCGTCGCGCGTCGCGATGAGGTAGCCGTGCTCGGAGCGCACGGTGGCGCCGAGCCGCTCGAGGCCGGCCACGTGCATGTCGAGGCCGCGCGAGCCGATGTTGTCGCCGCCGGGCAGCGCGACGTCGGCCTGGCCGCAGCGTGCCAGCAGCGGGCCCAGCACGTTGATCGAGGCGCGCAGCTTGCGCACGAGGTCGTAGTCGGCCTTGTGCGAGGGCACCGCGGGCACGGTGATCGAGACCGACCGCGCCTCGACGTCGTGGACGACGTCGCAGCCCAGGCGCCGCAGCAGCTCGGCCATGTACTCGACGTCGAGGATCGTGGGCACCTCGCGGAGCACGGTCGTGCCCTCGGCCAGCAGCGCGGCCGCCATGAGCTTGAGCACGCTGTTCTTCGCGCCCGTCACCCGGACGTCGCCCGAGAGCCGGGCGCCCCCCACGATCCGGAACGCCTCCACGGGCCGAAGGATAGGCGACCCGCGGGGGCCGACGCGCCGCCCGGCGGGGGGCCTCTGCGCGACGTAGGCTCGGCGCATGGTCAATCTCACCCGTATCTACACGCGCACCGGCGACGACGGCACCACCGCCCTCGGCGACATGTCCCGGGTGGGCAAGAACGACCTGCGCCTGCAGGCGTACGCCGACACCGACGAGGCCAACTCCTCCCTCGGGGTGGCGCTCGCCCTCGGCGGCCTCTCCGACGACGTCCGGGCCCTGCTCACCCGGATCCAGAACGAGCTCTTCGACGTCGGCGCCGACCTCTGCACCCCGGTGGTCGCCGACCCCGAGTTCCCGCCGCTGCGCGTGGAGGTCTCCTACGTCGAATCCCTCGAGGCGGCCTGCGACCGCTACAACGAGGACCTCTCGGCCCTGCGCTCGTTCATCCTCCCCGGCGGCACGGCCGGCAGCGCCCTGCTGCACGTCTCGCGCACGATCGTGCGCCGTGCCGAGCGCTCCACGTGGGCGGCCCTCGAGGAGCACGGCGACGCGATGAACCCGCTGACGGCGACGTACCTCAACCGGCTCTCCGACCTGCTGTTCATCCTCGCCCGCCACGCCAACCTGCAGGCCGGCGGCGACGTCCTCTGGCAGCCGGGAGCCACCCGAGGCTGACCCAGCCATCCCCGCGTGATCTTGGTCGGTTGCGAGCTTCCCGGCCCGGGTAGCTCGCAGCTGACCAACATCACGCGCTGAGGGAGGGCGTCAGCGGGCCTGGGCGGTGCCGCCGAGGACGGTCATGTCCTCCGCCACGGCGGCCATCGTGGCCTGCCACTCCCACGCCGGCATGGGCGGGAGGCAGTCGGTCCAGTCCGAGAGCGACGAGCCGCGCAGCTGGAGCACCCCTTCGGGGCGGGCGAAGAACCAGATGTGCAGGTGCGCACCGCCGTCGCCCCAACGGTTGACGTGCACCCGCCCGATGCCGCCGATCGACCGCAGCGCCCGCTCGACCCGCCAGATCAGGAAACCCATCTCGCGCGCGAGCACCCAGTCGAGGTCCTCGAGGTCGTGGTGGGCGATCGGGCAGAGCAGCACGGCGGGGACGGCCAGCGGCTCGTCGGGCGCGACGAGCTTCCAGCGGTCGTCGTACCAGACGGCGCCCGTGGTGCCCGCGGCGCACGAGCCGCAGTCGACGCCGCCCTCACCGCGCCGCGGCGGCTCCGGGAGGACCGGCGGCTCGAGCCGCTTGACGAGCAGGTCCCCTTCGAACGGGAAGATCTCCCACCCGGTGACGTCGGGCAGCGGCAACCGGCCCGACGGGTCGGCGGCCTCCTCGACGCGGCGGTAGAGGGCCTCGGTGCGCGGGTGCACGGTGTCGCTCATGCACCGACCCTACGGACGGGCACCCACCCTGGGCGCGCTTCCTCGCGCCGCCCGCGTCAGCGGCGAGCTGGGGGCGTCAGCCCTGCAGGGACCACACCTCGTCCACGACGCTCGCAGCCTGCCGCTCCCAACCCTCGGCCCCGACGAGCACGAAGGCGCTCACGGTGAGGGTGTCGCGGCTGCGGACGCAGAGCACCCGCCCGGGGAGGCTCGAGGCCTGCGGGGAGGCCTCGGGCGACAGCGCCGGTACGACGATGGTGTGCGTGCACCGGACGTCGCCGTAGGCCGTCCAGGGCCCGGAGCCCAGCCGCGCGTCACCCGCCTGGTCCGACGTCCCGCGCATGACCATGACGTTGACGACGAGCCGGTCGGCCAGCGTGCCGTAGCGCCGGCCGTCGACCGGCATTCCCCCGAGGACCTCCTGCATCGACGTCCGCCAGTCCGACGCCGCGAACTGGTCCGCGGCGGGCGCGAGGGCCAGGCCCTGCACCTCGTCGGGCAGCACGACCGGTCGCGTGTCCAGCGGCGGTCGACGCAGGTGCGCAGTGGCCGTCGCCACGACCGCCAGGAGCGCCACGAGTCCCGCGGCGAGCAGCCACCGGCGGCGGCCACGAGGCGCGACGTCGGCGCCCGGCAGTGGCGCGACCGGCCGCCGCTCGGACATCGGTGGTGCGAAGAAGTCCCCGTTGCTCACGCACGAGGATTCGGCAGCGACGCCCGGCGCCTGAAGCGGCGGCCCGTTGCGCCACCCGGACGCGAGGAGGGCCGGCACCCGTAGGTGCCGGCCCTCCTGACGTGCGTGCGATCAGCCGCCGACCCGGTGGCCGCCGGTCGTGTCGGCGCCGTGGGCCTTGTGCTGCTCGGCGAGCGCCACCTTCAGGCGGGTCTCGGCGCGCGCGAAGAGGAGAAAGCTCGTGACGATCAACGAAGGACTTCGAGCGGCAGCTGGCTTCTTCGTGTTGCTCAGCGTCGCGCTCGGCTACTGGGTTCACCCCGGCTGGTTCCTGTTCACCGCCTTTGTCGGCCTCAACCTGTTCCAATCCGGCTTTACCGGCTGGTGTCCCATGGTCTGGTTCTTGGGTAAGCTGGGTTTCAAGAAGGAATGCCCGGTTAATTGATTCGGCTTGAAGGAGAAACCGCATGAAATACCTGCCCCTCGCCCTGCTGGCCCTGCCGTTGCTGGCGCAAGCCGCCCCCATCGCCACGGCGCCGGTGGAATACCGTAATGTCGAAGCCACCTGGAGTAGCCTCGGCGTGGCCGAAGCCGAGCGCCAGTCCACGGTCAGCGCCCAGACCTCGGGCCGCATTGTCGCGATAAATTTTCGCGCTGGC
>WBZP01005447.1_pt1 | contig 12938 bp, 12 predicted proteins | sample 5204301 | NCBI WGS metagenome assembly WBZP01 (sample SAMN12412401, study PRJNA552823) | activated sludge metagenome | isolation source: activated sludge from nitrification reactor of wastewater treatment plant... | place: USA: Pennsylvania | collected 2017
ACGCTCACTCGGGCCCACAGATTGCGCCCGGTCGAGCCGTCGAGACCTCGCAGCGACGACGTGAGCTCATAAGCGGCAGTGGTGTCCGCAGTGAGACCGTCGCCATATTGCGACAGGTCGGTTGCGAGCGCGACGCTCGTGCAGTAGAGCACCGTATCGGCTTTTGCGAGCGGCTCGGTTCCCTGTGCGTCTGGCATGCTTCACCCCGTGAACTTTCGCCCGAGCGATCCGCCCGCGGTCCCGTCTTTGTCGCACAGCGGCGCGAAGATCTCGTCCACCCATGCGGCGGATTGGTTGGCCTGGTCGCGCAGCACGAACACGTGCCAGCGGTCGCGATAGTAGGTCGCACCCGTGAGTGCGCCTGTCAGGTGCACGATGCTGTTATCCTCGTCGACGCTCTGCACGGTCCCGTAGATGCCGCGCGACCACGAGACACCGTCAAACGCGAACCCCTCGATCAATGCTGAGCCTCCCGCGTCCGAGAATGCGGGCTCGGCGAAGCCGCCAACGTCGACAGTTGAGCCGTCGCGCGAGCCGAACGCGTCGGCTTCGGCAAATAGCCTGTAGCCCTCGCCGTCCTCGTCGGCATCATAGCGCGTGCACACGAACGCGGGCGCGTACTGAATGAGCGTGTCGGCGCTGATCAGCGCTTGGACCTGCGCGGTCTCGTCGTATGGGCTGAGGCTGCGTGCGACCACGAAGCCGGGAGCCGACGCCACGCCGTAGACACCAGCGGGCGAGACGATCTGCTCGTCCGTGAGCGAGACGATCGAGCCGACCTCGAATTCGCTCGCGCGCCAAGCCGGCACGGTGAACGTCACTTTGTAGTGCGCGCTCGCCCAAAAGCGGAACCCGAGCGACCAGCGGGCGATCAGCTCGCTTTTCCAGTCGGGGCCCTTGCTCGCCTCGGCCTGCGGGTGCACGAGGAATCCGGCCATCAGCGCGCGGGGCATCGTTTGCGCGCGGTAGGGCGCGCCGGAGTCGGTCGCGGCGATCGGCATGACGCGAGCGAAGGTGTTCGCGCTCGGGTCCCGCACGGCCGACACGTCGAGGCGGTCGATCGGCGAGAGCTCGCGCAGGTCCTGCTGAGGGCGAGCCGCATCGAAGTCGCCGGGCTTGCCCGCGTAGCTCTCGATCGTGACGATGCCAGCGCTCGTCGGCGCGCGGAACGTCCACGGGTCAAAGAGGCCGAAGCGCCCACCCGCAAGAGACATCGCCCATCCCAGCGGTGCCAGCAGCTCGGCGATCAACTTGCGCGAGCTCGTCGGCTCGACCGACGTCACCTTGCATCGCGCGAGGTCGGCATCGGCAAGCCCGCTGATAGCGTCGGCGAGGCTGCCCTGCAGGCCCGGCGCGCCGGCGATCAGGCTGGCTGGGATGCGCCGGCCAACTCGAGCCGGCTGGGCGTCTGTCCACAGGCCAAGCCGCTCGTCGCCCCACCCGCCGAGGGCGAGGTCGTTGGGTCCGACCTCGAGGTCAGGCGCGCCGCCAAGCCCGTACTGATAGGACAGCCACCCGCTATCCGTGTACCACGCGACCGCGCCGCCGGTGCTGGCGAGCAGCTGCGCGAGCACGAGCGGGACCGAGTCGGGGCCGCGGCCGTGCTCGAGCACGAGCAGCGGGCGGGCGGTCGTCGGAAGCCCGTCCTCGGGGGGCTCGATCCAGCTCGCCCACGTGCCCGTGAGGCGATCGTAGTCGATGCCGTACAGCCGAGGGTCGCACCACTCATACACCGCGACTCGCGGGTACCCGGCGGAGTCGAGCGCGACCGAGCCGTCTGCGTTCTCGCGCCAGCACACCCGCGCGACTTGGACGGTGCGGCCGTCGACGCGCTCGCGCTCGATGCCGAACGCGTAGCCGGCCGGAGCTTTCGCGGTCTCGAGGTCGGTCGAGCGGCGATAGGGGCCGCGCATCATCATCAGGCCTTGATGCGTGACCTCGCCGACGCCGTCGCTGATCGTGAATGCGCTCGTCGGGCTGTCGAGAGCGGCCATCAGCGGCACCGCGAGCGAGCTGGGCAGATAGAGCGGATCCAGCGTGACGATCTGGAGCTCCTGGCCGGGCTGCATCGTGAGCACTTGGCACCCGCCCGGGTAGATCGGCGGCCAGCGGCGCGGCCATTCGCCATTGACGTAATCATCGGCGACCACCTCGGTGTCGCTCGTGTCGCCGCGCTCCATTGCCTGCATGGCGCGAGCGTTGGCAGCCCAGAATTTCCCGTTCCACACGCCGGGCAGCCACTCGGCCGCGCGGCTGAACTGCCCATACTGGTCCTCGTTGTCAACGGGGTCTCGGTCGCTGTTTTGGACCGATGGCTCGTAGCCGAGTATGCGCCATGCGTCCTCGTGCAGCTGCAGAATGAGACGAGCAGACGCCCACGGCCCGCCACTCCAATTGACATCCTGCGCGCGAGACCACCGGATCGTTATTCCGTCTTGCCCTGTGGCAGTCACGAACGAAAGAGATGATGACCCGAATGCGTCGAATCCGCTCGTGCTTGCCAGCGATGCGAGAAAAGCGTCCACTCCGGAAGCTACGTCGGCATACGTGGACAGGCCGTCGAGCGCCGCCGAGTCTGTAAGCTGGTCCTCGTATATGTATTCGATGACCGTCTCGTCGTGCAATCCTACGATGGCAAGCGAAGCGCGCATGAACGACGTGCCTTCCGACTGCGACAGCGTTGTCAGCCCGCGGACGCGCAGCGGCTCTTTGGGGAGCCCGGCCCCGATTGTGCCGTAGGCCCACGACTCGCGACCGGCGGCTCGCAGTGCCCACGAGCGTCGGGTCGGGGTCCCTCGTCCGAGCATCGTCCCCCACCACACCAGCGAGCTCGACACGTCGACTGGCCAGTCACCCGCGGAGTCCTGCACGAGCCGATAGAGCGCGAGTCGGCGGCCGGTCCACAAACGCGGGTCATCGGTGACGGGTGTTGCGTCGGCGCCCCACGCCCACGCCTGAGCGGCCGATGCGTGGTATTCGCCGATGTTCCACCCTGGTACGCACGAGCACTGCCGGCGCTCGCCGGCGGGGCCGATCAGCTCGACGCCAACGTGTTTGCCCCACTCGCTCGCCTGCGCGGTCGCGGTCGGCTCGAGCTCGGTCAAGAGCTCGTCAGCGTCGCCGAGGTCGGACCCGAACAACGCGGCCAGCGTGCCGTCGACGTCGTCGATCGTGATCGTCGCCGACGAGTCCGCGAGCATGCCCGACGCGAGGTCGAGCGTGTCGGCGAGCGAGCGCGGGCGCTGCAGCCCGTAGTGCATCGCCGTGAACTCGCCGAGGGTCTGCACGTAGGCCAGCGCCACGGCCTCGTCGTCGGCGAACGCCGTCGAGACCCCGTCGATCAGGAGCAGATAGGCAACGCGCTCGCTCGTGACGGTCATGGCTCGCGCCCTTCCAATCGGGCGACCCGCTCGGCCAGCGCCGCGAGGTCGTCGCGCGTGGCCACGTTGCGGGCGCGCATGTGCTCCAGCAGCAGCGCGACAAGCCCGACCGTGAGTGCGATTGCCTGGTCGCTCATGGGATCTCGCTCGTCTTGATGGCCGCGAGCTCGATGTCTGCCCCGACAGCATCGGTGTTCTCGACGGTTCGCCGATACCAGTCGTCCGGAAGCTCGCGCGCGATGTAGGGGCCCTTCGCGGTCGACCACGACACGGCCGTCGCCGAGGCCGCGTCCTCGCTGATCGCGGTGTAGAGCTTGAAGCGGCGCGCCGGCATGAGCACGTCATCGCGGAAGCGATGAAACTCGCCGCCCGCGTCGCTCGCCGTCCACACGCGTGCGGCCGCAACGGCCTGCCACGACCACGAGGCGTGCCGCTGCTCGGCATGGATCACCGCGCTCGCCGTGAGGCCGGTAGGTGAGACGAGCAGCGTCCGGTCGCTGACATCGAAGCCATCCGCGTGCGTCGGGTTGCCGGTCGGGGTCTCGGGCCAGCCGGGCGACCAGAGCAGCGTCGAGATCGCGTCGGCGGTGACGGTGGTCCCCACGGTTGGCGACGCGGCGAGCCCGGTCACGGCCTGCAGCGATGCCGGGATCGCCAGCGTGAGCGCTCCGCCGCCCGACACGATCCGCAACAGCCGGTCTTTGCAGATCGTCACGGTCGAGCCCGGGACGACGTCGTCGATGATGTCGGCGAGCTTGTCGACGAGCGAGCGCGCGGCCGTCGAGTCGCGCAGGTAGTAGCGACCAGCGGCGATCACCTTCGGCGTCGCGTTGACCGTCACGGTCGCGTTCGCGGCGAGCACGAACTCGCCGACCAGCCATGCCGTCTCGATCGCGCTCATGCAGCACCCTCGCGCGTGAGGCCGGCGCGTCGCAAGCCCTCGCCGATCTTCTCGGCCGAGTCCTCGTCGATCGCCCCGAGCACGTCGATTCGCTGGATGTTGATCACCGTGCCGCCCGACTGCTGGCCGGCGCCGAGCGTGTTGCCGGTCGAGCGCCTCGCGGCCTCGCCGGGCACGCTGCCGGGCGTCGAGGATGCGGCCGACGTCTCGCGCTCGCCGAATCCAGCGCCACCGCCTGCGCCCATCGACGCGCCGCCCATGCTCGCCCCGCCAGCGCCGGGGATGTTGCCCGCGAGCAGCATCCCGCCCTGGGCGAAATTGAAGGCCGCCGCAGCCGTGTATAGGGCGCCCTGCACGTAGTTGTAACTTGCATATGCGCTAATCGCCTTGGCCGTGTTCACGGCGCCGTCGATCAAGAGCTTGAAGCCCGCGCCGCGAGCCTCGATCTTGCGCTGCCGCTCGGCATGGTCGGCCTGTGCTTTTTCGACCTTCGCCTGTATCGCCTGCTGCTGCCGCGCGGCTCGGCGGCGGATGTCGCCCTGCAGCGTGGCGTTGCCCTCGGCAGCCTTGATCTCCCGCTCGGCTGCGGCCTGCTCCGCGCGCCCGCGGGCCTCGAGGGCGGCCACGGTGCGCCCGAGCGCGGCGTCCTGCTCGGCGGCGCGCTGCTGGCCAACGAACGAAGCAAACTCGCTCGCCTGGCTGTACAGCTGCCCGACCGCGTCGATGCTCTGCTCGACCGTCGAGATCGTGGCGAGCACGCGTGCGCGTTGCGAGTCCGCGAGCCGCTGCTCCTCGGCATCCTTCGCGCGCGCGAGCTCGAGCTCCGTCGACATCCGCAAGAGCTGGCGCTCGTGCTCGACCTGCCGCAGCTCACCGAGCTGCTGCTCGCGCTCGATCGCGGTCGTCGGGACCATGGCGGTTGCCTCGGCCTCGCGCTGGTCGAGTGCGCGCTCGCGGGCGTCAGCCTCGGCCTTGATCTGCCGCAGCCGCACGGCGTGCAAGCTGGCCTCCATCGCGTCGACGGCGTCCAGCGACTCGAGCTCGTGGCGAGCGGCGGCCTGCCGCTGCGCGCCTACAGTGCGAATCGCCTGCTCCTCGCGGGCCAGCCGGGCCTGCTGCAGGTCGATGATGTTGGCCTGCGCGCGGGCCTCTTGCCGACTTTGCTCGATCCGCAGCGCGGCCAGTTTTTCCTGCTCGGCGACAGCCTGCGCAACGAGTTCATTCGCGGCCGCGCGCTCTTCGGCCTGGTACCGGAGTCCGAGCAACTCGCGCTCGCGTTCGATCGCGTCAAGCCTGTTCTGGATGTTCTGGGCCTCGACAGAGTTCTTTGCGCGCGTGACCGATAGGACCTCGGCCTCGAGCTCTAGAGCGGCGTCAGCGGCTTGCAGCCTCAGCTTGGCGATCTCGCCCGCGTCTTTCTTTTCCGTGCCGCGGATTGCGGCGATCGCCTCGGCGTATTCAACCTCAGCCTGCATCCACTGCACGGTCGCCATGCCGGCCGCTTTGACGCGGTCCGCCTCGGTAGGCCCTGACCCGCCGCCTTTCTTCTTGCCAAGCTTGCCCGTTTCGGCCTTGAGCTGCAGCAGCTCAATCTGGCGCTGGATCCGGAGTTTTTCGTTTTGCGCCTCGATCTCGCCGGTTAGCTCATACTCGGTTTCGGCCGCGAGCTTGCGCGCGGCGAGGGCCTGCAGCGAGATCTCGAGGTTGTCGGCCTCGGTCATGCCGAGTACCTCGCGCAGATCGATCTCGTGCTCGAGCTCGGCCGCCTGGTCTCGCAGCCCCTTGATGTTGGCGCGGGTCTGGGCGTCCTGCTCTTTCTTGCCTTGCTTGTCGCCCTCGACCTTGCGGCGGCGCTCTTCCATGGCGATGAGCTCGTCATAGGTGATGCCCAATTCCTGCGCCAGCATCTTGACTTCGGCGAGGCCGACACCCGTGTCTTTCAGCGCCTTCGCCTGCTCGATCTCCGCGGCCGTGAGGTCAGAAACGGGCTTCTTGAGTTGCTTCGCGTATTCCTCGATCGCTCCGGCGTTGCCAAGCATCTCGTCAAATGCCCGACCGGCTTTCGTCGACCCGTCGATCGCGGCCATGTAGCCGAAACCGAGTTGCTCAAGCTCTTCGTCGGTCAATGCGCGCAGAACCTCGCGCGTCTTGCCAATCTGCGTGTTAAAACCGAGGATGCCCTGCCGGTAGTTCTCGAGTGCGACCTTGCCCTTTTGGACCTTGGCCGCGAATCCGTCAATGCTTACGGCAGCCTCGTCGCCGGCCTTCGTGATTAGGATCTTCGCCGCTTCGCTGAACGCGATCTCTTTCTCGTATGCAGTGAGCTGCGCGGTGGTTTTGCCGAGCGCCTCAGCATAGATCTTCTCTGCCCTCACGACGTCGAGGATGATGCCGAGGTTGTCGAGGATGAGCCGCGACTGTCGACCGACCGCCGTCACTGCGTTGTCGAGCAGCATGGTAGCGTCCTCGCCGAATTGCAGCGCGATCGCGTTGACGCCCTTTGCGAGCCGCTCGAACTCGGCGCCCGTCTTTACGACGCCCATCGCATAGGCCTTGTTGGCCGACTGCGCGAGCGAGACGTTGTCGACGTATCCACCGAACGCCTTGGAAGCCCCTTCGATGTTGAATTGAAGGCCAGCGCTCACCCGCTGCGCCTTGAGGCTGTCCATGGTCAGCTTGTCGACCGCGGCGACCGCTGCCCCGACCGCACCGCCGAGGGCCCCGACGCCCATCGCAGCGATGCCCATCGCCGAGCTGATCGCCCCTCCGGCTCGCCCTGCCGCCGCCCCGACCCCGCCAAACCCTTTCTCGCTCGACTTGGTGGCGGCGTCGATCGCTGCCATGCCGCGCGAGACTGTCGTCTGCGCCGCCTTGACACCCGCCGCCGTGTCGTCGGTGGCGGTGATCACCACCGTGCCTGTCTGGACGACGCCGCCACCCGATGAGAATCGGCCCCTGGAATCGCGCGCGGTCATGCTCCGCCCTTTCGCGCCTTCTCCATCGCCTTGCGCTCGCGCTTGGCGGCCTCGGCATCAACGAATGCGTGCCATCGCTCCTCTTCGTTCTCGAGGGCCATCACCGCCTGCTGCACGAGCGGCGGCGCCGAGTCGAAGCGAGGATTCGGCACGCGCCCGCCCGCGGTCGTGCGGCGGCGCGTGTATGGCCACACCGAATCCACGAACGCGGTGCGGTAGTAGCCACCGGGGCATCCGAGTGCGGGGTCCTCGAATGGCGTGTCGGTCCGTTGCTCGAGCCCGAGCACCTTCGCACCGGCGAGGCGCTTGTCAGGATAGCGACCCATGTACGCGGACCCATGCTTGAGCTGGTACAGCGCGCGGGCGGTCGGCTTGCGCTCGACGGGCTCGACGCCCACGAGCGTGCAGCCGCGAGCGCTGCGGGCTGCGGCGTCCCACGTCCCATCACGTGCCTGGCAATCACGAGCGCAGTCGTAGCCCTCGGCGATCACGAGGCGCTCTTGCGTCGGGCTGATCGTGCGGCGCCACGCGAACAGCCTCAGCGAAAAGACTCGTCGGGCGTGAGCGCGTTTTGCAGGCTCATGCACGCATAGGCGAGCGGAATCCATTGCTGATCGCCGATGCCGCGCCTGATGGTCTCGAGCTCGGCATCCGTCAAGCCGCGCGAGCCGGCCTTGAGCTTGAGCTCGGCGAACTCGTCGATGCCGTGTCGCATCGCAAAGACTAGCGTGCGCGTGCGTCCTACGATGTCGCCATCGGGTCCGCGCACCTCCGCCTCGACGAGCGCCTGCAGTTCGCCCCACTGCGGGAGGTTCATGCTCCGGAGCTTGACGATCGTCGGCTTCGCGCCTGGCTTGAGGTAGCCTGCGATCGTCGACTGGTCGAATCGCGACTCGCCGGAGTGGTAGCGCGCAACGGGATGGTCGCGCCAGCGCTCCCACGCGCAGGGCTCGAGCTCGGGCAACGGCTGCTGCTTCTCGCCCTTCGCCAGCGCCTCGACATTGGCCGCCTCGATCATGCGCCGAGCATGCCACGCCTCGATCAGCTTCCTTTCGGCTGCGATGCGGTCGTGGTCCCATGCGTCGTCTCGCTCGAAAATGTAGATGGGGATGGCGTCGATTCGATGGTTGAGCGGAATCATGGTCAGGCCACGAAAAAGAGGTGAGCGGGCGCGTTCAGCTTGCGGGCGTTGACCGCCGACAGGCCCGTGGTGTCGGCGGTCCCGCCCAGGGCACGGAAGGTGAGCTTCGAACACGTCAGATTGTTGACGTCCTCGCGCGTCGGCATGGCCGAGAGCTCGAGCCGCGGGAAGTAGAAGCCGATCGCGTCGGTCCCAACGCCGATCTGGATCATGAGCGCATAGGTCGTCTGCGCGTGGAAGCCGGTTGTCCAGTCGTCGTCGAAATCGACCATGATCTCGATGGTCGTTTCGTCGCCGGTGTCGGTGTAGCCGTGGACGCCCTCCCATCCGTTCGGGCCCATGATCCGCTCATATTTCACGCCGAAATCGATCGTGATGGTGCCGTAGAAATCGGCGTTGGCGAGCGGCGAGCCGTTCGCGGCGATCTTGCACAGCGTCTGATCGCTGATGCCGGGCACGACGCCAGCCGACCCGTAGATCGTCGCAGCGCTGAAATCCTCGGCGGTGTCGGTCTCGTGCGTGTGCGTCACCACGAGCCCCTCCATGGGCAGCTTGACGGGCTCGCCGGCGGTGATCGAGATCTGCCCGAGCTGCAGCTTCACGCCCATCGCCGTATAGACGTCTTCGGCCGTGTCGCCTTGCGCACGCACCCACAGCGTAGTGTGGTCCGAGCTCGCTCGGTCGGTCGTGACCGCGTCGTCGATCCAGCAGTCGATCACCGCGTAGGTGCGATCGGCTCCGCCGGAATCCACCGCGAAGTGCCGGGCACGATCCAAGGTGATGGTGACGGGCGGGCCAGCAGCGATCGCATTCGTGACGTAGAACTCGCCACGCGTCGCGCTCGTGTCATAAACGAACAACGCATCGCCGACGGCATAGCCCGGGTCAGAGTCGAGCTCGATCTTGTCAGTGTCCACGGCACCGCTCGAATCGAGGCCGATCGCGTAGCCAAGATCCATCCCGCCAAGCGCGCATTTGGCGAGCGTCGACAGGTGGAACGTGACGGCCGCGGCGGCCTCGGCAGCGTGCGACGAGGACGAGTGCGCGTAGAACTCGAGCCCGATCGTGCTCTCGCTGCGCAGGCCCAGGATGTTCTTGTGTTTCTTGCTGCGCAGCGTCGAGCGGATGTTTTCGTTCTCGATGACCGCGCGCTGCAGGCCGGTGACGTCGACCTCGGTCGCATAGCAGTAGATGCCATTGCTCGACCAGTCGGCAGGACCGCCCGAAGAATCGAAAGTCGGGGAGACGTAGAAGGCGAGCTCGCGGGGGACGATGTGGGCGGCGGTCATGGGCTGATCCTGCGCATGTATCGGACGGTGAACACGTGATCAATCTTGACGACGTCAGTCGAGTCGAGAGCCGGGACCATGGTCAAGTCGACCTCTGGCGCCGGCTCCCATCGCTCGCCGGTGACGAGGACGACGCCGCTGCTGCCCGACGCCTTGAGGCGCGAGAGCTCGTCTTGCAGTTGGAAGAAGTCATCCATGATCGCGAACTGCTGCTTTTCGTGCGAGCCCGCGTAATCGGTCCGCACGCGCACCTCCGCGAAGCACTCAATGATGTGACCGCCCACGGCTCCGCCTGGCTGGATTCCTCCGGATTGCCAGACGATGCGGAATCGTCGAGTCGTCGACGCGTTCGCGGCCTCGCGCGTGTAGGGCTTCCACGCCTCGCCGCCCTTGTAGGTGATGCGCGGCACGAGGCCGCGGATGGTGTCCACGAACACCTCCGACAACGCCTCTTCTGTGGTCGCGGCGAGGCTCATTGCGTCAACGCGTGTGCGCCTCGGTCTGGATCGCCTTGTATTCGATGAAGATCTCGAGCAGCCCGGCCGTGAGCCCGGCACACGTCCCGTCGGTGGTCGTCACCACGACCTTGGGCGCGTACGTTGCCTCGTAGGTCCCGAGCGTGTAGGTGCCCGTCTTGGGCTTCACCCCGGTGCCGCCGGTGAAGATCGAAACGTCGGTGATGAGCTCGTCATCATCGGCCGCGTCGCCGAGCTTGATCACGACCGCCGTGTTTCCGCCACCGGCGAATGCCGTCAGCACGTTGATCCACGCGTTGCAGACAAACGACTTGGCGGGGATCGCCCGCTCGGGCGGCGCGAGTGCGAGGTCCGACAACGTGATCGTCTGGCTCGTGTCCGCATCGGTCAAGTCGCCGTGCGCGAGGCGATAGATCGCAACGCCGTGGTCGAGCGTGCCGGCGATCGAGTGAGGTTGGCGAAGATTGGCGGTGCTCATAGCGCGAACGTCAGCGGTTGGATCGAGTTGGGGTTGGGGTTGTCGGTCACGTCAACGCCAAGCGTTCCGCGCGAGCCAAGGCCCACGGTCAGGTTGGCCAGCTTTGCCTGATAGTCGCCGATGGCCCACCGCATGAACGACGGATGCTCGCTCGGTCCGGGCGAATAGCCCTGCACGCTGGCCCACGCGACGATGCGCGCCGCGAGCAGGCCACGACCGCCGGGCCCTAGCATGATCGCCGCGGGGTCGAGCCGGCGCGCTCGGATGTCGTCGCGCACCTCCTCGGCGAGCCGGGCTGCAGCGCGCTCGAGGTTGGCGCCATCGGGCAGGCGCGTGATGTCGGGGTAGAGCTCGCGGACGACGAGGATCGCCTCGCCGAGGTCGAGGTCGCCGACGCTGTGACGCGACCACTCGATCAGCTCGGGCACACGCCACAGCACGCCGCCGAGCGTGTAGGCCCACGTCACGCGCAGCGGTGGCTCGCGCTCGAGCTCGTCCTCGTCGGCAGCGTACGCGTTGGGGAACGTGGCGCTGATCTTGATGCCGCGCAGCGTCGAGCCGCTCGGGTAGGTGCCGGCGATCGGCGAGACCGTCTCGACGTAGCTGCTGGAGCTGATCGCCCCGACCACGACGAGCTCGGCATCGCCATCAGCCGCAACGAGCTGGGCGGGATCGCCGATCGTCGCGCCGGTCGTGCTCGCGGTCGAGAATTTGCGCGGTGTCGAGGTGGTCGGCCCGCTCGTCGCCGAGCTCGTGAGCAACCACGAGGCGACCGTGGCCGAGCCGCTGGCGATCGTCCGCGACGCGTCGGTTGGCCCGAAGCGCAGATTCTCGATCACGTAGCTCGCCGATGCGACGTAGCCCGCGGGCGTGTGCGCGAGCGTCTGGCCAGACTGGCCAAAGATGATGCGGTGCGTCGTCACGCGGGCGCCTCCTCGCGGGCGCGCGTGATAGTCTTGACGACCTCGGGCGCGACGACGCGACGCGCCTCGCTTGGGTCGTGCCCATTGAGCTCGAGCATGCCCACGTGCGTCGCGGTCACGGCCTCGACGGTGTCTCGCCAGCGAGCGTCTTTGTCGGCCGCCGTGCAGTCGCGCCAATCCTTCGCGAACGCGCCGCCGGTCGGCTGCGGCACCGCGCCGAGCTTGACGTCGCCGATCACAGGCTCGACGGCGCGCCCGCCCATCCATGCCTCGCCGACTTGCCCGGGCTGCTCGTGCAGCTCGGCGACGTGCTCGTGGTCGCCGGCTCGCATGGCGACGCGCTCGCCCGCCCACACGTCGGGGCGCGAGGCCGCGAATCCGGAGCCCGCGTGCACGCCGTTGCTGTCGGGCACGACGCGGCCGACGACGCGGCTCGGCATGGCGCGACCCATCGCCACGCCGCAGCACTCGGGCGCCACGAGGTCGCGGTGCTCGAGCTGCTCGCGGGAGCGCGAGCACTTGCTGCAGGTGTAGCGATGGATCGGCATGGTCAGGTCCCGTCGTCCTCGTCGTCGATCAACGCCACGCCGGGCAGCAGTGCGCGGACCTGGTCGAGCGTGAGCGTGCCGGAGCCGCGGCCGGCCGCGGCGGCCTCGCGCCGGCGCGCGACCTCGGGATGCCAGAACGCGACATCGTCGATCGTGCCGCGCGGCAGCTCGCGCCCCGCCGCCCGGATCTTGCAGAGCGCCTGCCAGCGCTTGAGAGCGTCGTGGTCGGGCGCGACCCCTTGGACGCGCCCGCGACACAGGTCCTCGTACAGGACCCAGCCGCGATCGGCGTAGTCGGCTTGGATCATCGGCCGGCCGCCGTTGCTGGCGATCGGGTGGTCGCCGAGCGCCTCGACGCGCGGGTCCATGTGACGGATCGCCATCTCGCCGTTGGGCCCGATGGCGAGCGCGGTCGGTTTCGCGTAGGGGCTGCTCGGCTGTGAGACCAGCTCGACGTCGACGACGTCGCCCAGGTATGAGACTTGCGGCGTGTCCATGGTGATCACGCCGCGGTCGCGAAGGTGTAGCAGCGCGCCTGCTCGGCGATCCCGGCCGTCATGGCGACGTGACCGACGACCCACAGGCCGATATTGCGAGCGGCTCGCTGGGTCTCGATCTGCGGCACGCGCGAGAAGGGGACCACGAGGCCGTTGGTCTTGTCGTCGATCGGCGGGCACACGATCATGCTCGCCTTGCCGGTCGTGTCGGCGGCCGGCATCAGGTCCGAGCTCGTCAGCATGTAGCCGCCGAAGGCGCCCCACTGCGCGAGGTTGGCCCCTTGCAGGATGCCGGTCAGCTGCGGGCCGACCGAGCTCGAGAAGATCGTT
>WBZP01001147.1_pt1 | contig 12935 bp, 16 predicted proteins | sample 5204301 | NCBI WGS metagenome assembly WBZP01 (sample SAMN12412401, study PRJNA552823) | activated sludge metagenome | isolation source: activated sludge from nitrification reactor of wastewater treatment plant... | place: USA: Pennsylvania | collected 2017
CGTGCGGGGGGTTGCGCTGGTGATGGGTGTCTTCCTCTTCATGAGCCCGGCGTACCACCCGTGGTACATCATCTGGATCCTGCCGTTCGCGATGCTTTCGAACGCGCGCTACCTGGTGACCGCGGTCCTCGCCTACACGATGCTCGCGTTCCTGCCGATCCTCGCGCTCAACTGGCAGTTCACGCTGGCGGACAGTTGGGGCTTCAGCCGGTCGCCGAACTCGTTCACCGCGGTTGAGTGGTTCACGGCGGTGATGTGGTTCGGAACGTTGCTGGCGGCGTATCTCGGCTGGCGCGGCAAGGACTCGCTGAAGGTCAGCCGGACACCGGCCAGCGCGAGCCAGGGGCCGAAGTTCGCTCCGCGCCAACGCAAGCGAACGTCGGCGAGGGCTTAGTCGGTCGCGGCGGTGCGGCGGAACGGGCCGATAACCCGGTTGAGCAGGTACATGCCGAGGTCCGAGTAGGCACGGAGGTCCGCGACCCGAACGCGCCAGAGCTGCGACGGGCTGAGGCGAGTGCGGCGAAGGAACGCCGTCACCGAGACGGAGCTCGCGATGCCGTAACTGATGGTTGTGGCCGAAGCCGCGCCGGACGTGCCGAAGGCGGGGATGAGGAAGATGCCGCCGATGAGCGATGAGGAGAGCATGAGCAGGCCCACGAGCAACGGGAACCGCGGCATGCCAACGTGGTTCACGAAGTAGAGGTTGATCATGCCCTGCGGTGCGAACAGCGCCGTGCCCAGGCAGAGGATGCGGAACGGCTGGCCGGCCGCGCTGTAGGCGTGGCCGAAGAGGAGCTCGATAACGAACGGGCCGATCATCGCGGCGGCGAGCCCGCCGCCGATGACCACCAACACGGTGTGGCGGATTCCCGTGGCGGTGAGGGATGCTGCCTCATGCGGGTCACCGCGGCCGACGCGCGCGAACGACGCCAGCGTAATCGCGGACGAGAACAGCCAGAGGGCTTCGGCGCCGGCAATCGCCGAGGCGTAGATGCCGGCGCCTTCGCGGCCGTCGAGCTGGAACACGAGGAACTGGTCCAGGCGGTAGTTCAAGAGGCCGACCAGCCCGCCGCTGCCGGTGATGAGGGAGAACCGCACCATGGCCCGGATGAGCTCGCCGTTCGGCCTGTGCTGGAAGAGCCACCGCACCCATGAGCGGCTCCAGACCGTGAACGGGATGAGCGAAAGGTACTGGGCGGCACACCATGCCTGGAGCCCGCCGACCGCCGTTCGGTGGTCGAGCAGGCCGAGCCACAGCCCCAGCGAGCCCATCGCGAGGATGATGGCGATGTCGCCGCCGACGTTGTACTTCACGATCTGGTTCTGGCCGAGGATCACGCCGAGCGACGTCCCGCGGATGATGCCCGGACCTATGGCCAGGACGGCCAGGGCGACAACGCGGCTATCGCTGCCGCGGCCAACGACCGCGATGCCGAACCCAACGAGGAGGATGACCGCGACGACCGGCAGCACGACGGCGAAAGCGTTGCCGCCAACCTCCGCGGGGTCACGCTTCCGGTTCGAAACAAAGAACCCGGTGGCCGAGGCCAGGCTGGAAATCCCGCCAACCGCCGACGTGAGGATGATTGCCGTGGAGTACACGCCGCGCTCTTCGACGCTGAGCGTGCGGGCGGTGAGCACCCCGATCAGGCCCCAGAGCACGATGTCGCTCAGCCGGAAGAGCAGCGCAATCAGACTCCCGGTAGCGATCCCCACGGGGCCATACTAGCCGGGAACGCGGGAGGCGCGACGGCAGGGCCGCGGCGGTGGGACATAGGGGACCGTCGCCGCGCGCTCGCCACTCACCGCGTGGGCCGTCCCGCGCCTTCGAGCGCCCGATCATACGCATCAAGCAGCGCGGGCAGCACGACGGAAGGCGTGAACCGCCGGGCGCGCGCGATGCCGGCGGCACCGAGGCCCTCCCGGTTCGCAAGCGCGTTCCCCAGGGCTGCCGCGAACGCCGCCGGAAAGTCCGCCGAGCCCAGCGGCACGACCGACCCCGCGCCGCCCAGCACCTCAGGCAGCGCGCCACCATCGGAAGCCACCACGGGCAGGCCACAGGCCATCGCTTCCAGGACCGGAATGCCAAACCCTTCCGCGAGGCTGGGTTGGGCGAGCACGCCGGACTCCCGATAGACCGCCGCCAGCGCCGCGTCGTCCGCGGCGTCCCGGTAAACCAGGCGGCGAAGTACACCGAGCCGCTGCGCCAACGCGAAGGCTTGTCCCTGGAGCGGCGGGCCCACCCGGACGAGCGTGGCGTGGGCCAGTGCCGGGTGGGCCATGGCTTCGATCAGCGCAGGGAGGTTCTTGTAGGCCCGGTCGTTCCCGACGCTGAGGACGGTGGTTCCGTGAGTGCTTTCGACCCGCATTACTGCGGGTCCTCTGATTGGCGCTTCTGAGAATCCGGCGCGCAGCGTGTTCGGGACGATGCAGACCGGTGTATGTGGCGGAAACGCCCGGTCCAATTCGCCGGCGGTGAATCGCGAGACGGCGATGACGGCGTCGGCCTTCGCCAGGCTTCGATAGGAGCGGCGCAGGAACGCGCGCTTGAGGACGGCTTCGCGGCGAGAGGCGTAGTAGCCGCGCACGGTGAACGGCATGACGTCGTGGCAGGTGGTTACCACGGCCGCATTGCGGCGAAACCGCGGTGCGTGCTGGGCGAGCCCGTGGTCGACGAGGTGGACGATGTCGTAACGGCCTTCGGCGGCTTCAAGGACCCGGGGTTGCTTCTCCCAACGCGCGCGCCAACCCTGGAGCAGGGCGGGCGGGTTGAACCAGGGCGCCTCGGCGGACTCCACTTCGATGCCGGCCAGGGCGAGCGTTTCGCGGAGCGAGGCCGCGTAGGCCGAGATACTGCGCCAGCGGGCGCCATCGAACGGCTGGACGAGCAGGACCCTGCGCACGCGGCTCATGGGGCAGATCGTAGCCTGAAGCAGGCGAGAACGAACGCGGGATGGGTGCTACGATGCTGGGGCCGGCGCACGATGCCGGCGCTCCCCAGGGGCGGGCGTGGCGTAATGGTAGCGCGCGACCCTTCCAAGGTTGAGGCGCGGGTTCGATTCCCGCCGCCCGCTCCAACTTCCAATCACCTGGCTACCACCACAGCGCTCGCGGAGGCCACGCCATGACCAGCCCGGCCATCGAAGCTTCGTCATTCATCAGTTTCCCGGGCGCGCGCCGCCCGGCCCGCCACCAGTGGGTGGACTCGTACGGGGTCCACATTGCCGTGTGCGAATGGGGCGCGCCGGACGGCCCGCCGCTGTTCCTGGTCCACGGCGGGTCCGACTTCGCGGGGACGTTCGACGTGTTCGCGCCGCTGCTGGCCGAGGCCGGGTGGCGCGTCATCGCCTGGGACCACCGCGGCCACGGCGATTCGGACCATGCGCCGCTCTACAGCTGGGACGCGGATGTGCGCGATGCCCTTTCGGTGCTCGACGCAATCACGCCGGATCCGGTGCCGGTGGTCGCGCATTCCAAAGGCGGCGGGATGATGCTCCAGCTCGCCGAAGCGCTGCCGATGCGCATGGCCAAGCTCGTGGTCATCGACGGGCTCCCTTCGCCCGACCCCCACCCGGACGTTTCGGACCACGAGCAGCGCCGCTTCAGCTCGAAGAACCTCGCGGACTGGCTGGACCACCGGCGCGCGGCCGGCGCGACCTTTCGCAAACCCGGCACGCTGGAAGAACTGGCGAAGCGCCGCAAGCGGATGAACCCGCGGCTTTCGGACGAGTGGCTGCTCTACCTGGCGAGCATCGGCGCGCGCAAGGACCCCGACGGCTGGCGCTGGAAGCTGGACCCGGCGATCCGCATGGGCGGATTCGGGCCGTGGCGGCCGGACTGGTCGCTCGAGCGCATGCGCGAGCTGCCGATCCCGTTGCTGGGGCTGACCGCGACCGTGGAGGAAGAGATGGGCTGGGGCACGAATCACAAGGCGCTGCTGCCGTTCATGCCCCCCGGCGCGCGGCTGGTGCCGTTCGCCGACACAGGCCATTTCATCCACATTGAGCATCCTCGGGAAGTGGCGGAGCTCGTCCTGGAGTTCCTGGCGTGACGGTGTTCATCACGCACAACCAGGTCAAGCTCGCGCTGCACACACTGCGCGAGGCGGCGGGGCCGAAGCTCTTGCTGCTGCATGCGCTCGGAGAGCACTCGCCCGCGTCGGTCTCGCCGGAATTCGCAGCGTGGCCGGGAGCGATCTACGCGCTCGATTTCACGGGTCACGGCGCATCGACGGTGCCGGGTGGCGGTGGGTACACGGCCGAAGTGCTGATGGCCGACGCCGACGCGGCCCTTTCGATGCTTGGCCCGGCGACGGTAGCGGGAAAGGGGCTGGGCGCCTACATCGCGTTGCTTGTTGCGGGCGCGCGCCCGGCGATGGTGCGCGGGGCAATCCTGCTCGATGGCGCCGGGCTGGCAGGTGGCGGGCAACGGCCGGGGCCGGTCATGGTCCGCGGTGTACCGGGCCGTCCGACGGCGCCCGACCCATTCGCGCTGGTGGAGCTGGCATCGGACATCCGGCCGCCCGATTACGTGGCGCGGTTCGCGGAGTTGGCCGCTGAACACTCCGGACTGGAGACCGCGGTCTACGTTTGCGGCAAGGCGCGGCCGGAGTGGTTGAAGGCGGTGCTGGGAGAGCGCCGCGTGAGGGAATGCCCGGTGGACGAAGCATTGAAGGCCTGCGCCGGGTAGGTGGGAGTCACATCCGTTGGGCGCATGGCGCCGCGCGGGGACAAGCCCCTACAGGTAGTTCAGGAGCGTCATGTTGCTGGTCTTGCCGATTGCGCCGAGCGCGGCCTGGAGGGCGTTCTGAGCGGCCGTGAACTGGATGATCGTTTCGGCGACGTCGATGTCCTCGATGTTCGAGCGCAACTCCTGGAGGTTCGTGTCCGTCTCCTCTGAGCGCGCTGTCGTGGCCTCGAAGCGGTTCACTCTCGCGCCCACGTCCGCGCGCGCGTTCAGGACGCTGTTCAGTGCCTTGTCGATGTCGGCGATGGACCCGTTGATGGTCGTGGTTGGGGCGTTGGTGTTCAGGTTGTCGCGCAGCGTCATCAGGTCCTGGAACACGCTACCGAAGACGTCGTTCCCGATGACGTTGACGGCGACGGCGTCCTGCGGGGAGATCTGGCGCACGCGCTGGCCATTGTCGCCCTGCCAGGTGATCGACGAGGGAGGATTGCCGCTGACGGCGTAGGCGGCGGTCTGCGTCTGGTGGCCACTGAAAATGTAGGCGCCGCCGAAGTTCGTATTGGCCACCTGCGCGAGCTGCTGGATGAGCTGGTCCATTTCCGCGGCGATGTTCGTCTTCTCGCTCGGTCCGAGCGTGCCGGTGGCGCCCTGGACGGTGAGTTCCCGGGCACGCTGGAGCAGTTCCGTGGCGCCATCCAGCGCCGATTCGGTGGCGTTGAGGAAAGCAGTGCCGTTTTCCAGGTTCCGGCGCATCTGGGCTTCGAAGGCGATGTTCTTGCGATGCTGCATGGCCAGCGCGGCGCCAGTGGGGTCGTCGCTCGCGCGGTCGATGCGGCGGTTGGTGGAGAGCTGGCGCTGCACCCTGTCCATCCGCTCCGAGGCGGAGTTCATGAAGCGCACCTGGTTGCCGACGCGGGCCTGTTCGCTGAGTCTCATGGCTTAGCCGACCCCCGTCCGGTTGATGAGCGTGTCCAGCATCTCGTCGATGGTGGAGATGACTTTCGCGGCCGCGTTGTAGGCGTGCTGCGAGGCGTTGAGGTTTGTGACCTCCTCGTCGATGTTCACGCCCTGGACGGACTGGCGCATGCCGTCCAGGTGATCGACCAGGAGCTGGGCCGAATCGGCGAGGCCGTTCGCGCGGTTCACGTCGGCGCCCAGCACGGTAACGATGTTGCCGTAGTAGGTTGACGCCGAAGCCTCGACCTGGAGCGTGTTGTTACCCGCGGCGGTGAGGTCCGTGAGTTGCTGGGCCGCCGAGTAGGCGCCGGTAGCGGTGACGGAGATACTCGCGACGGTGTTCGTGCCGTTCGTGAAGGTGATCGTGCCACCGGGCGGAGCGATGGCCGCCAGCGTGGCCGTGCCGACAACGGGACCGGTGGGGCCGCCGTAGCGCAGTTCAACGTTCGGGCCAGCCGCCACCAGGCTGTAGCTCCCCGGCTGGAGTGATCCGGCGAGGGTTATGCCGCTGGCCGTGTTGCCGGCGCTCAATGCCTCATTGACGACCAGGCTGGAAGCAGCGAAGCCCGCGAGCATGTTCGTCGCCTGCTGCAGGTTGGCAATCGCGAGGGCGTTCGACGGGTTGCCGGGCTGGTTCGCGCCGGTCGCCGCGGCAATCGACTGAGGGCTCCCCGCGACGACGGAGTTCACCGCGATGTTCGAGGCATCGGTGCCCGTGAAGAACGCGAGCCCGGTCGTGTTGTCCAGGCCATAGCCCGCCTGGTGGATCGAGTTCACCGAGTTGATCAGCCCACTGGCGAAGGTGTTCAGCTTCGCGATCAAGTCCGGGAGAGCAACGTCGCGCGCGTCTAGCACGCCTTTGAGCTGGCCGGAGGAAACGCTGACGGCGTCGTTGTCGATCGCGAACTCCAGTTTGACCATGCCGGGGTTCGCGGGGTCCTGGATGGTGTTGATGGTGCGGGCGGATGTGCCGACGACGAGTTCGTGCGTGCCCAGGTAGACGGTCTGCGAGCCGCTGGCATCCTCGGCGTAACTGATGTTCCCGAGCTTCGAGAGGTCGTCCATCAGCAGGTCGCGGCGGTCGCGAAGGTCGTTCGCCATGTCCCCGTTGAGCTCCACCTGCTGGATCTGAAGGTTGAGGCTGGCGAGCTCGGAAGCCTTCGAATTGATCTGTTCGGCGATGCCGGCGACAGACTGATTGAGGTCGGCCCGCTGTTGGGTCAGCTCAGCGTGGGCGGCGCGGAGGCGGGTGGTGAAGGTGGTTGTCGCGTGCACGAGCGCGACGCGGGCCGGGGACGATTCGGGTTCGTTGGTGACGTCGTGCCAGGCTGCCCAGAACTTGCCAAGCAAGGCCGAAATGCCCTCGTCCGAGGGGTCGTTGAAGACGACTTCGGCGTTCGAGATGGGCGTTGAGAGCGCCTGGTACTGGGACTGGCTGGACATGCTCTGGCGCGCCTGGAAGTCCATGAAGAGGTCCCGGATGCGGTTCACGTCCTTGGCGTCGACGCCAAAGCCGGCCCGCCCGAGCAGATTGTCGCGAGAGAAGTGGTCTGAGCCGTCCAGGCCGACGGGACGCAGCAACACACGCTGGCGCGAGTAACCCGGGGACTGGGCGTTGGCGATGTTGTGAGAGGCAACGTCCACCGCGAGCTGGTGAGCCCGGAGCGCCTTAACCGCGGTATCGAGACCGATGGACAAACCCACGAGTGGCTCCTAGGCGCTGCGCGAGACGGTGCCCCGCTGGGCGCTGGTATGGCGGCGGCCATCGCTGCTGTAACCAGGGGCAACGAACCCGCCGAGGAGGTTGGCCCACCGGTCACGCAGCTTCATCGCGTTCAAGAGGAGGCGCGCATTCTGCTCCTGCGCATCCCTGAGCTCCTGCGCCCGGGCAACCAGTTGGAGCCGGGCCGCGGCAAAGCCACCGACGCCAAGATCATCGGCAAGCGGCAGAAGTTCTTGGAGCGAAAGCGCCTCCGCGCCGGCAGTTTTAAGGAGATTCAAACGCTTCACTTCGAGGGACTCGATGTTCGACGCGAGGTCTTGCATCGATTCGCTGACGCGGGAAATACGGTCGAAGTCGGATTCGATGAGGGCAGACTGCTCTTGAAGCGCAAGGTCGAACAGGCCTGCGAGCTGCCGCTCTTCTTCGAGCAGCAGTTCCAGAACGCTGGCGAGCAACTCCGCCGGCACGTCCACTGCTTAGCTCCCCAGCCCGTTGGCGATGAGCCGCTCGGCGATTTCACGGGCATTGGAGCTGTAGGCGCCGTTCGCGATGGCCGCCTTCAGGGCGGCGACTTTCGCCGTGCGGACATCGCTGGATTGGTGCACCGCCTGGGCAGCTTCGGCCACGATGCGGCCGCGGTTCGAGAGGTTGATGACATCCTGGCGGCCGCGCGCTTTGAGGGCGGCTTCGGATTCGGCCGACCCGCCAGTGCCGGAGGCTGCGGCCGCGCCCGCGGGGTTGAGGCTCGCGCCCGAGAGGTTCAGGCCATCGATGCGTGCCATCTGTCGACTCCTACTGGGTGATCTTCGTCGCGAGGGCGAGCATTTCGTCCCCGACGGAGAAGGTCTTCGCGCAGGCGGTGTAGGCGCGCTGGGCGATGATCATGTTCGTGAACTCTTCCGCCACATCCACATTGGAGCCTTCGAGGGCGCCCGGTCGCAATGCGGCGAAACCCTCGGATCCCCCCGCGCCCACCGTAATCTCGCCCGTGTTCGCGGTGTCTGTGTAGAGCCCGTCGCCAAGGGTTTCGAGTGCCTGGGGATTCCGGAATTTCGCGAGTGAGAGCTGGCCGATTTCCTGGCGCGTGCCGGTATCGTCGATGGCGCTGAGGACCCCGAACTGGTCGACGGCGGGCTGAGTCCAGCCCTCCGGGACCTGGATTGGCGGCTCCAGGGGGCGGCCCTTGAACGCCAGGATGTTGCCTTCGATGTCTGACTCCAGCCCGCCGAACCGGGTGTAGACGATCCGGCCGTCGAAGTCCCGGACGCGCACGAAGGCGTCGTCTTCGATGGCGAAATGCAGCGGGTTCTCGGTGATCTGCGTGGCAGCCTGGGAAAAGACCAGGTCCCGCGTCGTCTCAGCCACGCCGAGGCGGCCCGCGTCGGGATCGGCTTGCGGCGTGGGCAGGCCCTCGTGGAGCGGGCGGAACTTCTTGTACGCGTAACTGTTCACGTTCGCGATGTTGTGGCCAACGATGTCGAGGACGTCCTGGTTGTGGGTCATGCCGCTGGCGGCGGCGCCGAGAATCGTGGGCATCGGTTAGAGCCTCCCCAGCTCGCCGGCGGCCTGATCAAGCGTGCCGTCCAGTTTCGCGAGGACCGCCTGGTTCGCCTGGTAGGTGCGCTGCACCGCCAGCAACGAGGTCATTTCCTCGACGAGGTTCGAGTTCGAGCCTTCGAGGAAGCCCTGGCGCAGGCCGGGACTTCCGACAGGCGGCTGGCCGTCGCCGGTTGCGGTGAAGTAGGCCTCGCCGGCGCGCTGCAACTGGTTCGGCGTGTAGTCCACGATTGCGAGGCGGGCGATTTCGTTGCCGTTGTCGATGATGGCGCCATCGACTGAAACGCCGACCGCCTGCTGCGGGAGGTTGATGTGCTGGCCGTTCTCATCGAGCACGTAGTACCCCTGGCTCGTGACAAGGTCTCCAGCGGCGTCGCGGCCGAAACGCCCGTCACGGGTGGCGAACACCGTGCCGTCCGCGCCCTCAACCTGGAAGAAGCCGTCTGTGAGCGCGAGGTCGAGCTCGTTGCCGGTTTCGCGGATGATGCCCGCGCCAAAATCGGTGGCGAAATCGGCGATGAACGTGCCCGTGCCAATCTGGCCGACAACCTGCTGGATTCGCGCGGTGATCGGCGCGGGGACCGGCGCCTGCTGCGAGAGCAGCACGTCGGCGAACGGTTCCTGGGTGGCGAATTCCCGCTTGAAGCCCGCCGTGTTGGCGTTGGAGATGTTGTTGGCGAGCACGTCCTGGTAGCGCCAGGCAGCTTCCATCGCGGTGAACGCGCTGTAGAGCCCCTTGATCATGCGACCGTCCTCCGGCTGCGCCAGTAGCGCAGGACTAGCAGCGCGGCGCCCGCCGCCGCGGCGGTGATGGTGATCGTCCGGCCGAGGCGCTCACGGAAGGTCATCGCGGGCTCCTCGCCGGTGTCTGGCAGGGTGCCGGGTTTGATTTCGCCGCCGGCCGGGGCGCTGCCGTCGTCACCGATGACCGTGAAGCGCCCGGCGATTGAGACGTCGCTGGGGAGTTGTCCCGCTGCCGTCGCCGGCTTGCGGGCGGCGAGGACGAACGTGTTGTAGTCGTAGGACGGCAAGTCTTTGAGCTTCGCGTCCATGGCGCCCACGCCGGACGCGTTGGGCGTGATCGTGCCGACAAGCAGCGGCTTGCCCGGGCCGAGCAGCCACCCTTCGAAGGTGTAGCCATCCATCGGCTTGAGGTTCTTCACGTCGACGTGGGCGTAGGCTTCGGCGAAGCTGAACTCGAGCACGCCTTCGGCATCTTTCGGACCGAAATTGGAGACGCCATCGAGGTAGGTGAGCTTGACGAGCTGGGGGACGCCGTTCGCCCGCGCCTGGTGGCCGCTTCCAGCCAGCAGGCCGAGTGCGGCAACCAGCGCCACGATGCCGCCGAAAAACACGCGCCGCATTAGCTGGCGATCCCCTGGCGGCGAAGCAGAAGGCGAACTTCCTCTTCGCTCTTGCGCAGACGGCGAGCGAGGGCGGCGATGTCGACGACGCCGTTGCTCCGAGCGACGAGGCTCGCCAGGTCACCACGCAGCGGCGACGCCGGTTGCACCACCGTCGCGGAGGCCGGTTGGGCGTAGGCCGCTCGCGCCGCGCGGGCGGTAGAGTGCCCGGCGACTTCCGCGGGGCCGGGCATGCGGTGCACGCGCGTGGACGGTTGCCGCCGCTTCGCCGGAGCCTTCCCCTTCAGCTCCTGGAGCTGGCTGTAGAGGTAGAAGATGGCGCCGAGGCAGACGAGCTGCGAAATCGCGAGGAGAGCGATGGCGTCGTTCATTGGGCGACCTCCTAGCTGCGTTCACGCGCGAGGCGGGCGCGCAGCCGGCTGAGCGCGCGGCCGTGCAACTGGCACACGCGCGATTCGGAAATCTCCAGGATCTGGGCAATTTCCTTCATCGTCATTTCGTCGCGGTAGTAGAGGCTGACAATCAGCCACTCGCGCTCAGGGAGTTGCTTCACCGCGCCGGTGAGCGCATCGATGAGCTGGCGCTTCTCAAGGCGTTGGGTGAAGTCCTCTTCGTTCGGGTCAGCGGGCAGTTCGGTGGGGGCGGAACCGTCATCGTTGTTGTCCCGGTCCAGCAGGCCGTCCAGGGAGACCGTGACCCAGCTGCAGTCCACCAGCGTCTGGTTGTACTGCTCCAGGGTCAGGCCCATGGCGACCGCGACTTCTTCGTCGGTGGGTTCGCGGCCGTTTTCGAGGGCGAAGCTGGTGTGGATCAGGTCCAACTTCTTCGCCTTCTGGCGCACCGAACGAGGGAGCCGGTCAAGCGCGCGAAGGGCGTCGATGATCGAGCCGCGGATGCGGCTGATGGCGTAGGTTTCGAACTTGACGCCCTTGCTGCCGTCGTAGCGGTCCAGGGCCTCGATGAGGCCGATGGTGCCATAGCTGAGGATGTCCTCGTAATCGAGGATCGCCGGCAGGCCGATGGCGAGGCGGCCAACGACGTACTTCACGAGCGGCGCGTACTGCCTGATGGCCGCTTCCCGTTCGGACGCGGAGTTGCCTGCCCGGAGTTCACTGGCGACGGCCATGGGTCCACCCCTTCTGTGCGTTAGTCATTGGATTCAACCGCCTCGTCTTCCGCTTTCGGGGACGGGGGCGGCACCGGCGTGAGCAGCAGCACTGCTTCGGCGCCGAAGCCCAGGGCGGCGACGATCACGAAGAAGAACACCGCCCGCAGGAGCGCGAAATCGAACGCGGCGCCGTTTCGCAGGCCGAGCCAGACGCTCAGGAGCGAAAGGGCTGAGGCCGCGTAGATGCCGTAGCGGGCGAGCGTGTAGGGCTGCATCGGCGAGCTCATAGCTGGCCCCTCCGCCGCATCTCCAGCTGCCGCCGCATCATGTAGCGAGCGATCGTGTCGCGGTCAGCGCGCGTGATGTCGGTGAATTCGCAATGAAGCCGGCGGTTGCGGTTGCCAGGCGACGGCTCGCGCACGAACGTGACGCGCATGCGGGCGCGGATGTCGCCGGCCTCGGGGAGGCTTGCCACGAGGCCCAGGCGCTCGCCCGGCAGGGCAAACCCGCGCGTGCTGACGCAGCAGCCGCCCTCGCTCAGGTCCACGACCGTACCGTCGAGCGGCTCTTCCTCCGCGCTTTCCACGTCGATCACGAGGCGGTAGAGGGAGTCGGGGCGGATGGCCGCGGGAAGGCGGAAGTTGCGGCGGCGCTCGGTGCTTTCGATGGCGCCCGGGAGGCGGAGGTATTCGTACATGCCGTCGGCGCTGTGGCCTTCGACCTCGGTGACGAACATCCAGCGCTTCTGCTGGTGGATGTAATGGGCGTGCACGAGCGTGCCTGCGCTGAACGGCCGGGGCCGCAGGCCGCGCATCGGTACGAGGATGGCGATGTGGGTCTGGTCCACGTCCTCGATGCGAGTCACGTGGCTCTCCCCCGCGCCGCCCGACGACACGTCGAGGCGCAGCGTGAGACCAGGGAGAAGCCCTTGTGCCATGAAGGGATTCTTACGCGGTAACGGCAAGCCGCCCATCGGTCGTCTCCCGTGTAGGTGTAGTGAAGACCCCTGATGCCAGGGTGAACGGATCGGCGATGCCGATCCCGGTCGCGATGTCCCTTCCAGAGGATAGAAATGCAATGCCCAGTTGTGCTTCGACAACCAGGGAGAGAGCCGGGGTCAATCCCGTTGCAAGGTCGACGCCGGTGATGACGGCGCCCGCGCAGGCCGCGGCGTCGAACTCCGCGATGGCGGATTCGGTGGCCGCCGGCTGCCAGTGCGCGGGGACTGCCAGGTAGACGAAGTGCTCCACGCCCGGCATGGGTGGCGGGTTCCAACGCCCGGCGGGCACATCGATGAAGACGCATGCGCCCTTTGCGGCGCGGGTAATGGCGTGGACGATGTCCTGCGGCCCGAAGGCGTCCAGCACCGGCAGGCCGAGCGCTTCGCCGTAGGCGTGGACCTGTGCGCGGCCACCCGCATGAGAAGAATCGGCGGCGACGAGGACGGCTTCGCGGCCGGAGTCGGCGCAGTCCAGCGCCATGCGCATCAGGGCAGTGGTCCGGCCGGAGCCTTCCGCGCCCTGGATGGTGATGATCGAGG
>WBZP01003229.1_pt1 | contig 12935 bp, 9 predicted proteins | sample 5204301 | NCBI WGS metagenome assembly WBZP01 (sample SAMN12412401, study PRJNA552823) | activated sludge metagenome | isolation source: activated sludge from nitrification reactor of wastewater treatment plant... | place: USA: Pennsylvania | collected 2017
CGAGAAAGAACCCGAGAAGGAGCCTGAGAAAGAACCCGAGAAGGAGCCCGAGAAAGAACCCGAGAAGGAGCCCGAGAAAGAACCCGAGAAAGAACCCGAGAAAGAACCCGAGAAGGAGCCCGAGAAGGAGCCTGAGAAGCCCATCCGAACTCTGGAGGAGCTCGTGGAGCAGCTGTCGCCCGAAGCGCGAACTGCGCTGGAGCAGCAGCGCGAGCTGAGCTCCCCAGAAAATTTTCAAGGCATGCTCGACGGCCTGAAGAAGCCGGACGGCACCTTCGATCTTGCAAAGGCCAACGCCTTCTTCGAGAAGCGTTTCATGACTGCGGAGGCCTATCAGAAAAAGCTCGACGCCCGCACCGCAAAGTATACAAAAAAGGCCCAGACCGCACTCGATACGATCGAGAACTCCATCAAGGAGACCGATGGCACCAATCGGCCGCATGCGACGGAAGGAGATGGAACTTCCGAGGCTGCGCTGGACTGGGAAACGAAGAGCGGTGAACCGCTCAAGTCCCAAGATGGTCACTGGGGCAAGGTGACGGGCTATATTAGGGCCATCCAGAATGCGATCGCAGAGCTCAACAACGCCAAGAAGTTCATCCAGGACGCGCAGCTCTTGCTTGAGATCGAGCAGGCCATTTCGCGCGGCAAGGAGCGTGTCGAGAAGATGAGTCCTGCGCTCGAGCGCTGGAATAATCGGGCTGTTGATCACCCCAGTGTGTGGAATCCTGACGGCTCGTCCAAAGTCAAGCCAGGCTGGCCCGAACCCACCAGCCCTCCAGGTCCCTAGACTCTCAGCGAGCAAAGAGAACCGACATGCCATTCAAAGAACCAGAAGAACTTCTTCGCGACCTTCAGTCCGAAGACCCATCGCGAGTGACTGAGGCGCTGGCCGGACTTGCACACTCTCTGGACAGCTTCGGATGGGAGATCTCGCTGCCCTCCCTCTCGCTCGACGTGCTCGCACCCCTAGGGGCGAAGCCCTCCCGCCAGGTGCAAGAAAACTTCTTCTCGCTGGTGACGGGATACCTTGAGTTCGACCCGCCGCTTACCGACGAGGCAAGGGTCGTGCTGCTCGTCGGGCTCTGTCTGCGCTATGCCGACCCTTATATTGCGCTACAAACGGCGCTGTGGCTAAAAGGCCGTGGCCTGCCGCTGGTCGCTCAAGCACTGAACGAGTTAGCCCGCCATGGGCTCAAGGGGCCGGCAGCGGTGCGCGGGGCGCAGCTCCTGTTCAGCTCACTCCTCGACGGCAGTGCGGAAGTTCGCAGGCTGACCGTCGCCGCGCTGCGGGATTTGCCTGAGAGCGCTTCTTATGAGCAGGTACGCAGCTATGTGCGTCCTCAGCTTGAAGCGGGCGAGCAGCTGACTTGACGAGGGCTGTAGCAGCCGGGGGCATTGCCGAACTTCCACTTCATGTTGCAGCCGATGCCGGGGGCGCTGCTTGGGGACGCTGTGCCGCCGGCGAGCAGGGTGTCGATAGTTTGGCGGAGGTCCCAGCCGGTCGCCTCAATGTTGTTGCCGGGGCGGATGTCGTCCCGCTGGCCGCGGTAGACGAGACGGTGGCCTGGGGACTCCAACGCGCCTGCTGACGACGCGCCGAACAGGAAGAAGTCGCGGGTGCAGGTAGCGTGGTACGCCTTGGTGGTAGCCGACGAGGCGCGCTTCGCGGGCTATATTCTTAGCGTTGCCTTTAGTGTACCCGCCGATGACTCATACCTTGGAGTACTAACGAAAAGTCCAGTTCCGGGAAAATCTCTGATTTCCGCTACCGACGGCAGTGACCCGCCGCGGCATCCTGCACCAGAATGACCGCCAACCGGCGCGGGCCAGGCGAAAGTCCGCGGGCTAGCAGGATCTCTTTCCACAGCTTCTCGACGGTAGTTTAACTCTGTGGAAAATTTTGCCTGCGTTCTCCACGGAGCGAGCAGAACACCGCGACTTTGCCGCCTGTGCCGGCAACCGGCGACGAGGTAGGGTGACGCGCAGTGTGATGCAGAGGCTTACTCGGGGCGCACGCTCCGCAAGAGTACCTTCGTGGCGTTCAGGCGATGTAGAAGGCTCGTCATCTGGTCCAAGGATCGAGTTAGGCAGTCTGGGGATGCGACGAGCAGCAAGTCCACACTTCCTGGCTTCAGCGCCGACAGAGCCGCGCGCAAGCCGGGCCGCTCCCGCAGAGGCGCTGTGCCGTTCGCAAAGTCCGTGTACCAGAACCGAACGACCACCCCATGTCGCGACGCCCACTCGGTGATCTGCTCGCGGTCTCCCCCTCGTACGGACGCGAGGAGGGGCAGGCTGTTTGGAGAACGTTCGGATTGCCAGTCAATGCACTTTGTGCGACGGAAACACACCTGAACGGAGCGTATTTTCTCGATCCGTACCGACGCGGACATAACGCCAACGACCAAGCTTGTGCTTTTTCTGCGATGAGAGTTACCGTGCGAAGCGAGTCGGCGCATCAGCAAACGAAGCGCCGTAACGTGTCGTGCTGGCACCACAACGCGCCGCTCAAACTCCCGTAGGTGGTGACCCTTCGTGCTCTGCTGTTTGCTCGTATCGGCTACTCTTCCGCAGTGCTTGGAATCCGTGGTGACTGGATGGCTTCCGACCTTTTCGCTTGCCCTTCTCGGGGCTGCGTAGTTCACGCCACCCGGTAGCACCAAAACCCTAACCACTGAGCAGCATTGCTTGTGAGCACATGCACCTTGCCCGGCGAATGTGCAACGTCACCTAGCCCGTGGTGTATGACCTGGGTTGCGAGCTTGTAGGCAAAGTCTTCAAATGGCACTCCGGCAGGCGGTTGCAGCTCGATTCCGTATGAAGTGTTCGTATACGAAGGAGGCAAGCAGTTGGGGGCATTCTTCAGGAAGAAGGCGAAGAAGACGGCAGCATATTTCTCACCGTGAGCTGTATCGGCGCGCAACTTGAGTAGATCTTTGCAGATCCCCCGAGTTCCGTTGTACCCACCAAAGAGGTTCTTGTTGTTGAAGACAACCTTGAATTCGACGGAAAAATCCTCTTCGGCGAGGGTGAAGGTGAGATCGTTGCGGCCTCCTTCTGCGCAGACATTACTGACCTCTCCGAAGAAGCCTTTCTGGGCGGCGATGACGACTTCTGCACGGAACCAGTTCTCAATAGACCCGGTCACCTCCGAGAGAATTAGAAGATCCTGCGACTTGTTCTTGGCAAACCTGACGAGATCGTTGCTGAACATGGGCCGGATGCTACCAGCTCTCGCCTCCCTTCTCTCTCTTTGCAGTCTGTGCCGCTTGTTCCTCGCGTTTGGCCCCTAGGTATCCCCCCAACCCGCCCCCAACTGCCCCACCGATGGCCGCTCCGAGAGGACCGAGAAGAAGCGTGCCCACCACTGCTCCTGCCGTAGCACCGCTGCCCGCGTAGGTTGCGGCTGGGGATCTGCTGATGCTCTTTACCCTGGTGACGACGTTGGCCAGAGAGCTCTCGTTGCCCTGCACAATGATCGGTCCGGACGGATTTGTTCGTTTCGCCATGCTGTACTCCTCTGCTGGTTCGATGAATGAGCCCAGCGGTCTCATGTGAGGCGCTCCAAATCCCCCACTGTCCGCTGTCCCCCGTTCGTTGGCAGATGCTCTGCTCTGACCCCCGGGGATCTCTAGGGATAAATCGTCGCTCATCGCCGTCAAGGGCTGGTCAGCCGACGTTTCGATAACTGCCCGCAGACCTTCGAATAATCATTTTGTGGGGGCTGACTGCCTGCGGTTGCGATCGCAAGGCTCAATGCACCGCGCCCCCGAAGACGTACGCATCATGACCGTTTGTTGGATGGGGTCTGTGCGATATGTTGCGGCGCGAATGCTGGCCGAAGTGGAATCCACCATGAGTTTTTCTGAATTGCTGCGCGGGCTGCGCAAGAGTCGCGGCATGTCGCAGGCAGAGCTTGCGACGGCGGTTGGGCTGTCACAGGCGCAGGTGTCGCAGATAGAGACAGGCAAGCTGTTGCCGTCGCCCGAGCTGATCGAGAAGCTCGCTGCCCTATATGGCATTGCGCTCGGTTCCGCGAGCCGGAGTACGGACGCGGCCCAAGCCAGCCTACCGGGCTTGGATGCGGCACCCGCAGCGTTCAAAGCCAAGCGCGGGCGACCTCCATCGGCGGCAAAGAGCTCGGCGGAGTCGTCCCAAGCGGAAGTGTCCAAAGACGGCAGCGAGCCCCGCAAGTCGGCTCAGGCCAAGCAAGTGGCTTCGACGCTGACGCTCAAACAGCTGGAGCGTCATCTGTTCGCAGCGGCTGACATCCTGCGCGGCAAGATGGATGCGTCCGAGTTCAAGGAATACATCTTCGGGATGCTGTTTCTGAAGCGCTGCTCGGACGTGTTCGATGCGCGGCGTGCGGAGATCCGTAAGCGGGAGCTGGAACGCGGCAAGAGCGAAGCCGAGGCGACGGCGCGGTCGCTGCATCCCAGCTTCTTTGCCGACACCTTTTTCGTTCCGGAGCCGGCGCGCTGGACGTACCTCCGCGACGAGCTGCACAGCGGAGTGGGCGATGGACTGAACAAGGCGCTGTCCGCACTGGAAGAGGAAAACACGGCGCTGGAAGGGGTGCTTACGCACATCGACTTCAACCGCAAGGTCGGCCAGTCGAAGATCAGCGACCAGAAGCTGCGCGACCTGATCAGCCACTTTTCGAAGTACCGGCTGCGCAACGAAGACTTTGAGTTCCCCGACCTGCTCGGCGCTGCCTATGAGTACCTGATCCGCGACTTTGCCGACTCGGCTGGCAAAAAGGGCGGTGAGTTCTATACGCCACGCTCGGTCGTTCGCATGATGGTGCGGCTGGTCAAACCCGACGAAGGCATGCGCGTGTACGACCCGTGCTCGGGATCGGGCGGCATGCTGATCTTGGCCAAAGAATACCTCGACGAGCACGGCAAGAACGCCAAAGACCTGGAACTATACGGACAAGAGAGCAACGGCGGCGTCTGGGCCATCAGCAAGATGAACCTGCTTTTGCATGGCATCAAAGACGCGAAGCTGGAAAACGGCGACACGCTGCAAGACCCGATGCACACCGAAGGCGGTGAGCTGATCCGCTTTGACCGTGTGCTGACCAATCCTCCGTTTAGCCAAAACTATGACCGGACCGGGCTGAAGTTCAGCGAGCGATTCCGCTATGGCTTTTGTCCCGAAGGCGGCAAGAAGGCCGACTTGATGTTCGTGCAGCACATGGTATCGGTGCTGCGGCCCGGCGGCATTGTCGCAACCGTGATGCCGCACGGCGTACTGTTTCGCGGCGGCGACGAAAACAAGATCCGTACCGGCCTGCTTAACGATGACATCATCGACGCCGTGATCGGCCTGCCTCAGAACCTGTTCTACGGCACCGGCATCCCGGCATGCGTGCTGGTGCTGCGTGCCAAGGGCAGCAAGCCCACCGCGAGACGTGGCAAGGTGCTGTTCGTAAACGCCGACCGCGAATACCGCGAGGGTCGCGCGCAGAATCACCTGGAGCCCGAGCACATCGAAAAGATCGTGCAGGCCTACGAAGCCTTCCAAGACATCGAAGGCTTCTGCCGCGTCGTGGATCGCAGCGAGCTTGCGGAAAACGACGACAACCTGAACATTCGCCGCTATGCCGACAATGCGCCTCCACCCGAGCCGCAGGATGTCCGCGCGCACTTGCTGGGAGGAATCCCCAAAGCGGAAGTCGATGCCAAGCGTGCGCTGTTCGCTGCGCATGGGCTGGACATCAGGGGCCTGGTGCGCGAGCGTGACGCGCGGACCTTTGACCTGACAAGTGACATCGCGGACAAGGCCGCGCTCAAGCGACGCATCGAACAGGATGCAGGCGTGCTGGCGCAGGAAGCACGCATGGATCGCGACGTTGATGCCTTCTGGATGCAGACCCGCGACGATGTGGCCCGCGTTTCGGCAAAAACAGCCAGCGTGATGGAGCTACGCACCGTGTGTATGACGCGCTTTCCCAAGCAAGTCGGTGCATCCGGGCTGCTTGACCGCTTTGCGCTGACCGGCATCGTGGCGTCCTGGTGGGGAGAGCTTCAGCCCGATATCAAGACCGTCGCTGCACGCGGCTTTTTGGGGCTCGTCGATGCGTGGCTTTCGGGCATCCAGATGGCGCTGGACGATGAAGACAGCAAAGAAAACCCGCTCGACCACAAGCTGGTGAAAAAGCTGCTGCCCGCGCTGCTGGAAGAGGTCGCAGCCCTGGAAGCAAAGAAGGCCGAGCTAGACGCCGCAGTGAAAGCAGAGAAGAGCAAAGACGACGAAGACGACGAGAGCAGCGACGAAGCCGGCCTGTCCGAAGAGGATCTAAAAGCCAAGAAGCTAGAGTTGAACGCGACAAAGAAGCGTTTGAAGGAAGCGCAGGCCAGCGTGATGGATCGGCTGACCGAGGCGCGGGCGGCACTGACCGAGGAAGCAGCCCGCGACCTGGTGCTGGGCCTGCTGCACGACGACCTGCGCACCGTCGCCAGAGCCTACGTTGCGCGCCAGCGAGCCGAAGTCGTCGCCGCGTGGTCGACGTGGTGGGACAAATACCAGACGCCGCTCTCGGCGATTGAAGCAAGCCGCGATGAAGTCACAGCCAAGCTGCGCGGGTTTCTGAAGGGGCTTGGATATGCGAGTTGAGAAAACCATCTCAGGGTGGCGGCAAACAACATTAGGAAACGAGACGAGGATTCGGCGTGGTGCTAGCCCGCGCCCCATTGACAATCCCCGCTGGTTCTCCAGTGATGGTCCCGCTTGGATCAGAATCGCTGATGTGACGGCCTCAGTGAGGCAATTGCTTCGCACAACGCAGCGCCTCTCAAGCGAAGGAGCCATGCTCAGTGTCTCGGTTAGCCCCGGCCAAGTGATCATGAGCATCGCGGCAACGGTTGGCCGTCCGATAATCGTCGGCATTGATGCCTGCATTCACGACGGATTCGTCGTGTTCGACCGACATTCAAGGCTCGATCCGGGATTCCTTGTTCATCACCTACGTCAGATGGAGCCATACTTCACTGGGCAGGGGCAAACCGGGACACAGGCAAACATCAATACGCAGATCGTCGAGGCCAGCCCCCTTCGACTCCCATCTTTGGCCGAGCAGCGCACCATCGCCGCCGTTCTCGACACGATTGATGACGCAATCCAGAAGACGGAGCAGATCATCGCGAAGTTGCAGCAGGTGAAGCAGGGGCTGCTGCACGACCTGCTGACGCGCGGCATCGACGACAACGGCGAGCTTCGCGACCCCGAGCGACACCCCGAACAGTTTCAAGATTCGCCGCTGGGAAGGATTCCGAAGGGGTGGCGTGCTGAATCACTAGGATCGCTCGTCACTTCGGCAGTCGATGGTCCTTTCGGAAGCGCGCTGAAGAGCGAGCACTACGTTCCACAGCCGGGCGTACGATTGGTGCGGCTTCAAAATATCGGGAGCGGGGAGTTCATTGACCATGACCACGCATGGATTTCGCAGCGTTACGCAGAGACGTTAAGGCGGCATGATGCGGTTTCCGGTGACGTGCTGGTTGCATCTCTTGGGGATGAGAATCACCCATACGGCCGAGCGTGTGTGTTCCAGGATGGCTCATGGGCGATTGTGAAAGCGGATTGTTTTCGGCTTCGCCCCACTGGCTTCATGAACAGTGACTTCCTAGCAGCATCTCTCAACATCGACGTGTATCATCGGCCGCTGAGAGGTTTGGCACAAGGAGTGACGCGAGATCGGGTGAACTTGGGCAATCTGCTACGGGTCAGGCTTCCGGTGCCAAGCCGAGAAGAGCAGAATTCAATCATCAACATGGTCGATAGCTTGCAGCGACGAATTACCTGCGAGCAGAACAGGGCGCAGAAGCTGCGCAGCACGAAGGCCGGTCTCTCTGAAGACCTCCTCACCGGGCGCGTGCGCACGACCTCTTTGCCCGGGTTCTCGGCATGAGTGGGCCGGAGTTTCAGAAGGTCGAGGCACCTCTGATTGCGCAGCTTGTGCGGATGGGGTGGAAGCACACGACGGGAAACCTGGACCATCCCTCGGTCACGGGGCGTGGATCGTTTCGGGAAGTGCTGCTGCTGGGAGAGCTTCGCGCGGCGATCACGCGGATCAACCTGCGCGATGGCAAGCCGTGGCTCGACGAGGACCGAGTCTCGCAGGCGGTCAGCGAGCTGGACCGCATCAGCAAGCCCAAGCTGATGGAAGCGAACCAAGCAGCGACGCAGTTGCTCGTCAAAGGCTGCGATGTCGAGGGTCTGCCAGGCTGGGACGGAGGGCGCTCGCAAACCATCCACTACATCGACTGGGAACACCCTGAACGCAACACGTTTCGTGCCATCAATCAGTTTCGTCTGGACACACCGGGTCGCGCCAAGGACTTCATCGCTCCCGATATCGTTCTGTTCGTAAATGGCATTCCGCTGGTTGTCATCGAGTGCAAGAGTCCCAGCGTCAGCGAGCCGATGGCCGAGGCCGTTGATCAGCTTCGTCGCTACAGCAACCAGCGCAAGGCGTCGGGCGAAGTCGAGGACAACGAAGGCAACGAGCGCCTGTTTGTGACCAATCAGATCCTGGTCGCGACATCCTTCGACGAAGCGCGGGTCGGGACCATCGGCGCTGATGTCGAACACTACGCGCCGTGGCGCGATGCCGCACCGTGCTCACTGGATGACGTCCGCAAAGAGCTAGGCAAAGCCCCCAGCGACGCGCTGTCTCTGCAAGAGACACTGGTGGCGGGTGTGCTGCGGCCTATGCACCTGCTGGACGTAATCCGCCACTTTATGACCTATCAAGTGGTGTCGGGTCGCACGGTCAAAATCGTGTGCCGTTATCCGCAGTATCGCGCGGTACATGCGGCGGTGGCGCGGCTTCAGACCGGAAAGACTCGGCGTAGCGATGGAGAGCATGACCGACGCGGCGGCTTGATCTGGCACACGCAGGGATCGGGCAAGAGCCTGAGCATGGTCTTTCTGGTGCGCAAGCTGCGCTCGATTCCGGCGCTGCGGAAGTTCAAAGTCGTGCTTGTCACCGACCGCACCGACTTGCAAAAGCAGCTCAGCAAGACCGCCACCGCCACCAATGAAACCGTCGAAGTCGGCACAAACATCAAGAAGGTGGAAGAACTGCTGCGACGCAAGGGGCCGGGACTGGTCTTTGCGATGATCCAGAAGTATCGCGAAAAGGACGTGGACAGCGAGGGGCCGAGCGTCAAAGTCCATGCCAGTCGGGTCGAGCCGCTCAATGAAGACGACTCGATTGTGGTGCTGGTCGATGAAGCGCACCGCTCGCATGCCAACCAGATGCACGCCCACCTGCTGGCAGCGCTGCCCAACTGCGCGTGCATTGGCTTTACCGGCACGCCGATCATCATGGGGGCCAAGAAGCGGACGCACGCGATCTTTGGCGAGTTTCTGGACCGCTACACGATCAAGGAATCGGAAGCCGATGGCGCGACGGTGCCGATCCTGTACGAAGGACGCAGCGCGGAAGGAGCGGTGGCCGAAGGGGGCGATCTGGACCAGCTTTTTGATCGCTGGTTCCAAGACCGTCCCGAAGACGAGCGCGAGGCCATTCGGAAAAAGTACGCGACCAAGGGAGCAGTGCTGGGCGAGGCCGAGGAGCTGATCGCGGCCAAGGCCGATGACATGATGCGCCACTATGTCGAGCACATCCTGCCGAATCAGCTGAAGGCGCAGCTCGTCGCCTTTTCGCGGCTGGCGGCGGTTCGCTATCGGACGGCGCTTATTGCGGCGCGCGACAAGCTGGTCAAAGAGGCTGAGGCGCTGGACGCTGCGCAGCGGGCGCTGGACGACGAAGCGCTCGCCGACGAGACGCGCAAAGTGCGAGCAGCGGTGCGGGCGGCGCGAAACCTGGATCTGCTGAAGTCACTGGAGTTTGCGACCGTCATCTCGCCCAAGCACAACGACCCCAATGAGTGGGCTGAATGGAGCGACGGCGACGAGATCGAAACGTACATTGAGCGATTCAAGAAGCGTCTGGTCCACCCCGACCCAAGCAAGCAAGACCGGCTGGCGTTTTTGTGCGTGAAGTCGATGCTGCTAACCGGATTCGATGCGCCGGTCGAAGGTGTGATGTACCTGGACCGCTCGATTCGCGAGGCCGAGCTATTGCAAGCCATCGCGCGCGTGAACCGCACCGATACACCACAAAAGACGGCGGGCATCGTCGTCGATTACTACGGCGTTGCGAATCACCTGACAGAAGCACTTTCCGCATACAGCGCAGAAGACATCGAAGGTGCGCTTAGGAGCTTGAAGGACGAGATTCCCAAGCTACGCGACCGCTGTCAGCGCACGATTGATGTCTTCAAGTCTCGCGGCATCGACATCGACGATGAAGAGGGCTGCATTCAGCTGCTGAAGGACGAAAGGTTGCGGGCCGAGTTCACGGTCAAGCTCAAGCAGTTCTTAGCAAGCTTGGACGTTGTGCTGCCGCGACCGGAAGGCTTGCCGTATACGCGGCCAGCAAAGAAGCTGGCGATGATCTACGCTCGTGCGCGGACCCGATACCGCGAAGGCATGCCGGTGCTGGCCAAGTCGATTGGGGCCAAAGTTCGCGAGCTAATCGACGAGCATGTCGTGTCGCTGGGGATCAATCCCAAGATCGCTCCCATTTCCATCACGGATGCCCAGTTTGGCACGCACGTCGCGGGGCAGAAGAGTCCACGCGCCATGGCGTCTGAAATGGAGCATGCGGCGCGGCACCATATCAAGAAGCACATGGCCGAAGATCCGGTTCACTTCCAGAAGCTCAGCGAGCGGCTGGAAAAGATTTTGGAAGAGTTCGGCCAGAACTGGGAACAGCTGAGCCTGGCGCTGAAGCCGTTTGTCGAGGAAGTCCGGGCCGGTCGCAAGGTGGACGACACGACGGGCGCAAGCGCGATCGAAGCGCCGTTTGTCGATCTGCTCAAGCAAGAGATTGAGCACGACCACCCGATGTCTGGGCGTGAACGGCAGCAGCTTGTGGGACAGGTGCGCGAGCTCGTGCAGCTAATTCGCCGCGAAAGCAAGCTGGTCGGATTCTGGAAAAGCGCCACCAGGCAAGAGGAGCTACGCGGGCAGGTCTTCACGTTTCTCACCGACCTAGAGCTGGTCGAGTTCGCACGGGCCGATGAAGTAGCCGACGCCATCATGGAGCTGGCCAAAGCCAACCAGTCGAAGCTCGCGGGTGCGGACGGAGTCGCAAAGTGACCACGCTGCGGGTCGATGATCTGACGTTCGAGGTGCGGCACAGCGATCGGCGTCGCACGATGCAGATCACTGTAGATCGCGGCGGCGAGCTGATTCTTTCTGTGCCAACGGACTGCCTGCCTCAGACGATGGAGCGATTCGCCCGCGAGAAGCGCTTCTGGATCTATGCGCGCCTGGCAGAAAAGGAGCAGCTGCACCGTTCAACGCCGACCAAGTCGTTTGTATCAGGTGAGGGGTTTCCCTATCTGGGCAGGCACTACCGACTGCTGTTGGTTGCCGCGCAGCAGGTGCCAGTCAAGCTGGAGGCGGGCCGCTTGCGAATGCGCCGCACCGATGCCACAGATGGACAGAAACATCTGCGTAGCTGGTATGCCGAGCGGGCGACCGATTGGCTTCGTCGCCGCGTCCAGCTCTGGGCTCCTCGCGTCGGTAAGACCCCCGCGTCAGTTGTTGTGCAGGACTTGGGCTTTCGCTGGGGCTCCTGCGGCAAGGGCGACCGCGTCTACTTCCACTGGAAGACAATCCTGCTGCCGCCGCGCGTCATCGAATACGTCATCGTCCACGAGCTAGTCCATCTGAGTGAAGCCCATCACACCCCCGCGTTCTGGACCCGCGTCGAGCGCGTTCTTCCCGACTTCGCCGCGCGAAAGCGCTGGCTTCTCGAAAACGCCGCAGAGTGGGTGGAGCTGTAAGAGGGTCAAGTCGGCCAAACCGCCGTCTGAGTCGAGTGAATCAACGGTGACATCGACGGTATCGTTCGCTACGTCCACTTCCCCAGCGGGGAATACACCGTCGCTTGTGCATCGCCCAGCTTGTCGAGGCTAATGGACACGTCGCGCTGAGCCCGGGCGTCATTTGCATCCGCTTCTCGCTGATTTTCTTGGCGCGCCTGAACCAAGACTTGGCCTCGCCTACCTGGCCCATCTGAACCACCACATCGCCCAGCTTGATAAGGCTGAAGCAACCATGGTCAATCTGACGATCAAGACCAGGGAAATTTTAGCGACTTTGTCGATGGGAACGATTGTTTGATACAGACAATTCACATCGCCGCCGTATCCAGACAAGGTTCCCCGAACAGCGCGACTCGAGCTTGGGCCACAAGTGCGGCTCGGGTGACGGTTCCGGGTGCTCTTTGGGGGTCTACGGTTTGTCGACGTGGCTATGTCTGTGCTGCGTAGCGTTCTCACATCAGCCTGCGTCGCAACAAGCCCGAGTCCCAGCCTGGCGTGGCCACTTTCTGACGGGGTTTCTGCGCCTTGTTCGGGATACCGATCCGGTACACATTGATCTTGGGGGAGGCATGGCGTGCCGCAGCATGGGGATCAGGGTATGCAATGGTTGACCAAGTACTCGGCCTCTGAGGGGACTCGGTTCTTTTGGAGCATGGCGCGGGGTCTGTATCCACGTCCCCCAATCGATTCCGATCAGGCCGCAAAGGAGACGCTGAATCAGCTTCCCCCGAGCATCCTGCGGCAAATCGAGAAGAACGACAACGAAGCTGCCTTCCTCCCTTGGGCAAGACTGGCGGTGGGCTTCTGGGACCGACTGGTGGCGCATCGGCTGACCCCTGCCGTCGCACGGCGAATCAATGCCACCGGCCTGGCGAGCATTCCAGAGGTCCTGCCGATCCTGTTGAGACGACCATGGCTCGTGGAAGTCGTCGAGCCACTCAAAGGCGAGCGCTTGTTTGGCGACACGACGGCTCTCGGAGGATATTGCGATCCGAAGACGGGATACTGGAACTTGGTCGGCTG
>WBZP01005450.1_pt1 | contig 12935 bp, 12 predicted proteins | sample 5204301 | NCBI WGS metagenome assembly WBZP01 (sample SAMN12412401, study PRJNA552823) | activated sludge metagenome | isolation source: activated sludge from nitrification reactor of wastewater treatment plant... | place: USA: Pennsylvania | collected 2017
GTTCAATGGGTTCTGGTAATTCGCCTGCCATCGCCACCTCCTTGGTCCACTTCAGGACCCTGTCGTAGGGGTGGTCTCAATTTCAAGGGGTGCAGGATAAACCAGCCCAGTCCTCTTGTTTTTTGTAACTTTGGGCGGCCCCCTGAAGAGCTGAGATAGAAAAGTGGAAGTTCTCTTTCGGCTCTATGCCTCGCCCTGCCAACAGGCGATAGGCCAGCCCAAGATTGTTCTGGGCCATGGCGCATCCCGCCCAGTTCTCTTGGTTTTTAAAATGATTAGCAGCTTCATGAATAGCTGCGATGCAAAGTGGGAAATTGCGTTCAGGTGCTACATTTCTTTCAACTAGCGTCCCGTAGGCCATGCCGAGACCATTTTGAGCTATGGCGTAACCAGCCCAATTTTCTTGCGCTTTAAAATGACAAATTGCCTGCTGAAGTGCGGCGATGGAGAGCTCCAAGTTCTGCTCGGCTTCAAAATCAAGCTCTGCCAGTGCACGATAGGCCAAGCCAAGGTTGATCTGAACGCCAGCATAGTCCGCCCAATTCTCTTGGTTTCTATAGCTTTGAGCAGCTTCTCGATAGGCGCCGATCGAGTAACGTAGGTTTTCTCGCGGCTCCACACCTTGGCGAGCCATCGTGCTATACGTCACGCCAAGATTGTTTTGCACCACCGCGTAACCAGCCGAGTTCTGCTGTTCTTTGAAATAGCGAGCAGCTTCCTCAATCGCGGCAATAGATAATTTTAGGTTTTGCTTAGGTTCTATGCCTCGTCCCGCTAGCGCACCATAAACCATGCCGAGATTGCTTTGGACCTCGGCATAACCTGCCCAATCTCCTTGGTCCGCTCGGAATTTAGCGGATTCAAGAAGTGCCGCAAACGAAATCTGGAGATTTTCGTCAGGCTTCACTCCACGCCCCGCCAGCATGCGATGGACAAGTGCAAGGTTGTTTTTAACCATAGTGTAACCGGCCCAATCCTCCTGGTTCTTGTAATGGAGATTGGCTTCCTGAAAGGCCGATATTGACAGTAGCAGGTTCTGCTCAGGAGCAACCCCGCGTTCCGCAAGGACGCCATAGGTTATTCCTAAGTTATTTTGTGTCAGGGCATAACCAGACCAGTTCTGTTGGCCCTTAAACCTACTGGCGGCTTCTTGAAATGTATTGATGGAAAGGAGGAGGTTTTCTTCCGGTGCTACGCCTCGCCCTGCGAATATACGAAAGGTCAATCCGAGGTTGTTTTGCGCACCCGCATATTTATCCCAAGCCCCGTCTTGTATATGACCTTTCAATGCTTGAAGGTAAGCCTCCTTGGCTGCCTGCAAAGATTCTGAACTCCCCGTTTTCGCATGCACATTGTTATTCACAAAACCTATGTAGAAGTAGACATCTGGTACTTTGACAGCAGCGGACATACCGCTCTCGATAAATTGCTTAAACTGCTCTGCAGCCTCACTCCATTTTTGTTGTTCAATGTAAGTAAATGCGATGACCAATCGCGCCAGTTGTACGGGCTCCCTAATAGGCTCAGGTGGTAGTCCGATGGTACCGGGCGGTGAGCTCATTTGAGCTTGCTGCTGCAAAGTTTCGGTAATAGGAGGCAACCTCAACGGTTCGGATGTTATTCCTGTCCGTGCTACCAGCATAACCTTGGGATGGAATTCATCGGACTTAAAAAGTCCTGTGATTTTGCCCCAGACGAGGACCGTGGCGTTATATTGTCTTCCGAGGCGTTCAGCCTCCATTTCTTCTTCTTCATCGGTGCTACCTGTTATCGTGTAAGGTAATTCGCGAACTTCAAGCATCGACTTGAGTTCTGTCTCCCTAGCAACATGAGTTCTTAGGTTTTCGATAATACTGCCTTGAGCCCGGCTCACATCGTTATCGCCAAGCATCCGAGCTACCCATATGCCAATTTTCCCTGGAAGAGTAGGTCTGGCTCTTGGTGACGTTTCAACTGCAATCATTCTCAGCTTTTGATATGCAAGGTGCTCACGGTGGATTGGCTTCACCATCGTGTTGTGATCGCCGTCTACAGCTTCACAGGTTTTAGACGGGCCGCCACATGCGCTGGCAGGGAGAACAAATCCATCCTCGGTACCGTAATAAGCGTAAATTGGAACGCGTGGTGCTTTCTCGCCTGGCCTCTCAATTGTGTTAAATCTCTGTTCCCATTCTTGTTTTAAGCGATAAAGGTGTTTATTGAGTGCCTCGACATCCTCAACCTGTGCGTTGCCGAGCACCCTTAGCATTGCCGCATTTTGTACACCAGCGAAAGGGGTTCCAAAGGTGACGACCTTTACATTCCGATCTAAGAGTAAAGTCACATCCTGCCTTTCAATTGATAACAGGGCGTGAAGAACGACAAGGCCGCCTATGCTGTGCCCAACAAGTACTGTTGAGTGATAGGCAACTAATGTTTGCCTGAGGAATGACGCCAGCAGTTCACCCTGATCTCGAATGTCGCTAACCTGTCCTAGAAGATGTGTCGGGTAACCAAATCGGTGGAGATTAAAGTCGGCAAAGTCAGGATCATCTAAAATAAGCGAAGGAAATAATCCCCATGCGGTTTCTCGACCAGAGTTGAAACCGTGCACCATTACGATCAGTTGCTTTCGGTGTTGATCTTGGCGATCCCATTTTCGGAGTTCCTCCGTTCTTGTCCCACCCAAGGAATAGATTTCATTTATGATTCGAAATGAACGAAAAGGCTTCAGGAGTCGCTGCCACCAAGTCGGCATAGTTCACCCGCAAAAAGGTCTCATCAGGATGTCGATTTCGAGAAAGCCAAAGAATACGCCAAGGAACTCAAGAAATCGACTTTACAGACTCAGGGTTAGAGTTGCTTTGAGAAGATCCAACGACTTGAGAGCATCATCCTACTTTGACCATATAGATCAAGTGAAGCGGGGGCTGCGCCCCCGATCCCCCCGGCCGTCCGGTCCGTGTGGTCCGGAACGGCCGGGCGGCCTCGTTGGCGGATCTTTGCGTGACCAATCTCCCCATGGTTTCAGTATCCCTTTTCTCTTCTCTGTGTTTGTAAGCAACCATCGAACAGAACGGCGGCCAAGCTGACGCATCGCCGCCTTGTGTATGGACGGAGCAGGATTCCCTCTCACCCGTGGAGGATAGTGGACGGGTGACAGGGACATATTGATTCAATGGCTTCATCGTCGCCCCGTGAACCCTGCACACTCCACGCAGAGCCAGACTTCGCATAGCACGTCGTTCTCCGTATAACAGAACCGTACCCACGCTCGCTCGAATTGGCAGAACTCGCAGAGCCGTTCCTTGGTATGTTCAGGACAGAGCCAGGCTTTCCGTGCCCGGTCGTAAGTGGTCGCTTCCCGTCCACAACAGGCCGGTCCAAACAGACTTGGCAGTTTAAGACTACATCGATGCCAGATCATCCTCACACCTCCTGATAGACAAGCCCCTTTCCCAGCACCAATTGCAGAATGGTGCCACTGAACCAGATCGGATGCCCCGAGAGCAGATCCTCCCAGGTCTTGATAAAGACAATGCGCGGGATTTCGATCTCGCCCCTGATCCGGCGATAGGCGTTCCTGGTAGACCATTGGTGCCGCATTTCTTCCCACAGTCGGCTGATCGGAAAACCAAGCGAGCGTTTCCAGGACCAGCACATGTTCACGTAGCCACATTGATCCTGAACGTATTGACTGATGACGTAGCGGCTCAGCCGGTTGCGCGAACGATGGCTAGGCTGATAGGCCTTGATCCAGACCACTGGAGCCCCGTGGAGGGCTTGCCATTGTGACGAAAGCCATTCCTGGGAAATCCAGAAGCGTCGAGCACGTTCCCCATCCGGCACCCGCCAAGCCCAAAAGATATGGAGCACGCCATGCCCCTCTTCCGTCCGGACCTGGTAATACTCCAAGCCCTGAAAGCCCAGCTGGCGTTCGATCCGTTGGCGCAGTTGTTTGTGATGGTAGGTCAGCGCTTCCGCATCCCCGCCTTCTGCCGTGGAGAGTGTTACCCAGAGCACCTGGAACTGATGGCACTCCCAGAACCAGAGGAGCGACCGCACCCGGTGATAGCCCCGCTTCTGCTTCCTGGGCCATTCCCCGGCGACGGGCTCCCGCCGGAACTCCTTCCAGCGGCTCATCGGGCACCTTCCGCTTGAGGAATGGCTGGACGAAGGCCAGCAGCCAGAATCCGTTCCAGTTCCTCAATGGGAATGCGCACCGCCCTGATCGACGGCTTCACATACGCGATCTGCCGTTTCAGGATGTATTTCCTGATCGTGCTTTCCTTGAGCCCTAACCGGTTGGCCGCCTCTCGAATGGTGATCAATTTTGTACTAACCATCGGACACCTCCTTGGAAGAATGAATGTGAAGAAATCACGCCTCATTATTTTTAGACGTGATTACTATTGACAGCCATTAGCAAGGTGGAGGTACACTTGCCAAACAAAATCAGGTAGAGACGGCCCTTCAGCACGACACTTTTTTCAGTGGTGTTGGGATCAGGAAGACGGAGAGGGTTTGGCATGAGAAAGGAGCGGAAGGCATGAGCGCACAAAAGAAAGCCGAGCAGGAATTCCAACAGGAGTACCAGAAAGCCATCGAGCGCATCCGCACGATGGCGGACGGCGCCGTCGGGTGGGTCCTCAAGTTCCTGCAAACGGACCTAGAGGCCCTGACACCGACCGAATGGACGTTGGTGGCGTTTGAAGTCGCGGCCTTTGTCGACGAAACGGGAGACCGCTACGGTGGGATGGTGGCCCCCGAAAGCGGCTGGAGCGTGGAAGGGGTGCCCAACGCGAAGAACTATCAGACGATTCCCAGTCGCAAAGAAGCCCAGGACATTCAGGCCGCAGTCCTGGAACAGTTAGAGCGCTATTGGCATGAAGGATACACCGCCTTCACCTTTCCCCAGATGACGCTGGTCGTGGTGTCCCCCGGCGGGTTCTCTGATGAGACCGGGACGATCATCGTGGTCGCGAAACGCAAGGCCAAGGAGTTTGAATACCGCTTTCTCCACCTCCTGGCCCAGTCCGGGGACTACATTCGACGCTGCCCGGAATGCGCCAAGATCTATTTAGCGATCCGGAGGGACCAGGTATACTGCCAGCCGCGCTGCCAGAACCGAGTCGCGGCGAGAAAGTGGCGCGAGGCCCAGAAGACCGGCAATCGAAAGGAGAGCCACCGTGGCAAGAAAAGCGGGAAAGGATAGAGGTCTCGTCGAGAAACCGGCGGGCTCGGGGAAGTGGTGGGTACGGCTAATCATGAACGGCCGGGAAAAATGGTTCCGTGCCACCAACAAGACCCAAGCGAAAGCGCTGTATGGCCGACTCAAGGCCGAGGCGCGTGAAGAAACCTACTTCCCAGAGAAGTATAAGAAGACCAAACAGGTCACATTGCGAGCGTGGATTGCTCGCCATCTTGAGGGTTGTTCGAATCGAAGCGTCGCCAATTCACGACGATATGGCAGGTTTTGGTCACTGTTGTTAGGGAAGCGAGCCCTGCGGGACATCTCTACTGAAGACTTACGACGGATTCAGGCACAGCTGAAGGCACGTTACGACTTGAAGAAGGCCAACGGAACCAGGCGCAAGGCTCCACCGACTATCAATAGATATTTCTCTTATTTAAGACACGTCCTCACGCTGGCGGTGAATGACGGCAAGATTGACCGCAATCCTATGAGCGGCGTGAAATTCTTTCCAGAAGCCATCAAAACCCGGTTTCTCACAGACGACGAAATTGCTCGCCTCCGCGACTTGATGGAGCCGCGAGTTTGGGAAATGGTCGCATTCGCGATTGAAACGGGGTTACGGCGATCGGAACAGTTTAATCTACGATGGTCGCAGATCGACATGGACAATCGGGTACTAAACTTACCGATGCCCAAAGGTTCGAAAAGCCGTTATGTGCCATTGACCGACGGGGTATGTGCGCTACTCTCCGGGTGGGATTCATTCACGACGTCCCCTTTCGTATTTCCCGCAAAAGACCCTCTCAAACCCCTGGACGCTCGCTCATTTGTCAGATGGCACTTTGACCCAGCGCTACGGCGAGCCGGAATCGTTGGCGCAAGCTGGCATTCCCTGAGGCATACGGCAGCCACCCGGCGGGTATTATCCGGCGCGAGTCTCTACGGCGTACAGCAGCTTTTAGGACACCGCGATATCAAAACGACGGCGAGGTACAGCCATCTGACGCCCGGCTTCATGCAGGAGACCGTAGCCAAGGGCAGCTTGTTTGCTTCGCCTCTAGAAAGTCAGGCCGAAGTGCGAACCGGGAGTAAAACCGGGAGTGGTCTAAGTAACCTTGGAGGGGCTGCTTCACAACCTATTGATTTTGTGGTGCGCCCGGTTGGAATCGAACCAACGACCCTCAGCTTAGAAGGCTGATGCTCTATCCGACTGAGCTACGGGCGCACTCATTTTTTCAACTATTTATGGGATGATTATTCAACAACACTTTTGCGCAGTGTTCCCGGCGTGATCTTCAGGAGGCACCTGAAAGCCGACTCCCCCTGCCATAGTTCGATCACGCTCAGGACCGACTGCTCTGCTGAAGCGGGTCGTCCTTTGTACGCGAACACATGCCGAGTATCAAGACTGCAGGCATTTGCGATCTACTCTAGCGTCATTTTTACTGTGTCTAGATACTCCGATGGCCCAGCTAATGTCAAAAACCGATTCCTGATACTTCACGGAAATCTTCCTACTTCCGGAATCCACTCCATCTGGCACCTAAGAACACGAGAACACTCTCGACGATCGAACTAGTCGAAGAAGTAGATCAAATACTACAGGGAGACTAGGGAAGTCTCTATACCATGGAACGGGTAACCCATGGCATAAAAAGCCCTGTGTGAAGAGCATCCCGTGTTTCTTCAGTGAGACCCGACCGAAGGACGGAGCGGTTGGTGATCAGGTGCCCGCGGTTGAACCCGGTTCATGCGGCATTCCACGATACATCCCTTCACTGCAACCAATGATTTTTTCCCGAGGGGTGCCCGTGGCCCCGTGAATCTCGGATCAATCGAACCATGCCCTCGAACCGTTCGAGTAAATTGTTGGGGCTGGAAGCGATCCGCTTTGGTTCAGCTTTTGCGGTTCTCATCTGGCATTACCAGCACTTTGCATTTGTCGCGTACCGTCTCACGCAATTTGAAGCGGCACGGCAACCCTTTTACCCCGCCTTCAAGTGGCTATACGATTACGGATTTTATGGCGTTCAGGTGTTCTGGTGTATCAGCGGGTTCATATTTTTCTGGAAATACAGCGCACCAATAGCGACCAAACTCGTTGACGCAAAGGAATTCTTCGTCCTACGGTTTTCGAGGCTCTATCCCTTACACATCACCACCCTGCTCCTTGTCGCACTGCTCCAACTTGTGTACTTTCACTACAATCATTTCTATTTTGTAAACCCGAGCAACGATTCCAAGCACTTCTTCCTGCAGCTATTCCTCGCGAGTAGCTGGGGATTTGAACGGGGATATAGTTTCAACAGCCCAATCTGGTCAATCTCGGTTGAGGTCCTCGTCTATGTGTTCTTTTTTGGAACGGCTCGATTTCTCGGCACTTCGCCGGCACTCAATATTGTCGTGCTGTTACTTTGTGTGATTCTCAGAAAAATGCACGTCGATTCGCCCGTGGTAGAGTGCATCGCGTTCTTTTACAGCGGGGGACTATCCGCGTTAGCGCTCCAGCACTTTTCAAAAACCAAATATCACACAGTGCTCAAGATTCTGGCTGCGTGCATCGCAGTCCTTGTGCCAATCCTGGTGTATACGAGTGGGATGCTTTGCCCTAAGTATCTTATCCATTTTGCGTTACTCACCTACATCCCTACACTTCTTTATTGCCTCGCCAACGACTTCCCTGCAGGCCCGAAGATGCAACATGTCATTGCCATAGCTGGAAGCGTAACCTATTCCAGTTACCTCATCCATTTCCCACTTCAAATCGTGATCGCCCTGGCCTTCGGGTACTTGAACAAGCCAATTCCCTTTTATAGCGCATACTTTTTTGTCGCATTCATCACGACCACGTTCTCCTGCGCACTGCTGGTCTATCGCTACGTCGAAATGCCGGCCCAGGCCTATATTCGGAATACATGGATGCCCGCGGACGCGACACCGGTCAGTTGGGGTTCGCCGAATTGGATCCGGATTAGGTAATATCCAGCCCGCTCATCCTCTCCTCGAAACGTACCTCCGCGCATAAAACCACCCGCGGACGCTCGCGAGTGCCGTATAATGCCTGCTCTTAGCAGCCACTCGCCAAGCATCGCACTTGGAACGGGTGCGCCTGGGCTGGCCACCGCTATGAAGGAGACCATCATGTCGCCACGAACCAGCGCATCCTCCTCCCTCCGGCGAACTCGAGCCGCAGGCAATGCTCCTGACTATCCCGGATTCGCCCTCAAAACCGGGGTCAAGGCCCCCGCTTCCATTCGAGCGCTACAGCAACGGCTCAACACCATCGGGTGCAGACCGGTTGCCGTGAATGGAATCTTTGATCGTGCGACGCAGGAGGCCGTGCAACTCCTGCAGGCGCGCTCCGTGGATCGACAAGGACAATCCCTCACCATTGATGGCGTCGTCGGACCGCTTACTTGGGCAGCACTCTTCGGAGCACAGAGGCTGCCCACGATCGCAGAGATACCGATTTCTCCTTTGATGAAAGCCACCCTCAGCGTCGCAGCTTCGCAGGTCGGGGTGATGGAAGAACCGCCCGGCTCAAACCGCGGCCCGCAAGTGGACGACTATCTAAAAGCGGTCGGACTCGATCCCGCTACCGACAGCTATGCCTGGTGTGCCGCATTTGTCTATTGGTCCTTCAAGCAGGCCGCAGCCCGCATGGGGACCGACAATCCCGCCATGCGCACAGCCGGTGTGCTGGATCACTGGAGAAAAGCCGGACGGGCCGGGGTCACTCGTTTGGTATCGGAAGAGATTCTCGCTGATCTGTCGCTGCTGAAACCGGGGCTGGTCTTTGTGATCAACACCGGCGGAGGCCACGGCCACATGGGATTGGTCGAAGACTTTCGCGACGATCGCTTGATCACCATCGAAGGAAACACAAATCTCCCCGGAGACCGTGAAGGAGTCGGAGTGTTCCGGCGAACCGGCCGCAAGATTTCCGATATCAACCAGGGCTTCCTGAGTTACGACGCGTAGCGCACTGGAAGAGCAAACGAGTTCAGCGGCTCTCCCAAGGACCGGAGCTTATCGGCCCTACCATTCTCCATACGGAGTTTGTACTATGCTCAGGCCGCCAGGGAAAATGATCGCCATCCTGGCAGGTACTACGTACTGACCCAACCGCCGTGCGATCCCACGCGAGGCGCGCTCAAGAGGCAGCCCCTTCACATTCGGCATGCAAGACGTTCATCCGACTCCATCATTCACGCTGACCGATGTGTCCGGCGGCCTGCCGCTACTTGGCCATCTCCTCGCGTTCAAAAAGCACCCACTGAACGCGATGTCGGAATGGTGGCACCGTCATGGCGATGCGCTGCGCTTCCGGCTGGGCCCTAAAACTGTCTATCTGTTCAATCATCCCGATCTTGCCGAAGAGATTCTGGTCCGGCAATCAGACCGTTTCGTGAAAGTGTATGAGCAGCAGCGGCCCACTGGCCTCGCCTTGGTGCTGGGCAATGGGCTGGTGACCAGTTCCGGAGAGATCTGGAAGCAGCACCGGCGCGTCATCCAACCGGTCTTTCACCGCTCACGCATGGCAGCCATGGCCGATCGAATGGTGCAGGTGGGTGAACAACGGCTCACCGGCTGGTCCGCTCAATCCGGCCAGACGGTCGACATCGCCCACGAAATGATGCAACTGACCCTGGAAGTGATCTCGCAAACCATGTTTCATACCAGCGTCGCGAACCGCATCGACCAGATCAGTCACGCGCTACGCGTGAGCCTGAAGTATGCGTTCGACTCGTTCCATAGTCCCTTGAGTCTTCCAGCGTGGGTGCCGACCGCGCGCAACCGTGAATTTCTGCGCGCCCTGCGGTTCATGGACGGATTGATCTTTGAATTGCTCACCGAGCGGAGGCGCAACGGGGCACAACATGACGACCTCCTCGACTTGCTTCTCAAGGCCCGGGATGAGGAAACCGGCACGGGGCTGAGCGATCAGGAACTGCGGGACGAAGCCCTGACGATCTTCGCGGCAGGACACGAAACTACCGCCAATGCACTCTCCTGGACATGGTACCTGCTCGCCACCCACCCCGAGGCAAAGGCACGTTTTCACGAGGAAGTGGACCGGGTGCTGCAGGGACGAACACCTCGCGCGGAGAATCTGCACCAGCTCCCCTACACACGCGCGGTCTTCGATGAAGCACTCCGTTTGTATCCCCCGGTACCGGCCATCCAGCGAAAGACGGTGACCCGCACGACCCTCGGCGGAATGACATTACCGGCCGGTACCATCATCCTCGTCGGTCTGTACAACATGCATCGGCATCCCGCCTTTTGGCCCGACGCCGAACGCTTCCTGCCTGAACGATGGCTGAATGACGAACGGACCTCTCCCCGCCGGGCCTACATGCCGTTCGGCGCAGGGCCTCGGGCTTGTGTCGGGACTCATTTCGCGACGATGGAGGGAACGCTGCTTCTGGCCCTGATCGGCCGCCGTTATGATCCGCAACTTGCGCAGGAGCGCGTTGAGCCTGAAGTGATGGTGACCTTGAGGCCAAAGCACGGCATTCGCATGAGGCTTCAGCCGCGCCATCAAAGAGTCGCTTCTGCTTAAGGGAGAGTTTTCGTAAGGGGTCTAGCCCGTCGCTGCAAAGCAGCACGGGTTCCGGGTCGAAGACACGATGGTTGGTTTTCGCTGAGAGGGTAGGATATTTCGGCACACAATGGATGTGCCGGTTTGCACGAAATGCAATGTTGGTCGGGGCGAGAGGATTTGAACCTCCGACATCCTGGTCCCAAACCAGGCGCGCTACCGAGCTGCGCTACGCCCCGACTGAATTCTGTTCGGCCATCATCTGCTGCAGCAGCGTCTTCGCCTGAGCAAAGGCGCGGGCACGATGGCTGATTTGATTCTTCACCTCCGGCGGCAACTGCCCCAGCGTCTGGCCATACTCCGGCAGAACAAAGACGGGATCATACCCGAACCCATGGGAGCCAGTGGCCGATTCGGCAATCACCCCATTCAAAACGCCTTTAGCCGACATGGTCTTGCCGCCGGGAAACGCAATGGCCGCCACAGTCACAAAGCGGGCACCCCGTTGAGCAGGCGAAACTCCGTGCAGCTCTTGTAACAACTTCCGGCAATTGTCTTCGTACGTGGCATGCTCGCCTGCATAACGCGCGGCGAAGGCTCCTGGTCGTCCGTTCAGGGCATCGACCTCCAACCCGGTATCATCCGCGACTGCCGGCAACCCTGTAAATCGGGAAATCTCGACGGCTTTCTTCATCGCGTTTGCTTCGCAGGTGTCGCCGTCTTCCACCACTTCAGGGGCCTCGGGAAAATCATCAAGGGTCCGGATGGTGATGTCCAAGCCACTCAGCAGCGCAACGAGCTCCTGCTTCTTATGCTGATTCCTGGTGGCCAGCACGATCTGCATGGTCAGCTCAGGGAACCGATCAGCGACTTTTGCAGATCCACCAACTCGCGGATCGCGCCCCACCCGAGGTCGAGAAACTCATCCATATCTTTTTTGTTGAACGGCGTCTTTTCCGCCGTTCCCTGGACTTCGACATACTGACCGGCGCCGGTCATCACGAGATTCAAATCCACTTCGGCATGCGAGTCTTCTTCATAGGCCAGGTCCACCATCACCTGCCCCCCGACTTTTCCGATACTGATGGCTGCCAGATAGTCGGTCAACGGATTGACCTTGAGCAACTCCCTCTTTTTCAAGATGGCCACGGCATCCGCCAGGGCAATGAACGCTCCGGTAATGGAGGCGGTGCGAGTCCCGCCATCGGCCTGAATCACGTCGCAATCGATCCAGATGGTCCGTTCACCCAAGCGCCCCGTGTCGATGACGGCACGGAGAGCCCGCCCGACCAGGCGTTGAATCTCCAACGTGCGGCCGCCCTGCTTGCCCTTGACCGATTCCCGCGGCGAGCGATCGTGTGTCGCCCGCGGCAGCATGGCATACTCAGCCGTGACCCAGCCGGTGCCCTTCCCTTTCAGGAAGGGTGGTACTTTTTCCTCAACTGACGCTGTGCAGATGACCTTGGTGTCGCCCATTTCGATCAGGACGGAGCCTTCGGCATGTTTCGTAAAATTGCGCGTAACTTTGACGGGACGGATTTGATCGCGCCGCCGCCCATCGATTCGACCCAGCCCTGCCCCACTCGCCATTCGGTCGCACTCCTTCCTGCACAGCCAATCTAAAGGAGCGAATTATAGTGAACGGATTCTCAAAGAGCAAATGCACGAGCCCGAGCGCGGCCGGTTTCGAAAACTGCGTTTCGGCTGGCATTCAGAGAGTGCCCCTGTATAATTCAACGTCATGGCACAGGTAGACGTCCATACGACAACATCTAAGCACGAGTCACCGGGCCGGCGTCAGAGTTGACAGCCAACCCATCGCCCCTACCCCGGTCTCTGTAGGATCCTGTCCTGGTTTTGCATCGGTTCCCCTCATCACTAGGTAACTTAGCCGGCCCTCACCGCAAACGACCTGATGAGGGCTTGATTGGCACAGAAGGTGCACATCCGTGAACACAATCGCGTACTTCAGACTTCGAAGCCGATAACCGATACTGACTTTATCCCTGATACACCATCAGGATTACAATAACCCGCGAGCCAGCCGTATGAGCATTCCGAGCGTCAGTGAAGTGACCACGCAGCAATCGATTCTCGAGAACCGTAACATCCTGATTGTTGACGACGAAGAACCCATTCGCCGCCTGCTGGGATATCTCCTAGAGCCGCACGGCTACCAGGTCGCACTGGCCGGCGAGGCCCGTGAAGCCCGTC
>WBZP01005451.1_pt1 | contig 12933 bp, 16 predicted proteins | sample 5204301 | NCBI WGS metagenome assembly WBZP01 (sample SAMN12412401, study PRJNA552823) | activated sludge metagenome | isolation source: activated sludge from nitrification reactor of wastewater treatment plant... | place: USA: Pennsylvania | collected 2017
GGAGCTCCTTCGGCATCGACTCGAACAGGATGCCTTCGCCGGACAGGAAGTCCTGCGGCCGCCGGGTCACCTCGACCAGGTCGGCGTGCCGGACGACCGCCCAGAAGCCCTGATCGTTCGGGTCCTCGAACAGGCCGTTGTGCACCGGGCGGTGCCAGGAGATCGGCCGGTTCGCGCGCAGTTCGGCGAAGGTCTTTTCGCGCTCCTTGCCGGTGGACGCCCAGAACTCCGAGGAGGAGAGGTCGGCGGGATCGTAAGGGCGCTCGGCTCGGGTGAACGCGAGAGTCATGGTTGCCTCCGGGACTAGTGCTGCGGATCACTTTAGACAAAAAATAGAAAATGTCCAGAGTGCTCGACATCTGACAGATTTCGTCGGTTAGACTCTGCCCGTGACAGCCGTCGACCTTCGTGCGGAAACCCGGGCCTATGGGCGCTCCCGCCTGCGAGAACTCGCCCTGGACGCGGCGCGGCAGGTGGTCCTGAACCGGGGCTGGTCAGCGGTGCGGATGGGTGCCATCGCCGCAGCCATCGGGGTCAGCCGGGCCAGTGTGCACGCGGAATTCGGAACCAAGGACGATCTGGGGCAGGCCCTGGTCATGCGCGAGACCGCCGTCTTCTTCGACGAGATGCGCGAGCGCCTGAACCGGCACCCGGGTGATCTGCCCAACGCGGTACAGGGCGCGGTTGCCTACATCCTCGAGGCGACCGGCGGCAATCCCCTGCTGCAGACCATCCTGACCCGGGCGCCGGTCGCGGGCGACACGTCGTTGCTGCCGTTGCTCACCACCCGGGGTGAACCCCTCATGACGCAGGCCGTGCAGATGGTTGAGGACTGGGTCAGCGAGCAGTGGCCGGGGCTGCCCGACGGCGACGTGCGCCTGATGGCGGAAAGTGTGGCGCGGATCGGCTTCAGCCACATCGTGACGCCGACGGCGGCAACCGCGGACATCGCCCGCGATCTCGCACTGGTGGCATGTCGATGCCTGAGATTTCCCGACCCGGAGTCGGCGGGCGGCCCTCGCCAGTAGATCCCTAGACCACTCCGAAGTCGGTGTACGGCGCGGAAGGCCCGACAGTCGATGGTCCCGGCCCCGACGGCTGGGAGCCGTAGCCCGGCGGCATGGGCGAATATCCCGGTTGCGGGCCGTGCACCGATGTGTCCGGGCCATAGCCCGGAATAGTCGGACCATAGCCCGGCGGTGGTCCGTAGCCGGGCACCGTCTGACCGAAGCCGGTCAGCAGCATGCCCGCGACGAAAGTTGCTGCCTGCGTGGTGTATCCGGGGACGTAGCCCTCGGTGTGGCCGCTCCACTCGTTGCCCGGACCCGCATGACAGATCGGATCGCCGGGGTTGCACAGGTCGATGGCCTTGGCGCCGAGCAGTGCGCTCTGGGTCGGGAGCGACCCGCCGGTGCGGCCGGCCACGTTGCCGAAGGTGGCGACCGCAGCGATGTTGTCCGCGTATTGCGCGGGCAGCGCACTGCCCCAGGTGATGCCACCCATCGGGACACCGGCCACGATGTCGATGACGCTGGCGCCCTGCGAGAAGCCGCCGAGGACGATCTTGGTGTCGGGGCACGACGACACCGTGGACTTGATGTGGGAGATGGCGTCCTCCGCGCCGTCGCCGCCGTGCAATTGCAGCTTGCCGGCCTTGTAGTTGACCGCGTAGGTGTCGATGCTCATGCCGGCGGCCTGCTTGCGCAGTGCGTCGACGAACGCATCGCCGACCCGGCCGAGACCCGGCGGTTCGTCGGTGCCGCGGGCGAAGATCACCTCCGCGTCGGGGCAGTCGGCGGCCGAGGCCACCGGGGCGATCGGGACGGCGAACAGGACGCTTGCGATGAACAATGGCGAAGCCACCAGCCCGACCCAGCGGCCGCGTGACCGGCCGCTCCCCTCCGGGTGCCTTCGCATGTAGCGAATAGGCATTTGCTGAATGTAACTCAATTTGGGCGCGAAGGGACCACCGGGTTCGACCGGGCCGCCAACCGCGATATTGACGGAATCGCAAACAATCCAGTGTATTTCGGCACAACCTGCGGTTCGGCGCTGGAACGACAACCGGTAAGGCATCACGGAATCGGACGTATTGACTAGACCAGACTAAGTTCTTAGTCTACGGTCGACTCGTGACGGTCAACGTGAACATCCACGAGGCGAAGACTCACTTGTCTCGACTCCTCGAGCGGGTGGCGGCGGGCGAACGGGTGGTGATCTCGAAGGCCGGAAAGCCGGTCGCCGATCTGGTGCCTCATCAGGCGGTCGATGTCGCGTTCGGCGGGTTGAGAGGTCAAATCGCCTATGACGACTCCTGCTTCGACATCGATCCGGTGATTCAGGAGCTGTTCTACGGCCCGCAGCAGCCCGACGATGCTGCTTCTTGACAGCCAATGCGTCCTGTGGCTGCTCGACGACAGCCCGCGACTCGGCCCACAGGCTCGACAGAACATCAGTTCAGCTCAAGGCGTCTACGTCTCCGCCGCAACCGTGTGGGAGCTCACCATCAAGACGATGCTCGGCAAGCTCTCCGTGCCCACCGAGTTGTCCGCAGTGTTGACCGAACAAGGCCTGTTGCCGCTCAGCATTACGGCCGAGCACGCCGAGGCGGTCCAGGAGTATCCCGAATTGGCCCGACACGATCCGTTCGATCGGCTCCTCGTTGCCCAAGCTGACCGGGCCGGCCTACGGCTGCTGACCGCCGACCGGGTGCTGCTCGGACTTCAGCGGAGCTTCATCCTCGACGCCACGAAATAATCTGCCGCACATGAGATGAGGACAGAAGTTCTATGGTGAAACCCGTGGGGCACCCGAACGACGGCGTCGACAATGGCCAAGATCTGGTCAGCCGGCGGCAGATGCTGGCGATCGCGGGCGGGGCCGGAGTGGCATCCTTGGTCGCCGCTTGTTCGACTGCCAGGTCGGCTCCGGCGGCTACTCAAACCCCGACGCCTGACATTTCGACGAATGCCCCCTCGACGCAGTCGTCGGCGCCGATGGTCTCCGGCGTGATGTTGTGCCGGGCCGCCTGGGGAGCACGACCAGCACTGCCTGGCGGTCGTCCGCAGACCGTCACCCGGATGACGCTTCATCATTCGGCTGTCGCGCTGCCCGACAACCGCGGGATCATCGCCCGTTTGCAGCAACACCAGCGATACCACCAGGATGACAAGGGATGGGTGGACATCGCTTACCACGCCGCCGTTGACCGCGACGGCAACATCTATCAACTCCGCGACTACAACATCGCCGGCGACACCGCCACCGACTACGACACCACCGGCCACTATCTGGTGCTGGCTGAAGGCAACTTTGACGAAGAGGCCGTCAGCGAGGCTCAACTGCGCGGCACCGCGCTCGTATTCGCCTGGGCGGTGAAGAATTTCGGTATCGGTGTCGATACGTTGGCCAGCCACCGGGAAGTCGCCTCCGGGACCTCCTGCCCCGGAAAGAACCTCGAGGCACATATGACCTCCGGTGACCTCAAGGCGAGAATCGCCGATCTGCTCGCCACTGGCTTCGATCTGCAGCCGCTGTGTGGTCCTGCAGCCGACGAACGCGTCGCCGCGATCGAGGCTGGGCGCTGAGCTGCAATAGTCTTGCCCAGACACAAAACGGACCAGGCCTCTCGGCCTGGCACGTCTCTCGGTGGAGCTGCCGGGAATCGAACCTGACGCCGAAATCGCGCTGAGCAGGGAAAACGCTGGTTGTGACGACGTGGGAGTACGTCAGAGCACGCGTAAACACCTGGGAGAACGCGAAAGTTGTTGACGGCGTCAACAGGTCCTTAGTTCCCGACAGCGAGCGACTTTCGCAACTGCTTGTCGAACACCGAGCGGGGAGCGAACCGGCGCAGAGCGCTCAACTGCCGTGCTGAGCCGGCCGGATAGCGCAGTTTCGGATTCTTATCGGTAGCGGCGGCCACGATGACCTTAGCGACGGCGGCTGGGTCGTCACCATTGTTGACGGCGTCGGCGATGGCCGCATTCGAGCGCCGGCGTCGGTGTTCGTAGGCAGAGATCGGCTTGTCCGGTTGGGCGGTGTTGTCGTCGAAGCCGGTCCTGGTGCCGCCGGGCTCGACGACGACTACTCGAATCTTGTCGTCGCGGACCTCGTGGTCGACCGACTCGGAGTAACCCTCGATCGCGAATTTCGTCGCACTGTAGGCCGCCATGTAGGGAGCGGGCATCAAACCGAATATCGACGAGATATTGACGATGCGTCCGCCCCCCTGGGCCCGCATGTGCGGGAGAACAGCGTTGGTCATCCGCATGACACCGAAGACGTTGATATCGAAGAGCCGCCGCGACTGGGCGATCGAATTCTCTTCACTGGCCCCGGCAAGTCCCATGCCGGCGTTGTTCACCAGGACGTCGATCCGCCCGAACTGTGCGATCACCGCATCGACTGCGGCGGCGACGGATTCATCTTGGGTGACATCAAGCTCGACGAAGGTCACGCCTGGGTTGTGTTCGAGTGCCGCGGTGTTGCGGCTGGTGCCCACGACGCGGAATCCCGCATCAAGAAGGGACCGGGCGGCGAACTTGCCGAGGCCGGAGTTGGCGCCGGTGACGAGTGCGACGGGTTGGGATGTTGTCATGCGAATGTGTTCCTTCGTTGTGCGGGAAGCGCTAGGAGGAGATTTCGTACGGCGTCGCCGCGTTCTGTCGGGCCCAGAGCTTCTCGGCCTCCGATCCACCGGGCGGAGGCACCAGTCCGTCGATCATCCAGAGTTCCGAGCTGGTCTCGTCGGCGTGGAATTCCCAATACACGCCCTCATACCTCTCGATGTGGGGCTGCATGATGCGCTTGATCCACCGGGCGGTCTGTTGGCGTTCCTCCGCACTGCTGCTGCTCCGGGCGATGTGGTCGATGACGACGCGAATGCCGTTGGTTACAGGCTGGCCGCCGACGTAGAAGTCGGACGGCAGTGTTTCGTTGAAGACAGTGACGACATAGAAGCGCGGCAGCCCGGCGCGTTCGTAGTGATCGGTGATGCGGGTCGCGAGTTCGTGCTTCTCTTCGCCGGTGAAAGTTCCGGGCGAGTGGAAGATCGTCCACATTGGCATGGCAGTTCAGTGCTCCTCAGGTTGCGTTCAGTGCGTGAAGGCGAGCGTCAAGCGCTCGACCGGGCCGGACAGGGCCGCTTTGACGTTGATGCTGAGGTCGTCGGTGAGGACCTCCACGGCGTCCTGTTCGAGTCCGTCGACGATTCGCTTGGCCACGTCGGCCGGAGTCGCCTTGGGTGCAGGAATCGCGGCGACCATGTCGGTGTCGATGAAGCCGGCGTGCACACCGACCACATGGGTGTTCTGTGGCTGTAACTCCGTTCGCAGCGAATTGGTGATCGACCACATCGCAGCCTTCGAGGCGCCGTAGGCTCCGGCGCCGCCGAGCCAGGACAGCACCGAGTGGATGTTGACCAGTGCGCCGCCGCCGTTGGCAGCCAGAATCGGCGCGAAGGCCCGGGCCACCCGCAGTGGACCGAACACGTTGACGTCGAAGGTGTCGGCGACATGCTTGAAGTCGCCGGTGAGCAGCGGTTCCGGGAACAGGACGCCGGCGTTGTTGACGACGATCTCGGCGTCGGTGGCGATCCGGGCCAACGACTCCACCGATTCGGATGAGGTCACCTCGACTTGATGCGAGACCACAGCGGCACGGTGATCGCTATACGGCGTGCGCGCCGTCGAGTAGACCTTTCGCGCGCCCCGGGCGAGTAGTTCGTCGACCAGCGCCGAGCCCAGCCCGCGCCGTCCTCCGGTGACCACGACGACCTTGCCTGCTACTGCGGTCATCTACACTCCCCATTCTGAGTAATGTCTTCGTTAGTCAGATGAGAACACACCATGGCTGGGTAATGCAAGCGTTAGTATGCTGGTGTGGTGGAGATCGAGTTCGAAGACCGTCTTCGGGATAGAAGCCGGTGGAAAATCGGTGATGCATGTTCGCTGACAAAAGTGCTTGACCTGCTCAGCACGAAGACGGCGTTCCTGATCATCCGGGAGTGCTTCTACGGCACCTCCAGATTCGAGGACTTCGTGGAACGCATCGGGGCTTCAGCCCCCTCGGTTTCACGCGCTCTCAAACAGCTGGAAGCAGCTGAGATCGTCATGCGGGTCCCCTATCAGGAACCCGGCAAGCGAGTGCAGGACGAATACCGGTTGACTGAAGCCGGCCAAGATCTGTTCCCGGCGCTCCTGTCACTCGTCCACTGGGGGGACAAGCATCTTCAGGGTGGAAGCGGCCCTTTGACATTCTTCGATGCGGACAGTGGACGCCCGCTGAGGGTCGACATCGCCACCGAAACCGCTGACCCGCCAGCACGGCCGGAGAACATTGAACTGCGGCTCAATACGCACTTGCGTCGGCGGTCTTCCACGGCGTCGCGACCCCGCCGGAAGTAGCCGCACGGGGGCTGCCGCTTACAACACGGAGGGCCAGGCTTTGCGGCCTGACCCTCCGTCGTATCGGTGGAGCTGCCGGGAATCGAACCCGGGTCCTACGGCATTCCCTCGAGGCTTCTCCGTGCGCAGTTCGCTATGTCTCTACTCGGATCTCCTGCTCACGCGAACAAGTCAGGATGACGATCCCAGTCGCTGTTTGGTGTCCCGATGAGTCCCGCGACCAAACTCACCGGTGGATCCCTCTAGCTGATGCCAGGGTCCGGGCCGAGGGCGCTCCCGGTCTGACAGACACACCGTCGCTTAGGCAGCGAGGGCGTAGTCGCGCTGATTGGAATCGGCGCTTAATTGGTTGCAATGACGCTTACGGTGGTCTCTTGCCTGCACCGGCACGCTTCCCTTGATTCGATGCGCGAAGTCGAAACCGTTCAGCCCCTCGCACCCCGGCCGACCTTCGACCGGACAACTAATGGTACGCGGTGTCCAACCGCGCACTGAAGCACATTAATCCCGCGCACCGACACTGTTCCCGGACCGTGACCGCTGGGCGACGCGACTCACCTGGTGTTTTCCGATCGATTCGACGGTTCAGGCACCGGAAAATGAGACTTTGTCTACATTGAGCGGGTGTCCGACGGACTCCGCGTCGCCAAGCGCCAGCGCACCCGGGAACGCATCGCCGGCGCCGCCGCGCGGCTTGTGATGGCCGACGGCCTGTCCGCCGCCACCGCGGACCGGATCGCCGCCGAGGCCGACGTGGCCCGCGCGACCTTCTTCCGCTACTTCGAGTCCAAGGAATTCGCGGTCGCCGAGGGCATCACCGCGATGTGGATCGCCGCGATCACCGACGCGGTCCGCCGCCAGCCCCCGGAACTGTCGGCCATGGCCGCGCTCGCCGGCGCCTGCCACGAACTGGCGGTCGGCTTCGAGGGGATCGCCGACCAGATCGCCGACGTCGAACGGCAGACCCGCGAATCGCTGAGCCTGCGGGCCTGGACGCTGCTGTGCTACCTGAGCTTCGAAACCGCGATCGCCGAGACGATCGCCCCCCGACTGCCCGACCTGACCGTCGACGACCCGCGACCGCGGATGATCGGCGCCCTCGCCATGGCGGCGTTCCGGATCTCCCTCGACGATTGGCTGCGCGACGGTGGTTCGCTGCCGGACCGGATCTCCCGCGCGGTCACCTGCATGACGCTGAGCCCGACATAGGAATGAGGAAGCCGATGGTCGCCGAGAAGTCACTGGAGGCGTGGGGATTCGTCCGCAAAGTACTTGGCGACATGACCGACCTGATCACCCAGGACGCCCGCGACGAGCGTGAGCTTCTCGAGGGGCTGCGCGTGCTCAATCGGGTTGCGACGTTGTGCACCGAACTGTCCCTGGACACGGACACCGACCACCCGCACTTCGTGCAGATGAACACGCCGTTCCGGTTCATCGGGGGACCCAATCCCCATGGCTTCTACCCCCTGGCCATGATCAGCGGACACCGCGCCTATCGCGTCACCGGCACGCGCGGCACCTCGACATACCTGGGCATGCAGGTGCTCGCCGGCACCGGCCTGAACCCGCGGCGGATGAGCAACTACCTGTCGGACCGCGACCTGGTGCTCGACGAGCAGGGCCGGTTCAACCTGGTCTTCTCGGCGATAGAGCCCCCCGCCGCCGAACTCGCGGGCGCGCAGTGGATCAAGATTCCCGACGATGCGACCTCGATCGTGGTGCGCGACTACATCGCCGAGCCGGCCTCCGCCATCCCGGCGCAGCTGGAGATCGAGTTGCTCGGAAACGGTTCGCCCGCAGCGCCGTTGACCGATGACCTGCTGGCCGATCAACTGACGGCGATGGGCTGGACGATCGTCAAGATGACGACGCTGCACCGCACCGTGCTGCCGGATCTCGTCGACAGCCCCAACCGGCTGGTCACCTCGGAGGCCCAGAGCCTGGGCGGTGAGAACACCACCCCCGACAACCTGTACATGCTCGGACTGTTCGACCTCGAGCCCGGACAGAGCCTGCAACTGGAGTTCACGCCGCCCGAAAGCCGGTACTGGTCGGTGACCTTGGAGAGCATCTGGCATGAGTGCCTGGAGCCGCTGGTACGGCAGAGTTCGGTGACGAACAAGGGTGTCGCGCCGGGACCCGACGGCCGGGTGCGACTCACCATCGGCGCCCAGGACCGTCGTGACGGGTTCTGGCTGGATACCGGCGGACGTCGGCGAGGCTTCATCACCCTGCGGTGGCTGGACAATCCGGAAGCCCCCGACGTCACGGTTCGACTGCTGGACAAGGAAACTCAGCGATGACGAGTGCGATCGAGGCACGGCTGGATGCCGACAAGCTGATCGAGCAGGCATGTGCGCTCGCCGGCAGCGATGATTTCGGCGATGACGACGGCTGGCGCGGCAACCTCGACCGGTTGCTCGACGACTTCATCGCCGAAGCCGACCTGTCGCCGCTCGGCGTGGAGATCGCCGCCGCCGACGTGATCCTGCCGCTGCGCAACCGCCTGCAGATCACCGCGTGGCGCAACGAGCATCCGGAGACCGCCGGGGAACGCATCGAGCAACCCATCGTCATCCTGGGTCAGCCCCGCACCGGCACCACGATCCTCTACGACCTACTCGCCCAGGACCCGGACCTGCGGGTGCCGTTGACCTGGGAGGTCGACAACCCCTCCCCGGTGCCACAGCCCGACACCTACGACACCGACCCGCGGATCGCCGCGACCCAGGCGCAATTGGAGATGACCGAGCAGCTGATGCCCGGGTTCATGAAATTCCATCCGATGAGCGCCCGCACCGGCCAGGAGTGCGTGCGCATGACCGCGGGCGTGTTCTGCAGCATGATCTACACGGTGCAGTACCGGCTGCCCAACTACCAGCGCTGGCTGATGCACGAGGCCGACCACGCGCCCGCCTACCGGTATCACCGAAAGTACCTGCAGCACCTGCAATCCGGGGTGCCCGGCCAGTGGCTGCTGAAGAGCCCCGCGCACGCGTGGACGCTCGACGCGTTACTGGCCGAGTATCCCGACGCGATCCTGGTGCAGACCCATCGCGATCCGCTGGTGGTGATCTCCTCGATCAGCGCGCTGGCCGCACACCTGCAGAAGTTGGCCAGCGACGGCGCGTCCGTGGCCCGGGCGGCCGGCCAATGCGCCGAAGAGACCGTCCTGGGCCTGCAGCGCACCATGAAGTGGATCGACGACGGGGTGGTCGGCGAGGACCGGATCATCAATGTGCAGTTCGCCGACTTCATGAGCGACCCGTTCGCCACCATCGCCTCGATCTACGAGCGCATGGGCCGGGAGCTCACGCCGGCCGCAGAAAGGCTGATGCGCGAACATCTTTCGGCCAATCCCGGCGACGGCGGCGGCAGCCGCTACAGCTGGGCCGACACCGGACTGGACGCCGAGGTGTTGCGCGAGCGCGTGCGCCCCTACCAGGAGCGCTTCAACGTGCCCACCGAGACGTTGCGTTAGCAAAGACCAGATTTCGGTCGATATCGGGACAAAGCGATCGGTACGGTCCTACCCTGCGGCGATGGACATTCTCATCATGGTCCTGCTGCTCAGCATCGCGCTGCTGATCTGGCGGGGGGCAAAGCGCGGATTGGTCATCGGGCTGTGGGTCATCGGGGCGGTGGCGGTGCTCGGCCTGTTCAAGTATCACGTCACCTCGGTGCTGGATCTGAGCTTCTGATGACGACCGAAACCGTAACAACGACAACGGAACCGGGCGCGACAACGGATTCGTCGATGCCGGCCGGCGGCCTATGGGGCGCGCTGAGCTACTGGGGCCTGCACGCCTGGATACTCGGCTACTGCGTGGTGATGCTGGCCGCGTTCTACATCCAGTTCGCCATGGGTGAGTTCCCCTGCCCGCTGTGCATGCTGCAGCGCTACGGCATGATCCTGTCCTCCCTGGGCGCGCTGTTCGTGATCATGCAGGCCCGCCGCGGAACGCTGACCGCGTCGCGCTACGCGCAGGGCCTTGGGATGGGCCTGCTCGGCGCGCTGACCGGCGCCCCGGTGTCGGTCCGGCAGATCGAACTGCACATCAAGCCCGGCGACCCAGGCTACGGCGAGCCGGTCCTGGGGCTGCACCTCTACACCTGGGCACTGATCACGTTCGTGATCGTGATGATCTACGTGGGCGCGGCGCTGATGATGATGCCGAAGAGCATTCCCGCGGCACCGGCGGCCGGGACCCCGGCACGGACGGTGTCGACGCTGGTCATCTGGCTGTTCATCGCGGTGGTGGCGGCCAACGTGGTCGCCATCATCTTCCTCGAGGGGTTCGCCGGGGTGCTGCCCGACGACCCGGCGGGCTACCACCTGGTCGAGCAGTTCACCCGCTAGATCACATAGGCGAGGTTAGCGACGATCCGCTCGCCGACCGCGACGTCCCCGTCGTAGTCGATGGCCTGCGGCCGGTTCGGGGTCATCGGGCGTCCGCCGCACAACCGGGTGAACTGCAGGCCGTCGAGGCTGATCGTGGTGGTGGACTCGGGCCCCCAGAAATCCTCGACCACCTCGGCGCGGCCCTGCACCGACACCCGGATGCTGCGGGCCACCGGTCCGTTCAGTTCGATCAGGATGCGGGCACCGTCGGGGGCACCGCCCTTCTTGCCGACTACGAACCCCATGCTGGCGACGACCTCGTCGAGGGCCACCCGGGTGTCGTCGCCGCCGAGCTCGGCGTCGGTGGACGGCCGGTTCAGCGCGTCCCGGATGTCCTGCTCGTGCATCCAGCAGTCGAAGACCCGGATCCGCATGAACCGTCCGTAGGTGTCCGGCCCGGCCGGCGTCTGGGTCAGCGCATTCCAGGCCTCGGGGATCATCTTGGTGAGCATGGCGCGCCGGCGGCCGGTCAGCTCGTGGAAGCGTTCCAGCACCACCGGAGCGGACTCGGCCCGCAGATGGCGCACCCACTTCTCGTTGAGCGCCCCGATCGGGTTGTGCACGTACTCGAGCGCGCTGACGTCGACGTCCGGCTCCGCGGGCGACATCCCGAGCAGCATGGCCTCGGTGCCGGCGATATGCGCCAGCACGTCGCGCACCTGCCAGCCGGGCAGCGGCGTCGGCGCGTCCCAGTCGTCGTCGGGCAATCCGTCCAGCAGTCGGCCGATCGCGTCCCAGGACGCGAAGAGCCCGGTCAGGACATCGTTCTTGTCGAGCAGGGTGGTCACGCGACGATGCTAGTGGACCGAGATCATGGCCACGGCGGCCAGCGCCAGCACCATGCCCAGCACCTGCCAGCGGGTCACCCGCTCGCGCAGCACGACGATGGCCAGCAGCACCGTCGCGGCCGGGTAGAGCGACATCAGCACCCCGGCCAGCGACAGCATCGAGGCCTGCAGGGCCAGCAGCATCGCGACATTGGCCGCCGTGTCGAGCACCGCGGCGGCCAGCGCCAGCCGCAGCGGAAGCCCTTTCGGCACAACGAGATTGCGGGAGAAGAACGCGACCAGCAGCACCACCGTGGTCGCAGTGAGCCGGGCGAAGAACAACGGCCACAGCCGGGCCTCCACCGGCGCCTGATGGATCAGCACGAAGTTCAACCCGAACGCGAGGCCGGAGCCCACGGTCAACCAGGCAACCGTCGCAGTGAACCGGTGCGGGCGCACGTCCTCGTCGGTGGCCTCCCGGCTGACCAGGACGATCGCCACCAGCGCCAGCAGGGTGCCGACCGTGGCGACGGTCCCGGGCCGCTCCCCCAGCGCCATCCCGGCTCCCACCGGCACGGCCGCCACCAGCACCGCGGTCAGCGGTGACACCACCGAGATCGGGCCCGCGCCCAGTGCGGCGTAGAACCACCACACGCCGAACGCCTGGCTGACCCCGCACAGCGCGCCCCACAGGATCGCCGACGGCGAGATCGTGCCGCCGACCCCGACGGCCAGCAGGCCGAGCAGCACCATCGCGACCGGATAGGAGACCAGCACCACCCGCAGGGCGGCCACCCGCCGCGAGGCGATGCCGCCGACGAAATCGCTGATCCCGTACGCCAGCGCCGACGCGAGCGCGAAGACGACCCCGATCAGGACATGCCCTTGGCGCGCCGTCCCAGCTCGCGGACCACCTCGCGCTGGGCGTCCCGGCGGGCCAGGTCCTGGCGCTTGTCGTGGGCCTGCTTACCGCGGGCCAGCGCCAACTCCACCTTGACCTTGCCGTCGGTGAAGTACAGCGACAGCGGCACCAGCGTCAGGTTGCCGTCGCGGATCTTGCCGATCAGGGTGTCGATCTGGCGGCGGTGCAACAGCAGCTTGCGATTGCGCCGCGGCGCGTGGTTGGTCCAGGTGCCGTGGTGATACTCCGGGATGTGCAGGTTGCGCAGCCACACCTCGCCGTCGTCGACGGTGGCGAAGGAGTCGGCCAGCGAGGCCTGCCCCTCACGCAGGCTCTTGACCTCGGTGCCCACCAGCGCCACCCCGGCCTCGAAGGTCTCCAGGATCGAATAGGTATGGCGCGCTTTGCGATTGCTGGCGACGATCTTCTTGCCGGGCCCGCTGCCGTCGGCCT
>WBZP01005452.1_pt1 | contig 12932 bp, 14 predicted proteins | sample 5204301 | NCBI WGS metagenome assembly WBZP01 (sample SAMN12412401, study PRJNA552823) | activated sludge metagenome | isolation source: activated sludge from nitrification reactor of wastewater treatment plant... | place: USA: Pennsylvania | collected 2017
CTTCTGCGGCACCGGTGCCAATATTTTTTGCCCGATGGCGTCAATCTTGTCGCTCAATTCCCGGGTTCTGGCTTTGCCTTCTGGTGTCGTGCACTATGGGCAATTAAGCCACTCCGCTAGCTGAACCTTGTACTTGTCCAATTGCACGTCCAGTCCGGATAACGAATTTCCGGCATACCCCGAGCCAGCAAGGCCGCTTGATCCAATTGCGCTCAACATTCCTATCTCGAAAGCACTGGTGGGTACTCATCAAAGCCCACCCGGCTCGTTGACTCGAAAGCATTCTCTTGTCCATCCGAGTAGCCTCCGAGCCAACGCCAGGACTAAGCGGCTTACTTCTTCATTTCGTCCTTGCTCATGGCATCCTTTGCCATCGGGTCTTTCTTCATTGCATCTGCTTTCATTTGGTCCTTGCCCATGCTGTCTTTCTTCATGGCGTCCTTGGCCATGTGATCCTTGGCCATGGTTTCCTTCTTCATGCCATCCTTGGCCATGCCGTCGCCGGCATCCTTTTTCATCATCTCATCGGCAAAAGCGGTACTACCGGCAAGCATCAGGCAGGCGGCGAAAATGGTTGAGGTAATCGTTTTCATGGTGAACTCCATTGTGGTTGGTAAGTAGGCGGCGGTATTGCCGGGTATTCAGGACAGCTGAGCGGGAATGCTCAACTGCCGCCGAACCAGTTGTACCCTTGGTCTTCCCAGTAGCCCCCAGGGTAGGTGTTGGTGACAAAAATGGCTTGAATGTGTTTCGGGTTCTTGTAACCGAGCTTGGTCGGCATGCGCAGCTTCATCGGGAACCCATAACGTGGCGGCAGTGGCTGATCGTCGTAGGTCAGCGTCAGCAGCGTTTGCGGATGCAATCCGGTCGCCATGTCGATGCTGGTGTAGTAATCGTCAGCACATTTGAATCCGATATATTTTGCAGTCGTATCGGCGCCGACCCGGCGCAGAAAGCTTGCGAATGACACGCCCCCCCATTTGCCGATCGCACTCCAGCCCTCGACGCAAATATGGCGGGTGACCTGAGCCATCTGCGGCATTGCGCGCAACTCGGTAAGTGTCCAGGCGCTTTTGTCGGCCACCATCCCCGAAACCTCCAGGCGATAGGATTCCTCGGCCACTTCCCGTATCTCGTCTTCCTCGTAATAAGCATTGAATGGAAAGGGCCGGGTAATCATCGATTCCGGATAGCTCGGCGCCAGACGGTTCGGATCGAAAAGCCACGCCTGCGCCTTGTCGTTGAAGCGTGAAACTTTCATCAAGGCGTTTTCGACACTTTCTTCATCAAACACCGCACAACCGCTGAGCAGAGACAAACCGCCCAAGCTTAAGGAGCGTTGGAGAAACGCTCGGCGCGTGGGTTGCTCTATGTGGCGTCCGAAATCCTTCAAGGCATTCTTGATCAGTTCTTCACCGTTGGTGGAAAGCAACTGTGCAGGTTTTTTGATCATTATCGTTTTCCTCTATCGGCCGCGAAGCATGGCGAGCAGCGTGCGCGGGACCAGCGCCACCATGACCAAATGAATCCCGGCGAAGGCCACCAGTCCTGCCATCGCGAAGAAGTGCACCCGCCGTGCCGCTTCGTAGCCGCCAAGCAATTCCCGCAGAAGCGGAAACTGCACCGACTTCCAGAGGACCAGGCCGGAAAGCACGAGCAACACGGAGTCGAGCATTACGAAAAGGTAAGCGGCGCGCTGGACCGCGTTGTAATGACTGAGGTCGACATGCGACAGCTTTCCCTTGAAGGCCGCCACGACATCGGCACACAAGGAACGCAGCGAAAGCGGGAAGAACTTGTGAAACAGACGCCGGCTGACGATATTGCTGGCCAGATAAACCATCCCGTTCGCCATCAGGAGCCACATGGCGGCAAAATGCCATTGAATCGCGCCGCCCAGCCAGCCACCCAGCGTCAGATGGTCGGGAATGGCAAAGGCCAGGAATGGCGAGGCGTCATAAATACGCCAACCGCTCATCGCCAGAATAAGGACCGCGAGCGCATTGACCCAGTGCGTGACGCGCACCCACAGCGGGTGTATGAGGCCGTTGCCATTTGCCAAGATATCCATCCGTTCGCTTCGTGCAGAATTGATCTGCGATCTGAAAGGTAATTCGGGCTTAAATGGCGATTGGTTACAAGTTCAGGCAAAATTTGTTTTCTCCTGAAACTGGCCTCGTATTTTCTTCTGCTGGTGTAACCAAAGGCATCGATGCAACGAACTAATAGGGAAGAAGGTTTTAGGGCGAAGGAGGATTGTCTCAAGACGTTGCTGATGCGCGGACTGGCGGGCGAGAATGCTGCCTATCAGGCGTTTTTGACCGAACTGAGCGCACATCTGCGGGCTTTCCTTCGAAGACGTTTGATCCAAATGCCTGATGAGGTGGAAGACTTGGTGCAAGAAGCACTCCTCGCCGTACATAACCAGCGGCACACCTATGACCCCGGACAGCCGTTGTCGGCCTGGGTGCATGCCATCGCCCGCTACAAGCTGGTCGATCTGCTGCGTCGGCGAGCTGTGCATGAGACCCTGAACGATCCGCTGGACGAGGCGATGGAAGTCTTTTCCAGCTCGGACACTGAGGCCGCGGAGGCTCGCCGTGACTTGAACAAATTGCTGGCTGACCTGCCCGAGCAGCAACGATTGCCCATTGTGCACACCAAACTGGAAGGATTGTCCGTGAAGGAAACAGCCGACCTGACCGGTATGTCGGAGTCAGCTATCAAGGTTGGCGTTCATCGCGGCTTGAAAGCGCTCGCACTAAAGATCAGAGGCATTTCGTGAAAACAGACGATCTCATTTCCATGCTTGCAATGGGTGACAGTAGCGTTGCCTGTCCAAGAGCCGGAACCCGTTACGCCATGGCCGGCGGCCTGGGGGCAATTGCTGCCGGATTGATGATGCTGGTGCTATTGCAGCTTCGTCACGATCTTCTGCAAGCAATGTTGCTCCCGATGTTTTGGGTAAAAATCGGATTTGTTGCCAGCCTTGCCGGGGGCAGCCTGTTCGCTGTCCTGCGCCTTTCGCGACCTGGCGCAAGCCTTGAAGGCGTTGCGCTGTTCCTTTCGTTACCCGTGCTAGCAATTTGGGCAATTGCTGCCTACTCATTGATCAACGCCGGCCCGGGTGAGCGCTCACGGCTTTTCTTCGGCGATACATGGACGGTCTGCCCACTATTGATCGCGCTACTTTCGCTGCCCGTTTATCTAGCCATATTCAGAGTCATGCAGGATATGGCGCCAACCCGCCCAAGAGCCGCGGGCTTTGCGGCAGGATTTTTGTCCGGCGCGATTGCGGCAACTGTCTATTGCCTGCACTGCCCGGAAATGGGCGCCCCGTTTATCGGGTTCTGGTATCTGCTGGGAATGCTTGTTCCAGCCTTGATTGGCTTCTGGCAAGGCAATACCCGTTTGCGCTGGTGACTTTACAAATCAACTGCACTCAGCGAAGGATGGTCATCCGGACGACGCCCGAGCGGCCAGAAGAATATCCGTTCTGATGCATCAATCGGCAGATCGTCGATGCTGGCAAAGCGACGCATCATGTAACCAAGCTCGTTGAATTCCCAGTTCCCGTTGCCATAGGCGCGAAACCATTGCCCCGCATCGTCGCGGAACTCATATGCGAAGCGCAACGCGATGCGATTGTCGGAGTAGGCCCATAGCTCCATGATTAGCCAATCATGGCTTCCTCATTGAATGGTGTTTAGTCGCCTGATCTCGGCTTCGAGTTCAGCAATCTTCTGGTCACGGCTTTGCAGCGCCTTGGCCACGTCGCCGGCTTCCATGCGTTGCGGTATATGTTGCGGACAATTGGCATCCCAGGCATCCACGGTAAAGAGCATGGCCTGCTCACTTTTTGCCCTGTAGTTGGCCGGCATCAGGCGCTCGATCAGCCCCCTGTCATCCTCGATCACGCGGGCGGTTCCCCACATTTTGATACGTTGCCGCGTCTTGTAGTCGATCAGGAACAAATGTGCCCTGGGATTCTCGGCCAGATTCCCGCTGCTGATGTACTGCCGGTTGCCGTTGAAATCCGCGAAGCCGATCGTGTGTTCTTCAAGCACCTGCAAGAAACCCGGCGGTCCGCCGCGATGTTGGATGTAGGGCTGGCCTTGGGCGTTGGCCGTGGCGAGAAATACACTTGTTTGCTGCGCGATGAACTCGGCAAGCTCCTCGGTAATCGCCGTTGCCCAGCCCCCCTGGCTTTCCATTCGGGCATAGGTGCCACGCGAGCCTTTGCGGGATTGGATGGCCTTGACGCTGGGCGTGAAGGCGACATCACTGGCGATTCTGTGTCCTTCGGTCATGGCTATCCGCTCCTCGAAATTGAATCGGTCTATTTGTACGGTTTGACTACGGGGAAGTCGATATCGGTCTGGGCAACGTTATTGACATAGTTAGTCAGGGTATTGAGGGCAACCAGCAGAACGATTTCAATGATCTCGGCCTCGCTGTAACCCGCTGCTTTCACGGCAGCCAGATCCACGTCCGAAACATGCCCCCGCGTCCCGATGATCTGCGTGGCAAAGCGAAGGGCAGCAGCAGCCTTGGGGTCATTTGAGTTGCCATGGCGATTGGCGTCGAGTTCCGCCGCATCAAGCCTGGCCAGATTGCTGCCGAGATAGCTATGGGCCGACAGGCAATAGCCGCACCCGTTCAACTCTGCCACTGTCAGGGCGATCCGCTCGCTGGTCTTGGCGCCGATAGTGCCTTTGCCAAGGGCGCCATTCAGGCTCAGGTAGCCTTCGAGTGCCGCCGGACTATTGCCGACCAATTTCATCAGGTTGGGAACCACGCCCAGTTGCCGATTGACTGCTTTGAGCAGCGGCAGGGAGGCGGACGGGGTTTGATCGGATTGGGGAATGGTGATGCGCGACATGGATACTCTCCTCGGGTCAATCGCGACGCGGATTGCGCAGCGGATGAAGCGCATCTTGCTCGCTTCTGATAAATAGAAGAATATCCATTAAATGCAATTAATTATTGCAACAACTGGAATAGTGAAATGGACAGACTATTTTCGATGAGCGTTTTTGTCGCCGTGGCCGAAGAGGAAGGTTTTGCTGCAGCGGCACGCCGCCTGAATATGTCGCCGCCTGCCGTAACGCGGACCATTGCCGCGCTGGAGGATTATCTCGGCATCAAGCTTCTGACACGGACAACGCGCTTCGTCCGCGCTACCGATGCCGGCCAGCGTTACCTGGAAAGTGCCCGGCACATCTTGGCGGAGGCTGATGAGGCCGACGAGGCGGCGGCCGGGGTGCATGCCGCGCCACGCGGGCAACTGGCAGTGACGGCTCCGGTCCTGTTTGGCAGCATGCATGTCATGCCTGGCATTGTGGAGTTCCTGGCGCGCTACCCGGAGGTTTTCGTCAATGCAGTCTTTCTCGATCGGGTGGTCAATCTGCTGGAGGAGGGCATCGATGTCGGTGTCCGTATCGGCGAATTGCCTGACTCGACGATGCGTGCCATTCCTGTTGGCTCGGTCAGGCGCGTCATTTGCGCCTCGCCAAACTACCTGACCCGGCACCCCGGGCTAAACGAACCGCGAGGTCTGGCAGGACAGACGATCATCTCGGCCAGCCCTATTTCTGCGGGTGTGGAATGGCGCCTGAGCAGTGGCAAAGAGCAAATCAGCGTCAAGGTCCAGCCTCGACTGACAGTCACCAACAATGCAGCGGCCATCGAAGCGGCGTTGATGGGTTTCGGTATCACGCGCCTGATGTCCTACCAAGTTGCCCCCCATCTGGCGGCCGGACAACTCGTCCGGCTATTCCCCGAATACGAGCCGCCAGCACTGCCGATCCACATCATTCATCTGGACGGGCGACGGGCCTCCGCCAAGGTCCGGGCACTCGTCGATGTGCTGGTTGAACGGCTGCGCGCGAATGCCGCATTGGCAGCCTGGGAATAATCGGTGCAACGATAGAATCGTTCGTTGTACTCACTTCCGGCAACAGCGGCGGCCGTACAAGGGGTTCACCCGAGTTCAGCGACTAACTTATTTGGTGTTCATGACCCTGACTACCGCGGGCCTTGGCAACGTGACGGCCATTTCCCCCCTGAGCCGATCCGTGGCCATCCTCATCGGCCTTGCCGGCCAGCTGTACATGACCATTCTCATTGCCATACTGGTAGGAGAATTTCTCACTGGCCACGAAGGAAAATAGGCGTGCCAACGTCTGCAACTGCGTGGTTATCGTGCGGATAGGCTGTCCCAGTGTTGCAGGGCCATGCCACATCCAGTCAGGACTACTCCTCGCGCGGTTCTGTCCGTCGTAGAACTCGGGCCATGCCATTTCAAAGACGCGGCAACATCCGACCATGCCATGCAGCCGACCGTCACCAGCGGACTTCGCCTGCCGGTTCCTGAGGCTGATGACGAGCGCTGAAGGTGCGCTCTTCCAGAGACCCAAGGACCATGTTGGATCGAAGCCCCTCTCGCCGCGCTCCGGCGGCTTCAAGTCGCACACACCCCACCCCGCAAAAGCCGTCCTCGCCGCTTTGACGTATCATCGGCCGATCCACCCCAATGCTGCTCAAACAATGAAGAGCGATACGCCCCAAATGATCTATCTCAAGGACTACACCCCGCCCGCCTTTCTGATCGACGCCGTCGACCTCGATTTCGTCATTGAAGCGGGCCGCACGACCGTCACCGCCACGCTGGCGCTGCGCCGCAATCCGGGCGTTGCCGCGCAGCCGCTGGTGCTCGATGGAGAGGAACTGGAAACCCTGTCGGTTGCGGTCGACGGCGAGAAAGTGCCGTTTTCCGTGACGCCGAACACGCTGACCATCGCCGACCTTCCCGATGCCTTCACGCTGCACACGGTCGTCCGCATCGAACCCGACGCGAACACCGGCTTGTCCGGTCTCTACCGCTCCCGCGACGGTTATTTCACGCAGTGCGAGGCGCAGGGATTCCGCCGCATCACCTGGTTCCTCGACCGCCCGGATGTGATGTCGACCTACACGGTGACGCTGCGCGCCGACAAGGCCGCTTTCCCGGTGCTGCTCGCCAACGGCAATCCGGTCGCCGCCGGCGACGAGGCCGACGGCCGCCACTGGGCGAAATGGGCCGACCCGTTCCGCAAGCCAGCCTACCTGTTCGCCATCGTCGCCGGCAAGCTCGATGTGCTGCGCGATGCCTTCACGACCGCCTCCGGCCGCAGCGTGCACCTCGCCATCTACGTCGAGCCGGGCAAGCTCGACCAGTGCCCGCACGCGATGGAAGCGCTGAAGAAATCGATGGCGTGGGACGAGGAACGCTTCGGCCTCGAATGCGATCTCGACCACTACATGATCGTCGCCGTCGGCGACTTCAACATGGGCGCGATGGAAAACAAGGGCCTCAACATCTTCAACACGAAGTACGTCCTCGCTCGCAGTGACGTGGCCACCGATGTGGATTTCGAGAACATCGACCGCGTCGTCGCCCATGAGTATTTCCACAACTGGACCGGCAACCGCGTCACCTGCCGCGACTGGTTCCAGCTTTCGCTGAAGGAAGGCCTGACCGTCTTCCGCGACCAGGAGTTCGGCGCCGATCTGCACAACCGCTCGACTGCCCGCATCCGCGAGGTGCGCGGCCTGCGCGCCGCCCAGTTCCCCGAGGACGCCGGCCCGATGGCGCACCCGGTACGTCCGGCCAGCTTCGTCGAGATCAACAATTTCTATACCTCGACCGTGTACGAAAAGGGCGCCGAGGTCATCCGCATGATCCAGACGCTGATCGGCCGCGACGCGTTCCGCGCCGGCATGGACGAATACTTCCGCCGCCACGATGGCCAGGCGGTGACCTGCGAGGATTTCGTCGCCGCAATGAGCGCTGCCTCCGGCTTTGATTTCACCCAGTTCATGCGCTGGTACAACCACCCCGGAACACCGCATGTCGCGGTCGACAGTCATTTCGATGCCGAAACCGGGACCTGCACGCTGACCTGCACGCAATCCAACCCGCGCGCCGCGGACGACGCCCCGTACCTGATTCCGATCCGCGTCGCCCTGTTCGCCACAGACGGCCAACTGATCGCCGGCAGCGAGCGCACCCTGCAATTGACGGCGACCTCGCAGTCCTTCGTCTTCAACGACATCGCCGGCGAACCCGTGCCCTCGCTGCTGCGCGACTTCGCCTACACGCCGGACGAACTCACCCTGCTCCTGGCCCACGAGACCGACCCGTTCAACGCCTGGGAAGCCGGCCAGCGCCTCGCCTCGGCGCTGATCCTCGACGCCACGGCCGCCATCGCTGCCGGCCGGACGCCAGCCTGGCCGGCTGGCTTCGTCGATGCCTCCCGGCGCCTGCTGCAGACCCACGCCGAACGCGGCGCCGCCTTCGTCGCCGAAGCGCTGACCCTGCCCGGCGAATCGACACTGGCCGAGGCACTGGAAGTAGTCGATCCGGATGCCCTGCACGCCGCCCGCAATGCGCTGCGCCGGCATCTCGCCGAACAGCTCGAGGACGAGCTGGGCGCGACCTATGCCGCCCTCGCCCCGCATGGCGCGTACCAGCCGAACGCCGCCGACGCCGGCCGCCGCGCGCTGCGCAACGTCTGCCTGGGCTACCTGCTCGAACTGAACACCCCCGCCTGCCGTCAGCTGGCCATGCGGCAGTACCGTTCTGCCGACAACATGACCGACCAGTTCGGCGCCCTCGCGGCACTGGCCCAGACCGATTGCCCGGAACGCGAACAGGCGCTGGCCGACTTCCATCAGCGCTGGCAGCACGAGGCGCTGGTCGTCGACAAGTGGCTCGCCGTGCAATCGGGCAGCCGCCTGCCCGGCACGCTGGAAACCGTCAGACGCCTGACCGCGCATCCGGCTTTCGACATCGGCAACCCGAACAAGATCTATGCGCTGCTGCGCACTTTCGGCGCCAACCTCGTCCGCTTCAACACGGCCGCGGGCTACGCCTTCCTCGCCGCGCAGATCAATGTCATCGACGCGCGCAACCCGCAGGTCGCGGCGCGCCTCGCCCGCTGTTTCGACCGCTGGCGGCGATTCGACGCCGGCCGCCAGGCCGATGCCCGCACGGCGCTGGAAAGCATCCGCGACCATGCCGGCCTGTCGCGCGACGTCGGCGAGATCGTCACGCGGGCGCTGGGCTAACCAGCCATTACGGCCTTGGCCGGTACCCACTGGCGGCGGCTAACCGGCAATTTTTCCGGCACGCCGCGCAGCAGTGCCCAACCGTAGGCTTCGGCATCGTCGCCGGCAGCCTTCTCGAAGCCAGCCAGCGCCGTCCTCGCCACCAGCACCGCCCGGTGCAGGCGGATGAAGCGCTCGGCATATTCGCTTTCCAGATGAGTCAGCGACTCGTCAAGCAGGTACTCGCGGTCGACCGTCCGCGCCGTCACGTATTTCAGGTCCGCCTTGAAGTAGAGGACCTCGCCGACCGGCACCAGCAGCAGGCGGCCGCGCTCGTGGCAGCAGAGATGGGTGCGCCCTCCGCCGCGCACGGCGCGCCCGAGGCTGGCAAGCAATTCGTGGTTGGCGGGCGGAGCGGCATGTGCTTTCTGCAAGGCCGTCAACAATCGCTGCGCGCGTACCGGCTTGAGCAGGTAGTCAACCGCGTTGAGATCGAAAGCCTGCACCGCGTAGTTGTCGTAGGCGGTGGTGAAGATGATCGCGGGTGGCGCCGGGAATGCGCCAAGGTGACCGGCCAGTTCGATGCCATCCATGCCCGGCATGCGGATGTCGGCGAGCATGACATCGACGGCGTGATCACGCAGGAATTCGAGTGCCGCGATGCCGTTGCCCGCCTCGCCGACGACCTCGGTCGGGAACTGGATGGCGATGTCGACGAGTATTTCCCGCAGACGGTTGCGGGCCAGCGGTTCGTCATCGACGATCAGGATCTTCAGGAGTTCGGCGTGCGGCATGGCAGAATGATGCGGACCTCGTAGGATTGCACGCCAGCCTCGATTTCGAGCCGCGCTTCGAGATCGTAATACAACGCGAGGCGCTCGCGAATGTTCGCAATGGCGATATGGTTGCCGCTGGCGTGCTGCTGGGCGCCGGTAGCCGAGTTGGCGATGGCGATCCGCAGTTCGTCGCCACGCTGCTCGATCGAGACGCGGATGGTTCCACCCTCGGGTGACGGCTCGATACCGTGATAGACGGCGTTCTCCAGCAGCGGTTGCAACATCAGCGGCGGAATCGGCAGGTTCAGGGAAACAGATCCGATTTGCCAGTCGACCGCGAGACGCTCGCCGAGGCGCAGCCTTTCCAGTTCGAAGTACTGCTTGCCGAGAGCAATCTCGTCGGCCAGGCTGATCATTTCACCGGGGTCGCGCATCGCGGCGCGGAAGAGGTCGGACAGCGATTCGAGCGCCGCCTCGGCCTGCTGCGGCCGGGCGCGAATCAACGAGAGCACGGCATTGAGCGAGTTGAAAAGGAAGTGCGGGCGGATGCGCGCATTCAATGCCGCCAGGCGCGCTTCGGCCTGGGCCGGCGAAAAGGCACGGGCGCGCAACTCGAAATAGCCGAGCAGCACAACGGTCGCCGCGACCGCCAGCAGCGCCGGGCGCAGGGCATTGCCGCTGTCGCTGAAACCGAGCGACTGCCAGAACAGGTTCTGGGCAAAGGCCAGTCCGCCGACCAGCATGACCACGGCCAGTTGCCCCAAGCCCAACGGCATTCGGCGCAGCAGATCGCGCATCGCAGCCAGCAGTCCGAGCGCGAGCAGGAGCAAGGGTTCGACGAGGGCCGCCATCTCGACGTAGCGCGGCACCCAGCCGGAGGGTTCGGGCACCTGGATCAGCGCCGCGGCCAACGCCATGACGTTGACCCCGAGCAGGACACGCAGCATCACCCCGAAATTGCGCCAATCGGGGAGCGGATGCGTTGCCGGAAAGTGCCCTATACTTGCCATTCCTGATGCCTGATCGCCTTGACTGCCCTATTCTATGACTTCCAGCGCCGCACAATACACTTGGGCCGGACGATTCTCGGAACCGGTCTCCGACCTCGTCAAGCGCTACACCGCTTCGGTCGATTTCGACCGGCGCATGTGGCAGCAGGACATTCGCGGCTCGCTGGCGCATGCGCGGATGCTGGCAAAACAGGAAATCATCAGCAAGGGTGACCTGATCGACATCGAGCGCGGTATGGAAACCGTGCAGCGCGAGATCGAATCCGGCAGGTTCGAATGGTCGCTCGACCTCGAGGACGTCCACCTCAACATCGAAAAGCGCCTGACGAACCTCGTCGGCGATGCCGGCAAGCGCCTGCACACCGGCCGTTCGCGCAACGACCAGGTGGCCACCGACATCCGTCTCTACCTGCGCGATGCCATCGACGACATCCTGGTGCTGATCAGGGGCTTCCGTAGCGCACTGGTGGATCTGGCCGAGAAGGAAGCGGCGACGCCGATGCCCGGCTTCACGCACCTGCAGGTCGCCCAGCCGGTGACTTTCGGCCACCACATGCTGGCCTATTTCGAGATGTTCGGGCGTGATGCCGAGCGCTTCGCCGATGCCCGCAAGCGCACCAACCGCCTGCCGCTCGGCGCCGCCGCACTGGCCGGCACGACCTACCCGATCGACCGCGAATTCGTCGCCAGGGAACTCGGTTTCGAGGGTGTCTGTGAAAATTCGCTGGATGCTGTCTCGGATCGCGACTTCGCCATCGAATTCACCGCCGCCTGTGCGCTGCTGATGATGCACATCAGCCGCCTGTCGGAAGAGCTGGTCATGTGGATGAGTCCGCGCATAGGCTTCATCCAGATCGCTGACCGCTTCTGCACCGGCTCGTCGATCATGCCGCAGAAGAAGAACCCGGACGTCCCGGAACTGGCGCGCGGCAAGACCGGCCGCGTCTACGGCGAGTTGATGTCCCTGCTGACCCTGATGAAGTCGCAGCCGCTGGCCTATAACAAGGACAACCAGGAAGACAAGGAGCCGTTGTTCGACGCCGTGGATACCGTCACTGACACGCTGCGCATCTTCGCCGACCTGGCCGGCGGAATCACCGTCAGACCGGAAGCGATGAGGGCTGCACTGGCCCAGGGCTTCGCCACCGCCACCGACCTCGCCGACCACCTGGTCAGGAAGGGCCTGCCTTTCCGCGACGCGCACGAAGCGGTCGGTCATGCGGTCAAGGCCGCTGAAGCCAAGGGCGTCGACCTGGCGCAACTGACACTGGACGAGATTCGCGCCTTCTGCCCGCAGGTGGAAAATGACGTTTTTGCCGTGTTGACCGTGGAAGGCTCGCTCGCCGCACGCGACCACTTCGGCGGCACCGCGCCGGCTCAGGTCAGGGCGGCCATTGCCAGGGCGCGCAGCCGCCTGTGAACGATGAAGAGTAAGCTCGGCAAATACGAATTGCTCCGCAAGATCGGGGACGGCCCGATGAGCACCGTTTACCTCGGGCGCGACCTCTTCGCCAGGCGCGATGTAGCGATCAAGGTGACCAGCCCGGACATCCTGCGCGACCCTGTAAAGGGCAAGTTGTACTCCAGTTTGTTCCTCAACGAAGCGTCGCTGATGGGCAAGCTCAGCCACCCGCATATCGTCCAGATCTACGATGCCGTGGTCGCCGAGGACGTCTGCTACATCGTTATGGAGTATGTCGCCGGCGGCACCCTGGAGGAGCACGTCCACCCGGGCAACCTGTTGCCGGTCGACCGCGTCGTCGAACTGGTTTTCAAATGCACGCGGGCACTCGACTTCGCCTACGGTCTCGGCATCACCCACCGCGACCTCAAGCCGGCCAACGTCCTGCGTGCCGGCGCCTCGGACATCAAGATTTCGGATTTCGGGGCTGCCATCGTCAAGAGCGCCGGCCTTGAACGCACCCAGATCAATGGCAACGGCTCGCCCGCCTACATGTCACCGCAACAAATAGTCGGACAGTCTCTCGACCACCGCGCCGACATCTTTTCGCTCGGCGTCTTGCTGCACCAGTTGCTCACCGGCGAACTGCCCTTC
>WBZP01005453.1_pt1 | contig 12931 bp, 12 predicted proteins | sample 5204301 | NCBI WGS metagenome assembly WBZP01 (sample SAMN12412401, study PRJNA552823) | activated sludge metagenome | isolation source: activated sludge from nitrification reactor of wastewater treatment plant... | place: USA: Pennsylvania | collected 2017
ATCCCGGCGCCACCGAATACAAGATCCCCTACGGCGGCGGGTTCCGGTTCGTCACCAGCCCTGCGTATCTGGGCGAGCTGATTGCGTGGGCCGGGTTCGCCCTGTTGACCTGGTCGCTCGCCGGAGTTGCCATATTCCTGATCACGGCGGGCAACCTGGTCCCCCGGGCGTTCGCCACTCATAAGTGGTACCGGGAGAAGTTCGCCGACTATCCCGCCGAGCGCAAGGCCCTGATACCCGGGGTGATCTGATCGGGGCGCCCGCGACGAGAGGGCCAGGTATCGGCCGCCCGATAGCTCGTCCCGCCTCAGGGCAACCCGGCCTTGTTGAACTCCTGCTGGAGTCGTGGCCTGCGGCGGTGGGTCTCGCGCAGTTCGGCGATGAGCGTCTCGACGGGGGTGGCCCGCTCAGTGCCGGCGGCCAGCTTGCGCATCTTGGCCAGCCGTCGAGCGGCGAACCGGTAGTTCTGCACCTTGGCCTCGACCAGTTCGTCGACCGCCAGCCGCTGCAGGACAGGCAGCACCGCCAACGGATTGACCTTCTCGTACTTCTTGACCAATTCCTTCCAGACATCACCGTCGGTGAGTGTGAGCGAGTGCGCGAGATCCCAGGCGCCCCGTACGTCCTTGAGGGTCAGCAGGACGAACAAGACCGCATCACGCGGTCGCCGGGCGAGGCTGTCCATCACCTCATCGCGGTAGTCCGGCCACGACGAACCCGCCGCGGCATGCAGTCGCGCGGCAGTGGTCGAGGACGGCCATCGCCGGAAAACCAGCAGCCGGGCGTCCCGTGACTCCTGGGGCCGGTGGTCATCGAGCAACTCACACCAGTAGTCGGCGGCCCGGCGGGATTGGTGCCCTTCGTCGAAGTCGGTGGCCTGTTTTGCCCAATCGATGGCGAGGTCGATTTCGCCGATCTCGGCGAGTGCTTCGGCGGTGTCCTGCAGCCATGCCGCGACCCTGCGGTCGCGGGCGTGGGTGGCGATGATCGCATTGACGTCGCGGTCGAGCACGGCAAGGCGCTGGGCGTTCCAGTCGAGGGTGAACCACTCGTGGGAGTGCTGGGACTGCCACCGCTGTTCTTGGGTGGGGCGCGACCCCAGGCCGGCTTCGATCTCGGCCAGCCGTGCGCGGTAGCGGGCGATTCCGAGGTCGCCCAGGGGCGGGGGCGTAGGACAGCGGGTCGATGGTGAAGTAGTCGACGTCGCCGTCGAATTGGAATCTGATCATCCAGTCGATGAGCTTGGCCGTCGGCACTTTCGCGGCGGCGGCGACCTTGGGATGCAGTTCCAGCAGGCGCCGGCAGGCGTCGCCGATGATTCCGCTGGAGTCATCAGCCCGGGCGATCACGGTGATCGCACTCGCCAGAGCCTTATTCGTCACCGCGTACGCCTCAGCCGGATCGGTTGTGGGCAGGGCGGATTCAAGGATGTCGATCCCGTCGTGCATCTGCGCGCCGTGATCGTTCGCGGTCGACCACCGCCAGAGCTCAGCGCGGGTACGGATCAGGGGAAGGACGGTGTCGGCGAGTCGGTTCACCACTGCACGACCCCGGCGTTGGATGGCATGGCCGTCTTTTTACCTCCTGGCGGGAGCGCGCGGTCAACCGGCTCGGCGCAGCCGGCCACAGAACGCGCCGTATGCGTCAGGGGCGGCCGTGCGCCGAGGCAGTCCACTCTCTGACGACCTCGTCGCGTCCGCGGCGGATTTGGACACGGCGGTAGCCGTGGGTCGGCGCGAGGCGTGAGAAGTGTTCGAAGATCTCCTCGGCGCCCCGTGGTGTCAGCGCTTTGTCGAAGCGGGCCCATTGCCATTCGTCGCCGTCGAACATTTGCTCCCAGACCACGTAGAACGCGACGCTGTCGATGACGGCTCGACGAATCATTTCCGAGGGTGTGGCTCCCTGAGTTTTCGCGCTGTGCATCAACTCGGTGCGAAGTGATTCGGGCAGCCGGATCGCCAGGACCGGCGTCTTGCCAGTGGTCGACGTTCCCTTGGCCGGTCGTCCCTTCGGCAGAACGGCCGGATTCACCTCGACCGAGGTGACTTCGGCCGCTGTTGGGGGATTGGCCTCGTAGTCGACGGCCATCGCGGCGTACTCGGCATCGGTGATTCGGGTCTTGCTCATAGCTGCTCACTCCTTTGGGCTTCGGGCCCGTTGCGGGCCGTAGTCGGGTTTCGCTAGTGAGTCGAGGCCCAGGCGCGCAAGAAGACTGGGGCGAAGGATCATTGCGTGGAACACCTCGGCGATGCTGGGGTCGATGAGGTCGGCTATGACCTCGATCCATGGCTGGTCGTCGGCGGCCGGGCCGATGAACAGCGTGGGCGCGGTGTTGGTTCGGCGTGGTGCGAGCCCGACGCGAAGTGCGGGGTATGTGATCACTGTTCTGATTTCCTCGTCGGTGATGAAGTGCGTGCGGGCGCTGGGCCGGATCGCGATCTCCACCCCGTAAAGTGTATTACCGTTACCGCGGAAAGTGCAATACACTTTTGCGGGTGCGGGCGGATCTCGATCGGTTGGCTACTCGGCAGACCCGGTTGTCGTACGGCGGTTGTTTTGAATGCACCCGCATATCCCGGCTATTATCACGGTCTGGTAACGGTGAGGTCTCACCACGGATTCGCGCGAGGTGCCGTAGATGAATCGACGTGACCCGGCCGGGCGACGCGGGTCGTCATCGGCCGTCGCCGTGCTGGTCGGCTCGGCCGCGGCCGCCCTGGCCATCGCCGCCGACGCCCACCCGCCCGCTGTTGCGCTGGTCGCCGCACCTGTCGTTGACTGCTGCGCCCAGATCGTCGCCCTGCCGCCCGGCATCGCTCCGGTGCGCACCGTCGTCCAGAACGGCGCGGAGCCCATCGCCGCCGAGGTTTCCGCGGCGGCCCGGTTGCGGGTCGTCGCCAATCCGCAATTGCTGCCGGTGGGCAAGGCACCCGAGCGTGGGCTGCAGGTCAGGACGATCCTGGCGGCCCGCCTCATCAGCGCGTTGTTCCCGGAGATCCAGAACATCGGCGGCGTCCGGCCGGATGCGCTGCGGTGGCACCCGAACGGGCTGGCGCTCGACGTGATGATCCCCAACCCGACCAGTGACGCGGGCATCGCGCTCGGCGACCGGATCGTGGCCTATGTGCTGCACAACGCCGATCGGCTGGGCATCCAGGACGCCATCTGGCGCGGCACCTACTACACGCCCGCCGGTCCGAGCGGATCCGGCTACGGCCACTACGACCATGTGCACGTCACGACCACCGGCGGGGGTTATCCCACCGGCTCCGAGTTGTACTACCGCTGACCGCGCCGGCCGGGTCAGGCGACCGGCACCGAGATCTCCACTTCGGTACCGGGGGTCGTCGGTCGCACCGTGAACGTGCCGCCGGCCGCCTGGACCTTGGCGCGTGTCGACGCCATGCCGATGTGACCGTCGGCCACGCTGCGTGCCGCGGCGTCCGGATCGATGCCGACCCCGTCGTCGGAGACGCGCACCCACGCCTCATGCCCGGATCGCCCCAGCTCGATCCAAAGATTTTGCGCCCGAGCGTGTTTCACCGCATTGGTGGCTATCTCGCGGGCCGCGCCGTAGAGCAGCGCGTCGGCGGGCGTCAGACCGTCGCCGGGCCAGGTCCCGGCGTCGAAGTGCACGGACATGCCCGACCGGGACCCGATGCCGTCGGCCCATGCGCCCAGGGCCGCCGGCAGTCCGGCCGAGGCCAGCACCGCCGGGTGCAGTTCACGCACCACGTCGCGCAGCAGGTGGGTGGCTTCCGCCAGCGCCGAATCGGCCCGGTCGGCGGCCTCGCCGGAACCGGTGCGGGCGTCGTCGATGTCCTGGCGCGCGACGATCACGTATTGCAGGGCGCCGTCGTGTAATCGTTCCGAAAGTGCTTGGCGCTCCTGCTTTTCGAGGTTGAGCAGTTCCGCCAGCAGCTGGCGTCGCTGCACCGCCAACTCTTCGATGGCTGCCACCTTGGCCTGCTGGATCCGGGACAGGGCCACCGAACCGCCGGCCAGGCCGGCCAGCACCAGGAGCCGGAGCAGGATCGCGCCCCACGGCTCTTCGTTGGGGGCCTGGTTGATCCAGGCGACGGCCAGATAGGTCGCCAGCGTCGGAACCGCGATGACCCCGCTGACGTAGGGATCCAGTTGGGCGGCGGCGATCAGCGGTATCAGGAACACCGCGGTGCTCAACACGTCGGATGTCCAGCTCATCGGCGACGCCACGCCCGTCAGCACCGAAAGTGTCGCCACCACAGTCAGATCCGCACCCAGCATCAGCAGCGCCAGCGTGCGCCTGCCGGTGATGCCGGCCCGCGACTCCGGACGCAGCACGGCGGCGCACCACAGCGTCACGGCCGCCGCGTAGACCGCCAGTACGACAAGGCATACGCCCTGCTTGGCGTTGGGCGGTTCCAGCAGCAGGGTGACCCCGAGGAACACCACCAGCAGGACGCGCAACACGCACTGCAGCACGGTGCCCGACAACGACGAACGCTGCGGGAGGCGCCCGTGCGCGTCGGACATCGGCGGCTCCCGTCGGTTCGGCGTGGTCAGAGTATAGAAGTTGGGTCCGCCGCGGATCCGGAATTCGGCGCGCTAGGCTCGCCCTCGTGACGATGCCCCAGCTCACGATTCCCGCTACGTGGGACGACATCACGCCGGAATGGATGACCGCTGCGCTGGCCGCGTCGCGCCCCGGGGCGGTTGTCGATGCGGTCACGGTGCAGACCCGCGACGACGGCACCAACCGGCGCGCCCGGCTCGCGCTCACCTACGCCGAAGGTGACGGTCCGGCAACGGTTTTCGTCAAAGGTGTCGATCCGGACCACCGTGAGCTGATCAAACTGACCAGCGGCCTGTTCCATGAGCCGCGGCTGTTCGCCACCGGTGTCCCGTTGCCGCTGGAGCATCCGGTGGTCTACGCGACACTCATCGACGAGGCCGCCGAGGACTTCGTCATCGTGATGGAGGATCTGACCGCCCGTGGCGCCGATCCGCGCGACGCCACCCGCCCGCTGACGCCGCAGCAGGCCCTCAGCGGCGTTCGCGGACTGGCGCGGATGCACGGAAAATACTGGGGTGAAAGGCTTTCCGGTGACGCGAACCTGGATTGGGTCGAGCCGTTCGTGCCATGGGACGGGATGCAGTACGCGCCGCTGCCGGCCGCCCTGGAGAAGCTGTCATCGGACACCCCGGCCGAAGTCATGGCGCTGCACATCGACCAACTCGTCGACGAGATCTGGAAGCCGTACATCCGCAGTCTGACCCGGGCGCCGCAGACGCTGCTGCACGGCGACCCGCATATCGGCAACACCTACCTGCTGCCCGGCGGCGAGGTCGGATTCCTGGACTGGCAGGTGCTGCGCCGCGGCAACTGGTCACTGGATCTCGGGTACTTCGTGCAGGGCGCGCTGACCACCGAGGACCGCCGCGCGCACGAGGGGGCGCTGCTCGGGGAGTACCGCGACGCGCTGGGCCTGCCCGCGGCCGAACTGCCGGACATGGACGAAGTCTGGCTGCGCTACCGGGCGTCGGTCGCCCACGGTCTGTGCACCTGGCTCGCCACCGCCAGCGCCGGGGAGTTGTGGCAGCGCCCCGATATCGCCCTTGCTCTGGCGCAGCGGTATTCGATGGCCTACGGCGACCTGGACACCGCACAGGCGATCACCGAGATCGATTGCGGCTGAATGACTTTCAGATGGCGGGGGTGCCCGCCAGTGCGCAGGCCATCTGCGTGTTGTGGGCGTCGGCGTTGAGCGCGGTCGCGGTGTCGTTGAGGGTGTTGCCGCCGCCGTGCACCCCCATGACCAGGAGGAGCTTCGTCGCGCGCAGCGACCAGGACTGCATCGGCGCGGAGATGTCGCCGGACAGCCCCGGTGTGGTGGCGGCGCCCCACGCCGTTGCCGCGGCCTCCCGCAGCGCGGTGCGGCCCACGACGTTGGAATTCTGCACTTCGGGTTTGGCGTAGTCGACGTAGTTGCCGCCGCCGGCACTGGCGTATGCGAAGTCCTCGTAGTTGGTGGCGGCGTAGCTCAGCGCGGCCGAGAACTGTTTGCACGCAACGGAGGACGGACTGTCCGGGGCCGGGGGCTCGGGATCGGCCGCGGCCGGTATCTCCGGCGCTGCGGCAACCGGCGCGGCTGCGACCACCGGACCCGGGTTCGCCGGGGCCGGCGCGGCATCGGGTTCGGCCGCCGCGCTCGGGGCGGTGGCCAGTACCGCACCGACGGCCAGGAGCGCGGCGGCGATCGTTCGGCGCGCGGCCGTGGCGTTCATGCGATCCCTCTCGTTGCTGTCGGAAGCCCTGGGCAGCAGGACTCTACATCGACGCGAGCATCTACCCGCGGCGGACAGGCCGACTGAAACTCCCACCGCAATGTTGAATCGACCGGTCAGCACGGTTACCGGGAGTTGAACTCCGCCTGAACAAATCTCACGCATGGGAAAGCGGGGGAGGAAGCATAGCGGACAGGCGACGATCCCGACAGGGTTTCTTCCCTGCGAAAGTGCTGTGAGTGGGCTCGGGCGCAGGATACGCCGCCCAAGAATCAGGGTGATATCAATTGGCCGTTAATGTTGTTGCCGTGTTTACCGTTTGGACACCAGATCCATTGATAGTTCGACGGGACAGATCCCGCCGGGATCGCGACGACGAGAGGCGCAACCCCTACATGTTGCATCGTTTTGCCACCGTGGCTTCTGTATGCGTGTTGGCCCCACTGCTGGGGTCCCTGCCGCTCGCGCAGGCCGACCCGCCGGCCGACCCGCCCGTCGTGCCGGTCGGCAACCCCGCGCCGCCGCCGGACGCGGCCGCGCCGCCGGCCCCCGGCGGGCCGGCCGGTCCGATCCCGTCGGCCGCCCCGGGCGTTCTGACGACGCCGGACGGCTGGCAGGTGATCGTGTCGGGTAAGGACGAGTCCATGGAGCCGGTCGCCTCGCTGACGGGCGCGCCCACCTCGCGCGAATATCTGGTGGACGGTACCTTCATCGGCGGGGTGACGGGTGGCGGCAGCACCAAGCTGGCGGGCGGGACAATGGAGGCCGGTTACCAGATCGGTTGCGGCATAACGCAGGACGACATCGAGTCGATCACCGCGGCCGGCATCTCGCCCGGTATCGGCATCCCGATCATCAACGGATCGATCTTTCCCGTGACCCTGTCGCCGTCGTTGAGCCAGCAGATCAAGATCGCTCTGAAGCCCGGCACGGTGAACATCGTGCCGGTGGGGAAGAAGTCCTTCAAGGGCACCAATCCGCGGATTTCGATCACCGGTTTCCGCATCAAGATCGACGGCTGCGCCGGGCAGTCGTTCATCCGGTCGTATGCGACCCTGACCAGTTCGACCGACAACACCGACGACGTCGTCACCTATCTCGGCGTCACCAGGGTCGTCTGACCGCCCGCACTGGTTCTGCCCACAAGAGACACGAAAGGTCTTCGCACGACATGATGCATCGTTTCGCCACTCTGGCCGCAGTGTGCATGCTGGCTCCGCTGAGTGCGGCCCCGGCCGCATCCGCGGATCCGGCGCCCGCGGACCCCGCCGCGGCGCCCGCCACGCCCGTCGCCGACGTCGTTCCGCCGCCGCCCCCGGTGGACACCGGCGTGGTGGCCTCCGAGGTTCCGGGTATCGCGCACACGCCGGACGGTCGCACCCTGACGGTCGCGGCCAAGAACGAGACACAGCTGCCGGTGGCACCGCTGACGACGTCGTTGTCCTCGCGCGAGTGGCTCGTCGGGGGGACGTTCACCGGTTCGGGCATGGGTGAGGTCAAGGGCGGCACCCTCGAGGTGGGCTACCAGATCGGTTGCGGCATCGAGATGGACAAGATCAAACTCAACGGGTCGATCGGTATCGGCGCCGGCACGCTGGGCTTCAACCCCACGGCGGCCGCGCCGGTGACGCTCGGTAGCTTCACCGTCCCGATCCAGGGCCAGATCGAGGTGGAACCGCGGCCGGGCACCATCACCAACGTCTCGGTGGACAAGAAGACGTTCAAGGGTGACGCGACGCGGGTGACCGTCAAGGACATCCACATCAAGGTGGACAACTGCGTCGGCGCGTCCTCGCTGCGCTCGTACGCGGTGCTGACCAGTTCGGGCACTGACGCCGACGACATCGTCGCCTACTACGGCGTGGCCAAGGTCTTCTGACCGAACATGCTGATGCGTAAGCGATTTCGCGCCGTGCTGATCGGTGCGGTCGTCGTGGGGACCGGCCTCGGTCTCCCGGCGACCGCCGCGGCGGATCCACCGCCGCCGCCGGTGGATCCGGCGGCGCCCGTCGCCGACGCCGCTCCCGTGCCGGAACCGGCTCCGCCGGCCGCCGTCCCGCTGGCGCTGGGGCCACTGGGGGCGATTCCCGGGGCGGCACCGGTGGGCATCACCGACTTCCTGCTGGGTCAGTACCAGGTTCCCTCGCTGCCGGGCGCTGCGCCGGCGGCTGCGCCGGACGTGAACGTCCTGAATGCCGGGCAGTTCCTGAACCCGCTGAACTACCGGATGCCGACCCCCGACCAGGTGTCGCCGTACCCGCTGGCGCCGGCCACGGACCCGGGTCCGTTCGCCCGCGTCGAGGCCATGAAGGCCGCCCACGCCATGGCGCACGGGGCACTGGGCCGGATGCCGATCGGCGAGCTCAGTCAGCCACTACCGGGCACGGCGCCGCCGGTGGGTACGGTGCTGCCCGCCGGCCCGGTGCAGAACCTGCCCGATGCCGGGCCGCCGCCCGGGCTGGTCGTACCGCCGCCCACCGACCCGGCGCCGACGCCGGGGGCACCGGTCACGGTCGGCGAACCATTGGTCCCACCGCCCGGCTGACGGCCGGCGAGAATCAAATTGATCCACCCGTTGCGCGGGTGGATCAATTTGTGTATTCAATGGTCGGCTGCAATTCTTTCGGATTCTCGCCGAACAATTGGCGCCGTGCGGAAACCACGCTGATAAAAAATGAGGGGCTGCCCGAAACCGGGCAGCCCCTCGCTTGCTGATTTCTGGCGGATCAGGCGCCGCCGCCGGCACCCCCGGTGCCGCCGGCACCGCCGGTCGTACCGGAGCCCGCAGCGCCGGTGCCGCCGGCCGAGCCGGCGGAGAAGCCGCCGCTGCCGCCCTTGCCGCCCTTGCCGCCGCCGGCGGGTGCGGGGCCGTTGCCGCCCTTGCCGCCGTTGCCGCCCTTGCCGCCGATCTGCGCGCCGCTGCCACCGGCGCCGCCGTCGCCGCCGCCGGCGCCGGCGGCCGTGCCGTTACCGCCGCCACCGCCGGACCCGCCGGCACCACCCAACGAACCGCCCGAGCCGCCGCTGCCGCCGGCACCGCCCTTGCCGCCGCCGACGCCGTCGCCGCCGGACCCGCCCGCGCCGCCCGAGCCGCTACCGCCACCGATCAGGCCGCCGTTGCCACCCGTGCCGCCCGTGCCACCGGCGCCTCCGGTGCCGGCCGCGTTGGCCCCGCCGGCTCCGCCGGCGCCACCGCCACCGGCGTTGCCGCCGAACGGTCCGGAGTTGCCGCCGTCACCGCCGTTGCCACCGGCCGCACCGGCGCCGCCGGATCCGCCCGCGCCGCCGGCACCACCGTTGGCCGAGCCCGTCAGTCCGGCATCACCGCCGTCGCCGCCGTCACCGCCCTTGCCCCCGGCGGCCGTGGACGAGCCGCCCGCGCCGCCGGCGCCGCCCGCACCCTGGACGAACAGCGGCAACAGGGCTCCGTTGCCGCCGTTGCCGCCGCTGCCGGCGTTGCCGGTCGTGCTGCTGCCGCCGGCCCCGCCGGCGCCGCCGGAACCGGCGTATGCCCCGGCGTTGCCGCCGTCGCCGCCGTTTCCGGCCGTGGCCCCGGCCGGCGAGGCGGCCGTCACGCTGTAGCCCTTGCCGCCCGCGCCGCCGGTGCCGGCCAGCGTGCCGGTGCCGCTGGTGCCGCCCCAGTCGCCGCCCTTGCCGCCGTCGCCCCCGTCGGGATGCGCCGCGGTGCCGTCGCCGCCGGCGCCGCCGTTGCCGTACCCGGCCGCGTTGCCGCCGGTGCCGCCGCCCCAGCCGTTGCCGCCGTTGCCGCTGAACCAGCCGCCGTTGCCGCCGTTGCAGGTGCCGGCGCAGGTGGTGGCGTCATAGCTGAAGCCGTTGCCGAAGAAGAGGCCCGCGTCCGGGTGCTCGGCGGTGCCGTTGCCCCAGAAGATGTTGAACGGTTCGGTCGCCGCGGCCAGCCCGGCGGCGCCCAGCTTGCCGGTCGCAGCGGAGGAGGTGCCGCAGCCGGTGGTGTCCGTGGGGATGCAGGTGGTGCCCTGCTCGGCCGGGGTCGCCGCCGCGGTGCCGGCCTCGGCCAGCGAGACGAGGAATCCGCCCCCGAGCACGGCGGCCCCGACAATGCCCGCTCGCAATTGCAATTGCGGCGCGCGTGAACGAATTTTCCGGTGCTTCGCCATTTTTGGGTGCCCTCCCTGGGGAAATGTTCTGCCATTTAGCACGAGGAAGGTATCACAAATGCGCGAATCCGAGACCGGCGAACAACGGCGCACATAGCCGGAATGCACCACCCGCCGCAACAATTCACTTTTAATTCGTGTGAGCGAATTCCGGGTGAATTGCAGACCAACGGAACCTGGGAACGGGTGATCAGCCGGCGATGCCGGCCGTGGTGCTCAGACCGCCGTCGACGGGTATGACGGCCCCGGTGACGTAGTTGGCGGCGCGCGACGCCAGGTAGATCGCCGCGCCGGCCATGTCCTCGCCGCGGCCCAGCCGCCCGACCGGGGTCCGGGCCGCCAGCCGGTCGCCCACCGCTTCGAGGGTGGCGGCCATCATCTTCGACGGAAACGGCCCGGGCGCAATGGCGTTCACCAGAATCGACGGGGCGAGCGCGTGGGCCAGGTGCCGGGTCAACTGGTGCACGGCGGCCTTCGACGACGAATAGGAGAAGGTGGGCAACCGTGGCACCACGATGCCGTCGATGGACCCGATGTTGATGACCCGGGCCGGGTCGTCGGGGGCCGAGGCGGCCTCGAGCAGTGGGCGGGCCAGCTGGGTCAGCAGGAAGGGCGCCTTGACGTTGAGGGTCAGCACCTTGTCGAACGCCGCCACCGGGAACTCGTCGAGCGGCGCGCCCCACGTCGCGCCGGCGTTGTTGACCAGGATGTCGAGCTTGCCGGTGCGCGCCGCGACCGCGTCGATCAGCTCCCGGCACTGCTCGTCGCGGCTGACGTCGGCGGGAATGGCATGCACCTCACCGAATTCCGACAGCGTCTCCCGCGCGGCGGCGCAGGCGTCCGGCTTGCGCGACGAGATCACGATGCGCGCCCCGGCGCGCAGGTAGCCCTCGGCGATCATCAGCCCGATGCCGCTGGTGCCGCCGGTGATCAGAGCGGTTTTGCCGGCGATCGAGAACAGTTCGGGTCCCATGCAGCGAATCTAGACCACATGCCATTGACCCCATCGAAGTAAACCGATTAGTGTACTTGGAATGACCGATGACTGGCAGCCCACCGCGTGCATCCTCTGCGAATGCAACTGCGGCATCGTCGTACAGACCGAAGGTCGCACGCTGGCGAAGATCCGCGGCGACAAGAACCACCCCGGCACCCGGGGTTACACCTGCAACAAGGCCCTGCGACTCGACCACTATCAGAACAACCGCACCCGGCTGACCGCCCCGATGCGCCGCCGGCCCGACGGCACCTACGAGGAGATCGACTGGGACACCGCGATCACCGAGATCGCCGAGGGGTTCGGCCGCATCCGGGACACCCACGGCGGCGACAAGATCTTCTACTACGGGGGCGGCGGTCAGGGCAATCACCTCGGCGGCGCCTACAGCGGCGCATTCCTCAAGGCCATCGGGTCGCGCTACCGCTCCAGTGCGCTGGCGCAGGAGAAGACGGGGGAGGCCTGGGTCGACGCCCACCTCTACGGCGGGCACACCCGCGGCGAGTTCGAACACGCCGAGGTGTCGGTGTTCGTCGGCAAGAACCCGTGGATGTCGCAGAGCTTCCCGCGCGCCCGCACGGTTCTCAACGAAATCGCCCGCGACGCAACGCGTTCGATGATCGTGATCGATCCGGTGATCACCGACACCGCCAAGATGGCGGACTTCCACCTGCGGGTCAAGCCGGGTACCGACGCCTGGTGCCTGGCGGCGCTGGCGGCCACCCTGGTCCAGGAGAACCTCTGTGACGAAACATTTCTGGCGCACCACGTCACCGGGGCCGACCCCGCCAGGCGGGCGCTGTCCGAGGTCCCGGTCGACGACTATGCGCAGCGCTGCGGCGTCGACGCCGAGTTGCTGCGCGCCGCGGCCCGCCGGATCGCCGCCGCGGACAGCGTGGCCGTGTTCGAGGACCTCGGCGTGCAGCAGTCGCCCAACAGCACGCTGTGCTCGTATCTGAACAAGCTGCTGTGGATCCTCACCGGCAACTTCGCCAAAGCCGGTGCGCAGCATCTGCATTCGGCGTTCGCTCCGCTGTTCCGTTACAGCGGCGGCGTCGGGCGCACCCCGGTCACCGGTGCCCCGATCATCTCCGGGCTGATTCCCAGCAACGTGATTCCGCAGGAGATCGCGACCGATCACCCCGACCGGTTCCGCGCGATGATCGTCGAGAGCAGCAATCCGGCGCACTCGCTGGCCGATTCGGCGGCCTGCCGCGCCGCGTTCGAGCAGCTGGAACTGCTGGTCGTCATCGACGTGGCGATGACCGAGACCGCACGGTTGGCGCACTACGTGCTGCCGGCCGCCTCCCAGTTCGAGAAGGCCGAGGCGACGTTCTTCAATCTGGAGTTCCCGCACAACACTTTTCAGCTGCGCCACCGGTTGTTCGAACCGCTGCCGGGCACCCTGCCCGAGCCCGAGATCTGGTCCCGGCTGGTCCGTGCGCTCGGTGTGGTCGACGAATCTGATCTGGCCCCGCTGCGGCGCGCGGCCGCCCACGGGCTCGACGCGTTCGCCGAGCAGTTCCTGGCC
>WBZP01005454.1_pt1 | contig 12931 bp, 9 predicted proteins | sample 5204301 | NCBI WGS metagenome assembly WBZP01 (sample SAMN12412401, study PRJNA552823) | activated sludge metagenome | isolation source: activated sludge from nitrification reactor of wastewater treatment plant... | place: USA: Pennsylvania | collected 2017
AGGGGAGCAAGAAACTCGGCGTCTTCATCGCTGAATACTCTCATCGGCTTGCTGCCACTGGCGGGCATGTTGGATAGCGGTTTGGTGGCGTCCTCGGTTACCACTCCTTTGACGACCGTGCGGATGGTCATTTGGTCGATCGTCGCAGGATGGCTCGCCTCAAACGACCAATCGGCGATGTCTTTGAGATAGACGGATCCCTTCGTGGTTTTCGCAACTTTTGATTCTCCTGAGAGTGTGGAACATCCGGTCACGATCAGGTTGATGGCTAGAAAGGCCCCGGCATACTGAGCACCGCGGAGGCTCAACCGTGCGTACATAGGAAGTCTCCTTCTGCTTGTACTATTCTCAAGAAGTATCATGACTCTGCGATAAGACCCATGAGTTTTCGTATTTCTGAATGCTGTGCTACCAAATGCCGAGACCCATGAGTACCATGCCTATGGCCAACCAACCGACGACCCCGACAGAAATGATTGTTTCGAGCGTGATGCCAGAATCGGGCTGGTTGGGACCGGGCTTTGAATCAGAGTCTTGGGGTTTCATGACCGCTGCTCACCCACTCCGGTGCACAAGAAGTCGGACGTCGAGAGTACAGCAAGGTCCATGCCTTCCTGGGGTTTGATGGAGACGGTGGGGGGCGGTTGGTGGTCAGTTGAGATCTGTCTCCTATGGGGAGGTGCAGTCGAACAGAGAGCTTAAGGAAGCTCCCTGAGGGATTGCCATGAATCCACACGGAAAGTCATGGAGTTAGAGCGGGATCACTAGTTAAGTCGGTACAGAGAGGGAGGGAAAGCGCTGAGTGAGGAAACGATTCTAAGGATGGCGAATGCGAGAAGGATCGGAGAAGCGGGGGAAAAAACTTGTCAGAAAACCATCGGGAGATGCTGTCAGAAAATGTTCACTATGCTGGGTGGGTGTACATAATCGAACGTGTGGGTGAGTCGGCCCGTTGGTCGCCGCTAGGCGCTAAGCTCCATACAGCGTTGCAGCAGAGGCGTCAAAGATGTGTTTAGTCATCAGTGTCCCTGGCTCGGAGTGGCCGGTGTGTTTGTCCCAAACGACCGTGATGTTTCCGTCGGTTTTCCCCATGCCCTGTGTTGAGGATCTGGTTGCATCGCCTTCGACCAAGACTTCTACGGTCTTCCCGATGTAGTGCCGGTTGCGCTCCGCCGTAATGGCACGTTGAATCTCAACCAACTTGGCTACCCGCTGACCCTTCAGCTGATCCGGCACATCGTCGGCATACTTTCGGGCGGCAATCGTATTTTTCCGTTCCGAGTATTTGAAGATATAGGCCGAGTCGAGCTGGGCCTGTTCCACCAGGCGAACGGTAGCCTGGAAGTCTTCATCAGATTCGGAACAGAACCCACAGATGATGTCCGTGGTCAGGACAATGCGAGGGATCGTCATCCGAATGCGCTCAACCAATGCCAGATATTCGGCTCCCGTATAGGTTCGCCCCATCAGCTCAAGAACCCGATCGCTTCCCGCCTGAAGCGGCAGATGAATGTGCTTGCAGATCCTTGGATGTGTGGCGATGGCCTCGATCAGTGCCGGAGGAAAGTCTTTGGGGTGTGGAGAAGTAAACCGGACTCGCTCAATACCGGGCTGGTCTGCGACGGCGCTGATGAGCTTGGCAAAGTCCCATTCTTCATGACGGTAGGAATTCACATTTTGGCCGAGCAGCGTGATCTGTTTGAACCCGCGGGTTGCGGCATCACGAGCTTCGAGCAGGATGGATTCCGGGTCGCGTGACCGCTCACGTCCCCTGGTATAGGGGACGACACAGAAGGAGCAAAAATTATCGCAGCCTCGCATGACGGTGATCCAGGCATTGACCCCGTCGTCGCGGTCCGGGAGGATCCCTTCATACGTTTCATACTCGGAAAGATCGAGCGCAAACCCCTTCCGAGCAAGCCCCTGTTCTTGGGCGTCCAGGGCCGTCGTCAACAGTGAAGGGAGTTGTCGGTAAGAATCTGGTCCGGCTAAGACATCGATGAGCGGTTCCTTATGAGCCAGCTCGCTTTTGAGATTCTGTGCCATGCAACCGAGTACGCCGACGACCAACGGGCGTTGCTTTTTTACTGCCTTGAGCTCGGAAAGATGGAGATAGATCTTTTTGTGAGCATTCTCCCTGATCGCACAGGTGTTGACTAAGACCACATCGGCTCGTTCACGGTCCTCGGTGAAGACGAACCCTTCCTGTTTCAGCATCGCACGAACGAGTTCGCTGTCGGACTCGTTCATTTGACATCCGAACGTCTCGATATGAACCAGAGGAAGAGTTTTCACACTCATAGCAGGGCCGGGGGCGAGTTTATTGTTTGGGCCGAGGCGATATGGCCGAATCCGTAGCGGTCTGTCGCAGCGGTAATCGTCACAGGCATGATCTGATTCTGAAGCTCAGCAGAGTCTGTCACCGCCACTCTCATAAAGTTAGGAGCGGTGCCGAATCGATAGGCGCTGCGGGTTCCCGCTTCGAACAGGACCGTCACCGTCTTCCCAATCTGTTTATTGTGAAAGGCAAGCCGCTTGGCACGATCCAGTTCCAGCAACAGATCGGTACGTTTCTTTACCGATGGCGACGGGACCCGCGGTTTGAGACGGGCGGCTGCCGTGCCAGGCCTCGTGGAGTAGGGAAAGGCATGGATATACGAAAACGGAAGGTCCGTCGCGACCGCGAGGGTGTTTTGAAACGCCTTATCCGTCTCTCCCGGGAATCCTACCATCAGATCTGTTCCAAGGCCGAGGTCGGGAATCTTGGCGAATGCCCTGTCAATTAACGCACTATACTCCTTGATGGTATGGCGGCGGTTCATGGCCTGTAAGATCTCGTCGTCTCCGCTTTGCAGAGGAATGTGCAGATAGGGGCAGAACTTTTTGGACGAAGCGAGGAGGTCGAGCAATTCGTCGGTGACGGTCGTGGGTTCGATCGACGAAATACGAATGCGTTCAAGATCCGAGATGTGATCGAGGCGGCGAAGCATCGTGCAAAAGTCAACGCCCTGCTGTGTGTATTGGCCGATGTTCACTCCGGTCAGCACAATCTCCTTATAGCCTCCGTCCGTCAGGCTCCGGACCTCGCCGAGAATATCGTCAAGCTTTCTGCTACGCTCATGTCCCCGTGCGAACGGAATGATGCAGAAGCTGCACATGGCGCTGCAGCCGTCCTGTATCTTGAGTAATGCACGAGTTGAGTCGGGCTCGGCGAAGTAGGGGAGATCGAAGTCTCCGCGCGAGATCGTCTTTGTGTGGTGAACCTCCGCAGTTGGCCGTTTTTGCAACTCATGAGGAGGAGGAAGGTATGCCGGTAGGTCCAGTTTGAACTGCTGACCGACAATGAGATCGATCCCGGTTTGTTGGGTGAGGGTTTCCATGCCTGTTTGGGCGTAACAACCCGTCACAGCAATGAAGGCATGGGGAGAATGCTTCAGCGTTTTGCGGATTAGGTAGCGCGAGGTACGTTCAGCGTCCTCCGTCACAGAACAGGTATTGAGGATCAGCACATCCGTCGGTTGGCCGAACTCGACGAGCTCAAACCCCTTTCGCCGGAGTCCTTCCCCAAGGATCGAGGTTTCGGCTTGATTCAGCCGGCAGCCGAGCGTATGTAGAGAGGCACGGGTGGTTCCCATAGAAGTGGCATTATAGGGTGGCCATGCGTGATCCGGCAAGGTTGCCTCGCTCGGGAGACCGCTTCTTCCACTGTCCTCTGGTGGCTCAACAGGGGGAATAAGGTCGTCCAGTTTAGGTGTGGTGGATGGTGCGGCTGCTTGCCATTCTGTGGGTCTCTCTTTGGCTCCTAGCTGGTTCTCCCGCGATAGGGTGGGGGAAAGATGCCCTTCCGGTTGAGCCGGATCTCAACTCTCGCGTCGATGAGCTCTACGACCATGAAGCCCGCCTGTTCATTCTCCTCTATTCCCTGAAAGGCAACGGGCAGATCGACTATGTGACAGGCCGGCTGGTTCAGGAGTATTCGCGCAGCAGCTACGGCAATCCCGTGTACCAGACGGAAGTCCAACCCTTGTTCTATTGGTGGAACCACACCATGTGGAGCGACCCCGAGCAAGATGGGGTCAACGGCAATGAACGGGTCTACCAGGAAAACACCGAGTTCGATCTCTCACGGTACAAGCCCTGCCTCTTCAACGGACAACCCTGCTAACAGACCGTTGAAAAAGCCCGCCAGCGGCGTTCCCCGCCTTGCCGAAGCGGCTTATCAAGGCAGGTCGAGGCGCTTTGAGTGGGTGAAGCGTATCTCGTGAAGCGTCGTTCGCTTGCGAGATACGAAACACGAACAACGAACTACTGTCGGCTTCTATGCTAGGCGATGAGTCCAGCCCCGCGTGTTTTGTGATTCTGCTGAGTTGTCGCAGACAGCGATGGTATTCTTCGTTCCACCGATGGGTGTGTTTACTGTATAAAGACCAGCCCAATTCGACCCATTCTTCTTTAGGTACGTTCTCGTGACGCAAGACGCATCCAATTTTTCCGCACTATTGAATCGGCGCCTCATCGTGATGCTACCTTTAGGGTTTCTGTCCGGCCTTCCGCTCGCGCTCACCTCGGGAACACTCCAAGCCTGGTTGACGGTCGAAGGGGTTGATCTCAAGACCATCGGGATTTTCACCCTGGTCGGCCTTCCCTATACGCTGAAGTTTCTCTGGGCGCCGGTGATGGACCGCGTGGTGCCGCCGTGGTTGGGGCGGCGTCGTGGTTGGATGGTCCTGACGCAGCTCTGTGTGGCCGTTGCCCTTGGGCTCATGGCCCTGACCAATCCCCAGCTCCATCCTGGATGGCTCGCGGCCTATGCCGTGCTCGTCGCATTCCTCGCTGCATCCTTGGACATTGTTTTCGACGCCTATCGGACGGACACGCTGCAGCCTCACGAGCGCGGACTGGGTGCCGCCGTATGGGTGAATGGTTATCGAATTGCCCTCCTGGCTTCAGGAGCTGGGGCGCTGGCGCTCGCTGATCATGTCGGCTGGCAGATAACCTACCTGGCGATGGCAGCCATCATGGTCGTGGGGGCGATTGTTGTCTTAATCAGTCCTGATCCGACGGTCGTGGCCGCTGCTCCTAAGAGTCTGAAGGAGGCTGTCGGTGCCCCGCTGGCGGAATTCTTTTCTCGACCAACGGCGCTGGGGTTCTTGGCTGTGATCGTCCTCTACAAGCTTGGGGATGCCTTTGCCTCGGCACTGCAGACCGCCTTTCTGATTGGAGGATTGGGGTTTTCTTCGACCGAGGTCGGCGCTGCTAAGGGGCTTGGGATTGTTGCCACCTTGATAGGAGCATTTATCGGTGGACTCTTGATGACAAGGTCGGGGCTTGTCCGGTCGCTGCTCATCTTCGGCGTCTTGCAGGCTGTATCGAACCTAGGCTTTGTCGTGTTGGCTGTGGTCGGGAAAAGTGCCGGTGCGCTGACGGCTGCGGTTGTGATTGAGAATGTGACGGGCGGGATGGGGACGGCCGCATTCGTGGCGTTAGTCATGTCGCTCTGCGATGCGCGCTACACAGCGACACAGTTTGCGCTATTGTCTTCGCTGGAAGCGTTGGGACGGGTCTTTGTCGGCCGCCCATCAGCGGATCTCGTTGAGATTGTGGGATGGGCGCAATTCTATGTCCTGACGGCAGTGGCAGCCTTACCGGGCCTCTGGGCCGTGTGGCGAATCCGTCGTTCCATCGAGCCGCAACAGAAGGCGGTTGGACGGACTTCCGTCGCGGAACCAGTTGCCTCGCCTATTGCTGACTGACTATGACAGCCGCCGCTGAAGGAAGAGGACATAGATCAACAGGGTGGGTAGTGGGGCGATGATGAAGGGCACAAGCCAGAGCCAGACGTTCTTGCCGCGGACACGCCCTTGGTCGATCATCCAGACGAAGAGCCAGACCAACAGGCAGGCATAGTTCAAGATGATCCATTGGGTCGTGTGAGTCTTGAGAACGCTGGTGGTCTCAGACACACCTTGAAAGAGGAAAATCCCTAATAACAGCACGAAGATGCCTAACAGAACTCCAACGAGTTTCTTGCTCCAGACAAACATCGCTTCCTCCAGACTCAATAAGGCCGTGTGCACTGAATTTGGGTTAAGCTAATTGGCCCGACAATTGTTTGTCAAACAGTAGAGCATCATGAGTCTCCTTCGCTTAAGCGTGATCGTCCTTGCGCTGATCTTCTTGGTCGGTTTGGCTTGGTCAAACCCGACGATGGATGACTATTTGCGCTTCGTTGAACTGGAATTGGGGAAAGCGATAGACCGAATGGACCAGGGTACATCGTCTCGGGAGCAACAGTTTATTCGGCAGGTGTTTCGAACGCAGAGTAAGAAGCTGCTGGAGTCGGTGGTTCGTCCGAATACGGCGCGACAGAATTGGGGAATGATGAGTCTGTATGAGGCACGGGTGGCGGGGACGAACGTCGTGGTGCTGGGGATCGGCGGCCGATTCATCCCTCTTCAAGGTGTCGAGGAAGCCACTCTGAAGATTGGCCGAATGGCCTTCTAAAAGAAAAAATGGCAAGGGTCATCTGCTGAGGTCTTATTTGGATGAGATTTTCTGTGGATAACTTCGCTACTATGTCACTCAAATAAGCACTGCCGTTCACGTCTCGACTATTCACAGCCTGTCCCCTCATTTCCCAAACATCCACAATACTTGGTGTTGACAAAAAAACATGCTAGCTATATGTAGATGTCGCGCGCAATGAGTGAGTACCCCATACCAGTATGAAGGCTTCGAACCAGCCCATGGACCCTAATCCTTTTCCCCTTGGAGGACTACTGTGAGAATTGATCGCAAATTTACCCGCCGCGGCGTGAGTCCATATGAGGGATTGGCGTTCGTCAAGCGGTCGTCCGAGATTCGAAATCCCGACGGATCGACCGTCTTCAAGCTTGAGAATATCGATGTTCCTGAGGCTTGGTCTCAGCTGGCGGTGGATATTCTGGCGCAAAAGTACTTCCGGAAGGCCGGCGTTCCGCAGTGCGATCAGAGCGGCCAGCCGCTGGCCGATGCGGACGGCAAGCCGGTGCTTGGCGGCGAGCGGGATGCCCGGCAGGTCTTTGAGCGCATGGCCGGGTGCTGGACCCATTGGGGCAGGGCCTATGGATATTTCAAGACACCGGAAGAAGCAGAATCCTTTCATGATGAGATGTGCTACATGCTGGCGCACCAAATGGCTGCGCCGAATTCCCCCCAGTGGTTCAACACCGGCCTGCACTATGCCTACGGATTATCGGGACCGGCCCAGGGGCATTATTACGTCGATCCGAAAACGCAGGAGGTGGTGAAGGCGACGAATGCGTTCGAACATCCGCAGCCGCATGCCTGTTTCATTCAATCGATCGAGGATGATCTGGTGAATGAGAACGGCATCATGGACCTGTGGGTACGAGAGGCTCGACTGTTTAAATATGGTTCCGGAACCGGAACGAACTTCTCGAAACTGCGCGGTGATGGCGAAGGCCTGTCCGGCGGAGGGCGATCTTCCGGGCTTATGTCCTTCCTGAAGATCGGTGATCGAGCGGCAGGAGCCATCAAATCCGGCGGGACGACGCGTCGTGCGGCCAAAATGGTCTGTTTGGATTTGGACCATCCTGATATCGAAGAATTCATCGATTGGAAAGTCATTGAAGAACAAAAAGTGGCGGCGATGGTGACGGGATCGAAGATCTGCGCGCAGCGCCTCAATGGCGTCTTGAAGGCCTGTCATACCGTCGATGGGAACGGTGCGCTCCGGCTGGACCTCGACCGGAAGACGAATTCGGCTCTGCGTGAGGCGTTGGCGTCAGCCCGCCGCGAGATGGTGCCGGAGGCCTATATCCAGCGGATGTTCTCCTATGCGCAGCAGGGGTTCACGCATTTTGTGTTTCACGAATACGATACCAATTGGGATGGGAAGGCCTATCAAACGGTCTCCGGCCAGAATTCGAACAACAGCGTCAGGATTCCCAACGAGTTTTTTGCCGCGCTCGAAGCCGATGCGGACTGGGAACTGAAACGACGCACCAACGGCAAAGTCTGCAAGACCATCAAGGCCAGAGAGTTGTGGGATCGCATCGCATGGGCGGCCTGGACCTGTGCCGATCCGGGGACGCAGTACGATACCACCATCAATGAATGGCACACCTGTCCCGAGGATGGCCGAATCAACGCTTCCAATCCCTGTTCCGAATACATGTTCTTGGATGACACGGCCTGTAATCTCGCGTCGCTCAATCTGACGAAGTTCTACAGCGCTGATGGGCAGTTCGAACTCGAAGAGTTCCGGCATGCCGTTCGGTTGTGGACGATCGCGCTGGAGATCAGCGTCTTGATGGCGTCTTTCCCGAGCCAGTCGATCGCCGAGAAGAGCTATCAGTTCCGGACGCTGGGGTTGGGGTACGCGAATCTGGGGACGGTGCTCATGCGCCAAGGTATCCCCTACGACTCGCCCAAGGCGTTAGCCATCTGCGGTGCCATCACGTCAATCATGACGGGGGAAGCGTACAGTGCATCGGCGGAAATGGCGGCTGAACTGTCGCCTTTCCCCGGCTACGCAAAAAATCGGGAACACATGTTGCGCGTCATTCGCAACCATCGACGGGCAGCCTATCAGGCGCCTCCCGAGGAATATGAACGGTTGACCATTGCTCCCGCAGGAGTCCGTCCTGAACATTGCCCCCCAGAATTGCTCCTGGCTGCCCGGAGGGCCTGGGACCATGCGCTTGAACTCGGGACTGCGTACGGGTATCGCAATGCTCAGGTGACGGTGATCGCTCCGACCGGGACGATCGGGTTGGTCATGGATTGTGATACCACCGGGATTGAACCGGATTTTGCGTTGGTGAAATTCAAAAAGTTAGCCGGTGGCGGGTACTTCAAGATCATCAACCAAAGTATTCCACTCGCCTTGGCCAATCTCGGGTATACGGATCAACAGGTACGGGACATCGTCCATTATTGTGTCGGGGCCCAGACCCTCAAAGGCGCCCCCTTCATCAACCACGATACGCTTCGGCTGAAAGGTTTCGACGACACGGCGCTCGATCGTCTGGAGCGCAGCTTGTCGCAAGCGTTCGAGATTCAATTCGCGTTCAATAAATATACGTTTGGGGAGGCCTTCTGCATCGAGCAACTTGGTCTGACCGAGGTGCAGCTGAACGAGAAGAACTTCAATATGTTGAAGGCTCTCGGTTTTACGCAGGAAGAAGTCGCTGCCGCGAACGATTTCTGTTGCGGGACGATGACGGTCGAAGGTGCGCCGCACGTGAAGGCCGAGCACCTGGCGGTCTTCGACTGCGCGAATCGATGTGGTCGTATCGGGCAACGTTCCATTGCCGTTGACGCCCACATTCGCATGATGGCTGCGGCACAGCCCTTCATCAGCGGTGCGATCAGTAAGACCATCAATATGCCGTCCGAGGCCACGGTTGAAGACGTCAAGGCATCGTATTTTCTTGCCTGGAAGAGCATGGTGAAGGCGGTAGCGCTTTATCGAGACGGGTCCAAGCTCAGTCAGCCATTGAGTGCGTCGTCCGATAGCGGGAAGGCGTTGGAGGCTGTGCCTGGTGTCTTAGAAATGGCTGAAAAAGTCACTGAGCGTGTGCTCGTTCGGTATCTTGCCAAGCGGCGTCCGCTTCCCAGTCGGCGTAATGGGTACACACAAAAAGCCATTGTCGGGGGGCATAAACTCTATCTCCGGACTGGGGAATACGAGGATGGGACGGTCGGGGAAATATTTTTGGACATGCATAAGGAGGGAGCGGCGTTTAGGAGTCTGATGAACTGCTTCGCCATTGCCATTTCCCTTGGGCTTCAGCATGGTGTGCCGCTCGAAGAGTTCGTGGAGGCCTTCGTTTTCACTAGGTTTGAACCCAACGGGCCGGTGAAACTGAACGATCGGATCAAGATGTCGACGTCGATTATCGATTACATCTTCCGTGAATTGGCCGTCACGTATCTCGATCGATATGACCTTGCCCAGGTCAAAGAAGACGATCTGCGCATGGATTCAATGAAGAAAGACGACATGGATCCTGAATGCTTCGACGAGGAAGCCGATCTGAATGCATTGGCCAAGTCTTCCGTTGTGACAGAACATCTTCCGATCCGTCGGAACGGCGGAAAGGGAAATGGCCATAGCCACGGAAACGGACATAGCGTTGCCCGGCAAGTGGAAATCATGCGGGAAACGCTGACGTTGACAGAAGTTCAAAATGCCAAGGATGCTAAGGTGAAAGGATATGAAGGGGATCCTTGTCCTGAATGCAAACAGTTCACGATGGTTCGGAACGGCACGTGTCTCAAATGTGTGAGTTGCGGTTCGACGAGCGGATGTTCGTAAGGGGTGTGCCACGATGCAAAGTAAGCGGCCTTCATCCTGTGTCGGGCATCGAAAACGACGTGTTCTGCGGACTCGTGTTGGAAGCAAAAGGCGCTTGATCAGGCGAACCAGGGTTGGAAAGTCCTGTCACACCCTGTCGCCGTGGCGGGCTCAGGTGAATCATCACGGGGCCTGGACTCCATTACAGGCGGGTCGTTCAACAAGACGAAGAAGGCTGTGATAGCAGCTAGTTACGGGGAGTACCGATATGCCGACTACAACGCAGCTCGTCATCAGCGGACAGAGTAAACCAGGCACACTTGCCGGCGTGACGGCAGTGCTCGGTGCAGCGGGAGTGAATATCAAGGCATTTTCTGCTCCGGAGGTCATGGGCACAGGCAAGTTGCGGTTGCTCGTGGCTGATCTTGATGGGGCACGTGCTGCCTTACGGGCGGCAAAGATCAAATTCCGTGAGGAAACGGCCCTGGTCTTGAGCCTTGAAAACAAGCCTGGAGCCTTGAGAAAGGTGGCGGACACGCTTACGAGGAGCCGGATCAATATTAAGTGCGGCTACTGTACGCCCTCAAGGGAGGGAAAGCGGGCCATCGTGGTCCTGACCGTTTCCAAAACTGAAAAAGCCCTCACGATTCTCCGCAACCAATCGCTCGACGAGTTTTAGTCCATGCGGCTAAGGCCGCTCACGGACCCTGCGCCGTTCCTAATCATTGTCTTTGGGCTTGGTGCGGTCCTGTCTCAAGGTTGCGCGGCACCCCTTCGTCATGTCGATCGCTTGCCCAATTATCCGGTTGGGTTTGTCGAGCGAGGGATGGCTTCGTGGTATGGCCCAGGTTTCCACGGGAAGAAGACCGCCAATGGGGAGCGGTACGACATGTATGGGTTGACGGCTGCTCATCGGACGTTGCCCTTGGGATCCGTCGCAGTGGTTCATTCATTACCCTCAGGGCGGCATGTCACGGTCAGAATCAACGATCGAGGACCCTTTGCCAAGGGGAGAATCTTGGACCTTTCGTTGGCCGGTGCTCAAGCTCTTGGGATGACCGGCAACGGAACCGATCAGGTTGAGCTTCGAGTCGTACGCTATGATCCTCGGCCAGAAGGGATGGGGGTCCTCAGGGTTCAAGCCGGCTCCTTTGCAGATCTCCACAATGCGCAGGCTCTATTTGCACGGATCCAGCGCGGCTTTGCCGATGGGCGTATTGTCCACACAGAGCTTCCTGAGGGGCGTCGGTACCGAGTCCAGATCGGCCGGTTCTTGGTCGAGTCCGACGCTCACAAGGCTTCAACGAGTCTTGATCGAATGTTTCATCTCCAATCCTTCGTGATACGAGATGATGGGTAGATGTTGAACGACGACAGTAGAAGATGCCGAGATCAGGCCGTCGTTATCCGATGGTCAATTTAGAACTGATTGATTTTTCAGTATGAATTTCTGAATTGCTTGCCTGCTTGTGAGCCCTGTGATAGATGTATCGGCTGTGAACTCTATTCCAAGTGGTCCCGTTATCCTAATCGTACGATCTTCTGATGGGTGGACTAAGAGGTATCCTCTGGGAGACGCCCGGCTTCTCATCAGGCCAGCCGCACTGGTCCAACGTCCCTAAATAGATGATTACATGGACATCCTCATCCTTCTAGGGTTGATTGGGTTATCCGCTATTATTTCCACTGCCGAGATCGGCTTCTTTTCGGTCAACGAGACCAAGCTGAGAGCGTTGGCTCAGGCTGGCAGCAAACGAGCGGAGAAAGCTCTTCAGCTCCGAAGTGACCCTCAAAGACTCTTTTCGGCTATTCTTGTGGGAGATCGTTTGGTAAGCACGGCGATTCCGATGTTTGCCACGTTTATCACGCTGAATGCGTACGGTGAGAAGACCATTTTGGAGGAAGCCATCGCCGTCATGGTCGGGATCCTGACCTTCGTCCTGTTGGTCTGCGTGGATGTAGTGCCGAAGACGTTGGCGGCGAAGTTTTCTGTGCCTGTGACCCTGAATCTGGCCTACCCGATCTATGGGGTTCAGGTGATGCTGCGGCCGCTCCTGTTTTTGATGGTGCCGCTGATCTACAGTTTGACAGGAGGAAAGGGACTCACCCATCCCCTTGTCACGGAGGAAGAGCTGAAGATCATGCTCGACCAGGGTGGGAAAGCGGGCGAGATCGAATCTGAAGAAGTGAAGATGATCAAGAATGTGTTTCAGCTGAAGGGAATTACAGCCGAAGATGCGATGACTCCCCGTATCTATGTGTTTTCTTTGGACGGAAATCTTTGTCTCAAGGAAGCACAGGAGCAGCTCTACAATTCAAAATACTCCCGCATTCCTCTCTATGACGGCATGCTCGATAACATTACGGGCATTCTCTACAAGACCAAGGCGCTGACGGAACTAGCAAAAGGGCGGACTGATTTACGGTTGCGAGATATTGCCCATCCCCCACTCTTTGTTCCAGCCGGGAAGACGGCAGATGATTTGATGAAGCAGTTTCAGCAGGAAAAACGACACATGGGCGTTGTCGTAAACGAGTTCGGCGGTGTCATGGGGCTCGTGACTCTTGAGGATCTCCTCGAAGAGGTGGTCGGTGAGATTGTCGACGAAACGGACATCACGGAAGAAC
>WBZP01005455.1_pt1 | contig 12930 bp, 10 predicted proteins | sample 5204301 | NCBI WGS metagenome assembly WBZP01 (sample SAMN12412401, study PRJNA552823) | activated sludge metagenome | isolation source: activated sludge from nitrification reactor of wastewater treatment plant... | place: USA: Pennsylvania | collected 2017
GACACCGCTGCCGGTGGCGCGCGCGTGAGCCGCGTCGGCCTTGATCGCCCGCATGTCCCACTGGCACGAGGACAGCTGGTCGGGGCCGCCGGCGACCCCGAAGAAGGCCTGGCAGGCCAGGTCGGTCAGGGGCCCGGTGCGGGGCGTCGCCGCCGCGGCCGGGAGGGCGGGGGCGAGCATCGCCGCCGCGAGCACGGCACTGGCCGCCGTTGTGCGAACGCGCATGGGAACCCTCCAGGGGAACGTCCGGGCGATGTAGGCCGACGGTATCGGCGGAAAGCGCCCACGAAAAGACCGAAACCGGGACTTCTCCGTCGTTTCGCACCCGACCTCAGCGCGAGACCCGGCCCGTCCAGTTGGCGAGCCGCTCGGTCGGCCCGGCGTCCGGGGCCGACGGCACGACCGGGCCGAACGGCATCCCGTTCTCCTCGCCGCGCGGCTCCGCGGGCAACCCCTGCTTCGCGAACACCAGCCCTGCCTCGGCCACCTCGCCGGGCGCCTCGCTCGGCTGGCCGGTCGCGGTGGCCAGGTCCCAGCCGTGGCTGAGCATCTCCATCGTGTAGATCCCGGCGACGATCCGGCCCGGCAGGACCGGCCCCCAGCCGAGGTGGATCGGGGTGTCGAGCACCTCCTCGGTCCAGGCCTCGCGCACCGCCGCCGCGGCTTCCCGCGCCCGCTCGGCGCGCTGGGCCGGGGTCAGCCCGTCGACCCGCTGCCGGGCGAGCGATTCCAGCTCCGCGCGCATCGCCTCCGCCGAGCGGTCGTGGTCGGCGTACGGGTCGCGGTGGTCCCGGGCGAAGGCGTCGATCTTCTCGACGACCACCGACAGGTGGGTGAGCAGCATCCGGACGTCGAACTCGGTGCACGGAGTCGGAGCGGACATCAGGTCGTCCGGAGCCCCCGCGAGCAGCTCGGTGTACCAGTCGAGCGCGCCGAACAGCAGCGGACGGGTGTCGCCCGCCTCGGGACGGCTGGGCGGCGAACCGGCGGGGGTGTGGGTCTGGGCGGTCATCGGGGGCCTCTCGGGTCGGTGTTCCGGTGTGCGCCGACGCTAGAGGGTCAAAGGTGCCACCCTGTGTCACCTTTTTCGGAGAGGATTCCGGCCATGCGCGCGGACCGGCTGATCGACCTGATCGCACTGCTGCGCCGCCACGAACGGAGCACCGCCGCCCAGCTCGCCGAGCACCTCGGGGTGTCCCGCCGCACGGTGCTGCGCGACCTGGACGCGCTGTCGGCGTCCGGGGTGCCGGTGTTCGCCGAGCACGGCCGCGGGGGAGGGTTCTCGATCCTGCCCGGCTACCGCCCCGAGACCGCCGGGTTGACCGCCGCGGAGGCCGAGGCACTGTTCCTTCCCGGTGGCGAGGCGGCCGCCACTGCCCTCGGCCGCGGAGCCGAATTCCGTTCCGCCAGAAGGAAACTCGAGGCGGTGCTGCCGGACGACGCGGCTCGCGGCGTCGGCGACGTGGCCGGCTGGCTGCTGGTCGTGCCGGAGGGGTGGGGCCGCCCGGTGGACCCGCCACCCGCGGTGCCCGACCTGGCCGCGGCCGCCGCCCGGCACGAGGTCGTCGACATCGCCTACCGCGCGGTCGGGCAGCGGCGCCGCACGCGCCGGGTGCGGCCGATCGGCCTCGTCCTCGCCGGGCGCACCTGGTACCTGCTCGCCCAGCGCGACGACTCGGGCGAGCAGCGCTCCTACCGGGTCGACCGGGTGGGCGCGGTGACCCCGACCGGACGCCGCGCCGACCCCGGCATCGCGCTCGCCGACGCCTGGCGCCGGGCCCGCGAGTCGTTCCGGGAGCGCGACGGCATCACCGTCCGGCTGCGGGTGGGCGAGCCGTTCCTGCCCGTGGTGACCTACCTCGCCTCCACGTCGGGCCGGGTCACCGGCACCCGCGACCTCGGCGACGCCCACCACGAGGTCGAGGTCGTGGTCGAGCACCTGCGCATCGCCACCACCCTCTTCGCCGGGCTCGGCGACCGGGCCGAGATCCTCGGCCCGCCCGAACTGCGCGAGGCGGTCGCCGCCGTCTCCCGGCGCAACCTGGAGCGATACGGCTGACGACGGCTGCGGAACCCGGTGCCGGCCGCCGTCCGGGTGACGGTTGCGAAACCGACGGAAATCCCCACTCCCCCTGAACGTGCCCGACGTGCTACGGTCCTCCTGGTTGCACAACAGCATTCCCGTACGTTCACGAACGCCCGCGGAGCATCCAGCCGCGGGCTTTCTCTGCAGATGGGCCCTGACACGAGCAGTGCTCCTGAGGCTGGGACGGCAAGGAAGGTCAGCAGCCCGGCACCGGCGACCGCCGGGGTCGATCAGCATTCCAAGGAGAAACACACGTGGCACAGGGCACCGTGAAGTGGTTCAACGGCGAGAAGGGGTACGGCTTCATCACCCCCGACGGCGACAGCGCCGACGTCTTCGTCCACTACTCGGCCATTCAGGCCGACGGCTACCGCTCCCTCGAGGAGAACCAGCGGGTCGAGTTCGACGTCACCACGGGCCAGAAGGGCCCGCAGGCGGCGAACGTCCGCGCCATCTGAGATCGGACGCACCAGCGCCATCTTGACCTGAGGCCCCCGTCTGCTGACGGGGGCCTCAGGTACGTCAGGGCACCGGGACCACGTCGTGGGCGCGGGCCCGGCCGGGCTCAGCGTTCGACGACGGTCAGCCAGTCCATCAGCGCGTTCATCAGCCGCGCCGCCACCGTGGCGGACCCCTCCGCCGACTGGACCCGGTCCCGCGCCCCGGCCAGGTCGCGGCGGGCGACGGCCTCGAGCACCTCGGCCGCGGCCCGGTGGAAGTCGGCGTGCAGCGCGGTGACCTTCTGCGCCCGGGTGCGGTCGAGGGCGGCCGCCTCGCCGGAGTGCAGCCACTGACCGAAGGCGCACGCGTCGTCCCGCCGGACCGTCGCGATGTCGAAGCCCGCCGGAACGGTCGAGAGCCGGATCGCCTCGGCGAGCCTGTTCTTCCACGCGCCGTGCGCCTCGATCGCCGAGCGCAGCGGGTGGGCCGGCACGTGCTCGCGCAGGGCGTTCAGATCGGCGCCCGACCGCTGGTCGATGGCGCGCAGCCGGTCGGTCCACATCCGGGCCCGCTCCACCGCCTGGCGGGCCGCGCGGGCCGCCGCGGCGCTGCCGCCCACGGCCTCGCTGAGCGAGGACGCCGCGCCCGCCACCGAGGTGGCCGACCGGGTGATCTCACCGATCACCGCGCTCTGCTCCTCGACGGCCGCGGCGATGGTCTGCTGCAGGGCCAGCACCTGGTCCAGCACCTCGTCGATCCGGTTGACGGCCTCGCGCACCTGGATGCTGTCCTCGACCAGCGCGGCCAGCTGCGAGGCGATCACCGTGGTCGCCTCACCGGTCTGCGCGGCGAGGTTCTTGACCTCCTCGGCCACGACGGCGAACCCCCGGCCGGCCGCCCCGGCGCGGGCCGCCTCGATCGTGGCGTTGAGCGCGAGCAACCGGGTCTGGTCGCTGATGCCGTTGACCGTCCTGACCACCTGGTCGATCGAGGCACTGGACGACGCGAGCCGCTCGACGGATTCCACGACGTCCCGGACGACCACGCCCGCGCGCTGCGCGACCGCCGTCGCCTCCGAGGCGGAGGCGGAGACCTCGGTCATCGAGGCCGACATCTCCTCGGCCGCGGAGGCCACCGTGCTCGCCTCGGCGGCGACCTGGGCGGTGGAGTGGCTGGCCCCGTCCGAGGCCCGCTCGGCGTCGGCCGTCGCGTCCCCGATCTGGCCGAGGGCGTCGGCCAGGTCCTCCGTGGCGAGGGAGAGGGTCTGCGCCGAACCGATCAGCCGGCCGAGCTGATCGGCCTCCACCGGCACCCGGCCGGTCCCCGCCGACGCTTGTGCCGGGAGGCCGGACCGTCGGGTGAGCTCCGCGATACCGCGCATGGGCCTGGATCCCCTTTTCGTGCCGAGGTGCGATCTTTCCGACTTCCTTGATCGACCGCACCCCCATCGCTCTTGAGTTGCTGTGGTGCACACCTCAACCGGCGTCGGCCAGCGATCCGGCCGCGAAGCGACGCACCCGCGACGGCCCGGACGCCGCGCACGTCAGCTCCGCGGGCTCCGACCAGGTCGCCGTCAGCGTCAGGCGGTAGCGCCGGGGCGGGGCGCCGTCCGGGGCGTGGATGAGGGTGACCACCCAGGCGACGTCCGCGCCGTCCCCGGTCGCCGACACGACCCGGACGGCGCCCGCCCGCCGCTCGCCGAGCTGCACCATCGCGTGGTGAAGGGCGGCCTGCTCGACGTGCGGCACCCCGCAGCGTCCGCGGTAGTGGTCCAGGTCGAGCCGGCCGGCGCGCTGCTCCGCGACCACCCGCGGCGCCGTTCCCGGGTCGAGCCGACCGAACACCTCGCCGCGCGGCAGCAGCAGCACGTTGCCGGCGAACCGGTCACCGGACAGGTGCGTCGTCTCCCAGACGTCGTGGCCCGCATCGGCCAGCGCCCGGGCCACCGGGCGACCGTCCAGCGCACAGCAGACGTCGTGCCGGCCGTGGGTACAGACCAGCACCACCTCCTGCGGGCCGGAGGCGCGCGCGGCGTCGGGGTCGAGCGGTGCCCGCAGGTCGACCTCGAGCAGGCTGCGCAGATCGTGCCAGCGCCACCACTGGACGAGCTCGGCGCGGACGTCGGCCAGCGCCGCCCACCACGGCGGCGCCGAGTCGCCCTCGCCCTCCCCCGCACCAGTGCCGTCGGGGTGGCTCCTCGCCGGGCGGCGCAGCAGCTGCACCCGCACCCCGGCCACCTCGGCGGCATCGGCCAACCGGCCGGCGAGGACGCGGTCCAGGCGGGTGTCGCGCAGCGTCGTCCGGCCCCAGGGCCCGGGGACCTCGAGCAGCAACAACCGCCGGGCGGGCGGGGCCGTCGCGGCCGGCGGATCGTCCCGTCCGCGGGCCGCGACCGCGCACCGGGTCGGGGTCGGCACGACTCAGGCGCCGCGGACCAGGGCCGCGCGGACCAGCAACCGGGCGGCGTCCAGCCCGAGGTCGGCGGCGGCGAGCGTCTCGCCGTCGACGAGGCGCCGGACGGCGGGCCCCGCCGCACGCGACAGTGTCACCGAACCGTCGGCGGTCTGGAGCCGCAGCCCCTCGGGGGTCTCGGTCAGCGTGGCGGGCAGATGCCGGCGCCACCGGAGCTTCGTCGCCCCGCCCAGCGAGGCCAGCAGCCGCGACTGGGCCAGCGGCGCGACGGGCTCGGCGCGCTGGCTGGTGGCCCGGGCGGCGGCCATCGCGCCGGCCACGGCGGCCGGGTCCACCGTGTCGATCACCTCGCGCAGCGCCCCCAGGGACTGCTGGAGCTGGGTCGCCACCTGCGCGGGGTCGGTGACGTCGATGCCCAGCGGCAGCGGCTCACGCAGGGCCTCGACGTCGGCGAGGGCGGTGAGCACGCGGTCGAGCAGGTGGCGCCGGGTCCAGGCGTGGACGCCGATGGTGAGGTGCGCGCTCGTCTCGCCGAGGGCACGGGCCGCGTGCAGGTACCCCGCGGGCAGGTAGAGCGCGTCGCCCGGGGCGAGGACGACGTCGAGCAGCGGCTCCTCCTGCGCGGCCCGCTCGACCTCGGCGCGGTGCTGCGTCCACGGCTGGTCGCGGAGCGGGTGCTGGTGCACGGGGGGACGGATCCGCCACCGCTTGGTGCCCGCGACCTGGAGCACGAAGACGTGGTGCACGTCGTAGTGGTCGGAGAACCCTTGTGACTGCGGCGGTGTCACGTAGGCGTTGACCTGCACCGGGTGGCCCAGGTCGGTGCTGAGCTGTTGCGCGAAGTCGATCAGGGGCGCGTGCACCCGGTGCATCCCCTGCAGCACGATCGTGGCCCCGTCGGCGAACAACCGGGCCAGCGCCACGTCGTCCACCTGGTCGTCGATGCCTGCACCCACCCCGCCGGGGCGGGTGAACCGCGCCGACGGCAACGTCGTGCCGGCCCGGGCCACCCGCAGGAACGGCGTGCGAAGCCCCCGGCGAGACACCAGGTCGTCGACCACCTCGAGCGAGAAGAGGTCGTCGAAAGGCTGATCGAGTTCGTGCGCCCGGCTCAGCGAGGGCTCACGACCCCAGACGAGCTCGGCGAACTCCGCCGGGGTGCGGTGGGTGCACCGGCTCAGGGCCGGCCGATCGAGGAGCATGGCGCCAGTATGCGGCGGCCCGGCTGGGTCATCCGGCCGATCCGTCAGCTCCTCCGTCGGCGCCGCTGTCCGCACCGTCGTCGGCGCCGCCGTCGGCCCCGCCGTCACTCTTCCCGGCGCCGCCGTCAGCGCCCCCGTCGCCCTTGCCGGCGCCCCCGTCCGCCCCGCCGTCGCCCGTGCCGGCCCCGCTGTCAGCGCCCCCGTCCGCACCGGCGTCGGCCCCACCGTCGGCGCCGCCGTCACCCAGGCCGGGGTCGATCGTCTCGTCCTGCTCGTCCATCGTGACTCCTTCGGGTGGGGGATCGGTCCGCCCACCGTAGGTGCCCGCACCGACAGGGGCGACCCGGCCCGTCCTGACCGGTGATCCACGAGCAGCGGGCGCGGCGTCCGGTGCACGGCGGGCGGCCGGGGCCGCCGTCCGCTAGCGTCGACGCCGGAATGAGTACGGACGTCGCGACCCTGCTGGGCACCGCCACCGACCTGCGATCGGCGCTGGCGGCGCTGCACGTCGACCCGGCCCTGCCGGGCGCCGAGGAGGCGACCCACGACGCCGCGGCGATGGTCCGCGAACTCGACGACCACGTGCTGCCCCGGCTGGGCAACCTCGAGGCCCCGGCCCTGGTCGTGATCGGGGGGTCGACCGGGTCGGGCAAGTCGCTGCTCACCAACAGCGTGCTGGGGGCCGACGTGACCCGCCCGGGGTACCTGCGGCCGACCACGATGGCGCCGGTGCTGATCCACCGCCCGGACGACGGTGCCTGGTTCCAGGCCGGGCACGTGCTGCCCAACCTCAACCGGGTGCTGGACGGCGAGGCGCGCGGGCAGAGCGAGCTGCGGCTCGTGCCCAGCGTCGCGGTGCCGGACGGCGTGGCGCTGCTCGACAGCCCCGACATCGACTCGGTCTCCACCCGCAACCGCGCGCTGGCCGCCGACCTGCTCGCCGCCGCCGATCTGTGGATCTTCGTCACCACCGCCGCCCGGTACGCCGACGCCGTCCCGTGGGACTTCCTCGAGTCGGCGCAGCGCCGCGGCACGCCGCTGGTCGTCGTGCTGAACCGCGTTCCACCGGAAGGGGCTTCGGCCCTGGCCGAGCACCTCGGGCAGATGCTCGAGGGGCAGGGGCTGGGCGGCACCCAGGTGGTCACCGTGACCGAACAGCCCCTCGTCGAGGGTCGCCTGCCGGTCGAGGCGGTGGCCCCGCTGCGGGCCTGGCTCGACCGGCTCGGCACCGACCGCGAGCTGCGCGCCGCGGCCATCCGCCGGTCGCTGCAGGGCTCGCTCGGCGATCTCGCCCACCGCACCGGCGCGGTCGCGACGGCGCTGGAATCGCAGGCCGCGGCGGTCGAGCAGCTGCGCGGCGACGTCCGGGTGTCGTACGACGAGGCGTTCGAGCAGGTGCGCAGCGACATCGACCAGGGCGCCCTGCTGCGCGGCGAGGTGCTCGCCCGGTGGGAGCAGCTGCTCGGCACCGGCGAGCTGTTCCGCCAGCTGCGCACCGGGCTCGGCCGGTTGCGTGACCAGGTGGCCGGCGTGCTCACCGGGCGGCGGCGCACCGACGTCGAGTTCACCGACGCGGTCGAGAACGTGGTGCACACGCTGATCCGCACCCGGGCCGACGCGGCGGCGGACGACGTGGCGTCCCGGTGGCGCACCCGGCCGAGCGGGCAGCGGCTGCTCGCCGCCGACGCCTCCGGCGAGCTGGCCCGCTCCTCGGCGGAGCTCGACGCGAAGGCGGCCGCCACCGTGCGGGCCTGGCAGGGCGAACTGCTCGAGCTGATCCGCAACGTGGGCGGCGGCAAGAAGACCACGGCCCGCGTCCTGTCGTACGGGGTGAACGGCGTCGCCGCGGTCGTGATCATGGTGATGTTCGCCCACACCGGTGGGCTGACCGGCGGCGAGGTCGCCGTCGCGGGCGGGGCCGGTGCGGTGGGCCACGCCCTGCTCGAGGCGCTGCTCGGCGATCAGGCCATCCGCACGCTGGCGACCCAGGCCCGGGCGGCGCTGGAGACGCGCGTGGCCACCCTGTACGCCGAGGAGGAGGCCCGCTACGACGCGGCGATCGCCGGGCTCGGGGTCGACACCGAGGCCCCCTCCCGGCTCCGCGGCTACGCGAAAACCCTTGCCGACGCATCGGTTCCGGACCTGCCGGCGGCCGGCGACCTACCCTCGGGAGGCGAGGAATGAGCCCGTCCCTGGGGCGAGAGGTCGACGCCCTGCGCGGCCGCGTGGCCGCCCTCGACGAGATCGCCACCCTCGGTGAGGGCCGACTCGACCCCACCGTGCTCGACCGCATCCGGACGACGACCCGCACCGCCCGGGACCGGCTCGGCCACGGCACCAGCTACACGGTCGTCGCGCTGGCCGGCGCCACCGGCAGCGGCAAGTCCTCCCTGTTCAACGCCATCACCGGAACCGATTGGGCGACAACGGGTATTCGCCGGCCGACGACCTCCTCGCCGCTCGCCGTCGTCTACGGCCAGGGCGGTGAGGACCTGCTCGACTGGCTCGAGATCCCCAACCGCCGCCGGCACGAGGGCACGGGCGTCGAGGGCACGGCACTGGAGGGCCTGGTCCTGCTGGACCTGCCCGACCACGACTCGAAGGTCACCGCCCACCGCGCGGAGGTCGACCGGCTGGTGCAGGTGGTCGACGTCTTCGGCTGGGTCGTCGACCCGCAGAAGTACGCGGACGCCGCGCTGCACGAGGGGTACCTGCAGCAGTTCGGCCGGCACGACGCGGTCACCATGGTGCTGCTCAACCAGATCGACCGGCTGGAGGGCGACGCGCGGTCGGGCACCATCGCCGACCTGCAGCGGCTGCTCGCCGCCGACGGGCTGGGCGCCGTCCGGGTGATGCCGGTGTCGGCGGTGACCGGCGAGGGTATCGACGCTCTGCGCCGTGAGCTGGCCGCCCGGGTGGCCGAACGACGCGCCGTGGTGACCCGGATCGACGCCGACCTCGACTGGCTGACCACCGACCTCAACGCCGCCATGGCGGGCCTCGCCGACCGCTCGGTGAGCAAGGACGCCCGCAAACGCCTGATCGAGGCCGCCACCGAGGCGGCCGGCGGCGCCGAGCTCGAGGCCGCGGTCGCCGGCAGCTACCAGCACCACGGCGTGCTCGCCGTCGGGTGGCCGCTGCTGCGCTGGCTGCGCCGGGCCAAGCCCGACCCGCTCACCCGGGTGGGGCTCGGCGGGCGGCGCGACAAGCCGGCGACGAAGACGCCACCGGGCGCCGTCCAGGCGGTGCGCCGCACCGCGATCACCGCGAACCCGCTCGCCGTCGCCCGGCTCGACGAGGCGATGCGCGCCCTCGCCCGGGAGACCGGCGACGGCCTGCCCGAGACGGCCCGGCGCCGGGTCGAGTCGGTCGTCGACGGCACCCGCCCGGGGCTCCCGGCCGCGCTCGACGAGGCGGCCGCCGGCACCCACCTGCACGTGTCACCCCCGCTGTGGTGGCGCCTGGTCGGTCTGCTGCAGTGGGTCGCCGCCGCGGCCTTGGTGGTCGGCCTGCTCTGGGTGCTGGCGCTGTGGCTGCTCACCTGGTTCACCTTCCCCGCGCCGCCGAAGGTCGAGTGGCGCGGCTGGCCGCTGCAGAGCCTGCTGATCGCCGGCGGCGCCCTGGTCGGGGTGGTCATGGCCGCGATCGGCCGGCGGGTCACCGCCGTCGGCGCCCGCCGCCGGGCCCGGGCGGCTCGCCGGTCGCTGGCCGATCAGGTGGCGCAGGTGGTCGACCGCCAGGTGCTCACCCCGGTGAACGCCGAGCTGACCGCGCTCACCGAGCTACGGCGCGCCGTCCGCAAGGTCTGAGGCCGACCGCACGGTGACGGTGCCGAACGAGCCGGCGGCCAGGCACACCCGGGTCGTCTCGATCGGCTCGAACCCGGTCGTCTCGGCGTCCAGCCCGAGCGCCGCGAGCTCGAGGTAGGGCACGCCGCCGTCCTCCACGTACCGCACCACCAGGACGTTCTTGTGGAACGGCGGCCGGGTCGCCTCCGACAGCGAGTCGATCGAGGGGATCCCGGCGATCATCATCGCGGTGAACAGGCTGGGCGTGCGCGCCAACCCGTTGCCGCCGTGGCCGTCCCGCGCCTGGAGCGCCGCGCTCACCTGGTCGGCGGACGGCACCGAGAAGGCCCCGGACAGCGCCACCACCGCCAGCGCGCCGACCAGGCCGAGCGCCGCGGCCAGCACCGGGACGACGCCCGCCAGCGCCCACCCGACGGCGACCGGGCGCTCGGCCCGGGTACCGAGTTCCGCGGCCAGGTCGGCCCACAGCCCCCGGGTGACGACCACGCCACCGACCGGCCCGGCGACCAGGAGCAGGTAACCCCACGCCGGCATGCTGTGGCGGGCGCTGCGCCACCACGGCACCACCGTGCCGAGCACGGTGATCACCAGGACGCCGAGCAGCACCGCCGCCAGCGCCTGCACCCGCGAGAGGGCCCCCAGACCGGCCGCCTGCCCGCCCGCGCCGAGCCAGGTCAGCAGCCGGTCCGGCAGCCACATGGTGGCGATCACCAGCGCGGCGCCCGCGGCACCGAACGGCAGCCAGCGCATCAGCTCCCGAGCCGCCGCCAGCGCGCTCGGTTTGGTGATCGTCGGCGGCGGCTCCCCCAGCGTGCGCCGGGTCAGATCGCGCATTAGCCGCCGGTAGCCCGCCTTGACCAGCACGAACGCCGCCGTCCCGGCCAGCGCGGCGGTGATCACGAGCACCCGGGAGTGGCCGGAGTTCTTCAGATACAGCCCGACCAGGGTGGCCGCCAGGGTGCGGGCGATCCAGCTGCGCCGCAGCTCGGGGAAGCTCTCGACCAGGGGCGGCAGGGCCTGGGCCACCACCAGCAGCAGCACGTAGCCGACCGAGGCCAGCGCCGCCACCAGCGGCAGGGAGAGCTGCGGCCAGTGCCACAGCGCCAGCCCGGTCGCCGCCGCGAGGACGGCGACGGAGAGGATCTGCGGGCTGTCGAACGGCCAGCGGCGCGGGAACCACCCCTGCCACGGCGCGCGGTAGATCAGCACCACGAGCAGCGTCAGCGCGGCCAGGGCCCACCACGGCGCGACCACGTGCCCGGCCGAGGTGAGGCCGTAGCTCACCGTGACCTGTTCGCGCACAAGGGATCTCGCCGATTCGGCCCAGAACCAGAAGGCAGCCAGGCCTACAAGCACCAGGAACAGCATCGAGCCGACGTATCCGCGGCGGCGGTCGGCGTAGTGCAGCACCGACCCCTCGCGGGTCGGGAACCGGTGATGGTCCGGCGCGGGCACGCGCAGGGCCAGACCCCCCGCGTGGGCGCCGGCCGCGGGCGTGAGCGGCAGCGCGCCGTCCGGGTCGAGCCGCACCTGGTGTGCCTGCGACAGGTAGGCCCCCGCCCCGCCGGCGACGACCTGCAGCGGGATCTTCCACGGCACCCCGGTGGAGGAGCCGTCCGCCGCGGCGCGGGTGAGGACGACCCGCTGGTAGTTGTGCACGTCGCCGGCCAGGCTCAGCGCGACCCGGTGCCCGGGCTCGACCAGGTCGAGCAGGTCGGTGGAGCCGTCCGACAGGGCCGCCGTCACCGGCGGGGCCGACGCATCGGCCGCGGCCGCGGCGTCCTGGGACTCGCCCAGGTCGTGCCGGGCCAGCCGCGGGATGCGCAGCCGCGCGACGGTGTTGTTCACCACCAGCGGCGACCCGGTGATCAGCACCTTGGGCAGCGGGCCGGACAGGGCGTAGCGGGCCAGCCAGGTCGCCTGCTCCCGGTCGACCGTGCCGGTGATGCCGTTGTCGACGACCACCGCGCGGAACAGCCCTCGGGTGGCCCCCGGCTGCGCCGGGTCGGGCCCGACGAAATCGACCATGTAGTACGGCCCCGGGAGGTTCGGCAGCCCGACCGCGCCGGTCAGCCCGTCGAGCTGTTCGCGCAGCGGCTGGATCATCTCCCGTTCCGGCGGAGCGGGTTTGCGCCACCAGGCCTGGGCGGCGCGCTCGCGCCAGCTGTACCCCTGCTCGTCGTAGGCGACGTCGGAGAGCGGCTCGGAGCGGCACGCGTGGTACATGAAGCCGTTCAGCCCGTCGTACCAGTCGTGGTTGCCGGGGAAGGCCAGCAGGTTCCAGGTGCGCAGCGGAGGCGTCACGCCGTCCGGGCCGGGGCCGCCGGCCGCCGTCCAGTCGGTGATCGCGGCGTCCCACCGTGACTGCGGCAGACCGAGATACGGCAGGTAGACGGCGTCGGACCACTGGTTGACGTTGCCCGCCGGGTAGACGACGTCGCTCATCAGCAGCGCGGTCCGCACCCCGGCGGCCTCGAACTCGGCGCGCCGGGCGGCCAGCGGGCGGATCAGGCTGTACTGCGAAGCGTCCATCTCGCCGGGGTCGCCGAGCGCCAGGAAGCCGGTGGAATCGACGATCCTCTGGGGGGTCTCGACCCGGTGCCCGCGCAGGCGTTGGGTGGCCACCCAGCGCATCCGGCGGCGGTCGACGATCGAGCCGCTGTCGTCCGGGTTCTCGATCACCTTGGCGATCTGGTCGTTGACGCTGAGCAGCAGCGTCTTGGGCGAGAACCAGGAGAAGTTGCCCCAGCTGGCCTCCAGCCGGTGCCGCAGCAGGTGGGGCCAGAACGGCTCGGACGGCATGGGGGAGTATGTCACGGGATGATCCGGTAGATGGCGATGGATTGCTGTTGGTTGACCAACAGCAATCCATCGCTGTTTCGGCGGGTTCGGCACGACGCACGCCACATCGGATCGGCTGGTCAGCGCCCCGCCGAGTGAGCAGGATCGCCAGGAGGACCACCGGACCAGGAGAGGAACC
>WBZP01005456.1_pt1 | contig 12928 bp, 9 predicted proteins | sample 5204301 | NCBI WGS metagenome assembly WBZP01 (sample SAMN12412401, study PRJNA552823) | activated sludge metagenome | isolation source: activated sludge from nitrification reactor of wastewater treatment plant... | place: USA: Pennsylvania | collected 2017
CAGCACCACGGCATCGGCCGGCAGAACGCTTTCCTTGCCCTTGTCGTTGACCACCGTGACACCTTCCCGGGTAATCCTGATCGGCCGCGAACCCGTCAGGCAGGGAATCTCCAGTTCCTCGACCCATGACGCGTGGCGCCACTTGAAGGAAGGCTTGATGTCACCGGCGATGCGTTTGGCCTGCTCGACGATGGTGACCTCGACGCCATTTTTCTTGAGGTACTCGGCGACCGTCAGGCCGACCTTGCCGGCCCCGATCACCACCACTTTGCCGCTGGGCTGGATGCGGCGGTGGGCGACCTCCAGCGCGTCGATCAGCAGTTCGTGCCCCTCCATCCAGAGGAAGGCCTCGCGGTCGATGCGCGCACCGGCGGCGACGACGCAGACATCGTACTGGTGCAGCACGCTGCGCATGAATTTGGCTTCGACTTCAGTGTTCAGGCGAATCTCGACGCCAAGCTTGCTGGCCATCACCTGATAGTGCGAAATGATGGATTTTAGATCGTCGGGTCGCGCCAGGTCGTTGTCGGCATAGGCCGCCAGGTTGCCGCCGATCCGCCCGGCCTTGTCGAAAACCGTTACCTCGTGGCCGCGTTTGGCCGCCGTGATCGCGCATTCCATGCCGGCCGGCCCGGCGCCGATCACCATGATTTTCTTCTTCACGGCGGCCGTGGTGACCTGGTATTCGGGCTCGACTTCGTGACCCAGCGCCGGGTTCATCGTGCAGGTGTAGGGCAGGTCGCGGAACAGCCGCGACAGGCAATTCAGCGAGCCGATGCAGCGACGGGTTTCCTCCAGCCGGTCCTCGGCGGCCTTGTGGATCAGCTCGGGGTCGGCCAGCAGCGGGCGGCAGACTTCCCAGAAGTCGAACACGCCGTCGCGCACGCAGTCATTCGCCATGTTCGGATCGGGCAGCCGGTTGCCGAAGGTGATCAGCGTGTCGGGAAACATCTTCTTGGCGCGCTCGGACAGGTAGTTCCAGTATCCCGGGGGAATGTCACGGCCGATCGAGGATTCCGGCGCCTCCTGCCAGCCGACGGTGACCGAGATCATGTCGACGCCGCAATCGACGGCCTGCTGCATCAGCTCATAGCATTCGTCCTCGGTGTTGCCGCCCCAGCGCTGCATCAGTTCGTCGCCGTTGAGACGCACCACCAGCGGATTGTCCGGCGTGGCCTGCTTGATCGAGTCGATCAACTCGCGCATGAAGCGGCCGCGGTTCTGGATCGAACCGCCGTATTCATCACTGCGCTGGTTGGTGAAGCGCGAATTGAAATTGGCCAGCAGGTAGCCCATGAAGCTGGTGATCTCGGTGCCGTCGAAGCCGGCACGGATCGCCCGCTTCGCCGCGTCCGCATGCTGCCTGACGATTTCGCGGATCTGCTCGGCGCTGAGCACGCGCGGCGGCCGGAAATGCGGCAGCGTCTGCGGCACGTCGGAAGGCTGCACGCAGTAACCGAGGTCGATGCCGCCGTAACGCCCGGCGTGGAGGATCTGCTGGATGCCGATGGCGCCGGCTTCCTTGATGTAGCCGGCGATTTCCTCGAACTGCGGGAGGAACTTGTCGTCGTAGATCGCGACCTGGCGGAAGTAGGACTTGCCTTCGCCCTTGGCGTCCGGATAGGCGCCCTGGTTGGTGATGATGCCGCAACCGGTCCGGGCAATCACCCGCATCCGCGCCAGTTCCCGCGCCGTGATGTAGCCGTCGCGGGTGTTGTAGTTGGAGACGCAACAGGCGCCGTACTTGATCCGGTTCTTGGTGACGAACTTGCCGATTCGCCCGGGCTGGAACAGATGCTTGAGCTTCGCTTCTCCTGGCTTGGTCACGACGGTCTGCTCCCGATGTTTCGCACGTGAAATGTGGCGGCTCGAATCGTGGATACTGTATACATTCAGCTTGGGCGAGTCAATTGATTCGGCTCAAGAAAGGCGCCTTCGAAACAACTGTCTGCGCCCTGCCCCGGCGCGACGTTTGGGAAGACCCAATAGTGGGCCGGACCGGTCATCGGCAATAGCGAACCTGAATGATGCGGATCGCGCGAAGGCGATCGAGTCCAGCGCGGTGAGCACCGCAAGGCGCGGCAGACTCATAAAGTCGGCGCCGGCGGCACGGCGCTTGCCATCCCTTCGACGAAGCGGGTGATCGCCTCGATTACGGCAACGGGCTGATCCCGATGGGGAGAGTGCCGGCAATCGGCCAGTTTCAGCAGTTCGACACTCGGCGATGCCTTGGCCTTTTCGGCGATCACCTCCAACTGGCGCATCGTGCCGTACTCGTCATCGATGCCCTGAATCGCCAGGATCGGGCACGGAATATTGCCGAGGCAGTCCTCAATGTTCCATGACAGGAAATCAGGGTGCAGCCATATGTCGTTCCAGCCGTAGAACGTGCGCTTGACGTCGCGGTGATAGCGCGCAAGTTTCGCCGGCAGATCCGTATTCTCGAATACCGCTTTGGCAATTTGGATGCTGCGAATCGCAACGTCTTCGACAAAACAGTGAGGTGCCATGACGACCAGGCCGGCCACTGCGTTTCGGCTGTCGCCGGCATGCAGCAGCGCAATCGAGGCGCCATCGGAATGGCCGACCAGAAGCGGGTTAACGATATCCAGCGCCCGCAGGAATTCAGGCAGCACCGCAAGGCCTTCATGGTGCATGAAATCCGGTTTGAACGATTCCTCGAGAACGTCCGACTTGCCATAGCCGTAGCGCGAATAAACCAGCGTCCGGCAGCCGGCGGCGGCCGCAAGGCGAGTCGGAAAATCGCGCCACATGGCAACCGATCCGAGACCCTCGTGCAGCAGTACCAGTGTCGGCCGATTGATCTGGTGCGCCGGAATCAACCGGTATTCGAGATCGTGGCCGCAGACGCGGACAAAGCCCTCGTGCATGTGCCTTTAGACGCCGAGAAAGCGCTGCATCAGTTCCGGGTTCCCGCAGAGTTCCGCGGAGGCCCCGGCGAACACCACCCTGCCCTTCACCAGCACCACGCTGCGATCCGCCAGAGCCATGACCGCCGCATAATTCTTGTCCACGATCACCGTCGCGATACCACAGCCGCGGATGGTCTTGATGATGCCCCAGATCTCCCTGGCGATCAGCGGCGCCAAGCCCTCGGTGGCTTCGTCGAGGATCAGCAGGTCGGGGTTGGTCATCAGTGCGCGGCCGATGGTCAGCATCTGCTGTTCGCCGCCGGAGAGCTGCGCCCCGCCGTTGTTCAGGCGTTCGCCGAGCCGCGGAAAGGTGTCGATGACGCGCGCGAAATTCCACTCGCAGCGGCCGTCCGCGCCGCCGCGCGCCGCCATCACCAGGTTCTCGCGCACCGACAGGTTGGGGAAGATGCCGCGCCCCTCAGGTACATAGGCAATGCCGCGGCGGGCGATGGCGTGGGTCGGCGCGCGGGTCATGTCCTTGCCGCACACCAGGACACGTCCCTCGCGCGGTGGCACCAGGCCCAGCATGGTCTTCAGCAAAGTGGTCTTGCCCATGCCGTTGCGCCCCATCAGGCCGATGGTTTCGCCCCGCCGCACGGAAAAATCCACGCCATGCAGGATATGGCTGACGCCGTAAAAAGTGTGCAGGCCGACGGCTTCCAGGAGCAGCTCACTCATGCAGCAACTCCTCGCCGCCGAGGTAGGCCTGCTGGACAGCCGGGCTGGAACGCACGGCTTCCGGCGTGCCGGATTCGAGCACCTCGCCATTGACCATCACCGTCAGACGATGCGCCAGGGCGAAGACCGCGTCCATGTCGTGCTCGATCAGCATGATGGCATGGTCCGCGCCCAGCCCCTTGATCAGCTCGACCATGCGCTGAGATTCGTGCGGACCCATTCCGGCGAGCGGCTCATCGAGCAGCAGCACGCGCGGCCGGGTCGCCAGGCACATGGCGATTTCGAGCTGGCGCTGCTCGCCATGCGAGAGCGTCGCCGCGATGCGCTCGGCGCGATGACCGAGACCTGCCGCGGCCATCGCCTCCTCCGCCTGCCGAGTGATGTCGGTGTAGTGCGCGGCCGGGCGAAACACGCGAAACGCATGCGGCGTACGCGACTGCGCGGCAAGGCGGCAATTCTCGAACACGCTGAATGGCAGGAAGATGTTGGTCTTCTGATAGCTGCGGCCGATACCCAGGCGCGAGATGTGATCGGCGGTGCAGCCGGCGATGTTCCGCCCTTCCAGGATGACGTCCCCCGAGGTCGGCGGCAAATCGCCGGAGAGCATATTGGTCAGCGTGGTCTTGCCGGCGCCATTGGGGCCGATCACCACGTTAATCTCGCCGACATGCAGATCGAGCGAAACGTCGCTGACCGCGACCAGGCCGCCAAAGCGCTTGGTCAAGCCCCTGGTACGCAGAATCGGCTCGCCGTCGGCGGGCGACGGCCGCGGCACGCTGCCGGCAGGATGCGGATCGTCACTCATCCGCAGCCACCGCGGCCGGCTTGGCGCGGAACCGCTGGGCCAAGCCGGCGAGACCTTGGGGCAGGAACAGCGCGACCAGCATGATGAAAACGCCCATCGCCAGTTGCCAGCGTTCGGCCGCGGCACCAAACCAGGCCTGGTTCGACAGCACCTCGCGCAGCAGGACGAAGGCGAAAGCGCCAATCGCCGGCCCGTAAAGCGTGCCCATGCCGCCGAGGATGACCATCATGAGTACCGCGCCGGACTGGTGCCAGGAGAGGATTTCGGGATTGACGAAGCCGTATTGCACGGCGGCAAGGTAGCCGGCCACTCCGGCCAGCGCGCCGGACAGCGTGAAGCTGGCCAACTGGTAGCGAAACACCGGAAAACCCAGCGCCCGCATGCGGTGTTCGTTGACCTTGATGCCGAGCAGGGCGCGGCCTATGGTGGAGCCCAGCACGCGCCGCAGGAACAGGTAGACCGCGGTCACCAGCGCCAGCGCCAGCCAGTAGAAGTGCTTGCCGTCTTCCAGATCGAGCAGTTTGGATTCGCCCAGTTTCATTTCGGGCTTGACGTAGATGTACATGCCGTCGGAGCCGCCGCCGAGCTTCGTGTCGTGAAAAATGAAGAACAGCATCTGGGCGAACGCCAGCGTGACCATGATGAAATAGATGCCACGCGTACGCAGCACCAGGGTCCCGGTAACGAGCGCGTACAGCGCACAAATTCCAGTCGCCGCGGGCAGGGACCACCACAGGCTGACCGCCTCGTACTGCGGCCCCATCAGCGCGAGGGCATAGCCGGCGAGGCCGAAGTAGGCGGCATGGCCGAAGCTGACCAGGCCGGTGTAGCCCACCAGCAGGTCAAGGCTCATGGCGAAAATGGCCATGATCAATACCTTGGTCAGCAACTGCATGTAGTAGACGTTGCCCACCAGCGGAAACAGCGCGAGCAGACCAATGGTCAGCAACGGCAGCCAGTGGCTCAGGAGCGTGCGCATCAGCTCATGCCCGCCCGAACAGCCCTTGGGGGCGCCACACCAGCACGACCGCCATCAGCACGTAGACGATCATGCCCGCCACTTCGGGCAGCAGTACCTGACCGAAGGTCTCCGCCAGTCCGATCATCAGCGAAGCCGCCATGGCCCCCTTCACCGAGCCGATGCCGCCGATGACCACCACCACGAAACAGATGATCAGCACCTGGCTGCCCATGTTCGGAAACACCGATGCCAGCGGGGCATTGATCATTCCGGCAAACGCCGCCAGGGCGACACCGAGGGCAAACACCAGCGTGAAGATCAGCTTGATGTCGATGCCGAGCGACGTCACCATGTCCCGGTTGCTGGCGCCGGCACGAATCATCATGCCCAGGCGCGTTTTCTGGATCAGCACGTAGAGCCCGGCAGCCAGCAGCAGACAGACCGCCGATATGGCCAGGCGATACACCGGATAGGACAGATTCTCCGTCAGCGGAATCGAGTAATTCAGCGCGGCCGGCACCGCCACCCCGTGCACGTCGTCACCCCAGATCACGCTGCGCAATTCTTCGAAGACGAGGATCAGGCCGTAGGTCAGCAGCACCTGGTACAGGTGGTCGCGCTGATAGAGATGGCGGAACAACAGGCGTTCCAGGCCCATGCCGAGGACCACCGTCAGCGGAATCGCCAGCAGGATGGCTGCCGCCAGGCTTCCGGTCAGGCTTGACAGCGACCAGGCCAGATAGGCGCCCACCATGTAGAAGCTGCCGTGGGCCAGGTTGATGATGCCCATGATGCCGAAAATCAGCGTCAGGCCGCTGGCCACCAGAAACAGCAACAGGCCGTATTGCAGACCGTTGAGCAACTGGATCAGGAAGAAGGCTAGGTCCATTGGCCGGGACTAAACCGCGCTGGACGACGCTCCCGGATCATGCGCCGGAAACTTCGCAACAAAAAAAGGCGGCAGGTAGCTGCCGCCTGTGGATGTGCAAGGACTAGGCCTTGCAGCCGCGCGCCGGGTCGGCCAGCGCCTTCCAGGCGACGCCCTCGACCTTGTTCTCCTTGCCGACCACCTTGCGCAGGTAAATGTCCTGCACCGGGTTGTGCGCCTTGGACAAGGTCCATTGGCCGCGCGGGCTGTCGATCTTGGCCGCCTCCATGGCCTTGATCATGCCCGCCTTGTCGCCGACGTTGCCCTTCACCGCGGCCATGCCGGCCGCCAGCAGCTGGCCGGCGTCGTAGCCCTGCACCGCATACACGTCGGGTTGCAGCTTGAAGGCCTTGGCATAAGCCAGCCGGAATGCATTGTCCTTCTTGGTATTCAGGCCGTCGGCATAGTGCAGCGTGGTCTCGACCCCCTCGGCGGCATCGCCAACGGCGTCGAGCACGCCATCCGTGAGGAAACCGGGCCCATACAGCGGAATCTTGCCTTTCAGGCCGGCGGCCTGGTAGTCCTTGAGGAACTTGGCGGCGCCGCCACCGGCAAAGAACGCGACCACGGCGTCGGGTTTGATGCTGGCGATTTCCGTCAGCAGTGCCTGGAACTCGACCTGCGGGAAGGGCACGTAGAGCTCCTTGGTCAGTTTTCCGCCTTCCTTCTCGAAGCCCTCCTTGAAGCCGCCCATCATTTCCTCGCCGGCGGCATATTTCCAGGTGATGAAGACGGCATTCTTGTGGCCCTTGCCCATCAGCACCTTGCCCAAGGCGTAAGTGGTCTGCCAGTTGGAAAACGATGAACGGAAGAAATTTGGAGCGCACAGCGCGCCGGTCATCGCACCGGCACCTCCGTTGGGATTGATCCACAGGGTGCCGGACTCGCGCAGCACTTTCGCCATCCCCATCACGACGCCGGAATGAACCGTACCGATGACGATATCAACCTTGTCGCGCTCCACCAGCTTGTTGGTGTTCTCCGGCGCCTTGGCGGGATTCGACTCGTCGTCCACCATGAAATATTCGATCTCGCGCCCGCCGAGTTTGCCGCCGCGCTCGTCGATCGCCAGCTTGAAGCCATTGGTGATTGCCGCGCCGAGCCCGGCGTAGGTTCCGGTCGATGGCAACATCAGCCCGACTTTCAGCTTGGCCGGCTGCGCCAGGGCCAGGCCTGCCGGCAGCAGCGTGCCGACGGCGGCGGCCCCGGCAAGGGCGGTGGTGCCGCGCAGAAACCCGCGGCGATCGTAAGCGGTATTTTCGGTCTTGCTCATGGTCTTTCTCCTCGCTGGAAATATCTTCTGGAATGGCGCATATGCAAGCGCCCCGGTTTCTATTGTTGAAGCTCAATAACAACACTTCCTCTCGGGTGCGTCAAGTCAGTCGGAGCGGGCCGGGGTTGTCGCGCATCTCCAGGCCAGGGCCCTTCAACGCAGTTTGAAACGCTGGATCTTGCCGGTGGCGGTCTTCGGCAATTCGCCGACGAACTCCAGCCAACGGGGATACTTGTAAGGCGCGAGCTTGTCCTTGACGTGCTTCTTCAGATCCTCGGCGAGCGAATCCGACGGCGCGACGCCGGCCTTGAGCACCACATAGGCCTTCGGTTTGATCAGTTGGTCGGCGTCGGCGTGAGCCACCACCGCCGCCTCCAAGACCGACTCGTGAGTCATCAGCGCACCTTCGACCTCGAAGGGCGAGACGTAGATGCCCGACACTTTCAACATGTCGTCGGAGCGACCGCAGTACTGGAAGTAGCCATCGTCGGTTTCGATGTACTTGTCGCCGCTGCGGGTCCACTCGCCCATGAAGGTATGGCGCGACTTCTCGCGATTATTCCAGTACATGATCGCCGAACTGGGGCCGTTGATCTGCAACTCGCCGATCTCGCCGCGCGCCACCGGGTTGCCATCCTCGCCGATCAGGCGCAACCGGTAGCCGGGCACCGGCTTCCCGGTGGTGCCGTACTGCACTTCGCCACTTCGGTTGGACAGAAAGATGTGCAGCATTTCGGTCGAACCGATGCCATCGAGAATCTCGACACCCAGAGTCTCGGTCCAGCGTCGCCCGATGTCCGCAGGCAGGGCTTCTCCAGCCGAGGCACAGACCCGCAGGCCCGCGACCTCTCCGCGCTTGAGCATCTCCGGACTGGCCAGCAGCGCGGCGTACAGCGTCGGCACGCCGTAGAAAATCGTCGGCTGATGCTTGCGCAACCTCTGGAACACGGCCTCGGGGGTCGGCCGCGTGGCCATCAGCACGGTGGTCGCGCCGACCGAGAGCGGGAAGGAGAGGCCGTTGCCCAGGCCGTAGGCGAAGAACAGCTTGGCCGCGGAAAACACCACATCGCTCTCGCCGATGCCGAGTATCGGCCGGCCATACAGCTCGGCCGTCTGGATCAGATGGGAATGCAGGTGCACGGTGCCCTTCGGCGTGCCGGTCGACCCCGACGAATACAGCCAGAAGCATATGTCGTCGCATGTGGTCGGCGCCGGCGCGAAATGCGGGCTGACGCCCTTTATCAAGTCGCACAGGCAGGGATTCCCCTTGCCGTCGGTGCCTGACACGATGACGTGGCGCAGCGTCCGGTGCTTGGCGACGATGGGGGCGAATAGCGGCCAGAGCTGCTCGGACACCACCAGGGCCTTGGCCCGCGAATCGCCGAGCATGAAGTCATAGTCCGCGGTGGTCAGCAGCGTATTGGCCGCGATCGGTACCACGCCGGCCTGAATGCTGCCGAGGAATGCCGTCGGAAAATCGATGGTATCGAGCAGGCACAGCAGGACACGGTTCTCGGCTTCCAGGCCGATGCCGGCAAGCACGTTGCCGAAGCGGTTTACGCGTTCGGCCAGGTCGCCGTAGGAATAGCTCCCCTGGTCGTCGATGTAGGCGATCTTCGCTCCGCGACCGGCTTGCAGGTTTCTCTGGATCAGATCGTAGGCCGCGTTGTAGTCGCGCGGAATTTTTACCCGCGGTGGCGATGCGTCGTGATCGGCGCTGCTCAGTTCTGGCATGGTGCTCTCCTCCTCCGTTCGGTAACGGGTGCGTGGTAACTGACGATCAACCCCTGATGAGCCGCGGCAGCAGCATCTGATGGCGCGGACAGATCGACTTGGGGTTCTGGTAGGCGCTGCCGGCGAAGGCCTTCAGATAGCCGCGCAGTGCCTTCAGATCGACAATCTCGTCGACGAAGCCGTGGCGGGCGCAATACGCCGGTCGCGATGTCTCGTAGTACTTCCGCGCCATCTCGTTCATCTTCTCGGCGATCGGCGCCAGCGGCTTGCCGGCATCCTTGTCCTTCACGGCACGCCTCGCGTAGGTCGCCACGGCCGCCGTTTCGCCGTGCATGACATAGATTTCCGTGGCGGCGGTGCCGAGGGTGAACGCATTCTGCCGGTTGGCATTCGGCCCGCCCATGATGTAGTGCGCCGCCGCGCTGCCCTTGCGCAGCACCACCAGCATCATCGGCACATCAACCTGCTGGATCGAATACACCAGGCTGGACCCCAGCCCCAACAGTTCCGCCTTTTCGGCGGCATCGCCGACATCGATGCCGCTGGTGTCCTGCAGCCAGATCACCGGCAGCCGGTCGCGCCCGCAGTGGGTGACGAACTCGTTCATCTTGATCAGGCCCTGCCGGTAAAGCTTGCCGCCGATCCCGGGGTAGTTCGCGTATTCGGGATACCCCTGCGGCATCAGGCCCTGGCGGTTGCCGATCACGCCGACCAGCAGGCCGTCGATCTTGACCAGCCCGGCGTAGATTTCCGGTCCATAGCCGGGCCGGAACTCCATATGCTCGCCGCCGTCCACCAGGCGCGCCAGGATTTCCTCGACGACATAGGTTTCCTTCTGGTTGAAAGGCAGCAAATGGTAGAGGTCGGCGCTGGGAAGCAGGGGCTCGGCCGGTTCCGCGACGCGGAAGAACATCGGATCGTAAGCCGGAATCGCCCGCATATAGGTCTTGATGCCATCCAGCACGCCCTTTTCCTCGTCGCAAACATGCGTGAAGAAGCCGGTCGCGTCGTAATGAGTCTCGACGCGGCCCGGCGGGCGCTCCTTGAGATCGCGCGTGACCGCGATCAGTTGCTCCAGCCCTTCGGCGTCGAAGCCGCCGCGCGGCGACATTCCCGAAACGATGCCGGCGCCGCCAACCGCAATATTGGCGTCCTTGTGGGCGATCAGGATCGTCGGTGTGATCCCCTGATAGCCGCCACCGGCCGGGTTGGTGCCATAGATTCCGGCCAGCACCGGGATGCCGGCCTGCTCCAGCTCCGCGTGGCGGTAGAAGGGCGTGCCGGAACCGCGGCGGTTGGCGTAGAACTTCTCCTGTTCGGGAAGCTTTACGCCGCTGCAATTGACCAGCCATACCAAGGGAATATTCAGGCGCTTCGCCAGGTTGGTGACGCGCAGGATGTTGTCCGGCTGGCCGGCAATCCAGGCGCCCGCGAGCACCTTGTTGTCGAAACCGATGATGACGGCCCAGCGTCCCGCGATCTTCCCCAGCCCGTCGACCACGTTGGTCGTGCCTTCCTCGTTCTCCGCGGGATTGTAGATGCTGTGCAAGGGCTGCCAGGTGCCCGGATCGACGAGATATTCGAGCCGTTGCCAGACCGTCATCGACCCGCGCTCGTTGATCTTTTCGGTCGGAATCCCGACGTTCTCCCTGGCCTTCCTGAGCGCCGCGATCTCGGATTCGACAGCTTCCAGCCGGGCGCGGCTCTCGCGCGAACGGGCAATGCGATTTTCTTTCAGCGGCTTGCCGAAGCCGGGCATTTTTTCAAAATACGGTCTCATCGATCTGTTCCTCTGCCTGCCATTGACAAGGGTGGTGAGCTCTCCGCCCCTTCCTGCGTCCGGAGCACTACTCGCGATTCGGGGTGAAGCCCAGCGCCATGCCTGAAATGATCACTTTCTGAATGTTGGACGTACCTTCCACCACCTGCAGGGACTTGGAGTCCCGATAGAAACGCTCGGCCGGGTACTCGGTGGAGAATCCATAGGAGCCGTATATCTTCATGCACTCGTTGGCGGCATGGACCGCCGCTTCGGAGGCCGCGTATTTGGCTACCGAGGTTTCATACTGGTTGGGCTTGCCCTGGTCTTTCAGCCAGGCCGCCCGATAGACCAGCATCTGCGCCGCCTGGTGCTCGACCACCATCTCGGCGATCTGCGCCTGGATCATCTGGTGCTGCGAGATCGGCTTGCCGAACTGGGTACGCTCATTGGCATACTGGATCGCCAGATCCAGCGCCCCTCCCGCGACGCCGAGTGCGCCGGCCGCGCAGCCCAGCCGGGTCTGATTCAGCTGCCACATGCAGATGCGGAAGCCTTCGCCAGGCTTGCCCAGAACATTCTCCTTGGGCACCTTCATGCCCTCGAAGGCGAACTCGCCGGTCGGCGCGCACTTCAACCCGAGTTTGGTCTCGATGGCGCGGGCCGTGCATCCCGGCATGTTTTTTGGTTCGATGATGAAGGCGGTGATGCCTTTGTTGCCCTGAGTCTTGTCGGTATAGGCGTAGAGCAGGCCCGCATCGCCCACATGGGCCTGGGAAATCCACATCTTCGTGCCGTGGATCTCCCAGTGGTCGCCCTTGTCGATGGCGTGGGTCTTCATGCTCGCAACATCCGAACCGGTGTTCGACTCGGTCATGGCGAAAAAACCCAACTGAGTACCAGCCACCCAGCCCGGAACATACTTCTCTTTCTGCGCCTGGGTGCCGAACTTGCTCACGGTCAGTGCCGGGCCGAGGTTCTGCATGTTGAACGGCAGCCGCCAGGACGCGGAAATCCTGGCAATCTGCTCGGCCATCAACACCGACTCGGCAAAACCCATGCCGCTGCCGCCGAACTCCTCGGGGACGGCACAGGAGAAGAAGCCAAGGTCGCCCATCTTGGCCACCCGCTCCGGCCGAAACGCGTGCGTTCGCTCCTCTTCTTCAAGCGTGGGCGCGATTTCCTCGGCGGCAAAACGCCGGGCTGTATCCTGGATCAGGCGCTGCTCTTCGGTCAGTTCAAAATTCATGTTTTTCTCGCTTCAGTCGATGTTGATCACAAAAACCGGGACCTTCAATTTACGACACGGTTGAGCCGAATCCCTTCCTGGTGCGATGTGCCGGCACGACTCGTATGTTTCGCATGGCGAGGGCTGGCGGTTCAGCGCAGCAGGGTGACGTAGACGGCGGCAATGATGGCCGACGTGATCACACCGCAGATGCTCGCGCCCATCGCCCAGGGAAGGATCATCGCGAACTTGCTCGCGTCGCGCGCTTCCTTCTGAGCGACCTTGGCCGTTGTCGGCACGCAGGACACGCCGGCAATTCCGATCAGCGGGTTATAGGTGCGGCCGCTGGTCCAATACACCACGTAGCCGCCGAGGATTCCGCCGATGCCTGACAGCGTGAGCGCCGCAACGCCCAGCAGCAGCAGCAGCAGAACCTTGGGATTGAGGATGGTCGCGGCTTCGCAGAGTACGCCCAGCAGCAATCCAAGAAAAAATGTGGCGCCGTAGAGGACCGGCCCGCCGATGAACTCGACAAATGGCTTGACCCCCGATTCGCGGATGATGATCCCCAGGAAGAACGACATGAACAGCGGCGCCGCCACGGGCAGCAGCAGGCAAAGCAGTACGCC
>WBZP01005457.1_pt1 | contig 12928 bp, 10 predicted proteins | sample 5204301 | NCBI WGS metagenome assembly WBZP01 (sample SAMN12412401, study PRJNA552823) | activated sludge metagenome | isolation source: activated sludge from nitrification reactor of wastewater treatment plant... | place: USA: Pennsylvania | collected 2017
GTCAACGGCGACCCCTGCACGCAGACCCGCTTCACCGACGCGCTCTACAACCCGACTGCGATCGCGGCCAGCTGCGAGCGCGTGCGTCGACCGAGCGAGCTCGGCGACGCGATGGCCGGCGCGGCGTCGGGCCAGCTGCCGCGCGCCGACGTCGGCTTTCTCGGCATCGGGCCCGACAACAACCGCAACAAGGCCGTGTTCGCGCGTGCGAGCGTCTATCCGCTGCCGGCCTTGTATTTCGGCGGATCCTTCGTCTGGGCCAAGCACCCGCGCCTCCTCGACTTCGACGAGCGCCTCGCCGGCAAGACGACCGTCGACGTGCCGCAGGCGCCGAGCTGGCGAGCGGGCGTGCACCTCGACGTCGACTTCGATCAGATCGCGTCGAGCCCCTATCCGCTGCCGATGCTGCGCGGCGAGCTGGTGCTCGGCACCGACGCCGCGCCGGCGGCCCGCAGCGGCGAGCCGCAGCCCTACGCCGATCGCCGCATGATCGGCGGCTATGCTCAGATCGCCCAGCCACTCTATCGACGCAAGCGCAGCAATCTGCCCGGCGTGATGCTGCAATACCGCATCGATTGGTCCGACCCCGATCGTGCGGTGCCGGGCCGCGTGGGAACGACGGCGCTCTCCGTCGATCCCAGCGACCCCTATCTCTACGACGAGACCCAGCTCGCCCACGTGATCGGCCTGCGCTGGCTGGTCGTGCCGCGCTTCACGATCAAGACCGATTACACGCTGATTCGCGAAGATGGCGGGGCCGCGCAGCAGCTCGCCAACGATCGCTTCCTGATTCAGGTCGTCGGCGATTTTTGACGCTGCTGCGCGGCACGCTTCGTTCAGGGCGCTGCGGGCATCAGCCGCACTGCAGGAAGCCGTCCGAGTCGGACTGGCAGAGCGTGTCGAGGCCGCAGCTCTGCGCCTCGCAAGGGTCGCAGGCGCCCTCGGTGTCGAGGCTGAGCAAGTGGGCGAAGCATGACTCGTACTGGGTCATGGTCGTCAGGTCGGCAAAGGTGTCGATGTCCTGGCACACCCCGCTTCCAGCCTCGAACAGGGCCATGAGCGGCCCTTCGCCGTTCGAGAGCGAGTCTTGGGCGAACGAGAGGCCGAAATAGCTGAGGAGCCAGGGCGGCCCATCCGGGGTGAACGCACAGTGGGTGAAGGTCCCGTCGGGGTAGTAGCCCGGGGTCCACTCGGTGCTACCCGCACAGGGGCACGTGTCGGTCGCGTCACACGTCAGCCCCGCGCTGATGTTGACGGCGCTCACGATGCTCTCGCAGGCAGCGGCCTGCGCGGCGTTCGTGTAGTAGAGCCGTCCGGGGATGCCGGCATCCGTCGCGCGGCAGTAGCCCGGGGTGAGCACGAGCTGGTTGTCGTAGGCGTCGCCGGTCGACACGTAGGTGGTGCCGGCCCCGTCGGACTGGCAGGCCTCGGCGACGGCCTCACCATCGCGGGCCGCGGTCCAGGCCTGCAGCGTGGCCGCATCCCCGATCTGCTCGGCCTCGCTGATGCAGGGGCAGGTCACCTCGCAGTTCGCACCCGCGGCACCGGCCGGGCACTCGCACGCATAGCTGTCGCCATTCGCGATGCAGGTGCCGCCGCCCTGGCAGGGGTTGTCGTCGCAAGGGCCGCTGACCACGGCGGTCTCGCAGTTCGTACCGGTGAAGCCCGCCGCACACTGGCAGGCGTAGGCGTTCACGCCATCGACACAGAGCCCATCGTTTTGGCAGGGGTTGGCCTCGCACTCGTCGACGTCGATGTCGCAGTGCTCGCCCGCATACCCAGCCGGGCACGCGCAGGTGTAGCCGTCGATGCCGTCGGTGCACGTGCCACCATTGAGGCAGGGGGTCGACGCACACTCGTCGATGTTGATCTCGCAGTGATCCCCGCCGAACCCGGGCAGACACGCGCAGGTGTAGTCGTTGACGCCGTCGACGCAGGTCGCGTCGTTCTGGCAGCTGGCGTTGGCGCACTCGTCGACGTCGAGCTCGCAGTGGACCCCCGCGAAGCCCGGTTGGCACGCGCAGGTGTAGCCGTTGATCCCGTCGGTGCACTCGCTCCCGTTTTGGCAGGGCGAGCTCGCGCACTCGTCGATGTCGATCTCGCAGTGGTCCCCGGTGAAGCCGGGGTTGCACGCGCAGGTGTAGGCGTTGATCGCATCGGTGCACACGCCGTCGTTGCAGGGCGAGCTCGCGCACTCGTCGATGTCGATCTCGCAGTACGTGCCCGTATATCCGGGCGCGCAGGCACACGAGTATCCGTCGATCGCATCGGTGCACTCGCCACCGTTTTGGCAGGGATCACCGGCGCATTCGTCGATGTCGACCTCGCAATTGACGCCGCCGTAGCCGGCCGGGCACTCGCAGGCGTAGCCCTCGTCGACGTTGGCACAAAGGCCACCGTTTTGGCAGGGATCGGGATCGCACGCATCCTCGACCGGGAGCGTGTAGCAGACCTCGAGCGCCGGACGGTACTGGGCGTTGGGGTTTTCGCCGGAGATGAAGATGGTCTTCTTGTTGCCGCTGGCCTCGAGCAATACGCCATAGTTGGGCTGCGCGCCGGTGAACCACGCGTGGACGAGGCCGGTCAGGCTGACCGACTTGAGCGCGTTGGGGCTGCCCGGCAAGAACGCGCCCTCGACGGTCGGGTCGAACTGCTGGTTGAAGTCGTGGAAGGTGACGGTGTCCTCGGACCACGCGGCGGTCGCCCGGTGGACCTGGACCGGCGTGTCGCCGGCCGCACCGTTGACGTAGAGGCGCAACGTCGCGCTGTCGATCTGGGACTCGGCGGGCAAGCCGGACAGATCGAAGCGCAGCAGCGACTCGTCCTTGCCGCCGACGCGCAGGAGCGGATGATCGCCGTAGTTCTGGCTCTTCGGCGGATTCGAGATCATCGCGTCGTCGCTCGGCGCGATCGTGATGCAGTCCGAGACCGGCGCGCTGCGCAGTTGCGTCGATTCGGACGTCGAGACGTCATCGCCGGTCTGGCAGGCCGCGAGGGCGAGGCCGAGGGCCGCGATGCGGACATTCGAGGGGTGGAGAAAGTTGGCGATTTCGCTCATGGTGATTCCGTGGTTGGTGCGTGTGCGAATCCGGCCAGAATGCGCGGATTCGTGCATTCGGCGCGGCTCGATACGCGAGGCAACCTACAGGAATGACGAGAGGAAGCAGTTAGATCTTGTGCCAACTTGACATCGACGCGCCGCTGTGTCTTGCACGGATGCCCCGTACTCGCGGAGTGCACGACGCATGCGGGGTCTTAGAAAGCCGGCATGTGCTGATCGAGGAACGCCAGCGAGCGCGCCATGGCGTGGGCCGAGGCGGTCGAATCGAAGCTCTCGCGGTGGTCGCAGTCGAAGCCGTGGCCGGCGTCGTACTCGTGGATCGAGATGTCGCGGTAGCGCTGCCCGATCTCGCGGACCTTGGCGATCGGCAGCGAAGCATCGTGGTCGCCGACGTGCATCATCAAGGGCACCTTGGGTTGCTGGTCGACGAGGTTGACGATGCGGCTGCCGTAGTAGCTGACGGCACACGCGAGGCTCGTCATGTGGCTCGCCGCCGTCCACACGACCGCGCCGCCCCAGCAGTAGCCGACGATCGCAACCATCAAGCCACGCTGCTCGAGCAGGTCGTAGGCGGCCGCGAGGTCGTCGAGCACGTTCTGCGTCGACAGCTCGGCGACCAGCTCGCGCCCGCGGGCGAAGCCATCGCTGTCGTAGCCGAGCTCGACACCGGTCTCGATGCGATCGAAGAAGGCCGGGGCGATCGCCGAATAGCCGAGCGAGGCGTAGCGCGAGACGACGGCGCGGATATGCGCGTTGACGCCGAAGATCTCCTGCACGAGGATCACGCCGCCGCGCGGCGGTGCGAGCGGATCGACGTGGTGGGCCGTGAGCACGTGGCCATCGCGAGCTTGCAGCCGAATGTTGGGCATCGCGGCACCATCGCCCACGCTCGTGGTGGTGTCCAGCCGCGCCACGCGTGCGCAGGCGTGCGCGCGACCGAGATTAGGAAATCGTTAAGTTAAGCTGGCGCTCAGCAGGCATGCGAAGCTCGCAACATGTTGCGACGCATCACGATCGGTCCGCTCGCCACCCTCTTTGCCTTCGCGTGTGGCGGCCCTTCGGCGAGCGAGGGCGAGGCGGGCTCGGCGAGCACGACGGGCAATGACGAGGTGTCGACCTCGACGGGCTCCGAGGCCGAGACGACGAGCGTGGGCTCGGAGTCGGAGACCGGTGAGCAGCCCGCGTGTCCCGCTGCGAGCCCGGCCGCGCTGATGGACTGCGTCGACCCGGCCCGCCATCTCGCCGATCTCGAGCTCGTGAGCGCCGAGCGAGTGCCTGGCAGCCCGCACTGGCAGGCCGTGCAAGACCTGTGTGCGACGCGGCTGGCCGAGCTCGGCTACGACGTCGAGCTGCACGAGTACGGGACCGGCGTCAACGTGATCGGCACGCGGCTCGGCACCTCGCAGCCGGACGAGCACGTGATCGTCGGCGGCCACTACGATCACATCCCGGCGTGCAGCGGCGCCGACGACAACGGCAGCGGCGTCGCGGCCACCCTCGAGGTTGCGCGCATCCTCGCCGACATTCCGACGCCGCGGACGCTCGTGATCACCTGCTGGGACGAGGAGGAACTCGGGCTGATCGGCTCCGACGCGCAGGCGCAGCGGGCCCTCGACGAGGGCATGGTCATCCACGCGGTGTTCAGCCTCGACTCGATCGGCTACGCGAGCGACGAGCCCGACTCGCAGGAGGTCCCGGCCGGCTTCGATCTGCTCTTCCCCGACGAGTATGCGCAGCTCGAAGCCGACCAGTTCCGCGGCAACTTCTTGCTGTGGGTGTCCGACGACACGCTCGGCGAGACGGGCACGGCGCTGGTTGGTTTTGCCGACACGCTCGGGCTCCCGACGATCGGCACGGCGCTGAGCGACGACCTCAAGCTCTCGCCGCTGCTCTCCGATCTGCGCCGCAGCGATCACGCGAGCTTCTGGGATCGCGACATTCCGGCCATGTTCTTCAACGACACCGGCGAGTTCCGCTATGGCGGCTATCACTGCGGCGACGGCGACGACACCGTCGACCGCGTCAACCTCGACTATGCGCTGGCCGTCACCAAGGTCGCGCTCGCGACGACCGGCGTGGCGCTCGGCATGTGAGAGGGTCACACGCGTCTCGGCGCCTCGCTCAGGCTCGGCTCACTTGCGCACGATGTCGATCTTCTTGATCGTCACGTCCTCGAAGGGCCGGTTGTCGATGCCGGGCCGCGTCTGCACGCGGACCTTGGAGATCTCGGTGGCGACCTTGGGGTCGCACTTGCCGAAGATCGCGTGGCGGTCGTCGAGCTGCACGGTCGGCGCGACGGTGATGAAGAACTGCGCGCTACCGGTGTTGCCGATCGTCTGGCCGGTGCGCTTGTCGACGCGCAGCTTGTCGGTCATCGGGTCGACCTGGTTGCGGTTGGCCATCGACAGGATGCCGGCGCCGCTGTGGCGCAGGCTCGCGTGGAACTCGTCCGGGATGAAGTAGCCGGGCGTGCCGGTGCCGCTGCCGGTCGGGTCGCCGCCTTGGATCATGAAGCCCTCGATCACGCGGTGGAAGGTCGTGTTGTCGTAGTAGGGCGCCTTCTTCCACTCGGTCGCGTTGCGATCCTTGGGGTCGAGGAAGGGCCGCACGCCGCGGGCGAGGCCGACGAAGTTGGCGACGGTCAGCGGGGCCTTGTCCTCGAACAGCTTGCACTCGATCGTGCCCATGCTGGTGTCGAAGATCGCGGTCAGCTCGCCCTTGGTCTCGTCGGCGAGCTCGGGCGCACCTTCGAAGGCCATGTCGAGCGTGAACGCGCCGGCGATCGGGTCGCCCTGCGCAGCGTTGTAGACGGGCACGTCGGCGGCGATCAGGCTGCGGACCATCTGGCCCTTGGCATAGGTCGGGACCTTGCGCTTGCTGGCCTCGCACGCAGTCCCGGCCGGCTTGTCGCAGCTCGCGTCGGCGGCCACGCAAGCGTCGCCGCAGGGCTTGCCCTCGAGGCAGTAGAGCGAGCAGCCGTCGGCGGCCGGCGCATCGGCGGGCGGCGTCTCGCGCAGCTTGGTGGTCGCGGCCTTGCGCCCCTTGCTTTCGTCGCCCGGCGCCGGGCTCTCGGCCTTGTTGCCGGCCGCGGCCTTCTTGCCGGCGTCGGACGGCGGCGGGGCCTCGAGGCAGGCGCTGGTGCAGAGCGACAGGACCAGCAGCGAGGCGAGCTCGAAGGATGCTTGGCGGTGCGGACGTGGACGGGTCGACATGCTCGATGCAGAGCTACCACGCCCCTCGCAAGGCCCCCAAGCAGGGGCTACTCTCGCCCGCGTGAGGCCCGTTCACGCCGCTTTCTGGGGACAGCCCCGCCCGCAGACTCTCGTCGACTCCGGGTCTGCTCACGGGGCGCGGCGAGGACGACGGGCGATCGGGTGGTTGCGAGGCGCCGCGCTCGTGCTCGGGCTGCTCGGGCTGGTCGGGCTCGAGAGCGGCTGCAAGAACCGCCGCCGCGACAAGGCCGGCTACATCGGCGAGCTCGTGCCGCCCAAGGACGCGGCCGACTGGGAGGCTCGCTTCGCCGTCGCCTACGACGACTCGTACACGCCGACGGCGATCAACCTGCAAGGACGCGCGCCCAACGACGTGCTCGATCAGCAGCTCTTCGCGTCGCGCCTCGGTCACGCCTCGCTCGTGCTGCTCGTCGACGTCGAGCAGGTGTGGGGCAAGGGCCGCCATCAAGGTCGCCAGAGCCAGTTCGTCGAGGTCACGATCGCCGAGACCTTGATGGGCACGCTGCCCAAGGACACGCCCGAGCAGATCATGATCGAGGTCTCGTCGATCGACGAGCTGCCGGGCTCGCTCAAGGACGAGCCGATGCTGCTCTTCCTGCGCTGGGACCTCGAGTCCGATCCGCCCTACCACCACCACCTGATGCCGGCCGACGAGGAGCTCGTCGCGCTGATCAACGCGATGGTCAGCCACGCCAAGGAAGAGGGCGTGCTCGACAAGCAGGGCGAGGAGACGGGCAAGGGCAAGAAGGGCAGGGGCAAGAAGGGCGGCGGCAAGAAGGGCAAGCGTGGCAAGCAGGGCAAGGGCGGAGCCGCGCGGCACGACGCCGAGTCGTCGGCACACGAACTCGATGCGCCGACCGAGGGCGGTGTCGCGGCGCCGCCGGGCGGCACGACCGAACCGATCGGTCCCGACGAGCCACCGCCGAGCCCAGGCCCCGAGCCGGACGCGAGCACGGGCTTGCAGGAGCTCGGCGGCGAGACGGCCCCGCCGTCAGCGGCAGACGGCGGCGACGCAGGCGCTCAGCTCGACTGAGCAGCGCTCGTTGATGCACGAGTTGCTGGCCGCGCACGCGCCGAAGTTGGTGACCGTGCAGTTCATCATCTCGTCGGTGGCGAGTTGCGAGTCGGAACAAGTTTGGGCCAGGCAGTTCGCGACACACTCGATTCCGAGCGAAGGTGGGTCGGTGCTGCGCTCGACGCAGTCGTTCAGTGCGCAGCCCATGACCTGCAGGCAGTCTCGATCGCTCGGACACGTCGACTCGTCGCACGTGGTCGCCTGGCTGGGCTCGCGCTCGGTCGTGGCTGCCGCCGCAGGGCGGGCAGCGCCATGCTCGCATCCAGCCATGCACAGGCCCGTCGCGAGGGAGAGGGCCAAGAGCCTGTTGGTCGACGCGGGCGCAGACATGGTGCGGCGAGTGTAGTGGACGCACGATTCGCAGCGTGACGTGAAGGGTTTGCGGTCGCTGCGGCGGCGCTGCGGGCCTCCTCTATACTGGCGGCACATGCCTTCGCCGCGCGACGAGCAGCTGATCGCAGCCATCCGTGCCGGTGATCGAGCGGCTCTGCACTCGCTCGGCGAGCTGATCCGCGAGGTCCTGCGCGAGCTCGACATCGCCGGCATCTCCGACGCGCGCGGGCGCCTCGACTACGTGGTCGAGCCGCTGCGCGAGCGGCTGCTGATGCGCATGCAGGGCCCGGACTTCGAGCTGCGTGGCTCGCTGCGCGCGTTCGTGACGACGTGGGTGGCGCTGCGCCGCGACGAGCTCGAGCAGCGCGCTGGCGATCGTCCGGTCGGGCTGCGCCGCATGGCCGTCGCCGAGCCCGACGCGCTCGCGCATGCCGTCGATCAGGTGCTGCGCACGCTGACCCACAGCCACAACCCCGACGTCCGCGAGCTCGCCCACACGTGGCTGGCGCTCGTCGAGGAGGGCATCGACATCGACGTGCGCAGCGGCGTCGAGTGTGCGCGCATGCTCAAGACCGCCTCGCCGCTGCTCTCGCGCCGCAGCGAGGCCGAGTACGCCAATTCGCTGCGCGCCTTCCGAACCATGCTGGGCTTCGAGCTCGGCAAGCTGGGCTACTGACCGACAGGGGACACGATCATGAGTGCACGCGACATTCTGCTCTTGGCCGCCGAGGATGCGTTCGAGTTCGAGCGCTGGCGCGAGGCCGGCCCGGTCACCGCCGAGATCGATCCCGAGGTCGCGGCCGCCGAGATCGTCGAGTACGAGGCGCTCGGCATCCCGCTCCCGCGCGAGCTCGACGTGCTGCGCCGCGAGCTCGAGTTTGCGCCGGCCGTGCGCGATGCAATCCGCTCGTCGACCAACGTGCTGCGCCGCAACGGTCGGGCCGAGGCCTCGGCGCTGGTCGGGCTCGGTCCGCAGGGGCTCGTGCCTTGGGGCGCCGGCGGCCTCGATCCGCGCCTCTTGATGATGATGGACCCGCGCATGGCCGCCGCGTTCGACCCTCGCGTCGCGCCGGCGGGGCCGAACGGCGCGCGCGGCCGCGAGGCTGCCGAGCCGCGTAGCGAGGCACGACGGGCGCGTGCGGCCGTCGTCGTCGACGAGCCGGAGCCGGAGCCCGAGCGCAAGACGGAGGCTCGCCGCGCTCGGGCGGCGATCGTCGTCGACGAGCCGCTCACCGAGGGACCCCACGAGCGCGCCGGATCCCGCCGCGTCGTCGAGCCGGAGCTGGTCGACGAGGATGACGACGATGACGACGAGGATGACGACGAGGACGACGAGCTCGCGCCGCCGCCTCGCTCGCGCCGAGCGGCCGCGGCCCGTCCGGCGAAGTCGCGCGAGCGAGCGCGCGCGCGCGCCCGCGATGACGAGGACGACGACGACTCGATGATCGCCGTCGCGCCGGTGCCGAGCACGGACCGCACCAACACGATCATCCTCGCGACCGTCTCGGCCGTCGCCGTGATCGCGCTCTTGTGGATCGCGTTCGGCAACAAAGACGAGGCCAAGCCCGACGCGCAGGCGCAGGCACAGCCGCAGCAGCCCGTCCAACAGCCGCCGCCGGTCCAGCCCACGCCGGCGCCCGTCGAGCCGGCGCCCGTCGATCCGGCGCTCGTGCCGATGCCCGCTCCTACGCCTGCTCCTGCGCCGAGCCTCGGCTCGCGCGGCTCGGGTCTGTCGGGCTCGCGCTCGTCGAGCGGCGGCAGCGGGGTGCTTGCGACGGCCCCGGGCAGCAAGCCCGCGGCCGGCCCCAATCCCTTCGCGGGCTACAACGCCAACGTCGCGGCGGGCGGCCAGGCGGGCACGCCCGCGCCGGCTGGCACGACGCCTGCGCCCGCACCAGCCGGTACGACGCCCGCCCCCGTACCCGCGCCGGCGCCGACGAGCGAGCCGGCCGCGGCTCCTGCTCCTGCACCGGCACCCGCGCCCGAGCCCGCGCCGGCACCGACCGAGGTCGAGCTGACCAAGTCGAAGATGACGCCGGCGATCCGCGACGCGATCACCAAGAAGGTCGGCGACATGCAGCGCTGCTACAACGACGCGCTGCTCGGCGCGCCCGGGCTCGCGGGGCGCATCGTGTTTACGATCTCGCTCGACCAAGACGGTGTCGTCAAGAAGGTCGACGTCGGCAAGGACGAGCTCGGCTACGGCGTGGCCAGCTGCGTGAGCAAGAAGATCAAGTCCTGGACGCTGCCCTCGGCCGGCATCCCGATCATCTTCGATCTGCCCTTCGACTTTCACGAGTAGCGCGGCGCGCTACTCGGGCGGCAATGCGGCCAGCCACGTCGCGATCGCCTCGCGCTCGGGCTGGTAGTAGCTGGTCATCGCCAGGTAGCGGCCGCTCGCGCTGTAGGCCAGCGCGCGCGCGCGCTCGGGCTCGCCCTGCAGCGCGAGGAGGCGCGCGAGCGTGAACTCGAGCTCGGCGAGGGTCCGCATTTTCACGTGGCTGGTTCCGAACATCGGGATGATCGTCGCGGCGAGCTCGAGCCGCTCGCGTGCCACGTCGAGCTCGCCGCGCGCCCACGCGAGCTCGGCGAGGCCCTGCAATGCACGGATGGCCAGCTCGGGGTGCGAAGGCGATGCATAGGCGCGCGCGAGCGCCTGCCGATAGAGCTGCTCGGCCACGTCGTCGTGTCCGCGGCGGCGCTCGATCTCGGCGAGTGTCGAGCGGTTCCAGGCCAAGCTCGGGTCGTGGTCGTCGAGGCGCTCGGCCTGGATCTCGATCGCGCGGGCGATGTGCTCGTGCGCGGGCTCGAGCTCGCCGAGCTCGAGCTCGAGCTCGGCGAGGTTGTGCAGCGACTTGGCGACGTTGAGGTGGCGCTTGCCGTGGTTGTGCTCGAAGATCGCGATCGCGCGCAGGTAGAGCTCGCGGGCCTCGGGGAAGCGGCGCTGCTCGTCGAGCACGAGCGCGAGACCGTTGAGCATGCCGCCGACCAAGGGCGAGTTGGGGCCGCCGTGGCGCTCGAACACCGCGAGCGCGCTGCGAAGCTGTCGCTCGGCCGCCGTAGTCGCCGCGCTGGAACTCGACGCGCCCGAGCGTGGCCCGCAAGCGCGCGACCCAGGGATGATCGGCGCCGAGCGTGTGCTCGCCCTGCTCGATCGACTCGATCAACAAGAGCCGCGCCTCGTTGTCGGCCCCGGACTCGAGCAGCGCGTTGGTCAGCACGATGACCTCGTGCAGCGCGACGTGGGTGTTGGCCTGTCCTCGCGCGACCCGGCGGGCTCGGGCGCTGCGCAGCAACGCGAGGGACTCGTCGTTGTGGCCGCGCAGGTCGAGCATGTGGCCACGCGCGACGTCGAGGCGGATGCGCAGATCCTCGTCGCCGCCGATCCGCTCGATCGCCGCGTCGGCCCGCGCGGCGGCGGCCTGCGCCGCCTCGAACTCGTTGCGGCCGCTGCCGTAGGCCTTGACCAGCTGGATCCATGCCTGCGCGGCGAGGCGATCGTGACGGCTGGCCTCGGCCATCCACACGGCGCGCTCGAGCGCCGGCACCGACTCGCTCGGGTTCTCGGTGGCGAGGCCACGCGCGAGCTCGGCCTCGGCGATCAGCGGGCGATAGCCGGTCGCCTCGACCTCCGGCAGGATCGGCTCGAGCAACGCCCGCGCCGTCGCGTACTGGCCGGCCGTGCCGAGCGAGCTCGCGCGATCGATCGTGGTGCGCAGGCGCTCGACCTCGAGGGCGAGCTCGGGGGTGTCGGGCGCCCGCACGCCGAGCATCAGGCTGTCGACGTCGGCGCACGCGTGCAGGGGCGGCAGCGACTCGGCGGCGTCGAGCGAGGCCTCGACGGCGGCGGCGTCGGGCGAGGCGTAGACCTCGACGAGCGCGGATAGCTGCGCGCGACTGCGTGCGAGGCAGGCCATGCGCAGATCGAGGACCTCGTCGGACTGCTCGCCGCGGATGCGCGTCGCCTCGCACGCGTCGCGATGCATGCGCGTCCACTCGAGCGCGTAGGCGTCGAGCGTGGCCGCGAAGCTGCGGTAGCTGTCGCCCGCAAACGCGGCGCCGCTGGCCGCGAACGCGCGAGCCAGCCGCTCGCGCGCGTCGGCATCCCACACGCCGACGAGCTGCTGCTCGGCGCCGCTGCACAGCGGCGAGCGGTCGAGGACGTGGCGCAACCCGAGCGCGAGCCCGACGACGAGACCGAGACCCAAGAGCCCGAGCAGCGCGCTGCGACGCGCTCGCGTCGGATCGCGCTCGAGCGCCTCGAGCAGCGCGTCCATGCTCGGCCAGCGATCGGCGGGCGCACGCGCGAGCCCACGCAGCACGACCTCGTGCAGCCAGCGTGGCACGGCGTGGCCCGGCGGTGGCTCGCGCGGCGCCGCCGTGGTCACGGCGAGCGCGAGCGCGGCGAGGCCCTCGCCGGCGAAGGGGCGCTGCCCGTAGAGCGCCTCGTAGAGCGCGACGCAAAACGCAAACTGATCGCAGCGGGTATCGACGGGCTGGCCGGCGAACTGCTCGGGGGCCATGTAGGCGGGCGTGCCCAGCAGCGCGCCGGTCTGCGTGAGCTCGACGTCGTGCAGCGAGTCGATCGTGCGCGTCGCCTCGAGCGCGGCGAGCGGGCGCTCGAGGGCCGCACCGCTCGCGCGCACGAGCCCGAAGTCGAGCACGCGCGGGCGCCCATCCTTGCCGATCATCACGTTGTCGGGCTTGAAGTCGCGGTGCACGAAGCCGGCCCGGTGCGCCGCCGCGAGCCCGCGCCCGGCCGCGACGAACATCGCGACCAGCTCGCGCACGCTTCGACCTTCGCGCGCCCAGCTGCCGAGCGTCGGGCCCTCGACGAACTCCATGGCCAGGAACACCGCGTCGTCGACCATGCCGACGTCGAGCACCATCACGACGTTGGGATGCGCGAGACGAGCGAGCGCCTGGGCCTCGCGCAGCAGCCGAGGCGCGCCGCTCGTGGACTCGCTGCGGCTGCCGAGCTCGCGCCCGCTCGCGTGCAGCAGCTTGAGCGCGATCTTGCGCTCGAGCTGCGGATCGTAGGCGGCGTACACGACACCCATGCCGCCGGCGCCGAGCTTGTCGAGCACGACGTAGCGCCCGAGCGTCGCGCCGCGCTCGATCGTGCGTGGCCGCGCCGGCGCGGCCCCGTCGTCACCCGCGAGCGTGCGGTCGTCGTCGGGCTCGGGCACGCGAGAGCATTGTGCCTGGTCGGGCGGCGCGGGTCTA
>WBZP01005458.1_pt1 | contig 12927 bp, 16 predicted proteins | sample 5204301 | NCBI WGS metagenome assembly WBZP01 (sample SAMN12412401, study PRJNA552823) | activated sludge metagenome | isolation source: activated sludge from nitrification reactor of wastewater treatment plant... | place: USA: Pennsylvania | collected 2017
AAGGTGAGTCGATCCCCACCGCTACTTCCTGCTACTAGTGGCCTGTAACGGGTAAATGTGGACCGATGCGTCGAGATGGATCACCGTATTTCCACTTCACGATCTTGGGGGTCTTATTGTAGTGACGGATATAGCGCATCAGTTTCTTGCTGAGGTCTTTGACCGAGGTAAAGACGCCTCGGGCAATGACATCGCGCTCGATCTTCGCGAACCACAGTTCGACCTGATTGAGCCACGAGGAGTACGTCGGCGTGAAATGTAGGTGTACCGTCGAGTGGGTCTGCAGAAACTCGGTGACCCGAGTGGTCTTGTGGGCCGAGAGGTTATCGGCGATCACGTGAATCTCTTGCCCGGGAGGTTGATGGGCCACCAGGTCCGTCAGAAAGGCGACGAATTGTTCAGAGGTGTGCCGGTCCGCCGTCTTGCCCAACACTTCCCCTGTCTTGGTATTGAACGCGGCGTACAGAGACAACGTGCCGTGCCGATAATATTCAAACCCATGCCGTTCGGCCCGCCCGGGCGACAAGGGCAGCACCGGATCTTTGCGGTCCAAGGCCTGGATGGCGGTTTTCTCATCCACGCAAAACACGGCCGCATGCTGGGGTGGGTTCAGATACAGGCCGATGATGTCCGCAGCCTTCGTCTCAAAATCGGGATCGGTGGAGGCCATATAGCGCTCCAGCCGATGCGGCTGGAGTCCATGTTTCGCCCAGACCCGCGCGACCCGCATGTGACTGACCCTGAGGTGGGCCGCCAGTTTGCGGGTACTCCAGTGCGTCGCCCCGTCGGCTGGTGCTCGCCGCGTGGCCTCCAGGATGCGCGCTTCTGCCTGCGGGGCATCGCGCAGGGGAGCTTGCCCGCGATGACGGCTATACAGTCCCGCCACCCGTTCAGCGGCAAACCGGTGGCGCCACGTCGCAATAAAACCGCGACTGCACCCCACAGCATGACACACGGCCGCCCACGTCGCCCCCTCAGCCAGGAGCAGAATGACGCGGGCCCGCCGTGCAGCGTCGGCCCGCCCCCTTCGGCTTCTCGCTTGTCGGTGCAGTTCCATCCGTTCACGCGGTGTCAGGGTAATCGTGGTAGGCATGAACACGAGTATAGTCTACAAATGGATGTTACAGTCCACTAGCTCCTACCCCAACTCGTAGCGATACTCTTCAATAATCGTGTTAGCGAGGAGCTTTTCGCACATGGCTTTCACCTCAACCTCAGCCTTGGCCTTATCGGTCTGATTGAGGTCCAACTCCATATATTTCCCGACACGAACATTGGCCGCATGCTTAAACCCGAGCGAGTCCAGCGCATGCTCGATGGCTTTCCCCTGTGGGTCAAGAATCCCCTGTTTCAGCGTCACATGAATTTTCGCTTTCACAACCTACTCTCCCGCTTCTCTTCAGCTGCATTCATCCGATCCACATACTTCTTGATCCAGAGGATCACGGCGATGGTAAGCCCGCCACACAACACCAACCCCACGAATGCCCAGCGCCATGGTGACTCGTTCAACCGATAGGCCATCACACCGACAATAGCCGCCCAGACGACCACCGACGCGATCAGCCCATAATTCAAATACGCCCGCAGCATTCTTCTTTCTTCCCTCTCTCCCAAAGATCAGGAGGGGACTCTGAGCCTTGCCCTGCGATATCACGGCAACTCGAGACACCGCATTCGCTGAGCCTGAGCGCTCCGCCTTGCGGACGGCTCGCGATGTTCGATGTTCCGTGTAAGCTCCGCTTGGAACGGAACAAGTTTCGCGTGCCGAGCGATGGCGAAAGGTTGTGTGGTCGAGTTGCCGTGCGTAAGCAGGCAAGGTTCAGGTCCCCGCTACCCACACACCCGTTTCAACACCTCCTGATACGCCTCCTCGATCTTCCCCATATCCTTTCGAAACCGATCCTTATCCATCGACTCGCCTGTCGTTACATCCCACAAGCGGCAGGTGTCCGGAGAAATTTCGTCCGCCAGGATCAATTTATTATGGAACACACCAAACTCGAGCTTGAAATCCACCAGCTGCATCTTCCGTTCAGCGAAGAACGGCTTCAGAATCTTATTCACCGCGTGCCCCAGCTCGCGCAGCTCCCGCAAGACACCAGGCGTCGCGACATTCATCAACCGCAGATGGTCATCATTGACCAGTGGGTCGCCCAGTGCGTCGTTCTTGTAATAGAACTCGACAATCGCCGGATCAATCCGATTCCCCTCTTTCAATCCCAGCCGCTTCGCCAGACTGCCTGCCACCGTATTTCGCACCACGACTTCGACCGGTACGATTCGGACTCGCTTTGCGAGCATTTCTCGATCATTCAACCGCTCCACAAAGTGAGTGCGGATCCCTCCCTGCTCCAAGAGCCGAAAGAGCCGCTCCGAAACTTTATTGTTGATCACCCCTTTTTCGACGATGGTGCCACGTTTCTGTGCATTGAACGCCGTCGCGTCGTCCTTGAAATACTGAATGACCTGGTCTGAGTTTCCTGTCGAAAAGATTTTCTTCGCCTTGCCTTCGTAGAGCAGTTCCCCTGTCGCCATGATCAGACCTCAGCCTTCAGCTCACTGGACCAACGATTCAATAATCTCGTCCACAGATTGCACGACCCCTAGGAGAGTGGGATGACCGATTCGACGAACATACTGAAACTCCTTCACCTTCTCAAGCGACAGCATCAGACTATGAAAGTCATCCAGCTTCGAGGTTTCAAAATAGGTAATGAAGTCAAGATCGTCCAAGCCCGTCGAGTGATAAAGTTTCCGTTTGACGGTCTTCAAGTACGGCAACGCGGCCACGGTATGCTCCTGCATCATGGCAACCTGCTTTTCACGATCCATCCCCCACCATTCGGCTGATTTCTTGACCGGGATCACGATCGCATAGGGTTTCTGCCCCGGCTCGCTCGGAGACGTGAGATCCGACTTCATCTGCTCGGAAAATCCAGGAACATAGGATGGTTTCTTCGTCATCCCATGCATGATTCCGGCTGTCTTGAGATGTCGCCCGAATTGACTACTCTTCAAGTCGAGGAGAAACGCTTGAATGTCACGCAACTCCGTCCCATGAATGCGGAACAACAGATCGGCATGATCGGCAAGTCCGCGAAGCAGGTACAGATCAATTGCCACATGTTCCCGATGCTGCTCGACCACTCCTTTGAGCGTAGCCAGACGTGCGATGCGAGTGGAGGAGTCGAGTTTTCCCCACTGGTCATCAAGCGCAAAGACGGCAAAACTGCCATAGACTCCCGATTCGGTCAGGAGTTTCTCCCGATCCACTCCCGCAGAGACGGGAGAAAACCAGAAACTCATGAAGAGAAAAACGCACATTACCGTCCTGAGAAATAAGCGCGTCATGACCTCGCTCCCTTCTTCTTGACACCGGACGATGGTCGCGTCTGTCCGAACACCCGTCGATAGATTTGGTCGAGATGGCGCAGATAGTATTGCGGGTTGAAACAGGTGGCAATCTCACGCCCGTTCAGGTGTTGCGAGATAAAGGGATCCTTTTCAGCCAATTCTTGCAATCCGCCCCCCCCCCGCCAGGACGCCATCGCATTCCGCTGAACCGCTTCGTACGACTCTTTGCGTTGCGCACCCTTCTCGATGAGCGCCAACAGCAACCGCTGCGAATAGACAAGCCCCCCGGTCAGTTCGAGATTTCGCCGCATGCGCTCCGGATAGACGACCAGACGCTCGATGAGATCCGTGACCTTGGCCAGCATGTAATCGACCAGAATCGTACTGTCCGGCATGATCACCCGCTCCACCGACGAATGGCTGATGTCACGTTCATGCCAGAGTGCGACGTTTTCCATAGCCGCGAGACTATTCGCTCGCACGAGTCTGGCCAGTCCACACAAATTCTCCGAGACAATCGGGTTCCGTTTGTGGGGCATCGCCGAGGATCCCTTTTGGCCTTCCGAGAAATATTCTTCGGCCTCGAGCACTTCCGTCCGCTGCAGGTGCCGAATCTCCGTGGCAATTTTCTCGATACTGGCCGCCAGCAGGGCGAGCGCCGTTGCGTAGGATGCATGGCGATCACGTTGCACCACCTGATTGGACACGGGATCGGCCTTCAAGCCGAGCTTGGCACAGACATACTCTTCAATCTCGGGCCCCTGGTGCGCAAAAGTCCCCATGGCCCCGGACAACTTGCCGACCGCAATCTCGTTTCTCGCCGATCGCAACCGTGCTTGATGGCGGCCGACCTCCTCATACCAGAGGGCGAGTTTCAGACCAAAAGAGATCGGCTCCCCGTGAATACCGTGAGACCGCCCCACCATCACCAGATCCTTATAACGGAAGGACTGCCGTTGGAGAACGCCCAGCAACCGTTCGATGCCGCTCAATATCAAGTCCAGCGCCTCGGTCATTTGCACGGCCAGTGATGTGTCAACGATATCCGATGAAGTCAGTCCCATGTGAAGAAACCGGTGGTCCGGCCCCACGCTGTCCATGAGGGACTCCAGAAAGGCGATCACATCATGTTTCGTGACTTTCTCAATCTCGGCGATTCGGTCGATGTCGATTCTGGCCCTCTTCCTGATTCTCGCCGCCGTTCCACGCGGAGCCTGTTTGGCCTGTTCAAATGCCGCACAGGCCTGGAGTTCGACCTCCAGCCAGATCTCATATTTGTGCTTCAAGTCCCAAATGGCTTTCATTTGGGGACGTGTGTACCGCTCAATCACCGTCTGCCCTCCTCCACATCGGCCGATTCGGGTCCGCCCGCTTCGCGGCTAATCGTGAGTCGGTTGTCAATGCCTTGTCCAGCACGGCATTCACAAACTTCGAGGCATCGTCATCTCCGAAACTCTTGGCCAACTCAATCGATTCATCCATCGTAACCTTCGCAGGAACCTCATCGATCCATAGCAACTCGTAAAGTCCGGCACGCAAAATATTGCGATCGACGATCGGCATGCGATTCACCGTCCAGTTCGTCGCGTACTTTGCGATGGTGGCATCAAGCTCCTTCCGATGTTCCAGCACACCTCGAACCAACTGTTCCGCAAAGGCCCGAGACTCCCCCGAAACGGAATACTCGCGCCAAAACTCATCCAGCCGAAGGTCCCCCTTGCCATGAATATCGTGCTGAAAGAGGATCTGCAAGGCGCGCTCGCGAGCCTGATGACGGCTACCCATACAGTTACGCAAGTGCAACGTAAGAAAGTTGAAAAGTTACGACGCATATTGCTAGGCACAAGGGAGTCATGAACATGACTACTTTCCCCTCTGCCGCATCCGCCCGCTTTGACTTGCAGGCTGCCCACTTTCTAACTTTCTGTCTTTCATACTGATCGTTCGCATCACCTTCACCATCTCGATCGCAGATTGTGCCGCCGCACCGCCACGGTTGAATTGCTTCTGGTCCGCACGCTCCTCCGCCTGAGCCACCGTGTCAGTCGTCAGCACGCCAAAGATGATCGGCACCTCGGTCTCCAAGGAGGCCTGACCAATCCCACGGCTCACTTCCGAGCAGATGTAGTCGAAATGGGGAGTATCGCCGCGAATCACGGCTCCTAAACAAACCACCGCATCAAAACGATTCGCCCGCGCCATCGTACGAGCCACCAGGGGAATTTCAAACGCGCCTGGCACACGCACCACGTGAATGTCGTTCGCGGCCACACCACTGTGGGTCAGCGTGTCAGTACAGGCACGCAGCAGCTTGCCGGTGATCCGCTGATTAAATTGTGCCACAACGATGCCGAACCGAAATCCCGATGCCGTACGTGCTGTTTTCTTTGCCATGAGCTCAAAAACTCCACATTCATCCACTAGCCAATGCTGAATCGTGTCGGCACGCCCTACCCGCTCAGACTTTCTTGAGAAGATGCCCCAGTTTCGCTTTCTTTGTGCGAAGATACCGAACATTCGCAGCACGGGGAGGAGTCTCAATGGGAACACGCTCCACGACCTTGAGGCCATAGCCTTCGATCCCAATGATCTTCCTCGGGTTATTCGTAATCAACCGAATCTGGTGCAGCCCAAGATTCGCCAAGATTTGCGCGCCGACCCCATAGTCACGGAGATCGGCCTTGAACCCGAGCTGTAAATTAGCTTCAACCGTGTCACTGCCCCGATCTTGAAGTCCATAGGCTTTAATCTTGTTGAGCAACCCGATACCCCGGCCCTCCTGATTCAGATACAACAAGACCCCTCGTCCGTCCTTCTCAATGATCTCCATTGCAGAGTGAAGCTGATCGCGACAATCGCACCGCAGCGATCCCAGCGCGTCGGCAGTCAGACAACCGGAATGGACGCGAACCAGCGTCGGCATCCCACCCTCAACGCGTCCCTTCACCAACGCAATGTGGGTCACGCCGTCGATTTGATTTTCGAAGGCTACCGCCTCGAATTCTCCAAACGTGGTCGGCAGCCGTGCGCTCGCCGCCCGTTTGACGAAGGTTTCCCTCCGCATCCGGTATTCGATCAGGGCCTTCACCGTCACCATTTTCAGCTTATGAGTCTTGGCAAACTTCGCCAGCTCAGGCACACGCGCCATTGTCCCGTCGGCGTTCATAATCTCGCAGATCACACCGGCAGGCTTGAGGCCGGCCAACCGTGCCAGATCAACTGATCCTTCCGTTTGGCCGGCACGCCGAAGCACGCCCCCGGTTTGCGCCTTGAGTGGAAACACGTGGCCAGGGCGAGCGAGGTCACTCGGCTTACATTTGGGGTCGATCGCCACATGAATAGTCGTGGCTCGATCGGCGGCAGAAATGCCGGTCGTAATATCTTTACGCGCATCGATCGAGACCGTAAACGCTGTCCCGAACGTGGCCGTATTCTCTGCCGCCTGTTGGGGCAGTTGTAATTCTTCCACCCGTTCAGGGGTCAGCGCCAAACAAATCAGGCCGCGGGCATGCTTCGCCATGAAGTTGATGGCCTGCGGGGTAACTTTTTCCGCAGCCATGACGAGGTCGCCCTCGTTTTCACGGTCCTCGTCGTCGACGAGGATGATGAACTTCCCCTTCTTAATGTCACGGATCGCGTCTTCGATGTGATTGAACGGGCTAGGCATAAGGTATCCAATCTAGCATTTCAGACCGAACCTTGAATATGATTTTTTTGCCGGCCCTTCGACGGCCCGGGGATGTTCAGGAGGGAAGATTCACCGGAGACGATCCGTTCGGGCGCAATGCCACCATCACGGTTCCCCATGCACAGACCGCCAGCCCGGCAAACAGCCAAAATCCTAACTCGTAGCTCCCTGAGAACCCTTTCACCGTGCCGATCAGAATCGGCAAGACAAAACCACCAACGGCGCCTGCCGCACCGACCACACCCGACGCCAATCCGATGTCTCGAGGAAACCATTCGGCAACGAGCTGAAAGACCACGCCGTTCCCGAATCCCATTGCCGCCGTCGCGACCACCATCATCGCCACGCCCATAGTGTGCGACGGGCTAATGACTGCAACCACCGCCCCCGCAATAGCCGGCAGCACATAATAGAGCGCCCGCAGTCCCCCTTGGCGATCGGCAACATACCCGCCGATTGGACGAATCACACTGCCGATCAACCCACAGAGGGCTGCGATGATCCCAGCCTCAATCGCCTCGATCCGATACACATCATGCAGTAACAGTGGGATCACACTACAGAGGCCCACAAAACCGCCAAACGTAATCGCATAGAGGAAGCAGAGCCAATAGGCCGATCGCTGCCGGATCAGTTCCGCAACATGATACCACCACGCCCCCACGCCCCCCTCTGGAGCCGGTGACATCCGTGGAACCAGCAACTCAAACGCTACCAGAGTCACGGCAACAACAGCGGCCATGATCCCACAAATCTGATGCCAGTCCATGACAGCCGCCCAGCGCGGCGCCAAGAAGAGGATCAGTACCGTACCGACATTCCCCGACGCAGCAATGCCCAGAATCAGTCCCTGTGCCGAAGGTGGATAGGCACGGCTGGCAATTGGAAGCGCGACGGCGAAACTCGCCCCAGCCACACCGAGACCAAGTGAAAACACGAGAGCCGCGCCATACCCACTCACCCCGACCCATCCCCACGACAGCACCAGCAACTCCACAACAAGAATCACGACCGCCGTGCGCCGTGCCCCCAGCCGATCCGCGCTCCATCCGGCGACCATCCGCAACAGGGCCCCACCAAGGAGAGGCAGGGACACCAGCCAGGCAATCTCGGCGTCACTCAATTGCAACGCCGTGACGAGAGGAATACTCATTGCCGCAACCAACAGCCAAACCATGAAACTGACTGTGAGGTGCAACCACGCCCCAGCCAGCGACAGCCAATGGCCGCTTTTCAGAATCTGCCAGATCTCGGACACCCGAAACCGCCCTCCCCTATTCAGCTGATCACTATAGGGGAGCCCCTTTGAAGGGCGCAAGAGAGGCTGGCCTATCCCACCTGACTCATGACGGTTCAGCACGAACCCACTTGGACCACGCATCTCGTGACGAGTCACGACTCTGAGTTTTATGTTTCAGGTTCCAAGTTTCATGTTATTGGTTCCATACCTTAAAACATTGAACATGAAACCTGGAACTCAGGGAATTCTGAACCGAAACCGCTCAACCTGCAGACAGCCATGCCCTCGTTTCCACACCTCATCACGCTTTCTTCCGGCCTCAACCATCCAACCTCAGACCCGTTCGTCAGACACCCTTTGGGCGGCTCATTTCTGCTATAGTCACGCTCGCGATGAGTAACCAGGATCGGGTACAGGACGAGTCGGGCGACACCCTCGAACCAGAAATCCTTGAACCAACAGATGACAAGGAGATCGAGGCTGACGCGGCATCACTGGTACTGGACATTTCCGCATCTGACAGCCCCCAGCCGGTCGACAGCACTGCCGTGGTGCCGGTTACCGCGCTGCAGCAATACCTCGCAGAAGTCCGCCGACACCCCTATCTTTCAAAAGAAGAAGAGCTCCAGCTCGTTCAGGAATACCGCACCCATGGCAGTCGGGAAGCGGCGGTCAAGCTCATCATGGCCAACTTGCGCGTCTCCGTGTCGATCGCGGCCGAATATCTCCACACCGGCGCCGATCACATGGATCTCATCCAGGAGGGGAACGTCGGCCTGATGCAGGCCATCAAAAAATTCGATCCCTCCAAGAACGTCCGCTTCTATGCGTATGCCGCCTGGTGGTCACGAGCCTATATTCTCCGGTACCTCTTGCATACCTTTCGTCTGGTGAAAGTCGGCACGACGCAAGACCAACGAAAGCTGTTCTATAACCTTAAAAAGGAAAAAGCCAAGCTCGAACGGGAGGGTTTCGCGCCGGACACGAAATTACTCGCGGATCGCTTGAACGTGCGTGAACGCGACGTGGTTGAAATGGATCAGCGTCTCGGCAACTGGGAACTGTCGCTCGACCAACCGATCGGTGAGGACCAGGAACACACTCTCCTCGATGTCTTGCCGTCCCACCACGAACCAGCGGACGAACAACTCGCCGATCATCAGTTGAAGACTCTCTTTCGGGCCAAACTTGCGGAATTCATTCATACCCTGGAAGAGCGAGACGAAGACATTTTGAGAAATCGCATTTTGTCAGACCATCCCCTGACCTTGGATGACCTCGGCGAGAAGTATGGCATCACAAAGGAACGGACCCGCCAATTAGAAGCACGCATCATCAAACGCCTCCGTGACTTCATGAAGAAAGACATTAAAGACTTTGACCACCTCCGGTCATGAGGCTCTAGGCCATTTCGCCCTACTCCCCTCACCCAAATAGACATAGAGTATTGATATCGCAGTAGGTTATGATGTGCGCCTGTCAGGAGGGGGAAGAATGCCCCGGCGATAAAAAACCTTGATTCGCCTCTTGACTTGGGGCAACGAAGGCCTATCTCCACACCAGTTACAAGACTGCTGGGATCGCAAGCGAGTTCAGCTCAATTCCCAAACCGTCAACATCTAACGAGTTCACTTTCATCAGGAGGAGGTTCTGCTATGGGTACCGCTGAGAAGGAAAAGAAGAATATCGCCAAGGGTTTCCAACCCCTGGGCGAGCGAGTGTTTGTCACCTATACCGAAGAATTGGAACGGACTGCCGGCGGAATTTATGTGCCGGATTCGGCAAAAGAGAAGCCGCAACGGGGAGTCGTGCAAGCGGTCGGCAAGAAGGTGGAAAACGTCAAGGTCGGCGATCACGTCCTGTTCGACAAATATTCGGGCAGCAAGCTTCGCATTGAGGACGAAGAGTGCTTGATCCTCAAGGAAGAAGACATCCTTGGGATCTTTACGGCATAAGACACGCCAGGTGTCGCAAGCCAGCAAGTCTTAAGGTCGTCAAGTCTCCAATCCGGCTTATGACTTTTTGACTTTAACAACTTTTAGACTATAACCGGAGGAACGATAATGGCAAAGCAACTTATGTACGGCGACGCAGCACGGGCGGCCATCCTGAAAGGGGTGAACCAGCTCGCAGACGCCGTGAAGGCGACCCTCGGCCCGAAGGGCCGGAATGCAATTCTCGACAAGAAGTTCGGCGCCCCGACCATCACCAAGGACGGCGTGACGGTGGCCAAGGAAGTCGAACTGAAGAACCCCTACGAAAACATGGGCGCTCAGCTGGTTCGTGAAGTGGCCAGCAAGACCAGCGATACGGCTGGTGACGGCACCACCACCGCCACCGTGTTGGCCCAAGCCATCTTCCGGGAAGGCGCGAAGAACATCACGGCCGGTGCCAATCCCATGGAAATCAAGCGGGGCATCGACAAGGCCGTCGAGGCCATCACCGCCGAGCTCAAGAAGCTCAGCAAGCCTTGCCAAAATAAGACTGAGATCTCCCAAGTTGGCACGATCTCAGCCAACAATGACAAGACCATCGGTGACTTGATCGCGGAAGCCATGGAAAAGGTCGGCAAGGACGGCGTCATCACCGTGGAAGAAGCCAAGTCCATGACGACCTCGCTGGACGTGGTCGAGGGCATGCAGTTCGATCGTGGCTACATTTCTCCGTACTTCGTCACGAATGCCGAGCGGATGGAATGTTCCGTGGAAGAGCCGCTCATCCTGATCAACGAAAAGAAGATCAGCAGCATGAAGGATCTGTTGCCGTTGCTCGAGCAAGTGGCCAAGATGGGCAAGCCGCTCGTCATCCTGGCGGAAGAAGTCGAAGGTGAAGCCTTGGCCACCCTCGTGGTCAACAAGTTGCGCGGCACATTGAACGTAGTGGCCGTAAAGGCTCCAGGCTTCGGCGATCGCCGCAAGGCCATGCTGGAGGATATCGCAATCCTCACCGGCGGCCAGGTGATTTCTGAAGACATCGGCATCAAGCTCGAGAACGTCAAGCTGACCGATCTCGGCCGCGCCAAACGCGTCACGATCGATAAGGACAACACCACGATCGTGGAAGGTTACGGCGATGCCAAGAAGATCGAAGGGCGCGTGAAACAAATCAAGGCTCAGATCGACGAAACTACCTCGGACTACGATCGCGAAAAGCTACAAGAGCGGCTGGCGAAGATCGTGGGCGGCGTGGCGGTCATCAATGTGGGTGCCGCGACCGAGACCGAGATGAAGGAGAAGAAGGCCCGCGTCGAGGACGCCCTGCACGCCACCAAGGCGGCAGTGGAAGAAGGCATCGTCCCTGGCGGCGGTACGGCTTACCTCCGCTGCATCAAGGCACTCGATGGGATTAAGGATGTCCCGGCGGAGCAGAAGGTCGGACTCGACATCGTCCGGCGTTCACTCGAAGAGCCGCTCCGGCAGATCGCCTCGAATGCCGGCGCAGAAGCCTCGGTCGTCGTCGGCAAGGTTCGGGAAGACAAGAACGCCAACGGTGGCTACAACGCCGCTTCGGACGAATATGTCGACATGATCAAGGCCGGCATTATCGATCCGACCAAGGTATCGCGCTGTGCGTTGCAGAACGCAGCCAGCGTGGCTGGTTTGATGCTCACGACCGAGGTCATGATCACCGAACTCCCCGAGGAGAAGAAGGAATCAGCCGGCGGCCCAGGCGGACACAGCCATGGCGGCGGCATGGAAGGGATGTACTAGATTCAGTGCTGAGTCCTCAGGACTGAGTGCTGAGACAGTGAAGCGCTGATAGCGAATGGCGCTGAAGGGCCCGGTGGGCATCCACCGGGCCCTTCGTGTTTTTTACCGGGAAATTCTCGGAGAAAGTGGTGCCCACGTTCTGCCGATTCCCATACACGCTTTTCCACTCAAGCTGACAGTCCGTGATACGGGGAACATAATGCAACCCGTCACCGAGACGATCCAAACCGTTGCAAGTCGACACCGAATCTCGCAGCAGGACCATGCGTGAAGTTTTCTGAGTTAGCAGTCTGCTGAAAAACTCAACATATGTGCTTCGACAAGCTCAGCACGAACGGGAAACTCTCATAGTTTCAATGCTCTTCTCGTTCATCCTGAGGCTCTCGAAGGATGAGCAGAGGGTTTTTCAGCAGGCTGTTAGTGCGGCTGTTGGAACATAATGGATTTACCGTCACTAAGGAAAAGGGTTCCATTCGTTACTATGGCAAGCCGGGGGTAGAACGGCTTGTGCGGATTGATTATCACGGTTCAAGGGAAGTGCCGACTGGAACCTGTCACGCCATCCTAAGAGCGGCCGGACTCAAACATCGCGAGGGGTAACGTGATCAATCTCAAGTACTCACTCGTCATTGAAGCGATAGACGATCCCACATTTTTTGGATTTGATTCTCTAGACCTTGAAGGATTCTCTGGAATCAGCCACTCTATTGAGGACTGTCTCTACCAAGCCCGCTGGGGGATGGAAGAGCACCTGGACATTCTGAAGGACAAGGGAATGCCCATCCCAACCCCAAGCTCAAATCCCACTGTTGTTATCCAAAATGAACGCCGAGTGGGTCAAGCGGTCTAGGCTCAGGACTCATTAAGTTTGAGGGGTCCCTCGGTCAGTGATCTGTGCGTCACTATGGCTGGAGGTGGCCATGAGTAACGTG